>Ga0207674_10004924_pt1 | contig 15965 bp, 17 predicted proteins | sample KBSCornC72_FD_184303 | JGI IMG/M metagenome (GOLD analysis project Ga0207674, IMG submission 184303) | Corn rhizosphere microbial communities from Kellogg Biological Station, Michigan, USA - KBS Corn C7-2 (SPAdes) (version 2) | ecosystem: Host-associated > Plants > Roots > Rhizosphere > Soil ... | reverse complement strand
TTCGGGCACCAGTATCGCCGGCCGAGCGGATGGCCTTCGTCGTCGACGAGCTTCATCGACTTCTGCCGCGGCACGACGGCGGCGAAGAGGTCGACCGGAATGCTGACGAGGCCGAACGTGATCGTCCCCGACCAGAACGATCGCACTGGTGCGCGCGCGTCCGACGCGTTCGACGCGCGCGACGACCCGGAACGCCGGCGATGCTCAGGCAACCTTCTTCCCCTTCGCCTGCGCGAGGCTCGCGCGCAGGCTTTCGGCGAGGTCGCTCGTCGCCTCCTTCGGCTTGGCGGCAACCAGCTTCAGCTTCGCGCCCTTCGCCTTCGCTTCGATCAGCTTGTGCAGCCGCTCGCGGTATTCGTTGTGCCACTCCTCGGGCGAGAAGGGCCCCGTGATCGAATCGACGAGCTGCTCTGCGAGCTTGATCTCGGCCGGCGACGGCGTGCGCGCCTTGTCGGGACGGACCGCCGGGACATCGAGCACCTGCTCGGAGCGGCGCAGCGTCGTCATCCGCAGATAGCCGTCGTCGCCGACCGCGAGCGCGCCGACGTAGCGCTTGTCGCGCATGACCCAGCGCGCGATCCCGATCCGTTCCTTGCCGGCGAGCGCGCTCGCGAGCGCGAAATAGTCGGCATCGCTCTGGCCGTCGGGGCCGAGGTAGTACGGCCGCTCGAACCACTCGTCGCCGAGCGCGTCGCGCGGAACGAAGCGCAGCAGGTGGATCGCGCGATCCGATTCGGGGGCGAGCTGCGCGAGCTCTTCGGGCTCGAGGATCACCGCACGCTGGTCGTCGAGCGGGAAGGCCTTGCGCTGCGCTTCCTTCGGCACCTCGCGGCCGTTGTCCTTGCGAACGATCCGCTGCTCGACCGGCGTCAGGTCCTTGTCGTGGAGGAGGTGGAAGTGGACCGCCTGGTCCTGCACCGCCGAGTACATCTTGATCGGCACCTCGTGCTTGCCGAGGACGAGAGTGCCTTTCCAGATCGCGCGCGCGGCCATGGCCAACAGTATGCGTCCGGGCGGCGCTCAGCCGCGTCCCATCTTGCCTTGCAGCACGGCGACGAGGTGCTGCTTCGCTTCGGCGAGCTGCGCCTTGTCGCTGTCGTGGACCTTGCGGAAGAACGCCGCGCACTCGGCCGAGCCTGCCTGGTCGGCGTCCTGGATGTACTGGTCGTACGCCATCAGCGCCTGCGCCTTGTTCTGGATCAGCGTGATCCAGTCGTAGGCGAGATCGCTGAGCGGGTGAGAGTCGGTCGCGCGTTCCTGCATGCAATGCTCCTGGTCGATTTCAGACCGGCGCGCCGTTCGTCGCCAGTTGTCGACCGCTCGCGCTCGCGTAGGTCGAATCCGTCGTGCGGGGTCGGACGCAGCCGCCGTACGACGGTTGGGTCGATCTCGCGCCGCGTTACCGATGGCGACAACTCCTCCGTTCGTCGCCACGCGCGAAGCGTGCAATTTCGCTCACCTGCGTGCGCCGTTCGGCATGCACCCTTTGTTCGCGGTGTTGTTGCGAGCTGGCCGCGCGTGGTTCCATGCGCCATTCGTTTTTGGTCGGGACATCACAATGCTTCAGCGAGCAAAGAACTTACGACGAACGGTGGCGATCGCAACGGTCGCGGTTGGCGCGACATTCGGTGCGCACGCGCAGCTGATCGTCAACGGCGGCTTCGAGGATCCGGCGTTCGTCGACAACGGGTCGCACTACACGATGACCAACGGCGGCCAGCTGACCGGCTGGACGTCGAGCTCGGTCAATGGCGGCGTCGTGCTGTTCGACGCCGGCTTCGCTCCGGTCGGCGGCGGCCTTCAGGCCGTCGAGCTCGAGGCGTCCGATTCGATCAGCCAGAGCTTCGCGACCCTGATCGGCGCGCACTACCGGGTCTCGTTCGAGCTGTCGGCGTATCCCTTCTACGGCGGCGCGGCGCCGGGCACCACGCTCTGCCCGTGCGACTCCTGGGTCGACGTCGGCATCGGCACGAGCTGGTCGACCGTCGCCGGCAGCAGCGTCGGCTACACGCTCGAGACGCTCGACTTCGTCGCCGACGCGTCGTCGACGACCCTGACGTTCAGGAACGCGATCAGTCCCGACAAGTGGCGCAACTATCCGCACCTCGACAACGTCGCCGTCGCGCGGGTGTTCGAGGAAGGGCCACAGCTGCGCATCACCACGGCGGTTCCCGAGCCCGAAACGTACGCGCTGCTCATCGCCGGCCTCGCGCTGCTGCGCGTGCGCGCGACGAAGCGCTCGCGCAAGCCGGCGTAGTCGCGCGTCAGCGCGACCCGGGGGCGGCGAGCGCCGCCAGGTTCAGCGTGTACGACTTGCCGAGCCAGATCGCGCAGTCGCGGTGATCGCGCAGCTCGTCATCGGTGTTCGGATGGACGAACACGTCGAGCGTGCCGTGGTTGAGCGCGAGCCAGCCGACGACGGCAGTGAACTCGTCGGCGTCGAAGGCGATCTGGAAGCTCCACATCGGGTGCGGTCCCACCGGCTTCTCGTGAAAGCGCCCGATCTGCACGTGCCCCGCCAGCGCCGACTGGACCGTCTCGCGCAGCGCCCAAGCGGCGTCGCGGCTCGCGGCGTCGAAGTACGCGTGGGCGTGCCAGCCGGTGATGATCGAAGCGTCGAGGGGCGTCATGCTTCGTGCAGTATGCGCCGGCCACCCCGCCGTCGACCCTAGCGCCTCCGCGCGGTTCTATCAGGGCCGGCCGGGCCACGACCGCGGCTCCGGAGTCGGCTCGCCCGACGTCGCCAACTTCGCTCGCATGCTGCAGCAACTCCACTGAGCGCGAAGGTTCCCGACGCACACCGCGCGTCGGGAATTCGAGCCGTCCGGCGCGGGCGCGCTCGCCGCAGTCGCTAGCATCGGGCGATGGCGACGAGGGTGCCCGATTTCCTCCAGGGCGGCGGCGAGATGGGCTCCCTGATGCGGGCGCACGACTGGTCGCGCTCGTCGCTGGGCTCTCCCGCCGACTGGCCGCAGTCGCTGCGCACCGTCGTCCGGCTGATGCTCAACACCGGGCACCCGATGTACATCTGGTGGGGCGCGGAGCTCGCGTGCCTCTACAACGACGCGTACCGCGAGTCGATCGGCGCCGAGCGCCATCCGGGCTCGCTCGGCCGCCCCGCGCGCGAGGTCTGGGCCGAGATCTGGCCGATCATCGGCCCGCAGATCGAGCAGGTGATGTCGGGACGCGGCGCGACGTGGCACGTCGATCAGCTCGTGCCGATCACGCGCAACGGGCGCCTCGACGACGTCTACTGGACCTACAGCTACAGCCCGATCGACGACGACGCGTCGCCCGGGGGCATCGGCGGCGTCCTCGTCGTCTGCACCGAGACGACCAAGCAGGTCCTCGCTGCGCACCAGCTCACGCTCGAGCGCGACCGCCTCGCGCAGCTGATCAGCGAGCGGGCGCGCGCGTTCGACGCGATGCGCGAAAGCGAAGCGCGCTTTCGCGCCGCGTTGAGGGCCGGCCGCATGGGCTACTGGGAAACCGACCTCGTCGCGCGGACGCGCACCTGGTCCGACGAGGCGATGGCGCTCTTCGGTCTCTCGCTCGCCGACCGCAAGGGCAAGGTCGGCGGCGCCGACGACGAGTACCTCGCGTCGCTGCACCGCGACGATCGCCACCTCGCCGCGCACTACCTCGAGCTCGCACAGCAGCTCGACACCTTCGCCGCCGACTACCGCGTCGTGCGTCCCGACGGAACGACGCTGTGGCTGTCGGGTCGCGGCGCGGTCACCGCGCGCGGCGCCGACGGCGCGCCGCTGCGCCTGATCAGCGTCATGGCCGACGTCACCGAGACGCGGCAGGCCGAGCAGATGCTCGCCGTCGAGCGCCAGCGGCTGCGCCTTGCGCTCAGCGCCGGGCGAATGGGCGCGTACGAGCTCGACATCGCGAGCGACACGCTGTGGTGGTCGCCCGAGACGTACGCCCTCTTCGGCGTCAGCCCCGACGAGTTCACGCCGACGCGCGAGAGCGTCATCGACCTGCTCGACCCGGACGATCGGCCGCGTTTCGCGCGGCGCCGCCGTCTGGCGATCGCCGAGCATCAATCGTTCTTCGACGAGTTCAGGCTGAAGCGCCCCGACGGCAGCCGCGTCTGGATCGGCTACCGCGGCCGCGCCGAATACGACGAGCAGGGCCACCCGGTGCGCACGTTCGGCGTCGTCATGGACATCACCGAGCGCAAGAAGGCCGAGCAGGTGTTGCGCGACGCCGGCCGCGAGAAGGACGACTTCATCGCGACGCTCTCGCACGAGCTGCGCAACCCGCTCGCGCCGATCCGCAACGCGATCAACGTGCTGCATCACCTGCCGCCCGGCGACGCGCGCGCGGCGTGGTGCCACGACGTCATCAGCCGCCAGACCGCGCAGATGGCGCGCCTTCTCGACGACTTGCTCGACGTCTCGCGCCTGACACGCGGCAAGCTCACGCTGCGCGTCCAGCGACTCGAGCTCGCGACGGTGATCGCACGCGCGATCGAGATCGCGCAGCCGCTGATCGACGGCGCCGGCCACGACCTGCGCGTCGAGCTGCCGCCCGACCCGCTGCAGCTCCAAGGCGACCTGACACGGCTCGCGCAGGTCTTCTCGAACGTGCTGATCAACTCGGCCAAGTACACCCCGCCGGGCGGCACGATCGTGGTGACGGCGTCGGCCGACGCCGTTGCGCTCGTCGTCAGGGTCAAGGACACCGGCATCGGCATCGCCGAAGAGCACATCGACCGAATCTTCGACATGTTCGGCCAGGTCGAGTCGGCGAGTTCGCATGCGCAGGGCGGACAGGGGATCGGGCTCTCGCTCGCGCGCAAGCTGGTCGAGCTGCACGGCGGCACGATCGAAGCGCGCAGCGACGGCGTCGGCAAGGGCAGCGAGTTCGAGATCCGCCTGCCGGCGGCGCGCGTCGCGAGCACTGCGCACGTCGCGCTCAGCGACACCGGGTGACCGCAAGTGAAGCGCCGCGCGCGCGCACCGTCGAACCACGGCCCGCTGCGCGGCGGAGCGGGCGCGAGCGATCCGCGCCCGCTGCCGCGCGAGTCACGCGCCGTCGGCGCGACGGTGACCGTGCTGCTGCACGCAGCGGTCGTCGTCGCGCTGCTGCGCGGCACGATCGCCGCGCCGGAGCCGCCGCAGCCACCAGCGATGCGCGGCGTCGGCGTCGACACGCTACGCGACGCCGGCGAGCGGCTCGTCACCGTCGAGATCGTGCCCGGGCTGTCGACCCACGGCCTGCTCTGCCCGGGCAGCACGTACGTCGGCATCGGCATCACCGCCGATCCGCGCACCCAGCGGATCATCCTCGTCGGCGACGACACGCCGGCGTCGCGGGCGGGCCTGCAGCACGACGACATCGTCCTCAACCCCGAGGTTTGGAGCGAGGCGCATCGCGAAGGCGCGCTGCTGCGCGTCCTGATCGTGCGCGACGGGATCAAGATGATCGTGCCGGTTCGCGTCGGCTGGATCTGCATCGGCTAGCGCGCCGATGCGTTCCGCTCAGCGACGTCGCAAGCATCGTCGCCGACGGTCTTCTTCACTCCTTGTCGTCGACGATCGTGCACGTCGTCGTGCCGAAGAGCTTGCGGCATGCGATCGTCTGCGGCGCGGGCGCGTCGCTGCACTGCGCGTCCTGCTTCGCGCGCGGCGCCCAGCCGTACGCGATCGCGCATTCGTTGAGCGTCAGCTGCCTCGCCCTGCGCTCCTGCAGCGCGAGGAACTTGTGGTGCACGCAGACGTCGGGCTCGGGCGACGTCTGGCACTGCCAGCGAAAGCCGCGCTCCAGCGCCTCGTAAGTCGGCACCGTGTCGGGCGCGGCCGCGCAGCCCTGGAGCGTCGATGCCGCCAGCACGGCGGCGATCGGAAACAATGCAGCACCTCTACGGCTGCGACGAGTGCTTCGGTGGCGACGATCCATTCGACCAGCGTGGAGCTCCAAGGAGCGCGCCCGATGAGGTCCCGGTGAACTCGCCGCGAAGCGTCGGCAGGGTCGTGCGGCTGGAGATCCGCGGCCGCGTCCAGGGCGTCGGCTACCGCTGGTCACTGGCCGAGGAAGCGCGCCGGCTCGGCGTCGGCGGCTGGGTGCGCAATCGCCGCGACGGCTCGGTCGAGGCGATGGTCGCCGGCGAGCGCGACGTCGTCGACCGGCTTGTCGACTGGGCGCGTACGGGCCCGCGCCATGCGGTCGTCGAGAGCGTCGACGTGTTCGCAGGCAGCGGCGCGTTCTCGTCGTTCGAGCAGCTCGCGACCGAATAGACGGCCGCGCGGCGCCTTCGGGCACTCGCCTGGTTCTGCCGACAACCGAGGTAGACGGCCACGGCGCTCGGCGCCGCGGCGCTCGTCGTCGCCTCGCGCGCCTGAGGGCTATGCGTCGGCGCGCACGTCCGGCGCCGCGCCGCGCAAGCGACCGCCGAGCGCGCGGTACAGGCTCGACCGGCTGCCGAAGCCGCTCCGCCTCGCGAGCACCGTCGCGTCGCTGACGCCGTCGGCGAGCAGGCGCCGCGCCGCAGCGGTGCGGCAACGCACGACGTACGCGTGCGGTGTCGCACCGTGCAGCAGCGCGAAATAGCGCAGGAAGTGGTAGCTCGACATGCACGCGACCTCCGCGAGCGCCTCGAGCGGCAGCGGCTGGTCGAAGTGCGACTCGATGTGATCGGCGGCGAGGCGCAGCCGCCGGCTCAGCTCGGCGCGGGTCGACGCCTTGCTCGCAGGAATGCGCAGCGTGCTCGCGAGCGCTTCGTTCTCGGCGGCGACGAGATCGCCGACCAGGAGCACGGCCTGCTCGTCGAGCCAGTCCTGGCTGCGCTCTCCCGCGATGACGCGCGCGTAGATCGAGCGCATGCGCGGCGCGACGTGACGGTCCTGGCCGCGCAGGTGCGGCGAGAACGCGCTCGTCGACGGCGGACGCGCCCGCTCGGCGCCGCGCTCGAGCGATCGCTCGAGGCCGAGCTTGCGCGCCGCGATGATCTCGGCGGCGAGCCCGCGGCGCAGGAAAATCGAGAACGACGTCGCCGGCCGGTCGCTCTTCAGCGTGCTGCCGTAGCGGTCGCCGTCGTTGAGGACGAGCCAGCTGCCGTCGGCGACGCGGACGTCGCGCCGCCGCAAGTGGTAGACCTCGGCGCCGCCCCACGCCATCTTGATCGACGCCGGATGCGTGACCTCCGGGTACTCGACGAAGCGCGACTCGCCGCACAAGAGCGTGTTCTCGCGCGCCCAGCGCGCCACGTACTCGCGACGAAACGCCGCGTTCGCCGGCGTCTCGGGCCGCGGCGGCAGGTCGGGAAGCTCGGTCAGGATCATCGATCGGCGACCTCCGCCGCACTGGCGACGCACGTGTCACGAGCGTTTTTCTAACACGTCACAGGTCGGCGATCGACACCTGAGCCGAATTCGCAAGATTCGAGACGCGGCGGCGGCGTCGACGCGGGATTTCGCAACAGATGACGCTGGCGCAGGCCTACGCTCGTCGCGTGATCCCCCTCTGCCTGATCGTCAGCAGCGACCGCGCCCACGTCGCTGCCCTGCAACGTGGGTTCAAGGAGCGCGGGCTCCGCCTGCACGCGGTGCCCGACCTCGCGTCGCTGCCGCCGATGCTCTCGCAATGGCGTTTCGACGCCCTGCTCTTCGACGCCTCGGGCGGCGCCGCGTCCGAGTTCGAGGACGCGGTGCGCCGGTTGCGGCGCACCCAGCGCGCACCGGTCGTCGTCCTCGCGTGCGCGCACGGTGACGAGGCGGCCGAGCTGCCGGCGCTCGAAGCCGGTGCGACCGAGCTCGTGCCACGCAGCACGTCGCCTCGTGTTCTCGCCATCAAGCTGCAGCGGCTGATCGATCTCGCCGCCAGCGCGACGGCGGACGAACCGCGCGCGATCTCGCTCGGCGACCTCCATCTCGATCCGCTGAGAGGCGAGGCCGTTTTCGCCGACAGGACGTTGCGACTCACCCGCGGCGAGTTCGAGCTGCTGCACCTGCTGGCGGCGCGCGGCGATCGGTTCGTCCACCGTGACGCGATCATGCAGGCGGTCGGTCGGATCGCATCGGCACGCGAGTCGAGCCGCTGCGCCGACATGCACGTGTGCCGGATCCGCCGCAAGCTCAGGGAGGCCGGCGCCGCGTCGCTCGAAGTCGAAACGGTCTACGGGCGCGGCTACGCGCTCCGGCTGCGCAGCGTCGAACGGCCTTCTCGGACGACCGCCTGACGGGCTGCCCTACTCGAGCACGATCCGCGGGAAGTAGTACGAGACGACCCAGTTCGGAACGTCGACGATCGAGCTGATCCGCAGGTCGGCGCAGACGCTGCACAGCATGTACGCGTCGATGGGTGCGTATCCGTGCCGCTTGCTCAGCAGCTCGACCATCTCGGCGACCGCCATGCGGGCGCCGGCCATCAGGTCGGGGCCGATGCCGGTCGTCACCTCGTAGCCCTTGCGGTCGAAGTGCTCGGTGACCGGACCGCGCGTCACGTAGCGCGGCGAGCGCAGGCGCGCGTCCTTGACGAGCTCGAACTTGAGCGCGACGTCGATCGGGCTCTCGATCGCAGTACCGCAGACTTCGCCGTCGCCCTGCGCGGCATGCGTGTCGCCGACCGAGAACAGCGCGCCTTCGACCTCGATCGGCAGGTAGAGCTCGGTCCCGGCGCAGATGTCGCGTGCATCCATGTTGCCGCCGACGTTGCGCGGCGGAATGATGCTGTGCAGGCCGGGCTCGGCCGGCGCGACGCCGATCGTTCCGGTGAACGGCCGCAAGGGCACTCGTCCGCCCGGCCCGTACATCGCCGGCTTCAGCGCGGGGTCGTAGTTCCAGTGGTGCAGGCGCGCGTCGGGAAACTGGTCGGCGAGCAGCCCGAAGCCCGGGATGTTCCCCGTCCAGCCCCAACCTGAAGGGCGCAGCGAGAGGATCGTGACCTTGAGCGCGTCGCCCGGCATCGCGCCATCGATCCAGACCGGGCCGGTCACGGGATTGACCCGCGCGAGGTCGAGCTTCTCGAGATCCGCAGCGGTCGACGTCCTCGTCAGCTGGCCCGACGAAGCGTCGATCGTCTCGAATTCGACGCTCTCGCCGGGGGCGATCCGCAGGCACGGCTCGAACGCGTTGTTCCAGCCGTGATGGATGTGGTCGCGGTGAATCGTGTGTCCGGCGAACTCGCCCATGGCGCGACTCCTCAGACCGCGACGGTCAGCGCACCGTCGACGACCAGATTGGTGCCCGAAATCCGGCTCGCCGCGGGACTCGACAGGAAAACGACCGCGTTCGCGACTTCGGCCGGGGTGCCGAACTTGCCGGTCGGATTCGCCTTCACGGTGGAGGCGAACAGGTCGGGCATGTTCTTCTCGATCGTTTGCCAGATGCCGCCGTCGAAATAGGTGTTGCCGGGCGAGACGCAGTTGACGCGAATGCCCTTGCCGACGAGCTGGCGGCTCAGGCCCTTGCCATAGTGGATGAGCGCAGCCTTGATCGCGCCGTACGAGCCGGCGGCGAAGTCGACCTCGAACCCCGAGACGCTCGAGATGAGCACGATCGACGCGCTGCTCGACTTCTCGAGGTGGGGAACCGCCGCCGCGACCGCGTGGACGGTGTGCATCATGTCGGTGCGGAACGACTTGTCCCAGCTCTCTGCGTTGTCGCCGACCGCGAGCGCGCTCACGTTGCAGACGACCGCGTCGATGCCGCCGAGCTCGGCTGCGCTCGCGCCCACCCATGCGGCCAGCGCATCGGGGTCGGCGACGTCGAGCGCCCGACCGAAGCCGCGCACGCCGCGCGCCTGCAGCGCACGCACCGCGCCGGAGACCTCGTCGGCCTTGCGTGCGCAGATTGCGACGTTCGCGCCTTCGGCAGCAAAGGCCTCCGCGACCGCGCGGCCGATGCCGCGGCTTCCCCCGGTGACGATTGCGCTCTTGCCCTTGAGACCGAGATCCATGGCACGCTCCTCGTTGGGATCGTCGCATTCTGAGCGGCGCGAACTCGCGTGTAAACGCCGACGCGAGCGGGCAGCTGACAATGGCCGTCATGGCACCGCATCGACCCGCCTGTCGCCTGCCCGCGTGGGCGCTCGGCGCGGCAGCGCTGGTCGCGTTGCCGAGCGCGAACGCGTGGACCGACCACGCGCTGGCGACGCGCCAGGCGCTCTCGGTGCTGCCGGCGGCGGCCGACGCGGCTGCCGTGCCCGCGGAAACGCTGCAGGCCTTCGTCGAAGCCGACGCGGCGCGGCTCGAGAAGGTGCTCGCCGCCGAGGAGGCGTGGGCGCGAGAGCACGTGCCGCATTACCCGCCGCGACCTGACGCGCTCGCTTTCAAGGTCGCGCAGCGGGGCGACGTCGTCGCGCGCTTCGTCGCCGCGCTGCGCCTCAACCCGAACACGCCGCTGCCGCTCTTCGTGCAGGTGATGCCGGGTGCCCGCGCTGCGGGCGCGCCGCTCGCGTGGCAGGCCGTGACGCTGCTGCGCGCCGAGACGACGATGCCGCAGCTGCACTTCGCATCCGTTCGCGCAGGCGAAGCGATGCCGGTGCTCGACGTCGTTGCCAGCGCGTCCGACGAGCCCGACCACGGCTTCGACATCAACGTCTGGGAAGACAACGGCACCGCGTGGGGCCGCGACTACGCGTTCGGCCGCCAGCCGTTCGGCAACCCGCGCGCCGAGAACGCGACGCAGGCGCCGTTCCACATGGGCTTCTTCCACGAGGCCGGCATCGTCTATCGGCTTGCGGGCTTCCTGAAGCGAACGTACCCCGAGTACCGCATCCACCTCTACCGCGCGCTCGCCGTCGAGGCGTTTCGCAGCGGCCACCCGTACTGGGGCTGGCGCTTCACGGGCTGGGCGCTGCACCACGTCCAGGACCTGACGCAGCCGTACCACTCGCAGGCGCTGCCCGGCGTCGGCGTGGCGTCGATGCTGTGGGTGAACGCGCTCGACCAGGTCGGCCAGCACAGCGCGAAGAACGATGCGGTGCAGCTCGTCACCAACCGCCATTTCGCGCTCGAGAACTTCCAGTTCCACGCACTGAAGTCCGACTACGAAGCCGGGCGTTTCGATTCACCGATCATGGCCGCGCTGCGCGACCGCTCCGGCGACGCCGCGCTCGGGCCGTGGCGCGACAGCGCGGTGCGCGACGACGTCGGCCGCGCCGCCGCTGCGGCGTCGATCGCCACCGACGCGCTGCTCGCGGCAGCGGTGCCCGCGCGCTACGTGTCGGACCCGAAGTTCGTCTTCACCGAGGCAGGCGGCAGCGCGCCCGATCTCGACGCGCTGCTGCGCGCGCAGTCGCCTGCGCAGCGCGCCGCGCTCGAGCAGGGCGTCGCGCGATTGATGCGCGCGTTCGGTGCCGAGTCGCGGCGCGTCGTCGCGTCGGTGCTGGCCGAGGCGGCTCGACCGCCGGAGGGTGCCGCGCGCTGAGCGGGTCATCTCGCTTGCGTTCGCAGCGACCAGGGTCCAGCATCACCGGTCCCGCAATCGAAACGTTGGCAGGCCGCTGATCGACCGACGCAGGCTCTCGCTCCATGTCTTCCTGGTTCCAACGCAACGCGGTGCCCGTCGGCCTCGCTGTCTGCCTGAGCGCGAGTGCCCAGGCGCAGACGACAGTTTCGCCGGACACGACACAGGCCCAATCGGCGACGGCGAGTGCGCCAGCGCAGAAGAAGAAGCGTGCCTCGGGCGCAAAGACGCCGCCGGGCAAGCCGCCGCGCGGCGCCGCGCACTGCAGCCAGGGCGACAAGGCGCAACAGCAACGGTGCCTGCGCGACCTCTACGGCCCGGGCGCGCCGCCGGTCTGACGCGATTGCGCGGGTGACGCTCGTCGCCGGGCCGACACTGCCCGGATCCGACCGACGGCGACGCACGCATTTCTCGATCGTGGTCTTCCACCAGGATGGCGCGGGGATCTCGGTTCGATGCAAGTCGGTGCCGACGGCTTCCGCGACCTCGTCGGCGCGGGAATCAGCTGGGTGTTGAACCGCGGCGCGCAGGCGGCGCACGCGTCGCTGACCACATCGAAGCGCGCGGCGCTCCGCTTCGGTCCGCCGTTGCGGCGCGGCTGCTGTCTCTCCGCAACCGCGAACGGCCGCGACAACGCGGTGAGCGATGCGCCGCGTCGTCGCGGCGAGGAATCGCTACAGTCCCGAGCGACCTCCTCGGTCCGGGCGAACTCGCCTCGATCGCCCAACGAAACGAGCACGCGCATGACCTTCCCTGCTTCGTCGCGGCGCCCACGGTCAAGATCGTTCCGTTCGGCACTGCCGGCGGCCCGATCGATGCGATCGCGCGCATCTACGGCAAGAAGCTGCAGCGGCGCTGGGGCCAGCCGGTGATCGTCGAGGCCAAGCCGGGCGATGCGGGCAATTGGCTCGACGAGCCACCTCGCGCGGTCTAGTCGGTCACTGACCGCGCCTCACCGGTCCGGAGCGGTCGCGTGGCCCTCAAGTCCACCATCTTCAAGGCCGTTCTGCAGGTGGCCGACATCGATCACGGCTACTACGCGGAGCACGCTCTGACGTTGGCGCGCCATCCGAGCGAGACGGACGAGCGAATGATGGTGCGCCTCGCCGCGCTGGCCCTGCATGCGCACGAGCTGGTCGATGTATGCCGCGGCGACGGCACGCTCGCATTCGGCGCCGGCCTGTCCAACCCTGACGATCCCGACGTTGCACTGACCGATTTCACGGGTCGAAAGCGTTTGTGGGTGGAAGTTGGCCAGCCAGACGAAAAGCCACTCGCGCGGGCGTGCAGTCGTGCCGATGCGGTGACGGTCTACGCCTATGGTGCAAGCGCCGAGGTCTGGTGGCGCGGGATCGAGCACAAGGTGGAGCGACTGGAACGGCTCCAGGTCTGGCGCCTGGCATCGGAAGAGGCACAGGCGCTGGCCTCAATCGCCGAGCGCAGCATGCAGCTGCAGGCGACCATTCAAGACGGTGTCCTGACCTTCAGCAGCGATCGCGGCAGCGTCCACCTCGAGCCGAGACGTTGGAAGTAGGTCCATCGCTCGTTCCGAGGATCCCGCTCAGCGCCGACCACCAGCATCGACGGTTGAGAAAATCTCCACGGGCCCTACTAACTCTCCATGGAGCGGACGTCCGGGGGGCCGAAGGAGTCGACATGAAGATCAGTGTTCGTCGCCTCTTGATCCTGGCCGCGGCGCTCACGGTGCTCTCGAGTTGCGCGCAGCCGTCGACGATCGCCGCAGCGGTGCAAGCGCGCGAGACGGTTCAAGTTCCGGTTGCCGCGGTCGGCGGCGGCGACGGCAGCCGAAAGATCGATGCGCTCGTCCGTCAGCCATCCGCGGACTCCGGGCAAACCAAGCATCCCGCCGTCATCCTGCTCCATAGCTCGTGGGGATGGGCGGACGATCATGAGGGCGTCGAAGTCTACGCAGACGCCCTGTTCAGGGCGGGGTATGTCACGCTGGTGCCGCGCATGTTCCCAGGCGGTGGCGAGAACAGGAGTGCTGCGTCCTATCTGCCCGAGTTCTTCGGCGTGCTCAGGTATGCAGCGACGCGTCCAGATGTGGATCCAGGCCGCATCGCCGTTGCGGGCTTTTCCTTCGGCGGCATCTTGTCACTCATCGCAGCCACGAAATGGGCCAACGCGTCATACCTGAATGGTTCGCCTCGGGTTGCAGCTTACGCTGCGTTCTATCCGGTGTGCTGGCTTCTCAAGGCCAACGTGAAGGGGAAGCCTTCGCCAGTTCCGGCGGACGCGTGGCTGGAATGGACCGGCGCGCCGGTCAGAATCTTCGCCGGCGCCGACGACGACTATGACGAGCGGGATCCCAATGCCTGCCAGGAAGCGATCGATAGCCTTCCAGAGCTCGGGCGCAGATCGTTCTCCGTCAAGGTGTATGCAAGCGCTACGCACGGATGGGACCAGCGGCGCGCCGCGACGTTCTATGAACGGCTCGCCTGCAAGGGACGCGGGTGCTACAACTCGAACGTACCCGACGCGGAACTCACTCGACAAAGCATCCAGGATCTCATCGAGTTTCTGGGCACGGCCATGCCCGCCCAGACTCGTCGATAGGTGGCCCTGAACGCGTCTTGCTCGGCAACGCGGACCCGTCGAAATGTCCGCTTCTGTCGCGAGCTGCCGGTCCGCTCTAAGACCTGCGCACGACCAACGTTCGCTCTCGCCAAGAGCTGACATTCAGCTCAGCAAACCTGAGCGACCGCAGTCAGTCTCAAGCGGATTCCCAGGAGCGACAACGAACGCTACGAGCACGGCGCAAGGTTTCGCCCGGGGACTACTGAAAGCGCACCTTGATCGCGTCGTCGCCGATGTTGATGGACTGGACTTGGTAGGTCTTCAGTCCAAAGCGCAGTTCATCCGGCCGGAAGGTATGCAACGGATAGCCTTGCAGCGCTTCCTGCGTCACGGCCGCGCCGATGCGCTGCAGGTTCTGTGCGTCGTTGCCGGTGACGCCGTCGATGCGCAGTTCCTCGGCACGTGGATCCTGGAGGCGCACCGACAAGCCCCCGGCATCCCAGTGCAGTCCACTGCTTATGGCCACTTGGCCGCCCACGGAGGAGGGTTGAAGCACTGGGCTGGAAATCACGAGGCGGAGCGCCAGCGTGGCGCGGTTGGCACTGCCGTCCAGCACCAGCTGCGGGTCGTGCAGTGACACCAGGAACAGCTCGCCGTAGCGGCGCGTGATCGGGAAGCGCCTGGCCAATTCGGCTTGCAGTTCATCGCGCGTGGCGGTGAATTCGCTCTCAAAGAAGTTGAAGCCGGCACGCGCCGGCAGGCTCACCGCTGGCAGCAGGGTCGCTGCCAGGCCGGCGCGCAGCCATTGGCGTCGGTCCAGGAGCAAGGTGTCGGTCTCGCCGCGCCGGACCGGGTATGGGCAGTTGGACATGGTCACGAGGTTGCCATATGCCGCAAGGCCTACAGCGCATCCAGACACTCCGCGCGCGCTTGGCAGTGTTGGGCCATCCGAACCTCGTTGTGCTACCACTGCTGGGAAGCGGTCGGTCATGCGTGCTGCCAATGGCAGGACCTGAGAATCACCTCGGCAAACCCCAACGACCGTAACCAGCCTGAGCGGCTAACCAACACAGTGACTAAATCGCCGCTTCCGACCCTAAGCGGAACTAGCCACCTGTTGGCGGGGGAACAAAGCAGCCCCGCCTGCGTCGCCAATTGACGAGACGCTACGCCGACCCTCGCGGTAACCGCGAGCGGACGGCCGCTTCTAGTTCCCTTCTAGCTCGACGCCGAACTCGCGCGAGAAAGATGCTTGCGCAGCTCAGGCTGGCCGCGCGATCGGCTTGCTCGCGCCCGCGTCTCACGGTCCCTGGACCGTGAAGCGGCAGCGCTGGTGACAGACGTCTTTCGCTGCCGCGCTGCGCCCGTTGCCCGACCGCGAGCGTTCAGTGCATCTGCCGGCTCATCCACTCCGAGACGATGCCGGTCAATGCCTCCTGGTACGGCGCGGCAGGGTCGAGCCCGCGCGCCGCGCTTTCGCGCGGCGAGCCCGCGCGCGACAGGACGTGGTCCATCTCCGGAACCTCGACGAACGTCGCGCGCCCTGGCCGGAATGCCTCGAGCATATCGCGCAGGTACGGCCCGTCGACGACGCTTGCTACCGTATCCGACGCGCCGTGAAGCACCAGCACAGGCGCCTCCACGCGCTTCCAAGCGGCGCCCGGGTTGAGATCGGACCACTGCCTCATGTACGCGACTGGCGCGGGATACCCGATCCATGCGCTGCACCGCGGCTCCGCCGCGACGATGCGCGCCGCGTCCTCGCGGTCGACGAGCAACCGGCGATTGCACATGGCATTGAGTCGCAGGTCCGCCTCGAGCTCGTCGTAGGGCGTCCCCTTCAACACTCCTTGCGTGCGGCGGATGTCCTGCAGGTAATCCAAGAAGGCACGGGCGACGGTGTTCACGACCACGACGCCGCGCACGGTCCCGCCCGCGGCCACCAGCGGCGCTTCCACGCCACCGATGCTGACACCCAGCAGGAAGACACGTTCGCGGTCGACGAACTCG
>Ga0207674_10004923_pt1 | contig 15969 bp, 15 predicted proteins | sample KBSCornC72_FD_184303 | JGI IMG/M metagenome (GOLD analysis project Ga0207674, IMG submission 184303) | Corn rhizosphere microbial communities from Kellogg Biological Station, Michigan, USA - KBS Corn C7-2 (SPAdes) (version 2) | ecosystem: Host-associated > Plants > Roots > Rhizosphere > Soil ... | reverse complement strand
GGGAACCGCCGGGTCGATCGCCGGATGCAGGAGCTGCTCGACCGCGGCCGGCTCGATGCGTTGCACGGCCTCGCGGCGATCGATCAGTCCCTCCTCGACGAACGACACCGCCGCGCGCAGCGCGGCCGCTGCAGTGCGCTTCGCGCTGCGTGTCTGGAGCAGGAACAACCGGTCGTGCTCGATGGTGAACTCCACGTCCTGCACGTCGCGGTAGTGCCGCTCGAGCTCGGCGACCGCACGTTCGAGCTCGCCGAACGCAGCGGGGAAGAGCTCTTTCATCCGATCGATCGGCTGGGGGGTGCGCGTTCCCGCGACGACGTCCTCCCCCTGGGCATCGACCAGGAACTCGCCGAACAGCCTGCGGTCACCGGTCGCGGGGCTTCGGCTGAAGCACACGCCGGTGGCGGAACGCGCGTCACGGTTGCCGAACACCATCTCCATCACGTTCACGGCGGTGCCGAGATCGTCGGAGATCCGGTACTCGTGCCGGTAGACGCGTGCTCGCGGCGCCTCCCACGACGCAAAGACGGCCGCGACCGCCGACGTGAGCTGCTCGCGCGGGTCCGTCGGGAACTCCCGTCCGGTCTGCTCGCGGAAGATCGCCTCGAACCACCCCGCGAGCTCGCTGAAGTCCGATGCGGTCAGCTGCGAATCGAGCCGGATCCCACGACGCTCCTTCAGCAGCTCGATCGCCTGCTCGAAGCGGGTGGCGTCGATGCCCGCGACGACGGAGCCGTACATCTGCAGGAGGCGCCGGTACGCGTCGAACGCAAACCGCTTGTCGCCCGTCAGGCGGGAGATCCCGCGCGCGGTCGCCCGATTCATCCCCAGGTTGAGGACCGTCTCCATCATCCCGGGCATCGAGATCGGACCTCCGGACCGAACCGACAGCAGCAACGGGTTCGTCTCGCTGCCAAACCGCTTCCCCGACCGGGCTTCGAGGCTGCGAACGTGGTCGAGGATCTCGTCGAGGACAGCGCCGGGCAGGGAACCTCGCTCGGATGCGAGTCGGCATGCCTCGGTCGTCACCGTGAAGCCGGGGGGAACCGGAAGACCGAGCTGGGTCATCTCGGCGAGCCCCAGTCCCTTGCCTCCGAGCAGCGCGCGACCGCCGTCGCAGCGCTCGTCGAAGTCGTAGACGAATGTCATGACAAGACTCCCTTCTCGTCGCCGACGCGGCAGAGCGAGCCGAGCTCGGCCCAGTCGCGATCGACGGTTTCCTGGATCAGCTCGACCAGCTCCGCGTTCTCCGGCCGCAGGAGGTGTGCGAACCGCTGCTGACCCTCGAGCCAGCGCTCGACCGGCAGCGGCTTCGGCGGCTCGTACGTCAGCCGGTACCGGCCGTCGACGACCTCGTACAACGGCCAGAAGCGCGTCTCGACCGCTGCACCGATGACGTGCGGCGCGAGACGGGGCTCGTGGCCCCACCCGAGCGGGCAATCGGTGAGGACGTTCAAGAAGGCGGCGCCGTCGACGCGCGCGGCGCGCTCCACCTTCTGGCTCAGGTCGTGCCAGTACGTGGATGCCGCCTGAGCGACGTACGGCACGTGGTGCGCGACGGCGATCGCCGTCATGTCCTTGCGCCTCTGCGACTTGCCGAAGCTCTCGAGCCCGACCGGGCTCGTCGTGGTGCCGGCGCCGAAGGGCGTTGCGCCGGAGCGCTGGACGCCCGTGTTCATGTACGCCTCGTTGTCGTAACAGACGAACAGGAACCGGTGGCCGCGTTCGAGCGCGCCGGAGAGCGCCTGCATGCCGATGTCGTAGGTCCCACCGTCGCCCGCGAACACGACGATCGCGACGTCTCCGGCCGACGGCAGCGACTCGCGACGCGCGAGCGCCCGTTGCGCCGCTTCGATGCCGCTTGCGACTGCCGCTGCGTTCTCGAAGGCGACATGCACCCACGGCACGTTCCAGGCGGTCGTCGGGAACCGCGTCGTCGCCACCTCGAGACAGCCGGTCGCGTTGACCACGACCGTCGGTCGCGTGATCGTGCCGAGCACGACACGCACGACCATCGGGATGCCGCAGCCCTGGCACAGCGCGTGGCCGCCGCGGAGCGGGTCGACTCCGTTGCGATGCTCGACAAGTGTCTTCAAACGAGACACGGCTCACCTCGCACGCCGACGTACCGCGGTGCCTGGTCGTGGAAGATCTCGCGAATCGCCTCGGGATGGAGGTCGCGCCCGCCGAGCCCGTAGACGTGGCCGCGTAGCGTCGCGCCGCAGCCCGCGAGCGCAAATGCCACGTCGGCCGCCAGAGGCGGAGCGCCGCCGGGTGAGTCGGCGCGGTCGAGGACGATCACCTCGCGCCGGTCGGCGAGCAGCCTCCAGAGCGCGGCGGCCGGGAAGGGGCGGAACGACCGGATCTTCAACAGCCCGACCGGCTCGCCGCCGTCGCGCAGCTCGTCGACGACGTCCTTGACCGTTCCGGCGGTGGAGCCGAGCGCGACGACCACGACGTCCGCGCCGTCGAGGCGGTACGACTCGACGGCATCGTTCCTGCGGCCGGTGAGGCGCGCGAAGTCGTCAGCGACCTCTGCGACGACGAAGCGGGCAGCCTCGAGCGCAGCTCCTTGCGCTCGGCGGAACTCGAAGTAGTAGTCGGGCATCGCGAACGGCCCGTGCGTCGCAGGGTGCGCGGCGTCGAGCAACGGCCGCACGGGAGTGCGATAGGCGCCGACGAACGCCTGGACGTCGTCGTCCGCGAGCATGCTCACGGGCTCCGCTGCGTGGGTGATCGTGAATCCGTCTTGACACACGAGCACCGGCAGCGAGACCTCGGGATGCTCGGCGATGCGCGGCGCCATCACCATCAGGTCGTACGCCTCTTGCGCGTTCTCCGCGAACAGCTGCACGACGCCCGAGTCGCGGATGAGCATCGAGTCCGAGTGGTCGCAGTGGATGTTGATCGGGCCCGAGAGGGCGCGGTTCCCCACGGCCATCGTCAGCGGCGCGCGCATCGACGCAGCGATGTAGACCACCTCCGCCATCAACGCGAGGCCCTGCGACGACGTCGCCGTCGCCGTGCGCGCACCGGCGAGCGCTGCGCCGATCGCCGCGCTCATCGCGGAGTGCTCGGACTCGACGTTGACGATCTCGGTGTGCGCCTCGCCGTCGGCCACGAGGGACGAGAAGGTCTGGATGATCGGCGTCTGCGGGGTGATCGGATAGACCGGTACGACGTCCGGCTGGATCTGACAGAGCGCATGCGCGACGGCCTCCCCGCCTGTCAGGAGCTGTTGCGCGACGGTGCTCATCCGTCGTCCTCCTGTTGCATCGACAGGGTCCCGGCCGGGCAGACCTCGACGCAGAGCGCGCAGCCCTTGCAGTAGTCGTAGTCGATGCCCGCGAACGTGGTCCCGTCGAGAACGATCGCCGAGTCCGGGCAGTAGAGCCAGCAGAGGAGGCAGTTGACGCAGGTCGCGAGCTGCGGGACGGGGCGGCCGGCGGTGCGCCAGCCACCGGTCACCGGCTGCGCGGCGTCGGCGGGCGCGAGCGCGCCCGCGACCGGAAGCTCGTTCCATTGCTTCAGCTGCGGCATCGGTAGCCCTTGCTCACCGCGGCGCGCAGCTCGGCCGGCGGGATCTTGCCGCCGAGGATCTCTGCTGCGGCGTCCTGCAGCGTCTCGAGGGGAGGCTCGCCGAGCGCTGCTGCGACCGAGCCGAGCATCTCCACGTTCGCCATTCGACCCTTGGAGCGGCTGACGAGGACGGGCGTCTGCTCCGAAGTGCCCTCGGACACGGCGGGCTCGGCCAGCAACGTCTCGTCGAGCACGACGACGAGGTCCGGGTGCTCGATCGAATCGTGGCGGCGAACCGGCGCGGTGCTGTAGCGGGTGTATGCCCGAAGCGGTGCGCCTCGGCGCTCGGGACCGTACTCCGGGAACGACTGCACGCTCTTGCCGGAGCGAAGAAGCGCGAGTGCGAGGACATGCGACGCGGTCTTCGCGCCCTGGCCCGCCCGCGCGTGCCAGCGGATCTCGGTCAGGCCGGGCACAGGTCCTCCTCGATCGCGCGTGCTGCGCGCCGCCCGTCGACGACCGCCTGCACCACGCTTGCGCCGCCGTTGACGGCGTCACCGCCGGCGTACACGTGTGTCAGGCTCGTCCTGCCGGCGGCGTCGATGTCGACACCGCCCTGCGGGCCGAGCTCCCACTCGACGAGCTCGGGCTGCACGGACTGCCCGATCGCCGCGACGACCGTGTCCGCGAGGAGCATGAACCGCTCCCCCGTCGTTTCGAGTGCGTGCCGGCCGCGCGAGTCCTGCTCGCCGAGGCGGAGGCGATCGAACAGCACGCCCTCGACGCGACGCGTGCCGAGCAGCTCGACCGGAGCGGCGAGCCATTCGAACTCGACGCCTTCGTCGGCCGCCTCCTCGACCTCGAAGTCGTAGGCAGGCATCAGGTCGCGCGTTCTCCGATACGCCAGCGTCACGTGGGTCGCCCCGAGGCGCACCGATTCGCGCGCGACGTCGATCGCCGTGTTGCCGCCGCCGAGCACGACGACGCGGTCGCCGACGGCCGGCGCATCGCCGTGCTTCAGCGCCTGGACGAAGTCGAGTGACTGCCAGAACCCGGGAAGGTCCGTGCCCGGGCAGTCGAGGAGACGATCGGCGCCGAGCCCGACGCCGAGGAACACGGCGTCCGACGTCTCGAGCAGCGAGGCGAGGTCTGCACGGGACTCGATTCGCATGCCGAAGCGGAAGCCGACACCGAGCCGCTCCAGCGCCTCGCGCTCCGCGGGCAGCGGGTCGAGGACCTGGCGGTACGGCGCGATCGCGGTGCGGACCGTTCCGCCGACCTCGTCATGCGCGTCGTACACGACGACCTCGAAGCCGCGCGACGCGAGCTCGCCGGCACACGCGAGGCCCGCCGGTCCTGCGCCGACGACCGACACCTTGAAGCCGTTGCGCGGGACGGCCGCACGGAGAGGCAGGCTCGCCTCGAGCGCCGCGTCGGTGGCGTACCGCTGCAACCGTGCGATCTCGATCGGCTTCCTTCCTTCGTGCAGGAGCACGCACGCGCCTTCGCACAGCACCTCGACCGGGCACACACGTGCGCACGTCGCCCCGAGCAGGTTCTCGTGGAAGATCGTTCGAGCCGCGGCCAACGGCCTGCCGTCGGCGATCTCTCGCACGAAGCGAGGAACGTCCACCCCTGCCGGGCAGGCCGTAGCGCACGGCGGCGGGGCATACGGCCCCGCACAGAAGAGGCAGCGATCGGCCTCCAACAGTGCCGCGTCGGTGTCGAGAGGCGGCCTAAGCTCCGAGAAGGCGATGGTCGCTGCCATAGCTCGAGCGTGTCTGCCGCCGGGCGCGGACGGATCCGGGCCGTCCCTGATCGTGCATCAGCGAAGTCCTCACGCGGGCTGCGGCTCACGGCCGACGCCCGCCGGCGCCGACCGGCGGACGATGACGGTGAAAGGAGGACAAACCATGTATGCGAGCATCCTCTGGGCCACCGACGGATCGCCGGAAGCCGACGGAGCGCTTCGCGAAGCGCTCGAGCTTCTCGAGCCGGACGGAACGATCGTCGCCTTCCACAGCGACCAGCGGTTCACCGGCGCGCGCATCGGCGGTGAGTCCGTCGCGCTCGACGAGCACGAGCGGCAGCAGCACATCGCTGCACAGGTCGAAGACCTGCGCGACCGCGGCGTGAACGTCAACTACCTCGTCGAGCCGACGCACCACGATCCGTCACGCGAGATCCCGGCGACCGCCGCGGATCTGCACGTCGACGCAATCGTCTGCGGCACCACGGCGCCTCACGGCCTGTACGCGCTGCTCAACGGCAGCGTCGCGGCGCGCGTCCTCAAGCACGCCACCGTGCCCGTGATCGTCGTGCCGACGAAGGCGATCGCCTGCCATCCCGAAGCCGCGGCTGTCTGACTCCGCCGCATCGAACGCCCGGGCCGAGGAGCTTCTCGGCCCGGCGGCGATCGCGGTCACCAGGTCTTCGACGACGTCGCCGCGGCGGGTCGGCGGAGACGCACGCGGGCATCGACCGCGACGCATCCGTCGGGGCGCGCGATCACGGGGTTCAGGTCGAGCTCTGCCAGCTCGGGGAAGTCTTCGGCGAGCCGGCCGAGGCGGTGGATCAGGTCGGCGACGGCTTCGCGGTCGGCCGGCGGCGCGCCGCGCCAGCCGTCGACGAGCTTCGCCGCCTTGCCGCTCGAGACCAGCTCTTCGACGTCGATCTCGCCGAGCGGCGCGAGCGCGAACCTCGTCGAGCCGATCAGCTCTGCGTACACCCCGCCGGGGCCGAATGCGACGAGCGGCCCGAACACCGGATCCTGGATCGCGCCCGCGAGCAGCTCGACACCGCCGGTCACGTACTGCTGGACGAGCACCGGGCCGTTCACCGCCTCGCAGGCGCGACGGACCGACGCCTCGTTGCGCAGGTCCACGTGCACGCCACCGGTCTCGGTCTTGTGCGCGCCCGCGGCCGCCGTCTTGACGACGACGGGGAAACCGATGTCGCGTGCCGCGGCAACGGCAGCGTCGGCGTCGGCCGCGACCCGCTCGGCGACGAGCGGCAGGCCGTACGCCGTCAGAAGGGCGCGCAGGTCGGCCGGCTCGAGCCACGTGTCGTCCACGCCGGCGAGCGCGCGGGCGACGATCGCGGCGGCGGCACCCTGGTCGATGCGGTCGAGCAGCGGGGCCTCGGCGGCCGGCCGGCGCAGCCATGCCGCGCGCCGGGCCGCGAGCCCGAGCGCCCTGGCCGCCGACTCGGGATAGGTGAAGCTGCCGGCAGGAGAGCCGTCGGCGCTGATCACGACGGGCAGCACCGGTTTGTCCGCCCCTGCGGACGCGCGCCCGATCGCCGCCGCGACGTCGGCGGTCGTCGCGACCACCGGCGGCACGAAGAGCACGATCACCGCGTCGACGCCGGGATCGGCGAGCACGATCGGCAGCGCCGCCTCGTAGGTCGCGGGGGTGGCCGAGCCGAGCAGGTCGACGGGGTTCGAGCTGCTCGCCTCGGCGGGCATGACGCGCGCCAGCGCTGCCACCGTCTCGGGCGCGAGCTGCGGGAGGGACAGGCCCGCGGCGTCGCACGCATCGGCGCAGAGGATCCCGAGCCCACCGGCATTCGTGAGGACTGCGACGCGATTCCCGCGCGGCAGCGGCTGGGACGAGAACAGCACGGCCGCGTCGAGGAGCTCCTCCAGCGTCCGCGCGCGCAGCACACCGGCCTGCGCGAAGAGCGCTTCGACGGCCGCATCGGATCCGGCGAGCGCGGCGGTGTGAGAGCTCGCGGCGCGGGCACCGGCGCGACTGGTGCCGCTCCGCATCGCGAGGATCGGCTTCGTGCGCGCGACCCGGCTCGCGACGCGCGCGAACTTGCGGGGATTGCCGAACGACTCGAGATACAGCAGAACGACATCCGTGTTCGGGTCGTCCTGCCAGTACTCGAGCAGGTCGTTCGACGAGACGTCTGCCTTGTTCCCGATCGAGATGAAGCTCGAGAGGCCGAGCCCGCGCACGTCTGCCTCCTCGAGCAGCGCCAGGCCGAGCGCCCCGCTCTGCGACGAGAATCCGATCCGGCCGGGCGGAGCGGCACGGCGGGCGAACGTCGCGTTCAGCCGGGTCGCGTTCGACGAGATCCCGAGGCAGTTCGGCCCGATGAGGCGTGCACCGTGCGCCCGCACGAGCGCGAGGAGCTCGTCTTGCCGCTCCTTGCCCTCCACCCCCGTTTCGGCGAAGCCGGCCGAGATGACACAGACCGCCTTCACGCCGGTCGCGAGCGCCGCGCGGACGGCCTCGAGCACATGCTCGCCCGGGACGCACACGACGACGAGGTCGACGACCACGGGTACCTGCGACATGTCTGCGTAGCCCGGGACACCGCCGACCGGCTCACCGCGAAGATTGACGGGATACGCCGCCCCGGCGAAGTCCGCCGCGAGGATGTTGCGGAACAGCTCGCCGCCGATCGTGCCGCGTCGCGGCGAGGCGCCGATCACGGCGACCGATCGTGGCTCGAAGAACGGCCTGAGCGACGCGGCGACGGCGACGTGGTCGCGCTCGTCCCGGCGTTCGACGACCGCCGGACGCGTCGCGTCGAGTTGCAGCACGACTTCCACCACGCCACCCTGCAAGGCACGCGCCGTCTGGAATCCTGCGTCGTCGAAGACGCGAAGCATCGCCCCGTTGCCGGGAAGCACCTCGGCGACGAACTCGCGGATGCCGACGGCCGACGCATGCTCCGCGAGACGCTCGAGCAGGCGGGTGCCGATCCCGCGGCCGTGCAGCTCGTCGGCGACGGCGAACGCCACCTCTGCGCGATTCGGGTCGCGCAGGCGCACGTACGTCGCGAGCGCGACCGGCCTGACCGTGCCGTCGCCGTCGGCGAGCTCGCCGACGAGCGACCCGCGGCTCGGCCAGTCCGTCTCGAGGGCAACCGACACCGTCTGGCGGCCGATGATCGTCGCGCCGTGGAAGCGGAGGTACCGGCTCTCGGGTGACAGCGCCTCGAAGAACGAGATCAACGACGCCTCGTCCGCCGCGGTCGGCGGTCGGAGCCGGATCGTGGAGCCGTCGCGAAGGACGACATCCTCCGTCGCCGGCGCAAAGGTGGTCGCCATGCCCCCATCGTCACACGTAACGACGCGACGGGGAATCAGCCGTTGGCCGAGCGTTCGTTGCGGGGAACTACGCACACGGTGCCGCGCCCGCCCCCGATTCCCCGACGTCCGGGCGGAGCGACAGTAGAGCCATCACGAAAGGAGGGACGAGATGAAACCGATCATGCTGGCAACCGATGGCTCCCCGTCCGCCGAGGCGGCGACCCACGAGGCGATCGAGCTCGCCAAGCACCTCGGCGTGCCGCTCCTCGCGGTGAGCGTCGAGCACAACTCCGTGCCGGCCTACGGGTACTACGGGTACGCCGAGGTCGTCGCGGAGCTGCGGAAGGCCGAGCACGAGCGCGTCGAGCAAGTGCTCGAAGACGTTCAGCAGCGCGCTCGGGAGGCGGGCGTCGAGTGCGAGACGCTTCCTCTCGAAGGGCTACCGGCGCGCGGGATCTGCGAGACCGCGGCAACGCGCGACGTGCGGCTGATCATCATCGGTGCGCACGGCTGGAACCGCATCGGGCGCATGATCCACGGCAGCGTGTCCACGTACGTTCTGCACCACGCGCCGGTTCCGGTCCTCGTGGTCCACGGCGACGACGAGCACGTCGTCGAGCAGCCGCCCACGGCGGTCGCCGCCGTCGCGGGTTGAACTTGCGATTGCGGCTGCACCCCCGCCCGGCTCCGTAGTAGGCACCGATTCGGAGCCGGGCGCATCCGCCTAGCGTCACGACAGACCCACGAGACGAGGAGGCGTCATGCCCTCGACCAACCTCGCCGGACGCGCCGGACGCTGGAGCGCCGCGCACTGGAAGACAGCAGCACTGGGCTGGATCGCGATCGCGATCCTGGCCGTGGCCGCCGGAAGCGTCGTCGGCGCCAAGCAGATGAAGAGCTGGGCGATCGCGAACGGCGAGTCGCGCCGCGCCGAGCAGATGCTCGCGTCCGGGGACTTCCGCGCTCCCGCCCGCGAGAGCGTGCTCGTCCAGTCACGGGATCACTCCTTCGGCTCTGCGGCGTTCACCGTCGTCGTGCGCGACGTCCGCCGGGCATTGTCCACGCAGCCGAACGTCGCCCACCTCGTGACGCCGGGAGGCAACACCGCCTCCGGGCTCGTATCGAAAGACCGGCGCTCTGCTCTCGTCCAGTTCGACGTCCGGGGCGATCCCGAGGACGCCAGCGACAGAATCGCCCCCGTCCTGTCGGCGATCGACCGGGTTCAGGCAGCGCATCCCGAGTTCGTCGTCGCGGAGTTCGGGCAGGCGTCCGCCGACTACAGCCTGAGCGAGCGCTTCGGGTCGGACATGCACCGCGCCGAATACACCTCGGTTCCGCTCACCCTCGCGATTCTCGTGATCGCGTTCGGCTCGCTCGTCGCAGCCGGCCTGCCCGTCCTGCTCGCACTGTCCGCGGTGCTTGCGGCGACGGGCCTCAACGCGCTCGTGAGCTACCTGATCCCCACCGACGAGCAGACACTCGGCGCGATCATCCTCATGCTCGGCATGGCGGTCGGGATCGACTACTCGCTGTTCTACATCCGACGGGAGCGCGAGGAGCGCCACGGTGGGCTGCCACCGGCCGAGTCGCTCCTGAAGACTGCGCGCACGTCGGGTCAGGCGGTGCTCGTCTCCGGCTCCACCGTGCTGATCGCGATGGCCGGGATGTTCGTCAGCGGCAACTCGCTGTTCTCCACGATCGGCGCCGGCACGATGATCGTCGTCCTGGCGGCGATGATCGGCTCGCTGAGCGTCCTCCCGGCGGTGCTGCACCGGCTCGGGCCGAAGGTCGACCGCGGCCGGATCCCGCTGTTTCGCGGCCGCCCCCAGGACGACGGCCCGTGGGGACGCTTCATCGCGCGTGTCCTGCGGCGTCCGCTGCCCTGGGCGGTGGCCTCCGCAGGGCTGCTCTTCGCGGTGGCGATTCCGGCAGCGGGAATGCACACGAAGCTTCCGAACCTCACCGACCTGCCTCAGGACCTGAAGATCGTGCGCACGTACGAGCGCATCCAGACCGCCTTCCCAGGCTCGCAGACACCGGCCGTCGTGGTCGTGAAGGCACCCGACGTCGAGACGGCGCAGATGCGGTCCGCGTTCGCGCTGTTCCGTCGTCATGCCCTCGCGACAGGAGAGCTGTTCGCTCCATTCCGGGTGACGGTGAGCCCGGACCGGGCCGTCGCACGCATCGACTTCTCGATCGCAGGAAACGGCGACGATGCGAAATCGAACCACGCGTTGCAGACACTACGGAACGACGTGATCCCGCCGATCGCCTCCACCCTCTCGGACACCGACGTCGCAGTGACCGGTATCACCGCGGGGACCCACGACTTCAATTCGCAGATGCGCGCTCGCCTGCCCTGGGTGTTCGCGTTCGTGCTCGGCCTCGCCTTCGTGCTGCTCCTGCTCACGTTCCGCTCGGTCGTCATCGCCGCCACTGCGGTGGCCCTCAACCTGCTCTCCGTCGGCGCGGCGTATGGTGTGCTCGTCGGCGTGTTCCAGCACGGCTACCTCGCGAGCGTGTTCGGGTTCCAGACCAACGGGGCGATCGTGAGCTGGCTGCCGCTGTTCCTGTTCGTGATCCTCTTCGGCCTGTCGATGGACTACCACGTGTTCATCGTCAGCCGAATCAAGGAGCTCCACGATGAGGGCTTCGAGACCGAGGAGGCTGTCAAGCTCGCGATCACCCGCACGGCGGGAACCGTCACGAGCGCAGCGGTGATCATGGTCGCCGTGTTCGGGCTGTTCGCCGCCCTGAGCCTGCTTCAGATGCAACAGCTCGGGTTCGGGCTCGCCGCCGCGATCACTATCGACGCGACGATCGTTCGGGCGGTGCTCCTGCCGTCGACGATGCGCCTGCTCGGGGAGTGGAACTGGTACCTCCCGGCCTGGTTGGCCTGGCTCCCGGCCTTCGGCCCGGAAGCCGACGGCCCGCGTGCGCTCGGTCGCCCGGGGCTGCAGTCGCATTGACGGGGCCCGCAGTCGCCGTCTCGGCACTTCGCGTCGTGCGCGGCGGGCGGCCCGTCCTGCGCGACGTCGGCTGCGAGATCCCGGCCGGCACGGTGACAGGCCTCCTAGGTCCGAGCGGCTGCGGCAAGTCGACGCTGATGCGGGCGGTGGTTGGTGTCCAGCAGGTCGCAGGAGGCTCGATCGACGTCTTCGGCGTGCGGGCCGGGACGCCGGGCTTGCGTAGCCGCGTCGGCTACATGACGCAGGCGCCGTCGGTCTACGCCGACCTCACGGTCGGCGGGAACCTCCGGTACTTCGCGCGTGTGCTCGACCGCTGCGGCCGCGTCGACGAGGTGACGAACCTCGTCGGGCTTGCGGAGCATGAGCGGTCGCTCGTTCGCGATCTCTCGGGCGGCGAGCGGTCGCGTGTCTCGCTCGCGGTGGCCCTCCTCGGCTCGCCCGACCTGCTCGTGCTCGACGAGCCGACCGTCGGCCTCGATCCGCTGCTGCGCCGCGAGCTGTGGGGGATGTTCCACCGTCTCGCCGATTCGGGCTCGACGCTCCTCGTCTCCACGCACGTGATGGACGAGGCGGAGCGCTGCGACCGCTTGCTCCTGATGCGCGAAGGCGAGATCCTCGCCACCGGCACGCCCTCGGAGCTGCGCGTCCAGGCAGCTGCGGAGACACTCGAGGAGGCATTCGTGTCGCTGACGGAGGGACGATGACGCTGCGCGTCACAGGAGCGACGGCACGGCGCGTGCTCGAACAGCTCCGCCGCGACCGCCGCACGCTCGCGCTGATCGCGGTCGTGCCGCCGGCCCTGCTGGCCCTCCTCCGCTACATCCTCGACGCGGAGCGGCCGGCGTTTCAGCGCATCGCCATCCCGCTTGTCGGGATGTTCCCGCTGATCATCATGTTCCTGATCACCTCGATCGCGATGTTGCGGGAACGCACGAGCGGGACGCTCGAGCGGCTGATGTCGCTCCCGCTCACGAAGCTCGATCTGATCGCCGGGTACGCGATCGCGTTTGCGCTCGTCGCCGCAGTGCAGACGGGCGTGACGTCGGCGGTCGCCTTTGGCCTGCTCGGCGTGCACTCGCACGGCTCTGCGGCGCTCGTCGTCGCGCTTGCGGTCTCGAACGCGCTGCTCGGCGTCGCGCTCGGGCTGTTCCTGAGCGCGTTCGCGACCAGCGAATTCCAGGCCGTGCAGTTCATGCCGGCGGTCCTGCTGCCGCAGATCCTGCTGTCGGGCCTGTTCGTCCCGCACGCCCAGATGCCTCACGCCCTGCGCATCGCCGCCGACGCCCTGCCGTTGCCGTACGCGTTCGACGCTCTCGCACGGGTCGCAGCCGGCGGCGGAGGCGGCCGGCTGCAGCTCGACGTCGCAGTCGTCCTCGGGTCGATCGTCGTCGCACTCGCCCTGGGTGCGACGACCCTTCGCCGCCGCACGCCTTGACGAGCCCCAGGAGTATGGTCTTCAACCGTGCGATCCCAGGAGTCGGGAACCAAGATGCGCGAGCTGATCGACGCGAGCATCGCGCTCAACTCCGAGCTGTCGCTCGACAGTCTGCTGCAGAAGACCGTCGAGACCGCGGCATCGCTCACCGGCGCGCGCTACGCGGCGCTCGGGGTGATCGACGAGAGCGGCGGGGCCCTCGAGCGCTTCGTCACGACCGGCATCGACGCGGAGCAACGCAAGACGATCGGCGACCTGCCGCGCGGCCGCGGGATCCTCGGCGTCCTGATCCGCGAGGCCCGCCCGCTCCGTCTCACCCACCTCGGAGACGACCCGCGCTCGATCGGCTTTCCGCCCGGCCATCCGCCGATGGACTCGTTCCTGGGCGTCCCCGTGATGCTGCGCGGCGTCGCCTACGGAAACCTCTACCTGACCGAGAAGGAAGGCGGCGATTTCACGGATGACGACGAAGAGCTCATCGGGCTCCTCGCCGCCCAAGCCGCGGTGGCGATCGAGAACGCGCGACTCTACGAGTCGGCAACGCGCTGGTCCCGGCAGCTCGAGATCCTGCACGAGACGGTCCGCTCCATCGTCGACGAGACCGATGTCGCGCGGTTGCTGACGCTCGTCTGCGAGCGGCTGCGTGGACTGATCCGCGCGCGCCTCGTGCTCGGCATCCTCCCGACCGAGAGCGGAGACGCTCTTCGCGTGATCGCCGCGGACGGCGAAGACGCGATTCTGACCGCGAAACTGATCGGCCACGAGTTCCGGCAAAACCGAACAAAGGTGGGGCGAGTGCTCGAACGGCAACAGAGCGCCCGAATCGACTCGCTCCTCGACGATCCCGACGTCGATCAGTCCGAGACGCGATCGCTGGGCGCCCGCACAGGGCTCTACGTCCCGCTCGTCGCGCGCGGTCGGGCGCTCGGCGTGATCGCGGTCCACGACAAGGACAGCCCGAGCGGTCGCTTCACCGACGGCGACCTCCGAGTCGCCGAGATCTTCGCCGGTCGCACGGCCGTCGCGCTCGCGCTCTCGGAACGGGTGGCGCGCGACACGGTGCGCCGTGTCGTCGCGGCGCAGGAGGAAGAGCGACGCCGCCTCGCGCTCGAGCTCCACGACGAGACCGGACAAGCGCTGACGTCGATCCTCCTCGGGCTGAAGGCGATCGGCGCGGCCGAGACCAAGGAGGACGCGGGACGCGCGGAGGCCGAGGTGCGAGCACTCGTCGTGCAGGCACTGCAGGACGTACGGGCGCTGGCCGTCGAGCTGCGGCCCTCGGCGCTGGACGACTTCGGCCTCGGCTCGGCCGTCGAGCGGCTCGCGCAGACGTTCGGCGAGCGCAGCGGCATCCGCACCACGGTCGAGACGCATCTCGAGGAGCGCCTCCGACCCGAGGTCGAGACGACCCTGTACCGCGTGGTCCAGGAGGCACTCTCGAACGTCGTGAAGCACGCTGCTGCCGAGCACGTGAGCATCGTCATCACCCAGCGGGGCGCCGGGGTGGCGGCCACGGTCGACGACGACGGAGCGGGATTCGACGAGTCCACCGTGCGCGCCGACGCACTCGGCCTGACCGGCATGCGCGAGCGCCTCGACCTCGTCGGCGGCACGCTCGAGATCGAGTCCGCACCCGGCCGCGGAACGACCGTCGCGGCTCAGGTGCCGCTCGCGAGCGGCTGACGGCCGGCCACGAGCGCGGCCAGATCCTGAAGCGAGCCCGGGCCGCCCATGCTCGCCACGGTAAGGGTGTCGCCGCCGACGAGCGACAGCGAGAGGACGGGGAGCCCACGGAGGCGCCTGCTCGGGCCGCGCTCGATCACGAACTCGGCGACCGACCCCAGCGGAAGCGCGAACGCGCGTCCACGCGACGTGAACGTCAACCGATTCGGCGAGGCTTCGACCCGCCCCGGCGACGTCGCGCCGTGCAGAGACCAGATCACGGGAAGCTGAAGCTCCATGTCGAAGCACGGTACGCCGGGCGCGTCCTCTCGCCATCCGTTGGTTGCGAAGAAGGATTGCGGGTTTTCACGGATGGGGGCGGCAGGCGGGCGGCTATGGTCGACACGTGACCACCAGTGAGCCCATTCGCGTTCTGATCGTCGACGATCACGCGGTCGTGCGCACCGGGATCAGGCTCCTGCTCGCCGCCGAGCCGGACATCGAGCCGGTCGCCGAGGCCGGGACGCGGCGGGAGGCGATCTTCGAGGCCCGGGCCTCGAAGCCCGACGTCATCCTGCTGGACGTCGTCATGCCCGACGGAAGCGGCCTCGAGTCGATTCCCCAGCTGCTGCATGAACAGCCGAGCTCGCGCATTCTCGTCTTGTCGATGCAGGATGACCCCCGCTACGTCCGCGAGGCATTCGCGGCCGGCGCGAGCGGCTACGTGCTCAAGGAGGCGGCCGACGTCGAGGTCGTCGGCGCGGTCCGGGAGGTGGCCCGCGGAGGTCGCTACGTTCAGGCCGAGCTGGGTGCGCGCCTCGTCGCCGCAGACGCCGACGCCGAGCGACGTGCGGAACAGGATCCGCTGTCGGACCGGGAGCGGGAAGTGCTTCGACTCCTGGCCTTCGGTCACACGAATCAGGAGATCGCGAAGCAGCTCTTCATCTCGGTTCGCACCGCCGAGACGCACCGCGCGCACATCATGCAGAAGCTGCGCTTCACCACACGTGCGGAACTCGTCCGGTACGCGATCGCGCAGGGCCTGCTCGAAGACTGACTCACGCAGTCGTCATTTGCGTCGCCCGACGACCTGCGGACGATTCAGGTCGAGTGCAACGGCCAGCACGAGCGCGGCCGTCCACCAGTTCACCGGGTCGAAGCGCAGCGGCTCCCGGTCTCCGACGAGATCGCAGGCGAGCCAGACGACAAACCAGAAGATCGTCATCTCGAACCTCCTTTCGATGACGCATCATGCGCCGGGCATGAGGTGGGTGGACGCAGCGGGCGTCATCGCCGGCTCGTGCTCGCCGGTGTCCAGGCGGAACGGCGGGTACTCCGGA
>Ga0207674_10004922_pt1 | contig 15970 bp, 15 predicted proteins | sample KBSCornC72_FD_184303 | JGI IMG/M metagenome (GOLD analysis project Ga0207674, IMG submission 184303) | Corn rhizosphere microbial communities from Kellogg Biological Station, Michigan, USA - KBS Corn C7-2 (SPAdes) (version 2) | ecosystem: Host-associated > Plants > Roots > Rhizosphere > Soil ... | reverse complement strand
CATGTTGGTCGCGATGGTGACCACGCCGGACCGGCCCGCCTGCGCCACGATATGCGCTTCCTGCTCATGGAAGCGGGCATTGAGGACGCTGTGCGGCACATCCTCCAGCCTCAAAAATTCCGAAAGCAGTTCGGACTTCTCGATCGAAACGGTGCCGACCAGCACCGGCTGGCCCTTGGCCGCATGCTCCTTGATCGTCCTTGCGATACCGCGGAACTTATCCTCGGTGCTCTTATAGAAGAGGTCTTCCTCGTCGATGCGCTGCACGTCCCGGTTGGTCGGGATGGTGACGACGTTCATCTTGTAGATCTCGAAGAACTCGGTCGCCTCGGTCGAGGCGGTGCCGGTCATGCCGCTGATCTTGGGATACATGCGGAAATAATTCTGGAAGGTGACGGAGGCCAGCGTCTGGTTCTCCGGCTCGATCTGCACGCCCTCCTTGGCCTCGACCGCCTGGTGCAGGCCATCCGACCAGCGCCGGCCGTCCATCATGCGGCCGGTAAACTCGTCGATGATGATGACCTTGCCGTCCTTGACGATATAGTCGATGTCGAGGCGGAACAGCACGTTGGCGCGCAACGCCTGGTTCACATGATGAACGATCGCCGTATTTTCGAAATCATAGAGGTTGATCCCCTCCAGCAGACCGGCGGCGGAGAGCATCTGCTCGACCTTCTCCGTACCGTCCTCGGTCAGGATGACGTTGCGCTGCTTCTCGTCCTTCTCATAATCCGCCTCGACCAGTTGCTTCACGACGGCATCGACGCGCAGATACAGGTCGGTCTTGTCGTCGGTGGGGCCGGAGATGATGAGCGGGGTGCGCGCCTCGTCGATCAGGATCGAGTCCACCTCGTCCACGATCGCGAAATTGAACGGCCGCTGCACCATTTGCGCGCGGTCGTACTTCATATTGTCGCGCAGATAATCGAAACCCAGCTCATTGTTCGTCGCATAGGTGACGTCGGCGTCATAGGCCGCGCGCCGTTCCTGCTCGTTGAGGTTGGGCACGATCACGCCCGTGGTGAGGCCGAGGAAACGATAGACCTGCCCCATCCAGTCGCAGTCGCGCCGGGCGAGATAGTCGTTCACGGTGACGACATGAACGCCCTTGCCCTCCAGCGCATTGAGGTAGCAGGCGAGCGTCGCGACCAGCGTCTTGCCCTCGCCCGTCCGCATCTCCGCGATCTCGCCGCGATGGAGCACGATGCCACCGACCATCTGCACGTCATAATGACGTTGCCCGAGCACGCGCTTCGCCGCCTCGCGCACCGTCGCGAACGCCTCGGGCAGCAGGTCGTCGAGCGTCTCGCCGCCGGCCAGTCGCTCGCGGAAAAGCCGGGTCTGGTCGATCAGGGCGGCGTCATCCATGGCCGCCATGGTGGCTTCATAGCCGGCGATCCGATCGACGATCTTGCCGAGGGACTTGACGTAACGCTCGTTGGACGAACCGAAAATCGCTTTGGCTACCGAGCCGAACATGCCTGAATTCCTGACTTTCGCATGGCGAGAGGCGCGGCGAAACACGCCACGGATCAAGCGGGCGATGTAGGGTTCGGTGGGGGGTTAGTCAATTAGGCGAGTTGTGGTCAATCGCCATCCGGCAGGTGCTCGACATAAGAGCCGTTGATGAAAACGAAGCGATATTTGATCCGCTTTCCGAGAAGGTTCGTCAGGACTGGAAATTGCCGATCCATTGGCGCCCGCAGGCAAAGTACCCCTTCGTCATTGTCCACGCGCGCACGGCGATCCTGCAAGACGTCGCACCGTTCCGCCTTGCCCATCTCGTTTATGACCAGAGCGACTTTCGTCTCCGTCTTCGCAACCGCGGCAAACGGGATCGGCTCTATTCCCGGAACGAGCCAGCGGACCCGATTGCGCCATGTCGAAGCAACCGCACGGCCCTTCTCGTCAGTGGCAGGCTTGAATGCGGCACGCGCTTTCAAAAGAGCGCAGGCGGTGGCATCGAGGACCTCCGAACCACTTGTCCCTGTTATCACGCATTCGGTGACCATTCCCGCGCGATCCACCGCGAGAGCGAAGGCAGACACCCCAGACACGCCGCGCTGAAGCTCGCTGACAGGATAGTCGTTAGTCCGTACCCAGGTGCCGGGATCAGTCAGGGGCTCGGGCTGGCCGGGCAGCTTCTCGCCTTGACTGGCGGCGACAAGAAACAACCAAAGGCCACTGATCGCAATCGCGCGCGCCATACCGCCCCCCCCACTCTCAACAAGCCAAGGTTAAATTGCGGGGATACCAAAGGCAACTCGGCCGTGGTGGGCGCGGCAGGGATTGAACCTGCGACCCCACCCGTGTGAAGGGTGTGCTCTACCACTGAGCTACGCGCCCGCCCAAGGCCTGCGGGGCCTGGCGGAAGACGAGCGCCTTTGACGCCCCGACCCCGCCCTGTCAAGCACTGCTTTGTTTCAGGCGGCGCCTTTGGCGCGCGTCTGCGAAGCCATGTCGCCCAGGACAGGCCCAGCCATGTAATTGACGCGTCGCAAACGAAGGCCATCGCACTCCGATTCACCGCACCCGCAGGCCTCGACCGCGTAGCGCGTGCTGCCGATCTTCAGTTGGCCATCGACAAAACTGTAATTGTCGATACCCGATTGCGCCATGCGATCCCGGACAATGTCACGAATCGCTTTCAGCCGTTTCGAGTTGAGTGCCATAGACCAAAGTCTATTTGTGCAGCGCATCATTGCAACAGTTATTGGTCGGAGTAGCGACAGGACGTTGCGCCAATATGACACGCTGCGTTGCACCATATGAAATCGCTCGCAGGCCCAAGGTCGATAACGGCGGCTTGCCAGCCGGCACCGTTGCCACCATATCCGCCGCATGTCACAGAACAGCGATCGCGCCGCGCCCGTCTGGCACGGAACCACCATATTGTCGGTCAGGAGGAGCGGCCGCGTCGTCGTGATCGGCGACGGGCAGGTCTCCATGGGCCAGACCGTCATGAAACCCAACGCCCGCAAGGTCCGGCAATTGCACGACGGCAGCGTCATCGGCGGCTTCGCCGGCGCCACCGCCGACGCCTTCACCCTGTTCGAGCGGCTGGAAGCCAAGCTGGAGCGCCACGGCGGCCAGTTGATGCGGGCGGCGGTCGAACTCGCCAAGGACTGGCGCACCGACAAATATCTGCGCAACCTGGAGGCGCTGATGATCGTCGCCGACAAGGACGTCACCTTGATCCTGACGGGCAATGGCGACGTCATGGAGCCGGTGGACGGCATCGCGGCCATCGGTTCCGGGGGCAATTTCGCGCTGGCGGCGGCGCGCGCGCTGGTGGACTATGAGCAGGACGCGGAGAAACTGGCGCGGCGCGCGATGCAGATCGCGGCGGAATTGTGCGTCTACACCAATGATCAGGTGACGATCGAGGCGCTGGCAAGCGCGACCTGAGCCCTTCCGATCCCCTGTTTCGAACGAGACCCCATGAACGAAAATCTCACCCCCAAGACCATCGTCGCCGCGCTCGACGCGCATATCGTAGGCCAGCAGGAGGCCAAGCGCGCTGTCGCTGTCGCCATGCGCAATCGCTGGCGCCGGCAACAGCTTTCCCCCGATTTGCGCGACGAGGTGACGCCCAAGAATATCCTGATGATCGGCCCGACCGGCTGCGGCAAGACGGAGATCAGTCGTCGCCTCGCCAAACTGGCCGACGCGCCCTTCATCAAGGTGGAGGCGACGAAGTTCACCGAGGTCGGCTATGTCGGCCGCGACGTCGAGCAGATCGCCCGCGACCTGGTCGAAGAATCCGTGCGGCTTGAGCGGGACCGGCGCCGCGAGACGGTGCGCGCCGCCGCGGCCGAGGCGGCGATCCAGCGCCTGCTCGACGCGCTGACCGGCAAGGAAGCGAGCGAGGCCACCCGCCTCTCCTTCCGCCAGAAGATCGAAGCCGACCAGATGAACGACGTCGAGATCGAGATCGAAGTCGCCGACAGCCCCGCCATGCCGATGGAACTGCCCGGCATGGGCGGCAATATTGGCATGATCAACCTGTCCGATCTGATGGGCAAGCTGGGCGGACCGCAGAAAAAGCGCCGCAAGATGCGCGTTGCCGATGCCTGGGACAAGCTGGTCGAGGAAGAGCAGGACAAACGGCTCGACCAGGATGATGTCGCGCGCGTGGCGCTGCGCGAGGCGGAGCAGAATGGCATCGTCTTCCTCGACGAGATCGACAAGATCGCGGTCAGCGACGTGCGCGGCGGGTCCGTCAGCCGTGAAGGCGTGCAGCGCGACCTGCTGCCGTTGATCGAGGGCACGACGGTGGCGACCAAATATGGTCCGCTCAAGACCGACCATATCCTGTTCATCGCGTCGGGCGCGTTCCATGTCGCCAAGCCGAGCGACCTTCTGCCGGAGTTGCAGGGTCGCCTGCCGATCCGGGTGGAGTTGAAGGGCCTGACCGAGGTGGATTTCATTGCGATCCTCTCCGACACCAAGGCATCGCTGCCGGAGCAATATAAGGCCCTGTTGGCGACCGAGGGCGTGACGATCGACCTTCGCGAGGACGGCATCGCCGCCATCGCGCGTATCGCCGCCGAAGTGAACGAGCGCGTCGAGAATATCGGCGCGCGCCGCCTCCAGACGGTGATGGAGAAGTTGCTTGAGGAGGTGAGCTTCGAGGCCGAGGATCGCGGTGACACGACGGTGGTGGTGGATGCCGTCTATGTCGACGGACAGTTGGCGAGCATCGCGCGGGATAATGATTTGAGCAAATATGTGCTTTAGGACGGGCTGAATCCAGGCAAGCGCGCAACGGCACCGCCAGCAATGATGCGATGCAGCATCATTTGCTCAAGATGCTGCCCAATGGTCGCGTTACACAAATTTTTACATGCTGCATCGCATCAGTTACGCGCGATATCGGACCGGCTTTACCTGATTGATCCTTGCAATTGGCATCCGATCGTTTAGCAGATCGCGATCCTTCATAAGAACAGGCGCGTCGTGCCCAATCCGGTAAAACTGATCAAACCCCGCCGCTTTGCTGACTCGCGCGGCTGGTTTTCCGAGACCTATGTGGACACACGTTGGGCGGCGAGCGGCGTGGACGTCACCTTCGTTCAGGACAACCACAGCTACTCCGCACCCGTAGGCACGATCCGCGGCATTCATTTCCAGACCGACCCGCACGCGCAGGCCAAGCTGGTGCGCTGCATTCGGGGCAGCATCGTCGATTATGCGGTCGACCTGCGCATTGGTTCGCCCACCTACGGGCAATATGTCTCGGCAGAGCTGAGCGCGGAAAACGGCCACCAGTTGTTCGTGCCGGTTGGTTTCGGCCATGCATTCGTCACGCTCGAACCGGATACCGAGGTTGTCTACAAAGTGTCGGACTATTACGCGCCCGACTGCGACGGCGGCATTCGCTGGGATTGCCCGACGATCGGCATCGACTGGCCCCTGCCCGCCACGGGGGCGGTCCTGTCGCCAAAGGACGACCTGCTTCCCGCGCTCGCCGACTTCCAGAGTCCATTTGCCTATACGGGCGATCCGCTCGGCCCCATCGAAGACTGACATCCGAAAGCCGGTTGCGAATAGCGAAGAGGAATAACATGCGGATACTGGTCACGGGCGGCGCAGGCTTCATCGGGTCGGCGCTGGTCCGCCATCTGATCCAGGACAGCGGCCATGAGGTGCTCAACCTTGACAAGCTGACCTATGCGGGCGTGCTGACGTCGCTCGCTCCCATAGACCAAGACCCGCGCTATCGCTTCGTGCAAGGCGACATCGCAGATGCCGACCTGGTGGCCAAGCTGCTCGCAGAGTTTCAGCCGCAGGTCGTCGCCCATCTCGCCGCCGAAAGCCATGTCGATCGCTCGATCGACGGGCCGGGCGAGTTCATCCAGACCAATATCGTCGGCACCTACAACATGCTCCAGCAGGCGCTTGGCTATTGGCGGGGGCTGGAGGGCGACGCGAAGGCGGGGTTCCGCTTCCACCATATCTCCACCGACGAGGTGTTCGGATCGCTGGGCGAGACGGGCTTCTTCACCGAGACCACGCCCTATGACCCGCGCTCGCCCTATAGCTCGTCCAAGGCGGCGTCGGACCATCTGGTGCGTGCCTGGGGCCATACCTATGGCCTGCCGGTGCTGGTGACCAATTGTTCCAACAACTATGGCCCCTATCATTTCCCCGAGAAGCTGATCCCGCTCATCATCATCCGCGCGCTCGCGGGCGAGCCCCTCCCCGTCTATGGCGACGGCAGCAATGTGCGCGACTGGCTGTTCGTCGAGGATCATGCCCGCGCGCTGCGGACCGTGTTCGAAAAGGGTGCTCCGGGCGAAACCTATAACGTCGGCGGCAATTCGGAACGGCGCAACATCGACGTCGTCAACCGCATCTGCGAGGCGCTCGACACACTCAGCCCGCGCGCGGATGGCAAGCCCTACGCCAGCCAGATCACCTATGTGACCGACCGGCCCGGCCATGATCAACGTTACGCGATCGACGCGAGCAAGATCCGTGACGAACTTGGCTGGGAGCCGGCCGTCACCTTCGAGCAGGGCATCGAACAGACGGTGCGCTGGTATCTGGTCAACAGGGAGTGGTGGCGCGCCATCCTCGACAAGACGTACACCACCGAGCGCCTTGGCCTGAAAGCGACCGCATGACGCGTCATGTGCTGGTGACCGGCGGCGGGGGGCAGGTAGGGCTGGAACTCGCCCGCCAGGATTGGCCACAGGATGTCGTGCCGCATTTCCCGACGCGCGATGCGTTGGATTTAGGCAATGCGGAGAGCATCGCCGCCGCCTTTGCCGTGCATAAGTGGGCGGCGGTCATCAACTGTGCCGCCTATACGGCCGTCGACAAGGCGGAAACCGAAGTCGGGGCCGCCTTCCTCGCCAATGCGCAGGGGCCGGCCTGGCTGGCCGAGCAATGCCGCAACGCTGGCATTCCGCTCATCCATGTTTCCACGGACTATGTGTTCGACGGCACCGCCGATGGCTTTTACGATGAAGCTGCACCGGTCGGTCCCACGGGTGTCTATGGCGCGAGCAAGCTGGCCGGGGAACTGGCCGTCCTGTCCGGCAATCCGCGCACTGTCGTGATGCGCACCGCCTGGGTGGTAAGCGCGCATCGCGGCAACTTCGTCAAGACCATGCTGCGCGTCGCTACCGCCGGCAATCCGTTGCGCGTAGTCGCTGACCAGCGGGGCTGCCCGACCAGCGCAGGCGACATCGCCCGCGCGCTGCTGACGATTCTTTCCGCACAGCTCGAGCGAGAGGATGCTCCCACCGGCACGTATCAGTTCGTCAACGCCGGCGAAGCAAGTTGGTGCGAATTTGCGCGCGCCATCTTCGCGCAATCGTCCGAGCGGGGTGGACCGACCGCTGAAGTCACCGCGATCACCACCGCTGACTATCCAACGCCAGCGAGGCGCCCCGCCAACTCTCGGTTATCGACAACAAAGCTGACCGCCGATTTCGGTATCGTGCCGCGCCCTTGGCCGGAAGCGCTCGCCAATATCATGGACGAACTCGTCCGCCCCGTCTCGTAGGAGAGAAAAGACCATGAAAGGCATCATCCTCGCCGGCGGCTCGGGCACGCGCCTGCATCCGATGACGATCGTCACGTCGAAGCAACTCATGCCCGTCTACGACAAGCCGATGATCTATTATCCGCTGTCGACGCTGATCCTGGCGGGCATTCGCGAAATCCTCATCATCTCCACGCCGCGGGATATTCCCTCGTTCCAGGCCCTCCTGGGTGACGGATCGCAATGGGGCCTCGACATCCAATATGCTGTGCAGCCTAGCCCCGATGGCCTTGCCCAGGCCTATATCATCGGCGCGGATTTCGTGGCGGGAGGGCCATCGGCGCTGATTCTGGGCGACAATATCTTCTACGGACATGGCATCAGCGACCTGTTCGAGAGCGCGATCGCGCGGCCGAGCGGGGCGAGCGTCTTCGCCTATCACGTCACCGATCCGGAGCGGTACGGCGTGGTCGAGTTCGACGAGCGGATGCGCGCCCTGTCCATCGAGGAAAAGCCCGCCCATCCTCGCTCCAACTGGGCGGTGACGGGCCTGTATTTCTACGATGCGCAGGTCGTGGACATTGCGGCCAATCTCAAGCCGTCCGAGCGTGGCGAGTTGGAGATCACCGACGTCAACCGCATCTACCTGGAGCGCGGTGAACTGTCGGTCGAGGTGATGGGGCGCGGCTATGCCTGGCTCGACACCGGGACGCCCGACAGCCTGATCGAAGCAGCCGAGTTCGTCCGCGTGCTGGAAAAGCGGCAGGGCTTCAAGATCGCGGCGCCAGAGGAGGCGGCGTATCGGCAGGGGTTTATCGATGCGGGGCAACTCGAAGCCTTAGCGAGCAAGCTCGGCAAGTCGGGATATGGGGCGTATCTGCGGAGGGTGATCGCGGGCGATTAATCTCCTCCGCATTGCCTGGCGGATCTATCGCCGCCTTCGACCGTCCAAGTGTTGCGGGAACACTATCATCTATTGAACGAATGCAGATCGCAGGCCTTTCGCAACCGTTGCCTTGTTCGTTGACAGCCTGAATCAATGTGGGCCAAATGACTGACAAGTAGACTAGATATGTCGCGCCGTTTTGAGGATATCCGCATTGGCGAGTAAAGTTTTAGTAGGCATCAAATCCACAAATGATGCTACCCTATCTCGTGGCCGGGAAGTCATTCAAATCGAAGCGGATGCGCTGCATCTGCTCGCTCGATCCCTTGACGACAGTTTTGTAAATGCATGTCAGGTGATCCTGCGAACGCGCCATAGGGTCGTGGTGACGGGTATGGGCAAGTCAGGCCATATCGCCCGTAAGGTTGCGGCAACTTTATCTGCGACCGGCACGCCCGCCATATATATCCATCCTGCTGAAGCGGCCCATGGCGATCTCGGCATGCTGGTCAGGGGCGACACGCTTCTGGTGATTTCCAACTCCGGCAAGACATCCGAATTGCGGCCGATCCTCGTTCATAGCAAGGAATTGGGCCTGCCGATCATCGGCATCGCGTCGCGCCGCAGCTCGCTCGTAATGGAGTATGCCGAGTTCCAGCTTGTCCTTCCCAACACACGGGAAGCCTGCGCCGCCAATATCGCGCCGACGACATCGACAACGATGCAACTTGCACTGGGTGATGCCCTGGCGATGGCGGTCATGGACCTGCGCGGCGTGACCAGCGAGAGTCTGCGCTCGCTTCATCCCGGCGGAGCGATCGGTCTCCAGCTAAGTCTGCTTCGCGACATCATGCATGGCGTGGAGCAGATGCCGTTGGTTACTGCCGATGCATCCATGCCCGATGCGATCCTCACCATGACCTCGGGCGGCTTTGGAATAGCCGGGGTGATCAACGACAGTGGCGCTCTCATCGGTGTCATCACCGATGGAGACCTGCGCCGCAATTTCAGTAGGCTGGAAAGCGTGCGCGCGATCGATATTATGACCAGCAATCCCAAAACACTGGAAGCTGACCTCCTCGCCCAGGACGCGCTCCAGCGCCTTAATGAAACCAAGATCACCGCTGCCTTTGTTATGGAAAAACAGCATGCCGTCACATCTGGCAGGCCGATCGGCATTGTTCATGTGCATGACTTCCTGCGCTTCGGCTTGAGTTGAGGACCAAGCCCATGCCACCCTTGGGTCCGAGCTTTGCGATCATCATCCCCGCGCGCTTTGCCTCCAGCCGCTTCCCCGGAAAACCTCTCGCGCCTCTTAAGGGTGCCGATGGAACGATCAAGCCCTTGATACAGCGTTCCTGGGAATGCGCCTGCACGGTAAACGATCATGCGGGCATATGGGTGGCCACGGATGACGAGAGGATCGCCGACGTCGTGCGCAGCTTTGGCGGACAGATCGTGATGACGTCGCCCGATTGCCGCAACGGCACGGAAAGATGCGCAGAAGCGGCGGCCAAGCTAGGTCCTGTCGCAGATATCATCGTCAACCTGCAGGGTGATGCTCCGCTAACTCCGGCTATGGTGATACCGCAGCTTGTCCGCGACCTGTCCAATGATTCGGATGCCATGATGGCAACGCCGGCGGTACGCTGCTCCCCTACGCTCTATGACCATCTGATCAAGGATCAGGCGCAGGGACGTGTCGGTGGGACGACAGTTGTCTTCAACGGATCAAGTCACGCTCTGTATTTCTCCAAGCGGGTCATTCCCCACCGCCCTGACAGTGATCCTGCGGCGTACCGCTCCGTCTACCTCCACCTCGGCATCTATGCGTATTGCCCCGAGGCATTGACTGCCTATGCGAATATGGCGCCCTCACCGCTCGAGGATCTGGAAGGGCTAGAACAATTGCGCTTTCTTGATGGCAGGAACCCGATACGCATCACGGCTTTCGAACCGATCGGCTGGGATTGCATTGAACTCAACAATCCAGAGGACACGCCTGCCATCGAGGCTGTCCTCCGAGCGCGCGAAATTGCCTAGAGAGCGACCATGACCATTCCGATCGTCTCCCTCTCCCGCGGTATCAGCTTTGCCAATGATCTCCCGCTTGTTCTCATCGGCGGCATCAATGTGCTCGAAAGCCGCGACCTGGCCATGGAAGCTGCGGCGCATTTTGTATCGGTCACTGGGCGGCTAGGCATCCCCTATGTCTTCAAGGCGAGCTTCGACAAGGCCAACAGATCCTCGATCCACAGCTTTCGCGGTCCGGGGCTGGATGCAGGGCTGGCGCTACTTTCGGACGTAAAGGCCGCTTTCGGCATACCCGTCCTGACCGATGTCCACGAGCCCTATCAGGCCGAGGCTGTCGCGAACGTGGTGGATATCATCCAGTTGCCCGCCTTCCTCGCGCGCCAGACCGATCTCGTCACCGCGATCGCGAAAACAGGCGTAGTCGTGAACGTCAAGAAGCCGCAATTCCTTGCGCCGGACGAGATGCGACACATACTCACCAAGTTCCGTGAAGCCGGAAACGAGCGGATCCTGCTCTGTGAACGCGGAACCAGCTTTGGTTATAATAATCTGGTGGTCGATATGCTGGGCATGGACATCATGAAGGGCATGGCACCCGTCATTTTCGATGTGACGCACGCCTTGCAGCGCCCCGGCGGCCGGTCAGACAGCGCAGACGGGCGAGGCGGCCAGGCTGCGGCCCTTGCCCGGTGCGGCGTGGCGCTGGGCATCGCCGGCCTTTTCCTGGAAGCGCATCCTGACCCTGACAAAGCCCTGTGCGACGGTCCCAGTGCGCTCAAATTGAGCGAGCTTTCCCAGTTTCTCGAGGAACTGGTCCTGATCGACCGCATCGTCAAATCGAGCCCACGGGCACGAGCGGCGATTTGAAGCTGGAAAATCCGATCGAGTATGTGCGAATCATCGGGCGGCGGCTGGCATGATGGTGCTCGTCATCTTTCTTCACGCTTTGCGAGGCAACGCACGGCTAGCCGTGGAAGGCCTGTATTGGCTCATGACGCGACGCCGCGTGCGGGGCTGGAACATGCTCTATCGGGCGGCGATGGCGAGCAGCGGCTATTATACCATGTGGACCCGTTACTCGGAGCCGCGCATCTTCCAGGAAATTTGTGGTCGTGAGAATGCGTTCTCTCCACGCCAAAGCCCGCAGCAGATACATGCCATCATCCTGACCGATCCTGATCAGGGAGGCCCAAACGACGATAAAGCCACGTCGGACAGCCTACGCCGCGCTCTGGGTGCCGCAGTGACGATACATATTGTCGAGAACCGAAGCAATAATGGCGGCGGGGCCACACCGTCCCGCCCCGACAGCATCATCAACCATTGGCTGGCCGCCATCCCCGGCATTCCGCACGAGTCATGGCTGCTGCCGGTATTTGCAGGCGATCGCCTGTCCCCGCACCTTGCCCAAGCCATTGATCATGCGATCGGGGAGGCTGGTGAGACCGGCATCATCTACTGGGATGAAGATCAATGGGATGCCGGCCGGCGGCGCGCGCCCTTCCTGAAGCCTGACTGGGATGATCTTCTCTATCTGTCGCGTGACATCCTTGCCGGAGCGTCGATGATCCGGATGGACGTGGCGGTGCAAGCCGCCGTCCGGCTTTCGCCGCAGGAAATGTCGACGCCAGCAGTCTGTGCCATGCTGCTCGTCGCCGCCAGCACATCCGGCTCGCCTCCTCCCTATCATTTCCCAATGATCCTTGTGCATCGGTCATCTACCCGCAGGGCCAATGATCCCTCCGCACGCAAGGCGATGATCGAGGGATTGTGGCCGCAGCCGGTCACGATGATCCAGCATCCTTCGCTGTCACCGTTCTTGTCAGCGCAGTTCCCCCTGCCTACCGTTCCACCAAGCGTTTCGGTTGTGATCGCCACGCGCGATCGTGTCAATTTGCTGAAATGTTGCGTGGACGGCGTACTGGCCACCACATATCCCGGCGAGATAGAGATAATCATTGTCGATAATGACAGCGTGGAGCCAGAGACGCTCGCCTATTTCGAGGATCTGGGACAAAAAAATACCGCAACTGTCATGCGCTATCCCGGCGTCTTCAACTATTCCGCCATAAATAATTTTGCCGTTGAGGCGGCCACAGGAGAATTCATCCTCCTCCTGAACAACGACATTGAAATGCTCGAACCGGAATGGCTATCTTCGATGATGGCCCATGCCGCACGCCCGGACGTGGGGGCGGTTGGCGCGCTATTGCTTTATCCGGACTCGAGCATCCAGCACGCGGGGGTTGCGATCGGCGTTGGCAATGCCGCGGGCCATGTCCATCGCAAGATCCCGCTGGACGCATCGGGGCATCAGGGGATGCATCGCACGACCCGACGGGTCTCCGCCGCTACTGCGGCCTGCCTTCTTGTCCGCCGCGACGATTTTCTGGCGGTTGGTGGACTGGAGGACGAGACGTTCAAGGTCGCGTTCAACGATGTCGATCTTTGCCTGAAACTCGCCCGAGCCGGTCTCCGCAACATCTTCGTCGCCGAAGCGATTCTGATCCATCACGAATCGCAGTCGCGCGGCGACGATATGCTGAAGGAAAATTTCGCGCGCTATTCGCAGGAATTGGCCTCGCTTCAGGAAAAATGGTCCACCGCCCGCGTCAACGATCCCTACCATCATCACCTCTGGCTGCGCAGTTCCGAGCAATGCGTGCTGCGGCCATGACACATCGTCCGGTGCAACGCTGGCTTTCGGATGGGCGTGTAGATCTTCCCGAGGTAACTTTGGTTGCGGTTTCCAGCCTCGCGATCGCCGCCACGCTTCGGGCCTTGCACCGGTCCATGCGTCTTATCCGCTTTGGCGCTGTCAAATTTCTGACGGACAAGGCGCCGACCCAAACCGGCGACGGCGTCGAGTGGGTTTCCATTCCGCCTATCAATTCGCGCGGCGACTATTCCCACTTCATGTTGAAGAATTTGCATCAGCATGTGCAAACCTCCCACGCACTGGTCGCGCAGTGGGACGGCTATGTTCTCCATGCCGATGCCTGGACCGACGCCTTTCTTGCGTATGACTATATCGGGGCACCATGGCCCCAGTTTGACGACGGGCTGACGGTCGGCAACGGTGGATTCTCCCTGCGATCGGCAAGGCTATTGTCCGCATCGGCGACATTGCCAAACGGCAGCGGGGAAGCAGAAGACCTGATTATAGGAAGGCGATACCGCAAATACCTCGAAAACGATCATGGCGTGTGCTTTGCGGACGAAGATGTCGCGCGCGCCTTCGCCTTTGAGCGCCTCCCGAGTCTCGGCACGGAATTTGGCTTCCATGGGGTATTCAACATGGCCACCACGCTTCGCGAGGCAGAGTTTCGGCAGGTTTATGGCGAGGTAGAGACCGGGTTGGTCGGTTTCCGGGAACAACGTGACTTGATCGAAATTGCGATTGGTCGCCGATCATGGCCCTTGATGGTCGATATATTACTGCCCCATTTTCGCAGCCTGCGCAGTTGGCCATCGGGCCTGCGGCTACTGACCGCCGGTATCGCTGCCTATCGACGCACCCGCAGCGGGTCTGGCCCCAGCCGCTGACCGGGTAAGCCAGCCTGTTTGCCAAACAGCCAGCTTACCCGGAACCATAGTGCGCTCAGTCCTCCGGCGCATGTTCCAGGATACCGACAACCAGCATCCACCCGATCAGGTAGAGACAAAAGGCCGCGCCAGCGACCGTCAGGATCGAGATGAGCCGCTTCGGGTAGAGTGCAATATCGGGCCGGCTCGGCTCGACCACCCGCTCGAGATAAAATTGCTGCTTCTGTGCATCAGCCCTGGCGGCTTCGAGCGCGGCACTGGCCACAGTCATGTTTTGGGTGGCAAATTCCTGCTCCGCCAAAAGATTCTCATAGGCGCCCATCTTGGCTGCGATCGCGCCAGTGTTGCCGACCACCCTGCCCGACTGAATAGCGATTTCCCGCGAGATGCCATTGATCCGACCGCGCAGGCTGGGAATTGCTGGATTATTAGGCGTAATCCGCGCCAGCTGGTCCAGTTGCGCCTGCAGCGCCGCACGCTACATAGTGAGCTGCGTGACAATCTGGAAAATCCCCTCCGACTGGATGTTGGGATCGACCAGCGACTGTTGCTGGCGATAAGCGCCGAGAGCGACGCGGGCCATGCGAACGCGCTCCTCGGCTTGCCGCACCCGCTTTTCCGCTTCATCCACGCCCTTGCGACGCCCGCGCTCATTGAGGCGATTGACCAGCCCCTCGCTCAGGTCGAGCAACCCCTCGTTAATCCGATAGGCATCGGTGGGGTCAAAGGCACGGACCTGAAGGATGGCGAGGCCGGTCTCGCTATCGAGCCGCGTCTTCACCTTGCCTTCATAGAAACTGTAGAGATTTTCGAACTTGTCCGCATCAAAGCCGATGGTCGGAAAACGCGAAATACGGTCCGCCAGGGGATTTTCAAATGCCGACCGCACGTTCACCCGGCGTTGCAGATCGCTCAGCGCGTTACGCGATCGGATGTAACCCAACACTTCGTTGGTCTGCTCCTGTCCAGCCGACAAGCCGGTAGTCTGAACAAGACTCGCCAACGACGACACCTGCGAACTGCGCTGTCCAGGGCTTTTGACCACAAAACGCGATTCCGCCACATATTGGTCGGAAGCGATCAACCCGTAATAGACAATCGACGCGAAGACCGGGAGCGCGACGAAAAGCAGGAACCACCTTTGCCGATGCACCTTTTTCCAGATTGCCGAAGACCGTTTGGGCAGCCCTTCAGGGGCGATCCCTTCAGCAAAATCCGTATGTGCATTCATCGTTCAGCTACTCGGCTTTTGTAATCGTCGCCAAGCCTATACGGACCTCTAGGGTCAGGCCCCATTGATGTGATCGGCTCGATGTGATTCAGGCTCCTCAAGGAGACTGGATTTGAGTGACTTGTACTGGCTGACTGACGAGCAGATGGCGCGGCTTGAGCCGTATTTTCCGAAAAGCCACGGCAAGCCCCGGGTTGATGATCGTCGGGTGTTGAGCGGGATCATCTTTGTGAATCGCAACGGGCTGCGCTGGCGAGATGCACCGAAGGACTATGGACCGCACAAGACGCTCTACAATCGCTGGAAGCGGTGGGGTGACAAGGGCGTCTTTCTCCGGATGATGGAAGGGCTGGCTGCGCTGCAGGCTTCCGAGCGCAAGACGGTGATGATCGACGCGACCTATCTGAAGGCGCACCGCACGGCATCGAGCCTGGCGGTAAAAAAGGGGATGCGGGACGCCTGATCGGACGCACCAAAGGCATCCAGTCCTCGCATCTGGGTCGCCGATCACGCGACGATATGATCAGATACGACAAGTGCCGCTACCGTCGCCGCAGCTGCATTATGATCATGTTCCACGGCCTCAACCGCTAAACAGTAAATCTCAGTTGTAGCTCTCTAAGGTGGCAACTGATGTAAAATCCACTTATTCATTTCAGGTCATGGCCAAGAACTTTGCCTGCCCGTTCAGATAGAACATGTATAACGTCCTTGCGTGATTTCGATTTGAGTTCTTCCACGATGTCAACAGTCTCGTTGAGATGAACGACCGGACCAT
>Ga0207674_10004921_pt1 | contig 15972 bp, 13 predicted proteins | sample KBSCornC72_FD_184303 | JGI IMG/M metagenome (GOLD analysis project Ga0207674, IMG submission 184303) | Corn rhizosphere microbial communities from Kellogg Biological Station, Michigan, USA - KBS Corn C7-2 (SPAdes) (version 2) | ecosystem: Host-associated > Plants > Roots > Rhizosphere > Soil ... | reverse complement strand
CGGCTTCTCCACGCTGCTGTGCACGCCGTCCTTGCTCGCCCAGGAGGTCGGGCTGGCGCTCGGCACCCAGGCCGGGCCGGCGCGGATCCGTGACGTGGTCACCACGGGTGGCTTCACCCGGTTCCGCAGCGCGGCGCAGACACCGTTCAACCGCGTGCTGGAGATCCGGCCCTGAGGGCTGGGCCGGATCGAGGACCGAGAGGACACTGGAGCCGATGACCGCCCAGCAGCGGGCGTTCGAGCCCGACGACACCGGCACCGTCACCCGCGACGGCGTCGTTGTCGGCTGGGAGGCCTTCGGCTCCGGGACCACCACGATCCTGCTCATGCCGACGTGGACCATCGTCCACACGCGGTTTTGGAAGGCGCAGATCCCTTACCTGGCAAGGCATTTCAGGGTCGTTGTGTTCGACGGCAGGGGAAACGGCCGGTCGGCGCGGCCGGAGGGCGCGGCGGCATACCGCGACGGGGAGTATGCCGCCGACGCCTTTTCCGTGCTCGACGCCACCGGGACGGAGTGGGCGGTCGTCGTCGGCCTCTCGTGGGGGGTCACCTGGGGCCTGCACCTCGCCGCCACCCACCCGCAGCGGGTCGCCGGCCTGGTCGGGATCGGCGCGTCCAGCAACGTCCAGGTGCACCGCAGCGGTCGCGACGTCGTGGACTGGGAGGGGCCGGCCCGGCGGCCTGCGCAGGGCTGGGCGAGGTACAACCGCGACTACTGGCTGACCGGAGGCTGCGACGACTTCGTCGACTTCTTCTTCCGGCAGATGTTCCCCGAGCCGCACTCGACCAAGCAGGTCGAGGACTGCGTCGGCTGGGCGCACGAGACGACACCCGGGGTGCTGGCCGACAGCTCGGCCGGAATGCACGGGTTCCTCGGCAACCCGACCATGCCGATCGAGCAGGTCTGCGCCGACGTCAGGTGCCCGGTCCTGCTCGTGCACGGCACCGCCGACGCGATCTCACCGCCGACCGTCAGCCGACGGCTTGCCGAGCTGACCGGAGGGCAGCTGGTCCTCCTGGAGGGCAGCGGCCACGCGCCGCTCGCGCGCGACCCGGTCAAGGTCAACCACCTCGTCCGCGAGTTCGCCGAACGGGTGGGTGGCCAGCCGAACCCCGGCGCCGACCGCGCGGTGGCAGCGGGCGCCATTCACGCGGCTGCGGTGGGAGCCAGCCACGCGGCATACCAACGACTTTCGACACCACCCACCACCTGGACGCGAGCGCCCAACCGGCGCCGGCGCGCGCTCTACCTGTCCTCCCCCATCGGGCTGGGCCACGTGCGCCGCGACCTCGCGGTCGTCGACGAGCTGCGCAAGCGGCACCCCGACCTCGAGGTCGAGTGGCTCACCCAGCACCCCGTCACCGCGCTGCTGGAGCGGGCCGGCGAGCGGGTCCACCCCGCCTCGCACATCCTGCTCAGCGAGACCGGCCACTTCGAGCACGAGGCCGGCGAGCACGACCTGCACGCGTTCCAGGCGTTGCGGCGCATGGACGAGGTGCTGGTCAACAACTTCATGGTGTTCGACGAGGTGGTGCACGACCAGCAGTTCGACCTGGTCGTCGGCGACGAGGCCTGGGACGTCGACCACTTCCTGCACGAGAACCCCGAACTGAAGCGGTTCCCGTTCGTGTGGATCACTGACTTCGTGGGCTTCCTGCCGATGCCCGACGGGGGCGAGGCGGAGGCGGCGCTCACTGCCGACTACAACGCCGAGATGCTCGAGCAGCGCGCGCGCCACCGCTGGGTGCGCGACCGGTCGGTCTTCGTGGGGTCGGTGGAGGACGTCGTGCCCGGCTCGTTCGGTCCGGGCCTGCCCGGCATCCGTGAGTGGACGCGGGAGAACTTCGAGTTCCCCGGCTATGTCACGGGTTTCGACCCGTCGACCGTCGCCGACCGCGGTCGGTTGCGGGACGAGCTCGGGTATGCCGCGGGGTCACCACTGTGCGTCGTCACCGTGGGTGGGTCGGGCGTTGGCGAGCCGCTGCTGCGCCGGGTCCTCGACGCCGTGCCGATCGCGCGCCGTCAGGTCGACGGGCTGCGGTTCCTCGTGGTCGCCGGGCCGCGGATCGACCCGCGCTCGCTGCCCCGCCGGCGCGGGGTGACGGTCCGCGGGCTGGTGCCGGACCTGTACCGGCACCTGGCTGCCGCCGACGTCGCAGTGGTGCAGGGCGGCCTGAGCACCTGCATGGAGCTGACCGCGAGCCGAACGCCGTTCGTCTATGTGCCACTGCGGCACCACTTCGAGCAGGGCTTCCACGTCCGGCACCGGCTCGACCGCTACCGGGCGGGGCGGCACCTGCCCTACGAGCAGGCCGTTGACCCGGACGCCCTGGCGGCGGCCATGGTGGAGGGGCTCGGTCGAGAGGTGGACTACCGCCCGGTCGAGACCGACGGGGCGTCGCGAGCGGCGGAGCTCATCGCCGAGCTGCTGTAGAGAGGGCTGCGACGGTGCGTGCGGATCCGGCGCCTGCAGATCCGGCCGCAGTTTCGGCGTTCCGGTTGCGCGGCGGCGGGGGATGCGCCACGATCATCGGACCTCCTTCGGGAGGCCAGTCCCCCTCGGGGGACACGAGACCCGGCCAACTCATACTTGGCCGGGTCTCACCTTTGTAACAGGGCGGACCCGACCGGCCGGGGACCGACACGCGCCGGCAGCAGCACAGCTCGAGGGCGGCCGGCTGGCCGCGCCGACATCCGCGCGGCTCCTGACGACCCGTGCCGTTGCAACAGAGCGGGTGGTCGGGAACCGCGCGGGTGTCGCCGACTCAGACCGACTGGGCGAGAACTACGCGGGTCTCGGCGGCTCAGACGGACTGGGCGAACGCGTCCTCGAGGATGTCGAGCCCCTCGGACAGCAGCTCGTCGGACGCGGACAGCGGCGGCAGGAACCGGAACACGTTGCCGAAGGTGCCGCACGTCAGCGTCACCAGACCCGCGGCGTGGCAGGCCTTGTTCACCCGGGCGGTCAGGTCCGCGTCCGGGGTCTTGCGCTCGAGGTCGGAGACGAGCTCGACGGCGAGCATCGCCCCGCGGCCCCTGACGTCGCCGATGACGCCGTACTTGTCCGCCAGCGCCTCGAGCCGTGGCCGGAACAGCGCCTCGACCGCCCGCGCCCGCGCGCACAGGTCGTCGGCCTTCATGGTCTCGATCGACGCCAGCGCAGCCGCACACGCCACCGGGTTGCCGCCGTAGGTGCCGCCCAGGCCGCCCGTGTGGATCGAGTCCATGACGTCGGCTCGGCCGGTCACGGCGGCGAGCGGCATGCCACCGGCGATGCCCTTGGCGGTGGTCACGAGGTCGGGGACGACCCCCTCGTGCTCGGAGGCGAACCAGTCGCCGGTGCGGCAGAAGCCGGTCTGCACCTCGTCGGCGATGAACAGGATCCCGTGGTCCCGGCACCAGTCCGCCACCTTCTTGACGAACCCGGGCGCCGGGACGATGAACCCGCCCTCCCCCTGGATCGGCTCGAGGATGACGGCGGCGGTGTTCTCCTCCCCCACCTGGGCGTGCACGTCGGAGACGAACGCGTCGAAGGCCTCCTCGGCACACCGCTCCGGCCCGGTCGGCCAGCGGTAGGGGTAGGCCATCTGCACGCGGTACAGCTCGCCGGCGAACGGCCCGAACCGGTGCTTGTACGGCATCGACTTCGCGGTCAGCCCCATGGTCAGGTTGGTGCGGCCGTGGTAGGCGTGGTCGAACGCGACGACCGCCTGCCGCCCGGTGAAGTGCCGCGCGATCTTGACGGCGTTCTCGACGGCTTCGGAGCCGGAGTTGAGGAGCGCGGAACGCTTCTCGTGCGTGCCGGGGGTGAGCTCGGCAAGCTGCTCGGCGACGGCGATGTACTCCTCGTACGGCGTCACCATGAAGCAGGTGTGCGTGAAGTCGTGGACCTGCCTGGTGACCGCCTCGACGACGCGCGGGTTCTGGTTGCCGACCGTGGTCACCGCGATGCCGGAGCCGAAGTCGATGAGCTGGTTGCCGTCGACGTCGCGGAGTATGCCGCCGGCGACCTCCTCGACGTACACCGGCAGTCCGGTGCCGACACCTGCCGACACCGCGGCCAGCTTGCGCTCGTGGAGCGCCTGCGACTTCGGGCCGGGAATGCTGGTGGCGAGGACCCGCTTCTGCTCGAGCATGGCTGGATGCTACGCCCGGTCCCGACGAGTGCCGGCAGGCGCCGTCGGTGCCTACCCTGAGCGGGTGCGACTGGTGATCCGTGGCCACCACCTGCCGGGGCGGGACTGTGGGCGGTACTCGAACGTCCATGTCGGGGTGCAGGTCCGCAGGGAGCCGACCGAGCTCGTGCGCGCCGATGCGGAGGGCGCCGAATGGACGGTCGACCTCCGCACCGTCGATGGCGACTTCCGCGGTCCGGCGGTCCAGGGCCGCAAGGGCGACCGGTTCGTCTACCTCACCTGGGGGACCGTGGACGACGGCAGCTTCACGATGTTCCGCCGGGCCAAGCTCATGCTGGCCGACCTGCCCGTCGACGCGCAGGAGGTCGTCGTCGAGGTCCACCTCACCGACGAGAGGGGTATGCCGCGTTGTGCCCGCCTGCGCCCACCTGCCCTTCAGGTGCACGCGACCACGGCGCCAAGGCGCCGGCACGCCGTGGACGTGGCACCGCGGCATACCGGCCAATAGCGTTGGGGCATGGCACCCAAGGCGAGCTCGCCCGCGGTCGAGATCGAGGTGGGCGACCGCGACGTGCGGGTGACCAACCCGGACCGCGTCTACTTCCCGGCGCGTGGCGACACCAAGCTCGACCTGGTCAACTACTACCTGTCCGTCGGCGACGGGATCGTGGGCGCGCTGCGCGAGCGGCCGTGCATGCTGCACCGGTTTCCCGAGGGCGTGTCCGGCGAGAAGGTGCACCAGAAGCGGGTGCCGCACGGTGCGCCCCCGTGGCTCGAGACGGTGCGCATCCACTTCCCCAGGTGGAACCGCACGGCCAACGAACTGTGCGTCACCGAGCTGGCCCAGGTCATCTGGGCGGTGCAGATGTCGACCGTCGAGTTCCACCCGTGGAACAGCAGGCGGGCCGATGTCGAGAAGCCCGACGAATGGCGGATCGACCTCGACCCCGGACCCAAGTGCCCTTGGTCGCGGGTGCAGAAGGTCGTCCCGGTCGTGCACGAGGTACTCGACGAGCTCGGTGCGGTCGGGTGGCCGAAGACCAGTGGTGGCAAGGGAATGCATGTCTACGTGCGGATCAAGCCGGAGTGGGGGTTCAAGGACGTCCGGCGCGCGGCGCTCGCCTTCGCGCGCGAGGTCGAGCGCAGGATGCCCGACGACGTGACGACGACCTGGTGGCGCAAGGACCGTGACCCCGCGGACCTGTTCGTCGACTACAACCAGAACGCGCGCGACCACACCATCGCTGCGGCGTACTCGGTGCGCGGCAACGCCATCGGCACGGTGTCGACCCCCGTCCGCTGGGAGGAGGTCGACGACGTGGCGCCGGACGACTTCACCATCGCGACCGTGCCCGAGCGGTACGCCGAGCTCGGGGACCTGCACGCCGGGATCGACGACGCGGTGTTCGAGATCGACCCCCTCATCGAGTGGGCCGACCGCGACGAGCGCGCCGGCGCCGAAGGCCCGGCGGACCCCGACGAGTAAACCGGCGCAAACCACCCCAGAGCCATGTGGTTGGGGGTGCCGACGACCGGTTGACGGCATCCATGGCCGGTAGGACCATGGCGGCAAGGATGGCGCCCGAACGGCCCGTACGGCCTGCGGGTGGCGCCTCCGAGGAGGGTCGCAATGCGGAACGTGCGTCGTCGGTTCTGGGTGGACTCCGTTGCTGCGGTGGTGACCGGGGTGATGCTCGTCGTCACGGCCCTGTGGCCGGACTGGATCGAGCGGGTCTTCGCCGTGGACCCCGACGGTGGGAGCGGCGAGCTCGAGTGGCTGCTCGTCGCGGCCCTGGCCCTGGCCACCGTGCTTCTCGGACTGCTGGCCCGCGCGGAGTGGGTCCGCGCACAGCCCGCGTCGGCCGCCTGACCCTCTCGAGGCGTCCGGGCGACGCCAGGTGGGGCTCGGCGCCCGCGGCGTCGGCCACCACGCACACACACACGCGAAGGGAGACTGGTTGTGGCACCGAAGAAGCGTCAGTCCGCGAAGAAGACCGGCTCGAAGTCATCGGACACCCCGAAGAACCCCGGTCGCGGGCGCAAGCCCACGCTCGGCAACCCCGATGCCGACCCGCAGCGTATCCACCGCGAGTACCTGGAACGGCACTTCGGGGGCGGTGAGGAACCGACTCCGGAAGCCTACGAGCGCGCCCTGGAGCAGTGGCAGCGGATCCCCGGGGCGACGCAACGCCCGCCGGCCGAGATCCGTGGGCCAGAGGAGACCGAGGCGCTGGCGGAGCGACGCGCCCCGGCCAGCGCGGACGACGAGGCGCCGGCCTCCCCGTTCGGGGCGGAGGATGCCCCGTTCGACGACGCTGACGACGAGCCGGACGGGGGTGCGTCGTGACCCTCACCGGCACCGTGTGGGCGCCCGTCGGCCCGAGCCCGATGGCCCAGGGCGGGCGCCAGGACAACGGCCTGACGACGGCGATCGCGGTCAACCCCAACAACCAGGACGTCATCTACCAGGGCACCGCGGGGGGCGGCGTGTGGCGCACCCTCGACGGCGGTGACCACTGGACGCCGATCTTCGACCGCCAGCTCGCCCTCGGCATCGGGGAGCCGGCAGCCCTCGCGATCGACCCCACAGACACCTCGACGATCTACGTGGGCACCAGCCGTCGGGTCACCCCGCAGGCCGGGGCCGGCCTGTACCGGTCCACCGACGGTGGGACGAGCTGCATCAGGCTCGGCTCCGGGTACCCGGCGGGAAACGTCGGGAACGCCAGCCAGTTCTTCACCCGCATCATCAACGTCATCATCGTCGACCCGGCCGCGCCGTCGACGCTCTACATGGCGACGCAGGACGGGGTCTTCCGCTCGACCGACCGTGGGCTCAACTGGACCCGGGGCACCGGTAGCAACGGTGACGCCAGGTCGCTCGTCCTGGACACCTCCTCCCCGACCGGCTCGCGGATCCTGTGGGCCGGGGTGAGCGGTGTGGGCGTGATCCAGTCGACCGACGGCGGGCAGAACTGGGCCACCGTCCTCAACGGGGCCACCGGCGTGGTGAGCACCGCGCTCGGCGGGGGCGGGTTCAACAAGGTCGTCGTCGCCCTCGCCCCGCCGACCTCACCGCCCAACGCGGGTGGCGTGCAGGTCGCCTACGTCGCCTTGTCCGGGACCGGTGGCGCTCCGGACCCTTGCGGCATCTTCCGGACCACCGACCGCGGGGCGACGTGGACCAAGCGGAACGCCACGGGCATCCCCGGCAACACCCAGGGCGGGTACAGCTTCCACCTGGGGGTCGACCCGGCCTCGCCGGGTGACGGGAACAAGGACATCCTCTACGTGGGCTGTGTCGGCCAGGCCAGGTCGACCAACTCGGGCACCAGCTTCACGAGCCTCAGCGGGCTGCACGCCGACACCCACGCGTGGACCTTCGTGCCCCAGCCCCCGGGCACCCCCACGACGGTGTACTGCGGCAACGACGGCGGGCTGTTCCGCTCGGTCGACAACGGGGCCAACTGGGTCTCTCGCAACGCCGGCGGGGTCCAGACCGGCCTGTTCTACAACCTGGTGGCCCGCCCGGACAACGGCGGGACGTCATTGCTGGGAGCGTTGCAGGACAATGGGATCCAGACCACCTCGGGCGCCGCCAGCCCCGGCTGGAACAGCCCCCAGGGCGGGGACGGCTGGGACATCGCCTTTGACGGGGGCACCGCGTCCCGCGCGTACGGCACCAGCGGGTTCTGGAGCCCCGCCCCGTGCACCCGCGTCTGGCGCTCCGACGACAACGGCGCGAGCTGGCCGACCGAGGTGACCCCGTGGGGCACCGCCACCGACCAGGGCTGCTACCTGGCCACCGTGGCCTGCGACCCCAGCGCCGCCGGACGCGTCTACGCCAGCGGCAACCAGAACCTGTGGCAGAGCCAGAACGGCGGGGGCACGTGGCGCAACATCGGCGCCTTCCCCGGGAACGTCTCGGTTGCGCCGACCAACGGCAACAACGTCGTGGTCTGTCGCGGCAACCAGGTGTTCGTCAGCACCAATGCTCTCGCGGCCACGGTGGGGGCGCCGAACGGTGTCACCTTCACCGACATCACGCGCAACCTGCCGAGCCGTTCGGTGCTGCGCGCCGCGTTCGACGCCATCGACCCGACCGTCGTCTACTGCGTCCTCGGTGGCTTCGACGGGTTCGGGGCCGGCCAGCAGGGCCACGTGTTCCGGACCACGGTCGCAGGCACCGCCTGGGAGAACATCTCGCCGCCGGTGAACGTCCCGTTCGGCGGGCTTGTCCTGGACGGGACGGACACGCCGACGACCATCTACGCGGGCACCGACATCGGTGTGCTGCGCTCGGTGGACGACGGCGCGTCGTGGACGGTCCTGGACGACCTGCACTTCCCGCACGCTGCGGTCACGGACCTCGTGCTGTCCGAGGGCGGCGTGCTGCGCGCGGCGACCTACGGTCGCGGCGTCTTCGAGTACCGCCGGCCCAAGGGTCCGGCCATCGCCGTCAACCTGGACGACAACCTCGACTTCGGAACGGTCTGCGACGGCAAGCGCTTCCGCACCCTGCAGGTGTTCAACGTGGGCAAGGCCGACCTGGTCATCGCCAGCGTCCAGCGACTCATGGGGTCGAGCGGGTTCAGCGTGCTGCCCGCGCCCGGGACGCCGTTGACCCTCGCCCCCGGCGAGGAGGTCGACTTCGAGATCGAGTTCACGCCCACCACCCCGGGGACCCCCGAAGTGGCGACCATCCGCATCGTGAGCAACGACCCGGGAGCCCCCGTGGTCGACCTCACCGCGACGGGCACCGGTGGCCAACCCGCGATCGTCCTCGCCGTGCCCGACACGGGGCGGTTCGGCGACGTCTGTCTCGGCCAGCTCGTGGACCGGGGCCTCGTCATCTCCAACCGGGGACCGTGCGACCTGCGGATCACCGGCCTGGCCTCCTCGGCGCCCCAGTTCATCGTGCCGGGGGTCGCCAGCTACCCCATCGTGGTGGAGGCCGGCGACGACATCGAGCTGCCGATCCGCTTCCAGCCGACAGCGTTCGGACCGGTCTCGGCAACCCTGACCATCACGAGCAACGCACCGGGCAGCCCCCACCAGGTCCGGGTCAGCGGGAACACCCCGGCGCCCCGCCTCGTGACCTCGATCGCCGACTCGGGGGACTTCGGGCACGTCTGCACCGACGACTTCCGCGACGAGCCGCTCGTGCTCAGCAACTCCGGTGGGTGCGCGCTGACGGTCACCGCGATCAGCACGTCCGACCCCAGCTTCGAGGTGCCCTCCACCCTGACGCTGCCGCTGGTCGTGCATGCCGGCGACGCCGTCGAGGTGCAGCTCCGGTTCCACCCGACCAGCTTCGGCCCGCACTCGGCGACGATCACCGTGACGAGCGACGACCCGGCGAGCCCGGACCATGTGGAGGTGTCCGGCTTCACGCCCAGCGGTCACTTGGTCATCACCGGGAGCGGGCACTTCGGCCCGGTCGACTTCGGGCGACGGGCCGAGCGGGTCGTCACCCTGCACAACACGGGCGAGTGCGACCTGCACGTCGGCGAGGTGGGCTTCGTGCAGGAGCCGCATCGCGAGGGCTGCCGGGACTGCGACGGCTGCGGTTGCGGGGGTTGCGGCCACGGGTGTGACGGGTGCGGCGCCCACCACGACCACGACCACGACCACGACGAGTACGAGCACGGGCACGGGCACGGGCACGGCCTCGAGACCTCGTCGTTGCACGAGGACCACGACGGCGACGAGCACGGGCACGGTCACGGTCACGGGCACCACCTGCACCGGTGCTGTGGACCCTTCGCGATCGTCAGCAACCCCTTCCCGGCAACCATCCGGCCGGGCTCGAGCCTGCCGATCCACGTGAGGTTCACGGCGACCTGCTCGGGACCGGCGTGCTGCGAGCTCCTGGTCCACACCGACGACCCGGACAACCTCACGTCGACGGTGTTCGTGACGGGACAGCTGCACCGCACCCTGCGCTCGGCGGTCAAGTGCTGGGCGGCCGACGAGCTCCAGGAGCTGCTGCGGTCCGGGAGCCGCCCCTGCTGACGGCGCTCTCCGGTCAAACCGCACCTTCATCCGCAGGTGCGGAGGTATCCTTCGATACATGCCGCAACTGAGGATCCGCGACGCTGCAGCCTTCCTCGGCGTCAGCGACGACACGGTCCGACGCTGGGTCGACAGCGGCGCCCTGCCCGCCGAGGTCGGCGAGGGCGGGCGCAAGGTGGTCGACTCCTACGAGGTGGCCCTGCTCGCACGCGAGCAGGCGCACACCGCCGACGACCCGACCGGCGTGGGCCGCTCGGCGCGCAACCGGTTCGTCGGGCTCGTCACGGACATCAAGAGCGACGCCGTGATGGCGCAGGTCGAGCTGCAGTGCGGCCCGTTCCGCGTGGTGTCACTGATGAGCAGCGAGGCGGTGCGCGACCTCGGGCTCGAGCTCGGCTCGGTCGCGATCGCCGTGGTCAAGTCGACGACCGTCATCGTCGAGACCCCCGGTGGCACCTCATGACCCGCACCCGCACCCGGTCGGTGGGTGCCATCGCCGCCATCGGGCTGGCCCTCGCCATGACGGCGGCCTGCGGCAGCCCGACCGGCTCCGGCAGCTCCGGCACCTCCAGCAGCTCCGACGCCCACGCGACCGACAGCGCGTCCGCAACCAGCGGCGGCATCACGGGGAAGATCACCGTCTTCGCCGCCGCCTCCCTGAAGACGACCTTCACCCAGATCGGGGCGCAGGTCGAGAAGGACCACCCGGGCAGCACCGTCACGTTCAGCTTCGCCGGGTCCTCCGACCTCGCCGCCCAGCTCCAGCAGGGCGCGCCCGCCGACGTGTTCGCCTCCGCCGACCCCAGGAACATGGCCAAGGTCACCGGCCCCGGCCTCACCGCGTCGGCACCGGTGGACTTCGCCGCCAACACCCTCGAGGTCGCCGTCCCGCCGGGCAACCCGGCCGGCATCACCTCGCTGCGGGACCTCACGAAGTCGGGCGTCAAGGTCGTCGTGTGCGCCCCGCAGGTGCCGTGTGGCAACGCCTCGGTCGAGGTGGAGAAGGCTGCCGGCCTGACCCTGGAGCCCGTCAGCGAGGAGCAGAACGTCACCGACGTCCTCGGCAAGGTCATCACCGGCGAGGCCGATGCAGGCCTCGTCTACGTCACCGACGTCAAGGGCGCCGGCGACAAGGTCGAGGGCGTCGAGTTCCCCGAGTCCTCCGCGGCGGTCAACGTCTACCCCATCGCCGTCCTCAAGGGCAGCGCGAACCCCGCCCTCGCGACGGCGTTCCTCGACGCCGTCACCGGCCCGCATGGCCAGGCCGTCCTCGGGGCGGCAGGCTTCCGGAAGGCGCCGTGACCACGGGCGTGACCACGCGGCATACGGGGCAACGGCTGGGCCTGCCCGCCTGGGTCTTCGTGCCCGCGGCGGTGGGCGCCCTGTTCGTGGTGCTGCCCCTGGTCGCCATGCTCACGCGGGTCGAGTGGCGTCACTTCGGCGACCTCGTCACCTCGGAGTCCTCCATCGCCGCCCTCGAGCTGAGCCTGCGCACGGCGACCGCCACCACGGTGCTCTGCGTGGTGTTCGGGGTGCCGATGGCCGTGGTCCTCGCCAGGACGTCGTTCCGCGGACAGGGCATCGCCCGCTCCTTCGTGTTGCTGCCCCTCGTGCTGCCCCCGGTGGTCTGCGGCATCGCGCTGCTCTACACCTTCGGCCGCCTGGGTCTGCTCGGCCACACACTCGAGGTGCTCGGCATCCAGGTCGCCTTCTCCACCACGGCGGTGGTGATGGCGCAGACGTTCGTGGCGCTGCCGTTCCTCGTCGTGAGCCTCGACGGGGCCCTGCGCACCGCGGGCACCCGCTACGAGGCCGTGGCCGCGACGCTCGGTGCCCGACCCACGCGCGTGTTCCTCCGTGTGACGCTGCCGCTCGTCCTGCCCGGGCTGGCGTCGGGCGCGGTGCTGTCCTTCGCGAGGGCACTCGGGGAGTTCGGCGCGACCATCACCTTCGCGGGCAGCCTCCAGGGCGTGACCCGGACCCTCCCCCTCGAGGTCTACCTGCAGCGCGAGACCGATCCCCAAGCGGCAGTGGCCCTTTCGCTCCTGCTCGTGGCCGTGGCGACGCTCGTCATCGGCCTGACCCGGACGTCGAGGGTGGCGCCGTGAGCCTGCGCGCCGAGCTGCAGGTACGCCACCGCGACGTAGCCCTCGCCCTCGACGTCGGCGCCGGTGAGACGGTGGCACTGCTCGGGCCCAACGGGTCCGGCAAGTCCACCACCGTCTCCGTCCTGGCCGGGACCCTGCAGGCAGACGCGGGCGAGGTGGAGCTGGACGGCCGGACCCTGGTGCGGGCGGGAGCCGGCGGGCCACACGTCTGGGTGCCGCCGCACGACCGCGGGGTCGCGGTGCTCGCCCAGGAGCCGCTGCTCTTCCCCCACCTCAGCGTCCTGGACAACGTGGCCTTCGGGCCACGCAGCAGCGGTATGCCGCGTGGTCGAGCCCGTGAGCATGCGCGCCATTGGCTCGCCGAGGTCGGCGTGGCCGAGTTCGCGGCGCGCCGGCCGCGCGAGCTGTCGGGGGGCCAGGCGCAGCGGGTGGCCATCGCGCGGGCGCTCGCCACCGAGCCAAGGCTGCTCCTGCTCGACGAACCCCTGTCCGCGATCGACGTCGCCCTCGCACCGTCCCTCCGGCAGCTGCTCCGCCGGGTGCTGCGCGAGCGAGCCGCCGTGGTGGTGACCCACGACGTGCTCGACGCGGCGCTGCTCGCCGACCGGGTGGTGGTGCTCGACCACGGGAGGGTCGTCGAGCATGGTCCGACCAGCCAGGTCCTGGCCCGCCCCACCAGCGACTTCGCCGCGCGCATCGCCGGTCTCAACCTGGTCAGGGGCAGGGCGCAGGGGCAGAGCGTGGTCAGCGACAGCGGGCTCGTCGTGGCCGGGCTGGCGGACGAGCCGCTCAGCGACGGCCTGGGGGCGATCGCGGTGTTCAGCCCCAGCGCGGTCGGTGTCTACCGCGACGTGCCGCACGGCAGTCCGCGCAACGCGATCCGGGGGGTGGTGACCGACATCGAGCCGCACGGGCACCAGGTGCGGGTGCGCACCGAGTACCTCGCGGCGGACATCACACCGGCGGCGCTGGCCGAGCTGGACCTGGCACCGGGGACCCCGGTGGTGTTGTCGGTGAAGGCCAGCGAGGTGGCGGTGTACGCGGCCTGACCCGCCCGGCGCGGGCCCACTCCCAAGGGCCGAGTCGCCGCCGAGAGACGAGCCGCGGGACACGACCGGCACGTCCGCGGGGATGGTTCTCCAACCACCCCGGCCTCATGACAGACTACGCGACGGTCAGGCAGTCGGCCCGTATCTCGCCGACCGCAGTTGCAGACCCGCCGGTCGGTTGCCTCGAAAGGAGCCGACTGGGTGCACGCAGCCCTGCAGGGTTCACCGGCCTTCCACGCAGACCCGACCCCCAAGGTCCTGCTCGACACCGACTTCGTGATCCGGTCGGTCAACCGCGCGTTCGAGCACGCCACGGCCAGGACTGCCGACGACCTGCTCTCCATCAACGTCTTCGACGCCTTCCCTGACAACCCACGCGACCCCAGCGCGACGGGGGTGGCCCGGTGCACCGCGTCTCTGGAGGCCGTGGTGCGGACGCGGTCCGTGCACCACCTCGTCATCCAGCGCTACGACGTGCCCAACGTCCGCAACCCGGGCGAGTTCCTGTTGCGGCACTGGGTGCCGGTCAACGCCCCGGTCATCGTCGACGGCGAGCTGGTCGGCGTCCTGCACACGACCTGTGACGTGACTCCCCTGCGCAGCGACGTCCGGAGGGCCATGGAGTGCTTCCGGGACCTGGTTGCCGGCCGGGAGCTCGCTGCCCTCGAGACCGGAGACCCCGACGGTCTTGTGCGGGCCTTCGGCGACGGCATCGCGCACTTCAACGAGCTCGCGGAGGAGGTCACCAACCTCCAGTCGGCCCTCGTCTCGCGGGCCACCATCGACCAGGCAAAGGGCATCCTCATGGCGACCCACACGTGCACGGCCGAGCAGGCCTTCGACATCCTCCGCCAGCTGTCCAACGACACCAACGTGCGGCTGGCGGATGTGGCGGCGGCGCTGGTCTACGAGACCGTCCACGCAAGCACCGAGTAACGGTCGGCGCCGGCGCGCGGCAAGCTCTTGCCGGCTAGCCCGTCAGCGCCGCGACCCAGGCATCGGGCCAGGGCTCGGCACCGTCACCGCCGCGCGGCACGTGCACGGTGGTGTACCGGCCGACCGCTGCACGGGCCGCCGGGTGACCCCTCAGCTGCCCACCCCAGACCTCGAACGTGAACGACATGGACGTCGAGCCGATCCGCTCGAGGACCACGGTGGTGCTCACCTCCTGCCCGAACCACAGCCGTGACTCGTAGTCCGCCTCGAAGTGCACGCGTGGCGCGCTGCCGAAGTAGCCGTCCAGCCCGCGCTCGCGCATCAGCGCCGCCTCAGCGGACTCGACGAAACGGTTGACGGCCGTGTTGTGGTGGTGCCCGGCGGCGTCGGTGTCCATCCACTCCACCCGTCCGGTATGCCGGCCGGTGGCCTTGGTCACCTCAGCCCACCACCTGCGGGGTGCGGGTCCCTGGCTTCCATCGCAGGTGGGTGGGCAGTCCCGCGGGCTCGGTCTCGCGCACCAGGTCCAACCGCGGGCGGACGGCGTCCGTGCGTGCCGTGGGCGGCTTGCGCCGCCCCGCCGCGAAGGGTGGGGGCCACTGCGCGGCAGCCCCCACGAACTCCTGCTCCGCCGCCGCCTGCAAGGTCCACTGCGGGTTGTAGAGGTGGGTGCGGCCGAGGCAGCACAGGTCCGCGCGACCGGCGAGCAGGATCGAGTTGACGTCGTCGTAGGAGGAGATGGCGCCGACCGCGATGACGGCGGCGCCGGCCGCGGCGGCCACCTCGTGGCGGATCCGGTCGGCGAAGGGCGTCTGGTAGGACCGCCCGAACGCCGGCTTCTCGTCCTTGGTGACCTGTCCAGTGGACACGTCGATCGCCGCAGCGCCGTGGGCGATGAACGCCCGCGCGATCTCGACCGCGTCGTGCTCGTCGTTGCCGTCCGGAGCCCAGTCGGTGGCGGAGATGCGCACCGTCATCGGCTTGTCCGCCGGCCAGGCCGCGCGGACCGCGTCGAACACCTCGAGCGGGTACCGCAGGCGGTTCTCGAGGGAGCCGCCACAGGAGTCGGTGCGCCGGTTCGAGATGGGCGACAGGAACGAGGACAGCAGGTACCCGTGCGCGCAGTGCAGCTCCAGCAGGTCGAACCCCGCCTGCGCCGCGCGGCGCGCCGCCGCCACGAACTCGTCCCGCACCCGGTCCATGTCGGCGCGGGTCAGCTCGTGCGGCACCTGGTTGCCCGGCCCGTAAGGCAGCGGCGACGGGCCCATGACCGGCCAGTTGCCGGAGTCGAGCGGCTCGTCCAAACCCTCCCACATCAGCTTTGTCGAGCCCTTGCGACCAGAGTGGCCCAGCTGCAGGCCGATCCTCGCGGTGCTCTGCGAGTGCACGAAGTCGACCACCCGCCGCCACGAATCGCGTTGCTCGTCGTTCCACAACCCGCTGCAGCCCAGGGTGATTCGACCCTCGGGTGATACGCAGACCATCTCGGTCATCACCAACCCGGCACCGCCGAGTGCCTTCGACCCCAGGTGCACCAGGTGGAAGTCGCCCGGCATGCCGTCGGTTGCCGAGTACATGTCCATCGGCGACACGACGACGCGGTTCTTCAGCTCCAGCGAACCGATCCGGATCGGCTGGAACATCGCCGGCGCCACCGCCGAACTGCCCTGCGCCGCGGCAAAGGCGGCGTCCACGCCGTCCGCGAACTCGGGGTCGCGCTCGCG
>Ga0207674_10004920_pt1 | contig 15972 bp, 15 predicted proteins | sample KBSCornC72_FD_184303 | JGI IMG/M metagenome (GOLD analysis project Ga0207674, IMG submission 184303) | Corn rhizosphere microbial communities from Kellogg Biological Station, Michigan, USA - KBS Corn C7-2 (SPAdes) (version 2) | ecosystem: Host-associated > Plants > Roots > Rhizosphere > Soil ... | reverse complement strand
CCGCTGCCGGAGACCGGCCACGCCGTCGGCGTCGATCACGGCGTGAAGGATTTCGCCGTGACCTCTGACGGGGAGAAGATCGCTAACCCGCGGCACCTGGACCGCAAGGCCCGCAACCTGACCCGCTACCAGCGGCGCCTTGCCCACCGCAAGGTCCGCAGCGCCCGGCGCGACTTCCTGCACCGCGCCAGCACCCGCCTGGTGCGGGAGAACGACATCATCGTGATCGAGGACCTGAACGTGTCCGGCATGGTCCGCAACCGCCGCCTGGCCCGCGCGATCTCCGACTGCGGCTGGGGCGAGTTCCGCCGCCAGCTGGAGTACAAGTGCGAGCGTGCCAGACACGAACTCGTCGTGATCGACCGCTGGTACCCGTCCTCCAAGACCTGCTCGGCGTGCGGGTACCTGCTCGCCCGGCTGTCCTTGAGTACCCGGCACTGGACGTGTCCGGGTTGCCGCGCCCGGCATGACCGGGACATTAACGCGGCCAAGAACATCCTGGCGGCAGGTCTTGCCGTAGCCCGGGGTTCCCCGGGCGATGCCTGCGGAGCTGATGTCAGACATTCCGGGTCCTCTCGGGTGCAGTCGGCGCTGAAACAGGAACCCCGGCCCGCGAGGGCCGGAATCCCCGTCCTTCAGGGCGGGGAGTAGTCAAGGGCTAGCCTTCTTCCTCACAGGCGTCAACCAGGTATTCAAGCAGTCGCAGCCCGTCCGGGAGTGGCCGCCCGGCTGGCTCGCGGACCCAGCGTACGTCCTGGCCCGTGCCGGACCTGGACGGCGGGGCGAGCACGTAGCTGTCCCGGCAGTGCCAGCGCACCGCCTCGGCTTGCATCGACGGGTCCGGCGACGCGTCAAGGCCGCAGGACCACCACTCGTCCTCGTCGTCCGGCGCGCCCCTGGTCATGACGAAGAACAGCATCCGTTCGGCGCCCTGCACGGCGACCGGTCCGGTTTCGACGCCGTCGGCGGCCATCCGCGCGAGCGCGGTCGTCCCGGCGACCACGGGCACGTCAAGAACGTCAAAAACCCGCCCGGTGGCGAGGATCACATTCGCCTCCGGACGGGCTTCCCACCACTGTCCGATGATCGCGCTGTTCACCGTGGCCTGCATCTGCCAGGTCGGTGAGGCCGGGTGCGCTCCCGGCGCCGGACAGCCGATCCGGTCGCATGAACAGGCGCGGCCCGGATCGGGCATCCCGAGCCCGTCAAACCCCAAGCTCGGCTGGGCCCCCTGGCATACCGGCCAGCCCATTGCCGCATACTCTCGCGCCGCCGCGCCTAGCGCTGGCGGCCGTTGCGCCGCCGAGCGACGGCCCTTTCGCCGCATCATCGTTACCATCCGGCCCCCCGCGCGTACTCCGCTGTCCGTCACTTCCCGCCACGGGCGGGAATGCCAAAGCACGCGCCAACCTGTTAGTGGGATTGCCGAAATGGTACCGCCACCGGCAGACTCATTCAGGGCAGATGGCAGTGACCCGCGCCACGTCGGCTAGCGCAGCTTCCTGGCTACTTCGGTGGCCCAGTAGGTCAGGATCACGCCCGCGCCCGCGCGGCGGATCGACGTGAGGGTCTCCATGATCGCCTTGTCACGGTCCAGCCAGCCGTTGGCCGCGGCCGCCTCGAGCATCGCGAACTCGCCGCTGACCTGGTAGGCGGCGACCGGCACGCGAACCGTGTCCGCGACCCGGCGGATGACGTCCAGGTAGCTGAGCGCGGGCTTGACCATCACCATGTCCGCGCCTTCGGCGAGGTCGAGCTCGACCTCCTTGAGCGCCTCCAGCGCGTTCGCCGGGTCCTGCTGGTGGGTGGCCCGGTCGCCGAACTTCGGCGCGCCCTCGGCGGCCTCGCGGAACGGCCCGTAGAACGCGGAGGCGTACTTGGCCGAGTAGGCGCAGATCGGCACGTCGCGGAAGCCGGCCGCGTCGAGCGCCTTCCTGATGACGCCGACCTGGCCGTCCATCATGCCGCTCGGCGCGACCATGTGGGCGCCCGCCCGGGCCTGCGCGACGGCCGTGGACGCGTAGCGGTCGAGCGTCGCGTCGTTGTCCACCGTCCCGTCCGGGGTGACGACGCCGCAGTGCCCGTGGTCGGTGTACTCGCAGAGGCACAGGTCGGCCATGATCACCAGGTCATCGCCCACCTCGGCCCTGATGTCGGCGAGAGCGACCTGGGAGATGCCCTCCGGGTCGTCGGCGGCGCTGCCGAGGCCGTCCTTGTCGGCGGGGACGCCGAACACGATGATGCCGCCTACGCCGGCCTCGGCCGCCTCGGCGGCCGCCTTGCGCAGGCTCTCCCGCGTGTGCTGCAGCACCCCGGGCATCGAGCTGATCGGCTGCGGGTCGGCGATGCCCTCCTTGATGAACACGGGAAGCACGAGTTCGGCCGGCCGCAGCGCCGTTTCCGCCACCATGGTCCGCAGCGCCTTGGTCCCGCGCAGCCGTCGCGCTCTCACCTCGGGAAACCCAGCACTCATTGCCTCTCCTGTCCCGGTTTTTAGCGGATCCGGCGCCGGCCGCCCCGGCGCCGCTCGCTCGGGCGGCGCAGCGGCTCGCCTGCCGCGAGGGCCGCGTCACGCTGGGCCGCGCCGAACTCGGCGAGCGCATCGACCAGCGCGGTCACCGACGGCTTGCCGGCCGACACGTCAACTCGCAGGCCGAAGTCGGCCGCCGTCTTGGCGGTCTGCGGGCCGATCACCCCGATGACCGTTACCGCGTGCGGCTTGCCCGCGATGCCGACCAGGTTCCGCACGGTGGACGACGAGGTGAACAGCACCGCGTCGAACCCGCCGCCCTTGATCGCTTCTCTGATGTGGGCGGGCGGCGGCGCGGCGCGCACCGTCCGGTACGCGGTCACGTCCTCGGCCTCCCAGCCCAGGTCGGTCAGCCGGGCGAGCAGCGTCTCCGTCGCGATGTCCGCCCGCGGCAGCAGGACCCGGTTGATCGGGTCGAGCACGTCGTCGTAGGGCGGCCACGCTTCGGCCAGGCCCTCGGCCGACTGCTGGCCGTCGGGCACCAGGTCGGGCCGGATGCCGAAGTCGAGCAGCGCCGCTGCGGTCTGGTCGCCGACCGCCGCGACCTTGACGCCGGCGAAGGCGCGCGCGTCGAGGCCGTATTCCTCGAGCTTCTCCCGCACCGCCTTGACCGCGTTGGTCGAGGTGAATGCCACCCACTGGTACCGGCCGGTGACCAGGCCCTTGACGGCGCGCTCCATCTGCTGCGGCGTGCGCGGCGGCTCGACCGCGATCGTCGGCACTTCCTCGGGCACCGCGCCGTACTCGCGCAGCCGCTCGGACACGGCGGACGCCTGCTCCCGCGTCCGCGGCACGAGCACCCGCCAGCCGAACAGCGGCTTGGTCTCGTACCAGGACATCCTGCTTTTCGCCGCCGCCGCCTCGCCCACCACCGCGACCGCGCCGCCGCGCGTCGTCGCGACGGTCACGCCCGCCGCCTTCAGGTCGGGCCCGATCCGGCCGAGCGTGGTGACGACCGTCTGCTGCTCGGTGGTCGTACCGTCCCAGGTGATCGCGAACGGCGTGGCGTCGGGCCAGCCGGCCGCGATGAGCATCTTGCCGAGGTCGGCGGGCGCGGTCTCCGCGCCAAGGACCACCAGGGTGCCGGCCGTGTAGCCGACCTGGCTCACCTCGTTGGCGTGCACCACCCGGAGCTCGCCGGCGCTATCGGTGGGCAGCGCGATTCCCGCGTACGCGGGAACCCCCGTGGCGGCGGGCACGCCGGGGACGATCTCGTACCGCACCAGCGCCTTGGCGCACGCCTGCACTTCGGCCGCCGCACCGGACAGTAGCGGGTCACCTTGGATAAGCCGGACGACGAACTGCCCGTCCTTCGCCGCCTGCACCAGCGCCTTGGTGGTCCCCGCGATGTCGGTGGGCTCGGCCACCGCCGCGTTCGCCGCGAGCAGGTCCCGGAACCGGTCCGCTACCTCTGCATCGGCGACGACAAGGCTCGCCGCGCCGAGCAGCCGGGCACCGCGCCGGGTCATCAGTCCGTCGTCGCCAGGACCGGCGCCGACAAAAGCGACCCAGCCGTCCATGTCAGTCATGCGCATCATTCCCGTTGGTCTTCTCCGCGCGCATCAGGCCCGCCGCACCGAGCGCCAGCATCCGCGCGGCCAGCTCACGACCGAGGCGTGCCGCGTCTGCCGTCTCCGCCTCACCGCGCTCCCGTATCACCATTCTCCCGCCGGCCTCAGCCGAATCCATGGCGGCTGGCTGGAAACTCGCCGGAGGCACGCCGAGCACGACGCCCTCCAGGTGCAGCCGGTCCGCGCCCGTATGGACCGCGTAGGCCCCGACCGGCGCGCTGCACCCCGCCTCGAGAGCGGCGAGCAGGCTGCGCTCCGCGGTCACGGCCGCGCGGGTCGGCGCGTGGTCGACCGCGGCGAGCAACTCGGCGAGTTCGGCGTTGTCGGTCTTGCACTCGACGGCGAGCGCGCCCTGACCGGGCGCGGGGACCATGTCATCCGGCTCGAAGATCTCGCTGATCAGATCGGTGTGGCCGATCCTGGCGAGGCCCGCGTAAGCGAGGACGATCGCGTCGAGCTCACCGTCGCGTACCTTGGCCAGCCGGGTGTTCGCGTTCCCCCGGATGGGGACGCAGGTCACGTCGGCGCGGAGCTTCAAGAGCTGCGCGGCCCGGCGCGGCGCGCCGGTGCCGATCCGCGCGCCGGACGGCAGATCCGCGAGTTTGGCGCCGTCGCGCGCGACCAGCGCGTCGCGCGGGTCGTCCCGTACCGGGATCGCGGCGAGCGTGATCCCCGGAGCGGCCCCGGTCGGCAGGTCCTTGAGCGAGTGCACGGCGAGGTCCACCTCGCCGTGCAGCAGCGACTCCCGCAGCGCGCTCACGAAGATCCCCGTGCCGCCGATCTGCGTCACGTGCTCCTTGCTCACGTCCCCGAGGGTGGTCACCCCGACGATCTCTACCCGGCGGCCGGTGCGCTCGGTGATCAGCCTGGCCACATCGCCCGACTGCGCGATGGCCATCGGGCTCTTGCGGCTGCCGAGGCGCAAGGGTTCCGAGTTCACTAGTTCCCCTCCAGATTGAGGTTGGGGGATTCGATTTCGGCGCGGGTCACCGCGTCGACCGTGCGCGGGTCTAGATCAAAGAGCACTCGCAGCGCAGCGGCATATTCCTCGCCGTCGGGAGACGACGCGAGTTCCTTCACCCGGACGGTGGGTGCGTGCAACAGCTTATCGACCACCCGGCGGACGGTCTGGGCGATTTCATCCAGCGCGTGCCCGCTCACGCCTTCCTCCGCCAGCCGGCCGGCGAGCCTGGTCAGTTCGGTGTCGACAACCGTTGCCGCCTTCGCCCTGAGCGCCACGACCGTCGGCGTCACCCGGGCCGCCTTGACCGCCGAGCCGTAGGCGGCGAACTCCTCATCGACGATCGCGCGGACCGCCGCCATCTCGTCGGCGCCCACGCCGTCGCTGGTGTCGCGCAGGTCATCCATGCCGATGACCCGCACGCCAGGCAGGTCGCCCACCGCCGGGTCGACGTCCCGCGGCATCGCGAGGTCAAGCAGCACGAGTTCGCGACCGGGTCGTCTTCGGGCGAGCACCTCGCGCACGGCGGCCTCGGTGATCACCAGGTTGGCGGCCCCCGTGCACGAGATCACCAGGTCGGCCGCCGCGATCGCGGCGGGCAGGTCCGTGAGGTCCGCCACCGCGCTTTCGACCTCGCCGGCGACGCCGGCGGCCAGTCGTTCCGCCTTCGCGCGCGTCCGGTTCGCCACCGTCAGCCGCGCCGCGCCCGCGCGGGCCGCGGTCGCCACGGCAAGACCGCTCATCGCTCCGGCACCGACGACGAGAACGTCCAGGCCGGAGAGCGCGGCCGCGTCCCGGTTGACGCTGGCGGGCCCCGGGACGGCGAGGTCGATGCCGACGCTGACCAGGCTGAGGCCGAGCCGGTCGATGCCGGTCTCCGCGCGGGCCCGCTTGCCGGCGCGCAGCGCGAGGCGCCCCAGGTCGCGCAGCGACCGGCCGAGCGTCCCCCGGTCGCCCGCCAGCTTCAGCGCCGACCGGACCTGACCGAGGATCTGGCCCTCGCCCACCACCATCGACTCAAGGCCGCTTGACACCGCGAGGAGATGCTGGACCGCGCGGTCCTCGTAATGCACATACAGGCAGGAGGTCAGCTCGTGCTGCGGAATGCCCGAGTGCCGGGAAAGCAGCTCGCACACCCCGGCGACCCCGCCGTGGAAGCGGCCTACCTCGGCGTAGACCTCGACCCGGTTGCAGGTGGAGATCACGAACGTCTCCGCGATGTCCGGCAGCAGCGCGACGTCGTGCAGCAGCTTGCCGAGCGTGTCACCGCTGACCGCGGCGCGCTCGAGGACAGAGACCGGCGCGCTCTTGTGGCTCAGGCCAACGACGAGGACGCTCACTGTTGCACCGCCTACGCTTCCGCTGCTGCCTGGTCCGCCGCCTGCCCGAACCGCTCGGCATTGCGCCGCTGCGCGTGGAAGGCGAGGATTTGCAGCTCAATCGATAGGTCGACCTTACGTACATCCACGCCCTCTGGCACATTGAGTACCAGCGGAGCGAAGTTCAGGATGCTCGTGACCCCGGCGGTGACCAGGCGGTCACACATCGCCTGGGCCGCGCCCGCGGGTACCGCGATCACGCCGATCGCGATGCCTTGCGCCGCCACGACCGCCTCGAGTTCGCTGACATGCTTGATGATCACGTTGCCCAGCTCGCGTCCGACCAGCGACTGGTCGCTGTCGAGAACCGCCTCGATGCGGAACCCCCTGGTGAGAAATCCGCCGTAGTTCGCCAGGGCACGGCCGAGGTTACCGGCGCCGATGATCACCACGGGCCAGCTCTGCGTCAGCCCCAGGGCCCTGGAGACCTGATACACCAGATACTCCACGTCGTAGCCTACGCCCCGGATGCCGTAAGACCCCAGGTGGCTCAGGTCCTTGCGGAGCTTGGCCGAGTTGACGCCGGTCGATCTGGCGAGTTCGTCGCTCGCGACGGTGGTCACGCCGCGTTCCGCGAGCGCGTAAAGGGCCCGCAGGTAGACGGGCAGCCTCGCCACCGTGGCCTCGGGGATACCGCCGGAATCTGGCCGTTCTGCGGTATTGCCTGGCTCGGCTTCTTGGTCTGACAACTCGGCGGCACTGGACATGCGACGCTCCCGGGTACGGTTCGGCGCTGTGGCGGGCCGGGAAGCACGCGACCCGCGTTGGTTGAGGAGGCGCATGTGGAGTGCGCGACCTATCTACCATACGTCGTTTGTGAACAAATGCACAAAGTCGGCGCCATCCGCCGCGGAGGCCCGGGACGGCCCCCGCGGATAGGCCCCGAGGATAACGTCAGCGCGCGGCGCAGCCGGTCCTCGGAGACCCGCCAGAAGTCATGGTGCACGCCGTCAACCAGCGTGACCGGGATCTTCTCCCAGTATTCGCGCAGATCCGCTTCTGACTGCGTGATGTCGCGTTCCTCCCAGACTACGCCTAGGTCATCGGCCACCTTGCTGATGACCTCCCGCGCGTCGTCGCACAGGTGGCACCCCGGACGGGAGAGAAGCGTGATCCTCGGCGCGGCCATCGGCTCGCCTACCGGTAACCCTGCGAGCGGGGCGGCCACTCGCCCGACTGCGGCCTGGCGGACTGCCTGTCGTCGTCGGCGTACCGGCGTCCGTTGCCCGCGTAGTCGTCCGCGTCGGCTTCAGGCTGCGAACCGCTGGTCAGCTCGCGGTAGCGCGGGGTGTACTGCGCGCTTGCCGCCGCGCCGTACGATCCCGCGCCGTTGTCGCCGTATCCGTTGGCCGCGCCGTAGCCGCCGCCGTTGCCGTAACCGCTGCCGTTGGAGTAACCATTGGCACCCGAGTAACCGCTGCCGTTTGAGTAACCGCTGTTGCCGTTCTGGTAACTGTTGCCGTTCGAGTAACCATTGGCACTTGAGTAGCCGTTGGCGCTCTGGTATCCGTTAGCACCGGAGTAACCATTGCCGCTCGAGTAACCGTTGGCGCCTTGGTAACCATTCGCACCGGGATAGCCGCTGCTTGAGTAACTGCCGCCATTCGCGTACCCGGCCGCACCTGAGTAGCCGTTGCTGTTGGCAGCGCCGTACTGGCTACCGCCCGCACCGTATGCCCCGTTATTACCCGAATTGCCGTACTGGGCGGCCGGTGAGTACGCCTCGCGGCCGACCGTCGGGACCTGGCTGTTGTCGGCCGGGTACTGGTCCTTCGCGGGCGTGAAACTCGCCGCCGCGCCGGTGCCCTGAGCCGACGAGTACTGGGCCGAGGAGTACTGGGCCGGCGAATACTGTGCCTGCGAGTGTTGGGCCGACGAGTACTGGGCGGAGGAGTTCTGCGAAGGCGAGTACTGCGTCGTCGCCGCGTAGCGGTCGTTGGCCGGCGCGGCCTCGGCGGCGCGCGGCGTCCAGCTCGCCTGCGGCTGCGCGGCGGCCTCGGACGGGGAGCCGAGCGCCGCGACCTTGGCGTATTTCAGCCGCAGGTCGATGATGTTCGTGGCAAGAACACACGAGGCCCGGTCCGCTGCGAACTGCCGAATATGCGGCTGCCGCTCATGGCTCAAGAAGGCGCCGCGATCGCGGTAAATCTCGTAGATGATTCGCTGCATCGGCGCCTTAGGCACCACGTGGATGACATAGACAAGTGTGTCAGGCTCGGACGTGCGAACACCCTCAGCGGCGCGCTCGGCAAGTCGGTCGAATTCGCGCGTCTTATCTTCATGCAACGTGTAAATCGACAGCCGACCGTAGGGCCGGGGCGTGCCCGCCGACGGGTCGTCGTCCATGTCGTCATTATCGACAGATGTAAATTCAGGACCATACCCGGGCCCGCCGGACCGGCCATTGGCGCTCGCGTAGCCAGTGCCGCCGCCGTAGCCGGCGTCGTTTCCCTGACCGCCCGCGCCGTAGCCCGACCGGCCGTATCCGCCATTACCGGCACCGCCATTACGTCCGTAGCCGGCGCCCTGGTAGGCATCGCGGCCGCCGCCGTAGCCGTCCCCGCTGTACCCCGCGCTGTGCCCGTTCGATCCGCCTCGGTGACCTGAGCCGGCACCGTAGCGGTCGTCGCCGTACCCCGAAGAACCGTAACCGCTCCCGCCGGGAGATCCGTTCCCCGCGCCGCCCGCCTTCTGGAACGAAGGGAAAGCCGGGGCCGCGTACCCGTTGCCGCCGGGCGCCGCGCTGCGCCCGTAACCACCGGCCGCGCCGCTGCTCGCGTAGCCTCCGCCAGAAGACGCACCCAACCGCTCGGCGTCGCCGCCAGGATCGGCATCCGGGCTGCCCCACTCGCCGACGCTGTCGTCGGCCCACGGGTCACGCCTGTCGTCCTGCGCGTCCAGGCGACCGTCGCCCCACTCATCGTCGCGTCGCCGTCTGCCGCTCATATCCGCTCCGATCTCGGTATAGGGCTCCCGTATCTACCATTGTCGGCCAGGTCGGCCGCTGCGGCCTACGCGTCACCGACAATCCGCATCATCGAACCGTGGTCAACCGGTTCGCACGCCGAGGTGTGCGAGAGCCTGCCCACCGGACAGGTCACCGTCTCGCGGGGCGGCGGAGACCGCGGGCACGCCACTGACGCGCCCGCGAGACCCGCAGCGCCCGCTACTTCTTGTTCCTGCGCTGGATCCGCGTCTTCTTCAGCAGCTTGCGGTGCTTCTTCTTCGCCATCCGCTTGCGCCGCTTCTTGATGACTGAGCCCATCAGGCCACCTTCCCTTCGCCACAATGGCAGACGGGCACGCCATCGCTCACCGGCGGCCGGGGAGGCTGGGCACACGCCCGAAATTAGAGGTAAGCGCGAACGCCAACCGGTCGCGCAGTCCTCCAGCGTACCCGCTGCCGCGCAGCGGTGGGACTGCTATCCACGGGGCGACGCCCCGGTACCCCTGATGTGCCCGGGACGGCTGATGCGCTGCCGCCTTCCCCGGGGGACGCCCTCCCGGCCCCCGGGGGAAGCGCAGCACGGCCGGCCACCGGCGCCGCGGCTACCGCACGCCAACCCTCACCTGCACGGCACCCGCGAAAACACCAGGTGCAGCCTGAGCACAGCTCCTGGGTGCTGCGAGCGGTTCCGGTCACCCGCGCTCAGCAGCCAGTACGTGCGCTCAGACGGTGCCGACGAAAGCCGCCCGCAGGTACTGGTTCACTGCCTGCTCGGGGACCCGGAAAGAACGACCGACCCGTATCGCTTCCAGCTCGCCGGAGTGGACCAGCCGATAGACGGTCATCTTTGATACCCGCATGATCGTGGCCACTTCGGCGACAGTAAGGAATCTGACGTCGCTAAGGGGAGTTTCGGTTGCCATCATTGACCTCTTCCGCGCGAAGCCGAGCACGCCTGACCGGATTCAGCGCACCAGTCACGTACGTATCCCAGGGTAAGTCTCGTACGGAAAAGAGCAAGGCCCCTAATAGCCTCATTGTTCTTACTCTTCGGCCGGCAGCAGACGCCTGCACCTTCCGACTCCGTAGACGATTCTATGAAAGGGACGGAAAGGAGCACGTCAAGCAGCTCGCAAGGCCACCGGAGATCTGGCCTGTCACCGCTACTACGGGTGGTCGGCCAGGCCGAAAAATTACATCACGGGCAGGCCGTGCGCGGGAAACACAGCGCTCCTGGTTCGCATGATGGCGCGATCCACCGCATCGTCAGGATCCATGCCAGACGCGAATGAAACATAGCGCGGCGGCACTCCGTCGGTCATCGTCGGCGGCGCCGTTTCGCCGGTCAGCGAGCGCGCGAGTTCCCGCCACTGAGCCGGGGTCGCCGTTTCCGGGTCGAGCGGCGCGCCGGCCGCGACGGCCAGCAGGTGCGTCCAGGTCCGCGGCACCACCTGGACGAGCGCGTAACCGCCGCCGCCCGTCGCGATCCAGCGTCCGTCGCACAATTCGTGCGCCAGTTCGTGCATCGTGAGCTGGGCTTGTCGCTGACCGTCGACGCTCAGCGACAAGTGCGCGAGGGGGTCGAGCCGGTGACTGTCGCAGCCGTGCTGCGAGACGAGCACCGTCGGCTTGAATGAGCGCAGCAGCGGCAGTGCCACCGCGTCGAGCGCCCGCAGCCACCCGGCGTCATCGGTGCCCGCGGGCAGCGCGACGTTGACCGCGTAGCCCGCGCCGTCGCCGGTTCCCGTCTCGTCCGGCATGCCCGTGCCAGGGAACAGCGTGGCGGGGTGCTCGTGCAGGCTGATCGTCAGCACCCGCGGGTCGTCGTAGAACGCCGCCTGCACGCCGTCCCCGTGATGCACGTCGAGGTCCACGTACGCCACCCGCTCGGCTCCCGCCGACAGCAGCCACTTGATCGTGATCGCGGGGTCGTTGTAGACGCAGAAGCCGCTGGCGTTCGCCCGCATCGCGTGATGGTGCCCGCCGGCGACGCTCACCGCGTGCGCCGTGGCGCCCGACCAGACCGACCGGGCCGCGGCCAGCGTGGCGCCGACCACCAGCGCCGCCGCCTCGTGCATGCCCTCGAAGACCGGGTCGTCGTCGGTGCCGAGCCCGAACCGGAGGGCGGGCACCAGCGCCCGGCCCACGTGCCGCACCACCGCGACATACTGCGGGTCGTGGACCGTCTCGATCTCGCTGTCGGTGGCGGGGTCCGGTGAGATCACGCTTACCGCGGGGGACGAGAGGACCCCGAGTTCGCCCGCGAGCGCCATCGTGAGCCGGATCCTGACCGGGTCGAACGGGTGCCCGGGACCGAAGTCGTACCGCGTGAGGGCGTCATCCCACACCACCGCCGCCGAGCCGGTCATGCGGCGCCCCCGCTCACGCGTCGCCCAGCTCGCGGCCGCGGTCGCGCGCCGCCTCGATCGCCGCGAGGAACGCGGCCCGGACCCCGTGCTTCTCAAGCTCGCGGATGGCCGCGATCGTCGTGCCCGCCGGCGAGGTCACCGCGTCGCGCAGGATCACCGGGTGCTCGCCCGAGTCGCGGAGCATCGTCGCCGCGCCGTAGACGGTCTGCGTCACCATCTCCAGCGCCGTCCGGCGCGGCATGCCAAGCAAGATGCCCGCGTCCACCATCGCCTCGACCAGGTAGAACACGTACGCGGGGCCCGAACCGGACAGCGCGGTCGCCGCGTCCTGCTGGTACTCGGGTATGCGGATCACCTTGCCGAGCGGCGCGAGCAGTTCCTCCGCGTGCCGCAGGTGCTCCTCCCCGGCGAACGATCCGGCCGACACCACCGACATCGCCTCGTCGACGAGCGCCGGGGTGTTGGACATCACTCGCACCACCGGCACGTCGACGGGGAAGCGCCGCTCAATGAACGACGTGGTGATTCCCGCCGCCATCGAGATCACGAGTTGCGACGGCGTGACAAGGTCGGCGATCTCGTCGAGCATCCGCTCCATGTCCTGCGGTTTGACCGCGATCACGAGCGTCTCGGCTTTCGCCGCGGCCTCGGGGACGCTCAGCACCGGGATCCCGTAGGCCGTGCGCAGCTCGTCCGCTCGCGCGGCGCGGCGCACCACCGCCGCCACCTCGGCCTGCGCGCGCCCCGCCCGGAGCAGCCCGGACAGCAGCGCCTCGCCCATCTTCCCCGTGCCAAGTATCGCGATCATGACTTCGACCATAGCGAACGCAGGAAGAGGGCCAGGTTCGCCGGCCGTTCCGCGAGCCGCCTGATCAGGTAGGGATACCAGTCACCCCCGTACGGCACGTAGACGCGGACCTTCGCGCCAGCGGCGGCAAGCCGCCGCTGCTCGTCCGGGCGGACCCCGTGCAGCATCTGGTACTCGAAGCTGTCCGCGGGGCGCGCCAGGCCGAGCGCCCGGGTGATGTCGATCAGCCGCGGGTCGTGCGTCGCGATCATCGGGTAGCCGGGTCCCGTCATCAGGATGCGCAGGCAGCGGGCGAAGGACTTGTCGACCTCGTGCCTGGACTCGAACGCCTCGGCGACCGGCTCGGCGTAGGCGCCCTTGCACAGCCGCACCCGGGTCCCGGGGGTGGCGAGTTCGCGCACGTCGGCCTCGGTGCGCCGCAGCGCCGCCTGCAGCACCGTGCCGACGGAGGGAAAGCGCGATCGCAGCGAGTTGGCGATCCGCAGCCCGGCCTCGGTGCTCCGGTGGTCCTCAGCGTCGATCGTCACGGTCGTGCCCGCGTCCCGCGCGGCCTCGACGATCCGCTCCAGGTGCTCGGTCGCGACCCGTTCGCCCAGGGCGCTGGGCCCGGACTGCCCCTCGGTGCCGAGCAGCAGGCCGACCGCGGTCGGCTTCACCGACACCTCGACCGCGCCGTCTTCGGTGAGCCCTTCGGCGGCGAGCTTGCCGAGCAGGTGCACGTACTGCGCGGCGGTCGCCGCCGCCCGCTGGGCGTCGGTGGTGTCCTCGCCCAGGTAGTCAAGTGTCACGAGCAGCCCCGCGGAGCGCAGCTCCCGCGCCGCGGCCACCGCGTCCTCGCTCGACTCCCCGGCCACGTACCGGTCAACGATGCCGCGGGCGCCCGGCGCGCTCATGACCGCGTCCCTGATCCGTCCGCTGGCGGCAGCCGCCATCAGCGCCTTGCGAAGCACAAGCATTCCTCCCCGTGTCAACGGTCGCCCAGGGGCCTGGGGTACGGGGTCGTCCCCCGGGCGGTTACAACATCTTGCGCCCGGCCGGCGGCTGCGGCACGCTGTCCCGCCGCAGCGTGACCTTCACGGCGCCGCCCGCCTCGGGCGGCACGACGACCTCCTGCGCGGCGGCCACCCCGTCGGCAAGCAGCGTAGCGCTCACGTCCACCGACCGCTTGACCAGGCCGAGCCCGATCGGCCCGAGCTCGAAGTGCCTGGCGGCGGAGCCGACGAACCCCACCTGCGTGCCGTCGGCAAGGGTCAGCGGCGACCCGTGCGCGGGCAGCCGGTCCACCGAGCCGTCCAGGTGCAGGAACACAAGCCGCCGCGGCGGGTGCCCGATGTTGTGGATCCTGGCGACCGTCTCCTGGCCCCGGTAGCACCCCTTGTTCAGGTGCACGGCGGAGTCGATGAGGCCGATCTCGTGCGGCAGGGTCCGGTGGTCGGTGTCCAGGCCCGGCCGCGCGACGCGGGCGGCGATGCGCGCCGCCTCCAAGGCCCAGGTGCCGGCGACGGGGAAGGTCGCGGCCAGCTTGCCCGCCGCGTCCGGCGCGGCGATCAGGTCGATTCCGAACGGGTTCCGCGTGACTGCCGCTGCCACCCCGTTCTCGAGGAACGTGGCGGCCGCGGAGTCAGCCGCATCCACTGCGGATATGACCCCACCCTCGGCCGGGAGCGGGCCCGCGAGCGTCACCACCGCGAGTTCCCCGGTCAGGTCCTCGACTTCCACCCGCAACATGAAGCGCATGGAGTTGAGGTAGTCGACGAGGTCCTTGGCGGTGTGCGGCTCGACGTGAATCCAGGTGGCCGTGCCGTCGTCCGTCAGCGTCAGGTGGTGCTCAACGTGCCCCTGCGGGGACAGGACGAGCGCCTCCTTGGTGCTGCCGGGGGCAAGGCGCTCCACGTGCTGGCTGGTAAGGCTGTGCAGCCAGCTCAGCCGGTCGGGGCCGGTGATCTTGATCACGCCCCGGTTGGACCGGTCGACGAGGACCTGGCCCTCGGTCATCGCGCGCTGCTCGCGCACGGGGTCGCCGTAGTGCGCCGCGACGCCCTCGTCTGGCCACTCCGCCTCGACGGCGCCGTTGATGTCAAGCACTGTCCTTGCTCCTACAGTCGTTGCAGCGGCCGAACACGGTCAGGTGCGAGACGTTGATCTCGAACCCGTGCCGCTCGTCGAGTGCCTTGGTGAGCGGCACGATCGCGTCCGGGCTGGCCTGGTCGATCTTCCCGCAGTCCTGGCAGACGAGGTGGACGTGAGCCGCCTCCGTGGCCAGGTGGTAGGTCGGCGCGCCGTGGTTCAGGTGCGTGTGGGCGACGAGGCCGAGACTGTCAAGCAGCTCAAGCGTCCGGTAGATCGTCGAGATGTTGACGCCCTTGGCGGTCTGTTGCACGCAGGCCGCGATCTCCTCCGGTGTCGCGTGATTGAGCCTGGCGACCGCCTCGAGGACGAGCTGGCGCGCCGGGGTCACCCGGTAGCCGCGCAACCTGAGCTCCTCGTCCCAGCTGCGGTGTCGCTGCGGCCCTTCCTCCATGGCTTCGAGTCTAGTTCCGCCCGCTGCGTGTGCCATCGCGCTGATCTCGCGGCGCCGCGACTCATCCACGGTGATCGATGCCTCACGAATAATCGCTTGCACTGGTGCCGGGAACTCGCGTAACTTCTAAGTACGCGGAAGGGAGGTGGTCCTAGGTAATGCATGCTTATAGGACTTGCGAGGTGGCTGCCGCTTAGGCTGCCGTCCCCGCTGTGTGGGTCCGCGTGGCGGATCCCGGCCTTAATGGGCGGCGGCGGGCAAACCAAGGCATTCACCGGACCTCCGGGCTGACCGACCTTGTCCAGTCGGTCCCGCGTCTTCTCGGCGCGCGAGTCGCCCGGGGGTTCTTTACTTTCTGCGCTTACTCGATCCAGTCCCACTGCAGGACCGCCCACAGGTGCGGGGTCAGGGGCTGGCCCATCGCCGCCATGTCGAAGGCGTACGCGAGGTCCTTTTCCCCCTCCCTGGTCTGGCTGGGGACTAGGCCGTAAAGCCGCTTGCCCGCGGTGTACTGCTTGGCGGTCGCGGTGCGGGCCACCGCGTCGGTGACCATCTCGATGCTCGTCAGGCTCCGGAACTCGCCCGCGTAGATCTCGGTGATCCCGGTGGGGTGGGTGAGCAGTACCTCCACCTTGCCCTCGGGCTGCGGCCGCCAGAAGCCGGTCTCCACCGCGAGCGGCTCGAGCCTGACCAGGTGGCCGTTCTCGTCATGCTGCGGCTCGCCGTTCTCGTCTTCGGCCAGCCGCCAGCTGCGGCTGGTGTAGATGAGGTACGGCTTGCCGATGTGAGTGAAGGCGACTTCCTGGAGGAAGTTGAAGGGCTTGATGGTCGGGTAGTCGCCCTTGCCCGTTCCCCTCCAGCGGCCGAGCAGGAAGCTGAGCGGCGCG
>Ga0207674_10004918_pt1 | contig 15976 bp, 13 predicted proteins | sample KBSCornC72_FD_184303 | JGI IMG/M metagenome (GOLD analysis project Ga0207674, IMG submission 184303) | Corn rhizosphere microbial communities from Kellogg Biological Station, Michigan, USA - KBS Corn C7-2 (SPAdes) (version 2) | ecosystem: Host-associated > Plants > Roots > Rhizosphere > Soil ... | reverse complement strand
CGCAGACGTCCTCGTGCAGTATGGTCGTTGTGATGGCGGCGGACGCCGACTCCTCTGCCTTCTCCAGCGGGAGCCAAAGGGTGAACGTCGACCCCGATGCGACCTCGCTCTGCAGCGTGATCTGCCCGCCTAACGCCTGCGCGAGTCGCTGACTGATTGTCAATCCGAGGCCGGCTCCGGACGTCTGAGCCGGGGCGAGGCGGCTGAATTCCTCGAAAATGGCATCCCACTTTTCCGGCGGTATGCCTGGACCGGAATCGATGACGTCAATCGCCGCCCAACCGGTGGTCTCCGGGAGCTGATGCCGGGGCCACCGCCGTACGCGAAGCATTATTGAGCCAGCCGCCGTGTACTTGATCGCATTGGAGAGCAGGTTGCTCACGATTTGTCGGACCCGGGCCCGATCGCTTGCGACGACCAGCGGTTCCAGCGGCAGGTCGACTGACAGGGAAAGTCCACTCGCCTCGGCGGACGCTCTGTAATCCTCGCCGCTGGCGCGCGCGAGGTCTCCGAGGTCCACGGGCGTTACGGAGAGCTCGAGCCGGCCCACTTCGGCGCGCGCCAACGCGTGCAGGTCGTCGATGAGCGCGAGTGCCACCCGGATGGACCGACGGATGCCCTCGACCCGCTCATACTGCTCCGCGGACAGCGCGCCGTAGATGCCGGCGGTCAGCAGCTCGGCGTATCCGTCAGCGGCGCCGAGAGGGTTCTTGACGTCATGGCTGAACCCGCGCATGAGCCTCGAGTGGCTCTTCATGATACGCTCCAGCTCCGCTCGCCCATCACGTGCTTCGTCCAGCAGCCTGACCTTCTCGTACGCCAGCGTGGCGAGATGACCGAACGTGCGGGCGCGGGCCAGGTCGTCCATTCCGAACGGAGTTCGAGCCGCGCTCAGAACGAATAGCGCTCCGACCGGCGCTCCGCTGTGTCGGAGCGGCACGACGATCATCGAGCACGCGGTTTCGGCGACCCCGGCGGCTGCACACGGTCGTGGCGCCCGTTCGAGCTCCGGCAGGAGAATGGGCTCACCGCGCGCGAGCACCAGCTCGGCCATCGATCCGGCGTGCGGCAGCGCGGTGCCTAACGACGGAACGCCGGTGCCGGCGGAGGCGCGGACGATGACGGTCCGTGCCCGATCACCGGCACCGGTCACGATCTGTTCGACGAAGGCGCCGCGCGCGTGCGTGGCGGCTAGTGCGTTATGGGCGATCTGACGCGTCACGTCATCGATGGTGAATGCCGCGGCGAGTGCTTCAGCGGCCTCTCGAAGCGCCGCCTCCTGCCGCGCCCGGCGTTGCGCCTCGTCCAGCGCGCGCCGTTCGGCCGCCTGCACCGCGACCCGCTGAAGCGCCGCGGAGGCAAGATCGGCGAGGGTACGGAGTTGTCTGCGCGAGTCCTCGTCGAACGCGGGCGACGCGCGATCGCGAAGAAGCACGAGTACGCCGAACATTCCATCGGGCGACAACAGCGGGGCGATGAGCCCGGTGCGAGCAGCACCGTGCTCGGTCGAGTCGGTCGGCATCCATTCGCCGACGGAATCGACCTCCGTGAGGGAACCCGCGCTGGCACGCCCCAGAATCGCCTCGGTCAGCGACTCAAACCGTGGCCGGGGCATGCACGGTGACGGCGGCGACCCGCGATCCTGCCTAACGAAGTTCACGACGCGGTCACCCGGCGCAGCCGAGACGATAGACTCCACGTATGCTCCAGCGGCGCGGGTCGTCGCCATCGCGCCTTCGGTGACCTGCCGCATGACATCGTCGGTCGTGGTCGCGGCGGCGAGCGCTCGAGCTACCTGGCGCAGGGCTGATTCCTCGTCGACGCGCCGCTCGAGGATCCTGGTGAGTCGTCGCTCGCGCCGGCTCAGGGCATTGACCGCAATTGCGGCCGCCAGCGTGATGAAGACGAGGCATGCGTTGACCAGAAGACCCAGTCGTTCTGACCTGTGGATCAGCTCACGGCGCGCGCTTCCTTCAGCCGCCAGGTACGAAGACAGTCGGCCGGCATCACGAAGCGCTTGCTCGTAGCTCGTTTGCTGAGCCTGCATCCGGACCGAGAGCTGCGCGCGATCGGGACGCCTTTCAACCAAACGGTGGCTGATTTCTCGCCACTCGCCAACTCGACTTCGAACCGCAGCTGCCCGATCAATCGCATCGGCATCGAGCTTCCGCGCCAGGTCCTCGATGATGGCGAGCCGGCGGTCATCTTCCGCCGCCGCCGCGCGGTAGCGCACGAGCTGGATGCTGTCTCCGGAAAGCGCGTAGCTCTCCAGCGCTGCCGACTCCACAGTGAGCCCGACCTGGAGACCGGCACCGACGCCTCGAGCGGGTTCGATCACATTGGTCGTCTCGCGAAGCAGATGCATTATCCGCCACGTCTCGCGTGCCGGGACGAGCACGGAGCCGAGCAGCATGACGACCACGAGCATGAGCGGCACGCTGCCCCAGCGCGCGGCGCGTGTGCGGAGCGCCTGGGCGCTACGACCGCCACTGGCGAGCGACTCGTCGCCTTGCATTTCGCCCTAGCGGTCGCGCGTGTTGCCGCGCGATCTCGGTGCAACGGAAACCGCGTGCCTCATGCGTGCGCGCAGGACCGCGGCCAGGACGACGGCATCGTTATGCGCCTCATCGCGCGCCCCGTACACGAGGGTGACTCGGCGGCGCGACGCCAGCGTCGCGATCTGGCGGAGGAGGTCCTCCCGCGCCCGCAACTCTCGCCGGTAACGGCGACGAAACTCGAGCCACTTCTCCGGGTCATGGCCGAACCATTGCCGCAACTCTGCCGACGGGGCGATCTCTTTCATCCATTCGTTGATGGCTGCCTTCTCCTTGCTCAGGCCGCGCGGCCAGAGGCGATCAATGAGAATGCGATAGCCGTCTGCACGAACCGCGGGCTCGTACGCCCGTTTCAACCGGACCAGCTCCCGTCTCTTTACGGCCGAGTGCGGCCGCCTTGATCGTCTGGGCCGTACGACCTCATCGCGCTTCATCACCAGCTCCTTCCGCCTCATGCGGCACGTCGCCGAGCGCGTGGGAACGGCGACATGGCCCAGCGGCGAATCTAGGACCAAACGCAGGCGCTGTCGCTAGTATGCCAGTCGCCGGCGATGGTACGGACGCTTCATTGCGCATTCGCGCCGACACGACGTCCGGTCGGTTCGGCCTTTCAACGACTTTGGTACGCGAGACGCAGGAATTCGTCTCGCGTCATAGGGCACTCGCGGAACTGTCCTGTGACCGCGCTGGTGATCGTCTTCGAGTTCTGCTTCTCGACGCCGCGCATCATCATGCAGAGGTGCATCGCCTCGATCACCACCCCGACGCCCTTCGGCGCGAGCACTTCATCGATTGCCTGCGCGATCTGCTCGGTGAGTCGCTCCTGCACCTGAAGGCGTCGCGCGAACACATCCACGATTCTTGGCAGCTTGGACAGCCCCACGATTCTTCCCGCGGGGATGTAGGCGATGTGTGCCTTGCCGAAGAATGGGAGCATGTGGTGTTCACACATCGAGTAGAGGTCGATGTCACGCACCATCACCATGCTTTCGTGCGGCGCTTCGAAGAGCGCATCACCGATGACGTCGCGCACGTCGGCGTCGTAACCGCGCGTGAGCCACGCGAGTGATTTCGTCACGCGCTCCGGCGTCTTCAACAGTCCTTCACGATGCGGGTTCTCGCCTAACAACTCGAGTTGCCGGCGGACAAGGGCCTCGAACTCCCAGGCGCCCGTCGCAGCGAGTCCGGCGTCGGGATGGTGATCGTCACGCGGCTCCGCTACGCCGTCGAGCGGCGCCAGAGGACGCACCGGCCGCGCACTCGGTACCGACGTCACAATCGGGCCTGGCGCGACCGCGAGGGGCTGTTGTCCACAGTCGTTACTCGTTCCGAGTTGCATGCGTAGCCCGTTCGGGCTCGGGCGTGTCAATGGACGCCCAGGGCGCGTCCGTGAACCGGCGTCGACGCGGGGTCGCGGATTCCTCGGATGATTGCGCGAGCGGGTCGGGGCCGTTGGGCGTCGCTGCGTCCTGCGCTTGCGACGCTGGAGCTCGTGACGAACGTCGCGGCTTCGAGCGCGAGACCCCAACGACAAACGCGCTTCGACCTCCTGCGCCGTCGCGATCACCAAGAATCGTGAACGCCCTGGCGAACAGCTGCGTCAGAGCGGCGAACGGACTCGGGAATCTGGTCACGGTGTCCTCCTCCTTCTGGTAGTCCAAACCCAGGCATGTCGCGAGGGATGGCATCGGGACAACGGCATTCTACGATGTTGCCCTTTGCACCTAGCACTCTACCGATCGAACGCGGTCCTGTCGTTAGTACGGCCGTCGCAGCGGATGGTACAGCCGGGACTATTGAAGCGGCGCTCGAGCTCCAGCGTGCGCACAAATTCAGTGCGGAGGACGTCGCCGCACTCGGCCGCAGACGTACGAGGGGGCGGCGAAGTTCACCACCCTCACGGACATCTGCATCGCTGAGACGGCACGAGCCGACATCGCCGGTGCGATAGGCGATCTCGATCACATCAGCGTCGCCGAATTGATGCGCGTGCTGGAACCTCGGGACGCCGACGCGTCAGCCGGTGCTTCAGCGGGCATGAGGGCGTCGACCTGTGGCATGCCTTTGACGTAGACAAAGTGATTCGATCCTAGCCAAGGAGTCCGCGAAGCTGCGCGTGAGTCACTGCCTCGAGCCGATTGTGCGTTCGAAGCTTGCGGTTGACGCGGTGGAGGTGGTTGCGGAGCGTCTGCGCGGAAATGCGCAGCGTGTGGGCGATGGTCGCTGGGTTGCTACCGTCCGCGAAGAGCTTGAGAATGCGGCGCTCCTGCTCGGAGAGCAGCTCGACGGGCGTGTGATCCTCCGCGTCGTGAGTGACAGAAACGAGTTGCCTCGCGAGTTCGAGCATGCGGTTCGACAGCTCCTCCTTCCTGCGTCGCCCGGTGATGTCGCGCGCCAGCCGCACAAACAGCCGACGTCCCGTTCGCCGGTTGTCGAATACGATCGTCGACACGTTCACCCAGACGCGGTCCCGAGACCGGGTTCGCACTTCCAGGTCGAAATTCGCGATGCCGCCCGAGTTGCCGTCCCAGCGCCGGGTCGCCGCTTCCAGGCCGTCCGCGAGTGCATCGGTGCCTAACGCGTCCCGGGCCTCGAACACCTCGTTGATGTTGCGGTGCAGCACCTCGCCCGCCGGGTAGCCGAACAGGCGCTCGGCGGCCCCGTTCCATGAGCAGATCTCGCCGCCCGCGGTCACGGTGTACGCGGCGTCCGCGGTCTGCTCGAGCAGCGCGAACAATTCGGTCTCAAGCATCGTCCTCCTATAGCAAACACGATGGTGTTGAACCAATACGGCGGGCACGTTGCAGCGGGCGACCACCGTGACGTGCTCATGCTGCACCATCGTCGGTGCTTCCGCGCGGACGCCATGCCGACGACGGTCGAAACGACGATTGCCTCCGCGTCGCCGTGCATAACTCGACAACCTGAGTGCCGAGGCAGCCTTGCCCCTCGCCGCTCGGTGCGCGCAGACCGATCGAGAGTGATCCCAGCGGCAAGACCAAAACGGCGCACGGTGCCGCCCACAACACGAGACGTGTCGTACTCCCAAGCGGAAAATTGCCCGAGGGTAACGACGCGTGAGACGCGTCGCCGCCGCGGCCGATGAGGATCAGGTCGGCGTTGCTATGCCGTGCGTGTCGGATGATTTCTTGTCCTGGGTCACCAGATCCGATCACCGAGGCGACACGGCGCGTTCTGAACGCAACATTCTCTAGCGACGCATCGACCCATTCGCGGGCGCGCTGGTCGAGCCATGCGGCGTCGTGCGCTGTCGCGTCGCCGCGCCACGCGCCATGGTCAGTGGCTTCGCCGTTAGGCGCTCCCTCTCCAGCCGCACGAACGAACGCCTGAACTTCGGGCTCGATGATATGAAGTGTATCGACCCACGCCTCTCCCGACGCACCAAGCCCGCACGCCACTTCGAAGACGGATTCACCTCCGCGTCGCTCGTCGACAGCGGCGATGATGCGGATTGGCATCCGCGGATGGAGCGCCGGCACAACCAGCGTGGGCACGCGAGTGTGAACGAGCAATCGCTGTGCGGTGGTGCCGCCAAATCGAGCGCTCCCTCGACGTCGGCGCCCGCGTCCCAAGCACAGAAGGTCCGCACGTTCTTGATTGGCGAGCTGGGCGAGTGCGGCCGGCGGGTCGCCGGCGAGCACATCGAACCGTACACGATGGCCGCCGATCAGGGTCGCCAATGCCCGTAAACCGCCGCGGACTCCGGACGCCGTCGACTGCTTACCTTCGAGCGTTGGCTGGATCTCTGACCGTACGTAGGAGGGTACTCGAGGCTCTCTCACCACGTGCGCGAGCAGGATTTCCGCATCGGGCGCGAAGTTCGCGACCCAGCGCGCCGCGCCAAGCGATGGGTCGGTGAAGTCGAGACCCACGACGATCTTCCGAAACTGCATGTTGGCACCTCTGTCAACGGACGAGCTGTTCCAGCCGACCCCAGCCGACCCATGGCGGCGCGGCTGCTCACGCTATTTCGTCTGTCGATCCCGACGTCACTGCATCATCCAGGTGGTTGGCAAGATCATGACGGCGGCGGACGTATTCTTCGAACACATTCGCCATGATCTGCGCCGCGGAGATCGCCACCCCTTCACTCGCAAAGGAGGGCAGCACGAACTCGATGGCGAACATGTCATCAGACCCGCGGTCCATCGGCACTCTCAGCAGCCGTGCCAATGGCTTCAGGCCATCCGCGATCCAGTCGTAGGCGCCGTCGTGCAGGACCCGCAATCGCCGCAGGACGGGGCGATAACGCGGCCAACCCGCGAACTCTCTGGCGAGCGCAGCATCGAGAGTCTCCCACACCATCATTGCGGCGACGATCGCGTCCGCCTTCGACGTCAAACCATACAGCCGGATCGTGCCGTTTCGGACGGACCCGACTTGTTTGCCGTCGGCGTCCTCCAAGCGATGGCGGTTAACGCCATCTTCCAGAACCATCACCATGTCTTTCCCCCTCGCAATCAAGGAACTCCTGCAGGTCAATTCGGTGTCTTCCCTCGGCGCCTGCGCGTCTCTTTGCTGACTCAATGTCATATGCGCGTGCCTGCTCCCACGTGGACGGGCGCTAGCGATACGCGTTAGGCGAACGTCAGTGACGCAGCCCGCCCGACGCGGAGCTCGGACTCATGTCTGTGGTGGCTGTCGCCTGGCCTCCTTCCCTCGGGTGACGTGTCGTGAGCGTCACGCCTGATATGACCCCGGCCGCGGAAGTCGCGTATGTGTGCGGCCGGAACCCTCTGTGCGTGCGTCACGGGACAAACACAAAACCGCCCCAGCTGGCTTCGAGAGCGCAGGTGGGGCGGTCGTGTGGGCGATGAGTCGCCCGACGGTTCTCGACCGAACCGCGGGCTATCCGCTCCAGCGGTGCTGGTGCTCGGTTACGCCGCGGTTCCTGCACTCCGGTGTGGCGGTTGCCGAGTCCGCCGACTCCACGTTCAGACGGAGTCGGCGAGCTCGGGGCAGCGGGCGCATTTCGGATACGCGCGTCTTTCGCGCCCCCGCGGTCACGAATCTGGGCACGGGACTGTCCGTCGAGCGCGACATGGCGGACCGGCCGGTCCACGAGCGCACGCGCGTCCGCGACGGACGAGCCTTCTCGTCTCGCGGAGCGCGACCGCCGTTAGGCAGCCTGGTCGATCTCGTCACCCGGCGGAGCAGAGTCATGATATCCACACAACTGGCGAAGCCGCACCGAAAGCACAAAGTCGCGCCACCGATGGTTCGCGGCGAGTGAACACGCCGCAGAGATGACGCGCATAACGCGCGACATCCTCCACTTCCATCGGGACGCGACTCCCTGGCCGAAGGCTAGCTCTCGTTCCAGAATTGTCAAGTCGCGCGCACTTGGTCTCTGTCGAATACCTACGTGCGGTTTCCGTAGAATTGTTTTCGTACGTACGGTGCTTGGCTCGTGTCGTGCGGGAATTCGCTGCACGCTCCGGTGGGAATCTCGACGTCGTTCTCGGTCGAGGTTAGCCGAGCGACCCGAAGTCGAGATGCCAACCATGGTTCGCTGGCGTTAGGCACATAGCTCCTCGCTGACGGCCGACAGGACTGGCGAACGACTCCAATTGGAGGTGACGATATGGAAGATCACTCGACGCAACCGCGCGAGCGTGATGCCACGAACGCGGGCCGGAACCACGACACCGAGGGGAGCCAGCCCGTCAGTGGGGCGCCCCCACCCTCCGCGGTGCGTCAGGTCGAGCAGGCATCCGACCGGGTGGATGAGGCCTCCGCCGAGAGCTTTCCTGCGAGTGATCCACCATCGTGGATGGGCATGCGTGTTGGCGAGCCCGCTTCGTTTACCGACCCGGCATAAGCAGCGACGAGACCTCATCGCCCGAGCAGGTTCGCGAGTGCCGCGGCTCGAGCGGCCGTGCCGTGACGGTCGCGGAGCAACGCCTAAGGCCGCTGGTACAACCGTCGCCTCCGCTGGTACGAACGCGTGATTGTCACGGTACACCGGCGCGTGACAACTTGCGCACGGTCGACGGCCTGGGGCGCGAGCGTTGCCACCGTGTCACGCTCGCCTCGACAGTGCGCGCGCCGGCCCTGGCACTGCCCTAACGCCAGCTCGACCTTTGCGGAGAACCATCATGCGGTCTGGTTACGACCGGCCATTGTACCTTCTGCCGTTCGATCATCGACATTCGTATGTGACCGGAATGTTTCAGTTCGACGGCCCGCTGACTCGGGGTCAACGCGAAGTGGTTACCGACAGCAAGCAGGTGATCTATGAAGGGTTCCGACAGGCGCTCGCTTACGGCGTGCCGGTTGCCGCGGCCGGTATTCTGATCGACGAGGAGTTTGGCGCTGACATCCTACGTGACGCGACGAGGAACGGATACGTGACCGCGTTGGCCACTGGGAAGAGCGGCTCGGCCGAGTTCGAGTTCGAGTATGGCGAGCAGTTCGCGAGCCACATCGCGACCTTTAAGCCCACCTTCGCAAAAGCGCTGGTTAGCTTCAACCCGGAAGGGGACGCGGACGTAAATCGGCGGCAGACCACACGTCTCAAGCAGCTCTCCGACTACTGTCACGCCGTTAGGCAACCGTTCATGCTCGAACTGCTCGTCCGGCCTACGGCGGCCCACCTGGCTCAGGCCCACGGGTTTCAGACGACCTTCGAGGCGCTCATGCGGCCGGCTCTCATGCTGCAGGCGATTCGCGCGCTCCATGATGCGGGAGTCGAGCCCGATATCTGGAAGGTCCAAGGACTCGATCGTCGCAGCGACTGCGAGCATATCGTCGCAACCGTGCGGCGGAATGGTCGCAGTAACGTCAGTTGCATCGTACTCGGGCACGATGCCGTGGAAGAGCAGGTGATGCGATGGCTGGAGACGGCAGCATCCGTCCCCGGATTCATTGGGTTCGCCGTCGGACGCACTACGTTCTGGCACGCGATCGCCGCCTACGTGGCGAAACAGGTGACGCGCGCCGAAGCCGTAGCGCTCGTGGCTCGGCGCTACCATGAATGGGTAGCCGTGTTCGAACGCGCACGAGGCGTGCGCGTCAGAACCGCGTGATGCACATGTCGGGCACGGCCCGTAACGACATCCCTCGCGCGAACACGCTCGATCCGGCTCCAAGCGGCAGCGCGGACGATCACGGCCTAACGAAGGATGAAGTTGCAATGGCCGTTCGTGAGCTGCTGCGCGCGCGCTTCGACGCCAGCTCTTCGTGGCAGGATGCGGATGTTGGCGTCAGCGTCTGTGGCACTCGGGCGACCGTACATCTCGCGCTGCAGGTTTCAGGGGCGGCCGAGCTTCTCGACCTCGACGCCGCGGTCACTCGACGGCTCCGACAGTTGGGGGCGACCGAGGTCGAGGTAGTAATCCGCCGGCCTGACAGCGTGGGTGTTACCCGCGGGCGCGGCCGCGGCGATCCGTGGGCAGGCCGCGTACGACTCGGCACGGCGAAGCACGTGGTGGCAGTTGGTGCCGGCAAGGGGGGCGTAGGCAAGAGCACCGTCGCGGTGAATCTTGCTCTCTCGCTGGCTCACGAGGGGCTTCGCGTGGCGCTGCTCGACGCCGACATCTACGGTCCGAGCCTCCCAATCCTCCTCGGCATCGAGGATGGTGCCGCGCGAACGCGGATGACCCCGGAGCGGTATATCGTTCCGCTCGAAGCACACGGATTGCCGCTCGTGAGCTTTGGGTTCTTCCTCGGGGAAGGCTCGCCGGTGATCTGGCGCGGGCCCATGGTTGCCAAAGCGGTAAAGCAATTCGCACGCGGAGTCGATTGGCCTCCGCTCGACGTGCTCGTCGTGGACCTCCCGCCAGGGACGGGAGATGTTCCACTGAGCCTGGCGCAAGCAATCGAGCTGTCGGGAGCGGTGGTCGTGACGCAACCTGCGCGCGTCGCGACCGCCGAAGCTCGGAAGGCGGTCGAGATGTTCGCCGCGCTCGAGGTTCCCGTGCTCGGCGTTGTCGAGAACATGACTGGCCTGTTCGGCGCCGGCGGCGGCAGAGTCCTAAGTCACGAGCTCGAGGTGCCGTTTCTTGGTGATGTTCCGTTCGATGCGGAGATCATCCGCGAGGGGGACGGGGGACTGCCGACCGTGATGGCGCGTGCTGGCTCGCCGGCTGCTGCGAGCTTCGACCGAATCGCCCAGCGCGTTGCTGAGGCGCTGGGTTGGTGTCGCATCGAACGCAGCGGGTGACGCACGCGATCGGACCAAGCCCTCGTGGATCGCATGCCAGGCTTGTGCCGTTCGGCGAGTCGCACCGTGTTCGTCGCTGTTCGCTGCGGGGCCGCGCAGTGTTCTTGCAGACGCGCGAATGCGCCGGCGCACGGGTGGGCGATTAGCGCGACGAGGCCGCGGTTTTCTGGCGCGCTGTCGAAGCGGCGGAGCTACGCATCCACAATCACCGCACGATCGGGAGGAATCCCATGAGCCCGCAGACATCAACTACTGCCGATGCCGCACTTGCAGACCTTGGTCGTCTGCTCCCCGATCTGCAAACGCTTTACACCGATATCCATGCCCACCCCGAGCTCTCGATGCAGGAGATTCGGACGGCTGGCATAGCTGCAGACCGGCTGCGGGCGGCCGGCTATGACGTGACCACCGGCGTCGGGAAGACCGGCATCGTCGGTCTGCTTCGCAACGGCGATGGCCCCACCGTAATGCTTCGCGCCGACATGGACGCGCTTCCAGTGCAGGAATCCACTGGCTTACCCTACGCCAGCAAGGCGACGGCGACCGACCGCGATGGGAAGACCGTACCGGTCATGCACGCGTGCGGCCACGATATGCACGTCTCGTGGCTGGTGGGCGCCGCCACGTTGCTCGCCCAGGCGCGGACCGCGTGGAAGGGAACGCTGATCGCTGTCTTCCAGCCCGCCGAGGAAACCGCAGAGGGCGCCCGCGCAATGATCGACGACGGACTCCTCACGCGTTTTCCCAAGCCCGACGTGGTACTCGGGCAACACGTCATGGTCGGACCCGCCGGCGTCCTCGGCTCGCGTAGGGGTGTCATCACCTCAGCCGGCGACAGCTTGCAGATCCGGCTGTTCGGCCGTGGCGCTCACGGCTCGATGCCTCAGGCCAGCATCGATCCCGTGGTGATGGCCGCCGCGACGGTGATGCGATTGCAGACCATCGTCTCCCGGGAGATCGCCGCGGCGGATGCTGCCGTAGTGACCATCGGTGCGTTACAGGCCGGCACGAAGGAGAACGTGATCCCGGACGAAGCGCTCATCAAGCTCAACGTGCGCACGTTCGACGAGGGCGTACGCAAACGCGTGCTCGCCGCGATCGAGCGGATCGTCAAGGCCGAAGCGGCAGCGTCAGGAGCCACCAAGCCGCCTGAGATCACGACCCTCGACAGTTACGGTCTGGTGAAGAATGACCCGGATGCGACCAAGCGCGTCGGGGACGCCTTCCGCGAGCACTTTCTCGCCGATCGCGTCAAGGAGACCGGCCCGACGACGGCAAGCGAGGACTTCGGGTCGTTCGGCGCCGAGTGGCATTCTCCGTCGGTGTTCTGGTTCGTCGGCGGCACGGATCCCGACCTGTACGCGAAGGCCAAGGCGAACGGGCGATTGGGTGAGCTTCCGACCAATCACAACCCGCGTTTTGCGCCCGTCATCCATCCAACGCTGGAAACCGGAGTGGAGGCATTGGTGGTTGCCGCGTTGGCCTGGCTGTCGGTGTAGAGGAATGCAGCCATCGCAGTACGTCAACATCAGCACCCTCGTGCTGGTGCTCGACCTCTGCGGCACGTTTGTCTTCGCGTTGAGCGGGGCGATGGTCGGCATCAAGCAACGGGTCGACATCTTCGGAGTGCTGGTGCTGTCGTTCGCGGCCGCCAACTTTGGGGGGATCATCCGGGACCTGTTGATCGGCGCAGTCCCACCGCCGGGCATCGCCGATTGGCGATACATCGCGGTTCCAATTCTGGCCGGTCTGGCCACGTTCCGCTGGGGCTGGATGATCGACCGCATGCAGAGCTCCGTACAGATCTTCGATGCAGGCGGGCTGGCGCTCTTCGCGGTCTCCGGCGCGCAGAAGGCGCTCGACTTTCACCTCGGGCCCGTCACGGCCGTGCTGCTCGGCATGCTGACCGGGATCGGGGGCGGGATGGTGCGCGACGTGCTGGCGGCGGAGATCCCATCGGTGCTCCGCGCCGATGTGTATGCGGTCGCCGCCCTCTCCGGCGCCGCGGTAGTCGTCGCCGGTCGCATGCTGCAGTTCCCGTCCGCGCCGGTTACGATCGGCGGCGCGGTCCTCTGCTTCGGCCTTCGTTTCATGGCGATCCGGCGTGGTTGGCAGCTGCCCGTCGCTCGCCGGAGGGACCGATCGGGCGCGAGGTCGCAGCCTCAGGTCGAATCGACGGACGACGGTGTAGGGAGAGGCTAAGCGGGAGTTGATCGCCGTCGTGAAGTTGTCACGGAGCCGTTGGTCGCCCGCTGACGCGTTAGGCACGATCCTCCCCGGGTGCGCCAGGACCGGCGTGCGGGTCTAGAGGCTCGCGCTGGGTTTCCGAGCCGGGATCGTCACCATGATCGAGACGATCGCCGCTACCACCATCATCAGGTTGATTGCGAGCGCGAAGAACGCCGCCTTGCGGACGGCGAGATTGTCCTGGCGGCCGATATAGCTGATCACGCCGTCGACCCACCGGACGGATTCGCTGCTCTCGCTCAGCGCCGTGAAAACCGTCGCCGAGATGGCGACCCCGAACGACGCGCCTAACGACGAGGCCATCTTGTAGATGCCCGAGCCGCTGCCCGCCTGATCATCGGGCAGGGCGGACAGCGCCGCATCCGTTGACGGCGTCGCGTAGAAGGCGAGGCCGAGGCCGAACAACGTGAACCCCACGACCGCGAGGACGTTGTAGACACCAAGCGTCACGTTCGTGGGCATCAGGCACGCGATGGCGACCCCCACGATCAGGGATCCCCAGATCATCGGCCGGCGTGGCCCGAAGCGCTGCAGCAGCTTCTCGCCAACGCGGATGAACGCGACGATCGCGATGGCATAACCGATCGTCAGGAAGCCAGCCTCCTGCGCCGTCATCCCGCCACCGACCTGCACGAGCATCATCGCCACGATCAGGATGCCGGCGGTCGCGTTGAGCAGGAAGTTTGAGATCGTCGCGCCAGTGTAGGTCATGTTCCGGAACAGCTTGAAGTCGACGAAGCCGTTCGGGTTGCCGGACTCGACCCGGAGGAACAGAACCGCGAAGATGATGCTGACCGCCAGGAGGCCCAGCGTGGGAAGGCTGGCCCAACCCATGTTCGCGCCTTGGGTGGCGAATACCTGGAGCGAGACCATCATGACCATGAAGGTCAGGACACCCACCGTGTCGAACTTGTACGCCGCCTCCGACTCGGCCTTGCTCTCGGGCGTGCCCGCCACCATGAACATGCCAAGCAAGGAGATCGCCGCGCCGGCAAAGAAGATCCAGCGCCAGCCGATGTTCTCGGCCACCAGGCCGCCGAACAGAGCGGCGAACCCGGCCCCACCCCACGAACCCATGGACCACAGCGAGATCGCCCGCTGGCGCGCGGCCCCGTCCCAGTATGCCTTCACGAGGGCGAGGCTGGCCGACATGATGAACGCGCCGGATAGGCCCTGGAGGATGCGGCCGACCATAAGGAAGACCGAGGCCATGTTGCCGCGCGGCGCTAAGCCGACCAGTAGCGAGCCGATGATGCTGAGGACGAAGCCGATCTGCACCATCTTCACGCGGCCAAAACGATCTGCCAGGCTGCCGATGACGACGATGAAGATGCCAGAGAACAGCGCCGTGATCGATACGGCGATGTTCATCACGCTGGTCTCGATCGCCAGGTCGTCGGCCATCACCGACGAGATGTTCAGCGTTGTTTGAGCGAACAGCCAGAACGCCAACACGCCGAAGATGATGCCGAACAGGACACGGTCATTTCCGACGAACTGTTTCTCTCTGCTCACCCGTGATGGTCGCGTTGACATGGCCCTCTCTCAAAGAGGCCAACAGCGCGATAACGCGTGAGATCCCCGCTCAGCCACGGTCACCCACGCTGCCATCGATCCCAGGTAATCGTTCTCTTGTTGGAGGCGTAGTCGGCGTCACCCTAAACGCGCACGCACGTTCCGGACCTCTGGCGATCGGGGCACGCGTGTCGAGTCAAAGCGTGGCGCGACGGGCTCGTGGTCTAATCAGCGCTTCGGCGCTGGTGCCGCGCGGCATCGGCTCTGGCCTGTTATGGCTCTCGGCCAAGCCAATCCGCGGGGCGATCGATGGGTGGGCAGGGCACCGAGCGCTGCAATCGGCCGTGTCGACTCCCACGGTCCCCACTTTCGTAATCCGGGGCTGGTCGACCAGATACCGTCGCGACCAGTCCATTGCCTAACGGTGGCCAGACGTTGACGACCGCCGGCGCAACCCTCTCCGTCTGTGGATGGCGGCCGAAGGCGCGGACGAGAAGAGCGGAAGTTACGGTGTGGCGATTCGCGCGGGACCGGTTCCGGGAAGATCGAGCACGCCGTGGCCCCCGATAAGGTCTAGAGCCCAGTTCCGGCCGACTTATTGGCGCGCGACGCCGACCCGTAATACCGCTCGATGCACCACCGGATCACGGACTCGGCCAACACACGTTCTTCCGGACGCAGATAGCGGTCGACCACGCCGGCGCCGCGCATCTCTTGCTTCAAGTCGATGATGACGCGCTCCACCGGTTCACCGCCCGCGCGCGCCGCGTCGACGTAGCTGCAGACGGCGTCCCGGACCGCCGCGACCTCGCCGTTTTCGCGGAAGGCGGCGCGGAGCGCGGCTGAAAACGGCTCGCGCGTCGGGCGTGGGGGAACTGGTTCGAGCTCGCTCATAGGTCCGTTCGGGTTGCCGGCCTCGACGATGTCTACGCGGGGTGCGCGGTCAACGTTGTTCCCGTTCCGCCGACCCTTGCCGTCCGCGGCCGCACGCTCCACCTCGGCGACGATTTGGGCGTCAGCTCGCCTGAGCGGATCCCCCGATACTTGGCGCGGCGCGCCCGCGGTCTTCGGCGCAGCGACCAATGTGGTTGGCTTCCCTGGTGTGCGCACCGCGTTAGGTGAAGACGCGATGCAACGCCCGTCCGCCCCCGAGCGCCGAGCGAGGAGCGCCGCTGCGGCGCTCATGCCCGGGCGCGAGGCGTCCGTCGGGCGGATTGTCAATGCGCTACACCCGCTCGAAGCTGCACCTCGCCGGCGCGCGCGCGTTCGGTCGTGGGCCAGCGGCGGGCGCTCGGGCCAACGCGAATCCTCCGTGCAGCGGTCACGCTCGGGGGACTGGAACTGCACACGCTCGCGACCGGCTTCGCCGGGCTCGCGTCGCGGCTTGGCGAGGCCGTAAGGTCGCGGGCTGCGCGAAAGGTGCGGGCATCGCAATCTGACAGCTTGTTCGGGCCCCATGCCCGCTACAAGCTTC
>Ga0207674_10004917_pt1 | contig 15982 bp, 17 predicted proteins | sample KBSCornC72_FD_184303 | JGI IMG/M metagenome (GOLD analysis project Ga0207674, IMG submission 184303) | Corn rhizosphere microbial communities from Kellogg Biological Station, Michigan, USA - KBS Corn C7-2 (SPAdes) (version 2) | ecosystem: Host-associated > Plants > Roots > Rhizosphere > Soil ... | reverse complement strand
CTTCCTGATCGACAGCTTCGACCTTTAGAAGCGCGAAAAAACGCTCCTTTTCCTTTGGAGGGCGAATCTGGCCCGCCACGAGATTGCCGGTTTGCAGATCGAAGCGACGAATCTGGGAGGGCGAAACATAGATATCTTCCGGACACGGCAGATAGTTGAAGCTTTGCGATCTGAGAAAACCAAAGCCTTCCGGCAGCACTTCGAGGACTCCCTCGGAGAACAGGACTCCAGCGCGTTCGGCGTTTTTCTGCAGGATGTGGAAGATGACCTCGTGCTTGCGCATCGTGCCGAAGTTTTCGACGTTCAACTCGCGCGCCATCTGGTTGAGTTCAGTCATGGACATTGCTTGTAACTTGGCAATGTTCAACGACGTGGCAGCGATTTTATCTTTATCTTCCCCAGCTTTGCCGTCGCCCTTATTCGCTTCTTTGTTCTGCTGTTGTCTGGGCTCTGGGGGCTGTTGTCTGACGGGTTCGGCAGGCTCCTGTCTGGCGGGTTCCGGCGTCGGCGCCTGCGGAGGCGGCTCGGCGACGGCGACGTCCGAAGCGGCCCCATCGTGAACACCATTTGCTTGCTCAGCATCCGGCGACTTTGGGCTTTTAGCTTTCGGTTTCTTCGTACTGGCTCTTGGCATAGTTCAATATAGCTAGATTTTAAATTGTTGCAGCAGGTGAGATCGTGACGAGGTCTGTTTCGCCAGCCTGACTCCTGATTGGACGATTAAATGTGCAACTGGTTCAAACTGGAATCGTGGCCAATCGGGAGCGCGCTGCAAGATTGCTGCTACCCTTCAAAAAAGACAAGGGAAAACTTGCAGCAAGTTCTACGGCACCTTGCCGCAACTCGCCAGGTCTGTCAAGACAGATTCGAGCTTGTACGAATTAGATGACGAAACCGGCAGCGATAAAATTCACGGCAAACCGGGACGTTTCGTTGGGACTTCGTAAGTCTTGTTCCAAAGGAGTTGCCAAAGATTGTCGAGTTTGACGAGTTCAACGTGGGCGTCGGCAAAGCTGACATCGACCGATCCAGGCATCCTTTGAGTAATCGGCCAATTCCTGGGCGCTTGCGCGGCGGCGCGTGAACCGTGTCGGGCAATCGTGCAGGCACCCATTGAGGGAACTCCATAGCCGGAAACAAAACCGTTGAAGAGGTCGGTCGCCGGCAAATCATTTGTGTGGGGAGCGATATCTGGCCAGACAGCGTCAACGAATTCAGGCGTGCGCGACGCGTGCTTGATATCAGCCTCGACACTGAAATAGCTCCGTAAGTCCCTGTCGGTGGCGACTTCTGTCTGAATTTTGAAAAGCCAATTGTTCACAGCGTAACTCCCGGAGTTAGTTCCATTCGAAGAGCTGTTGTTGCTTTCTTTATTGCTCCACGCATTCGCCGCAGTGCCCTGCGTCCGGGAAGGTCGCACCGGCTCCGTTGCGCAGGGACAGAATTGAACCGCTGTAGCGCGCGCGTAGTACTGATATAAAACGGCTGTCCATAATCCACTGCTCACAGAAGAATTCAGATTCAACCCAAAGTCATTTTGATACATGACTGCGGCTGTCGTGATCTGGCGAAGATTACTAACGCAGTTGATCTGTTTGGCCTTGAGCTTCGCTTGCGCCAACGCGGGCAGAAGCAGCGCCGCGAGAATTGCAATGATGGCGATGACAACCAGTAATTCGATTAGAGTGAAAGCTATCAAGCGCGACGCACCTGCGTTGTTGAGTCGAAAGGCCTTCGTCCTGTTCATAGCGGGTTCTACGCGCCATCTGAACAACGTAAGGAGCGCTTGTGGAGTGTGTGTTGGAGTGCACACCCTGTGCGTCTCAATGCACAAGTGTCACCGCTACTGTGCAACCGGCAGAAGAAGTATCTTGTCCAGTACGTGCCTAACAGGAAGATTGGCTAATCCAACCATGTGGTGTAGAATGATTATCTTGTCGCTCGGCGGACGCCAAATCTCCTCGGACGTTTCGCCCCACAGAATCAATCCCGGTAAACCGACCGCGGCTGCAAGGTGAGAGATCCCGGAATCGTGACCGATGAACCCGCCACATTGTTGAAATAGTTGAGCCAATTCCGGCAACGGGCGACTCTGTGCAACACGCACGCGCGCCGGCGGCAACGCGGCTGCCAATCGTTGCAGGCGTTCGCCTTCGGCTTCACCGCCAACCAAAAGCAAATTGAAATTCGTTTCGTTGATCAGGTCCTGGAGCAATTCAGCCCACTTTGCTTCGGGCCAATTTTTCTGCTCACCGCCACTTCCCGGATGAAGAGCCAGAATGGGATCGCTTCCCTGCCCTGATGCATTTCGGAAAAGCGGCGAAACCGCAGAATTGCCGCTCAACTGAAGTCGCGGAACAGGGTCGGCATCGAAAATCGCAAGACGTTCGAGCGGTTTCAAATAGAGTTGCGTAGCGTGAATGTTTGTTCCTTCTTTGGGCCGATGTGGACCGGCTATGTATTGACCTCGCGCACAACGCGCCACATTTGAGCTGAAGATTTGGTCAGGATCGTACAGATACGAAATAATCAAATCGAACTCGGAAAAATAATCGACTAATTCCTCGGCCAGTTCTCCGTTGCGCGCGAAAAAGCCTGCGAGTGCTCGAGCGCCGATGGATTCCACTCGATCCGCGAATCCGCCAGCGACGGCGAGTTGCGCGATATGTGGATAGCCCAGAACTTCGAGATAGGCATCTGGAAAATTTCTCCGCAATGCGGCAATGGCCGGAAGAGTGAGAATGAAATCTCCGATGGCACCGCCGCGTATGACCAGAATCTTGCCACTGGCAAATTTCACTGAGTCTGCAGTTTGAATTTCAGAACGCCCAGCGCGGCAATGAAAAGACCGAATCCAAGGCGGACAGCACAGCCGATTTTGATCCGCTTGTCATTCGCAGTGCCCCATTCAAGAAAATCGCGCAAGCGCCAGGGCGACACTGTAAACCAAATTCCTGCGATGACGAACGCGTACGCCCAGGCCTGGAACAGAAGCACCCACGAAGTCTTGTCCAGATACGGACGTCCTGTATCGACCATCAACTTCGCAAGGAGAAGAAGCACGACTGCCAGGCCGCGCACGGCCAGAAAGTCCTGTACGAAAATGCACGTGCCGATTCCGACGGCGGCAAAGCCGACAATCAGCACGTTTTTCCAGGTGGCGAAATCTGAGATTGATTCCTGGCCGAGATTCCAAAGAAACCAGACGGTGCCGAAGATCATCAAAGCAAAACCCCACGGAATAGACCGCGGAAATTTGCGTACGCCGGCGGCGAACCCAGTCGGATTGACGATGCCATAAATTTGCGGCAGGGCCATTACGAGGCCGAGAATGACCGCGAGGGTGGAAAGGCTGATCTGAATCATTCGCAATTCAATATTGCCGGGTTGCCGTACAAAGTGAACGAACCGGCACGCTCTATTTTCACATTCATGAGCTCTCCACGATGCCGGTCTGAGCCTTCGAAAACAACGATTTTGTTGCAACGGGTTCGCCCCATCATCCGGACTGCGTTCTTCTTGCTTGGCCCTTCGACGAGAATTTCGGCGTTTTGACCGACAAGATTCTGGTAATGCCTGGCGCCGATTTCATTTACAAGCGCGAGCAAACGTTGGTTGCGTTCTTCTTTGATTTCTTGTGGAACCTGATCCGACATCGTCGCCGCCGGTGTGTCGCGGCGAGGTGAATACTTGAATATATAAGCCTGATCGAATTCAACTTCACGGACCAGTGAAAGCGTTGCTTCAAAATCTGAATCGGTTTCGCCGGGAAATCCGACAATGAAATCGGTGGTGATGCCCATGCCTGGTTTTACGCGGCGCAACTTTTCGATGATTCCCAGATACCGTTCCTGCGTGTAGCCGCGATGCATCAATTTCAGGAGGCGGTCGCTACCACTTTGCACCGGAATATGTGCGCTTTCGACCAGCTTTGGCAGCCGGCCATAAGCTTCAACCAAATCATCGCCATAACCTTTTGGATGCGGCGAGGTGAAGCGAATACGTTCAAGTCCATCAATTTCATGGACCGCTTCGAGCAATTGGACGAAAGCGGATTTGCCATCGATTTTTGGAATATCGCGTTTGCCGAAGCTTGTGACGATTTGGCCAAGCAAGGTGATTTCTCTGACTCCGCGAGCGACGAGTTCGCGGCATTCGCTCACAATGTCGGAAATGGTTCGACTGCGTTCCTCGCCGCGTGTGTAGGGCACGATGCAAAACGTGCAATATTGGTTGCAGCCTTGCATGATGCTGACAAATGCCGTGACGGATTTGTGGCCGTTGCCGTTGAGCAAATGCTCGCGAATGGTCGCCTCGCTTTTTTCTTCTTCGGCAACATCGACGACTTTGTCGCGTCGCCCTGCGAAAATATCGTCAAGATAATCCGCCGTTCGATGGAACTTCTGAGTGCCCAGGACGAGATCGACATCGGGTAAACGATCGATCAATTCGCCTCCCCTGCTCTGGGCCATGCAACCCATGAAGCCGAGGACGACATTGGGCCGGCTTCGGCGGACTTCCACGGCGAGGTTTTCCATTTTGCCCAGAGCCTTTTGCTCGGCGTAATCGCGAACGCTGCAAGTGTTCAGCAGAATAACATCGGCGTCGGCCTCGCCTCGCGCGAGGGTATAGCCCTTGGCGACGAGTTGAGCTGCGACGGCTTCACTGTCGCGCTCATTCATCTGACATCCGTAGGTTTTGATGTAAACACTGGGCATTCGTCCAAAGTGATAGGTTAATCGTGATGAGGGTTGAGTGGCAAGTGATGCGTAACAAGAAGTTGCATTGTTTACATCGGTTACATGAGTTACAAAGGGTGGTCAAAAATAGCCAAAAACTTTACCGATTCTTTACCCTTTCTTTACCGGAAGGGGGTGGGGGTGGATTTAGCTGGACTCGCCTTGACTGGCCTGGACTAAGTTGGATGGGAATATGGAGTCGTGGAGAGTTGGAGTGCTGAAAAAAAGCTTTAGAATTAGAAACCTTTAAAAACTTCGAGGAACCTTTAGAAAACTTTAGGGCGTAACGATTCAATCCGTTGGGCTTTGACGAGAAAGTTGCCACCCCAAGGGCAGAACTATCAGACGCCGTTTGAATTGCGGTTTTCATCGGTTTGAGTTTTGTTTGTTTGTCGTCGATTAATGAATCATGACGAGAATTGTAAGGAGGGGGGTGGGACATTTGCGGGGTAAGGGGAGTCTAAAATTTTTGTGGAGATGAATAAGAGGAACTACTGGGATAAGCGAGGCTATACAAAAAATGCGAGCTTATATTGTCTATTTGGAGACGTTTCCGATTTCTCTTTCAATCTTTTTCTTCAAATCCAGCGGCTCAATCTCGTAGCCACAAAGGTGAACGTTCCAATTTGTGCCGACAATACAACCATCTGCCGACATACCAGGCAGCCAACGCTCAAAGAACAACTCTAATGAAATCAGCGTCGGTTCGTAGTTTGACCATTCCTCTTTTGCGCATTGCTTGGCATAAGCGCGGTCAGACCAAACGGCATCACGTCCCGGCCCTCTTTGCTATCCACAGTCGAAGCCGTGCAGGCCCATCCGTCAGCACTCTTAAGTCCCCAGACCTCACGCATCGCAACGACTCGCTGTACGAATCGGTCATGTCGTTCTTTTGAAGCAACGGTGAGTTCAAGCATAAGGTCTTGCAAAGTATCGGAAATCCGCACGCTTGCTATTGTGTTCCACGCGCACGATCTACAATCGATGTCCCGTCTGCCAGTCCTCCCCAACTGTGCCCTGTCCAATTCCACATGTCTTGTATGCGAAGCTCTCTAGTTGGCTCGAATTCTGGCTGAGGAATCAACCCACGTGAAAGATAGAGCACATTCGTCGTGCGGACCTGGCCGATGATGATCTCGTCGTCAAATCGTGCCGCCGAGACGATCAGGATGTCTCTGCGAACATCACAAGCGATAAATCGCGAAAGCGTTTTGCCTTCTCGAAATTTTCGGCGACGAAGCCAGTTCTGAATTCCTTTAAGAATTTTGCCCATACGGCGCCGCTGCTGGTCGAGTAGAAATTGTAATATGAGATGGGAAAGATGGGAAGCATGGAAATTAAGATTAGGTTGGCAAAACGGTATACAAGGGATGGGTTCGAAGATTTATGAGGACGAGGACGATACTTTCCCGGAACTTCCCCGGGAAATTTTTAAGTGTTTCGCTGGATTGTCCGAAAGCGAAACGGGTTGCATGATTTTGCGCGTCAACGATGCAAAATTCTACCAAGAAATCGGAGGAGATGGGTTCGAAATTGCGGGTGCGTTATATCCTGGGTGTTGTGAGCTTCATTATCGGCGCGCAGGACGTGGCAGCGTGGGCACAATTTATTTCATTTGATTCCGGTTGGTTAATGCGGATGGCAGGCGGGGATTGGCTGGAGCCAATCGCCGGAATAATACTGATGGGTGTCGGCGCTTTTGTGGCCGGACCGAACCTGAAGCAGGCTTTTACAATTCGAGATATAGAGCGAAAGGTAGCGAGGCAGACGGCTCTGGTGGCGGGTTTTGTGGCGGGGCTGGCAGCCGTGTATGCGCTGCAGACGTTAGTTCCTTCGACAGATGTACTTCCGTTTGTTGGTCACAAAGCAGCGCTGTCGCGCAGTTTGCGGCAGATGGCGTTGCTGTCACTTTTGGTTTCCGCCGCGGGCGTGATTGGCTTTCTGGTGATGCGGTCGAAGGACGTGGGATTTTGGAAGATCGCATTTCCGTTACAGCGAGAGAACGAGATTTGGAGCTTGAGCATCAAGGTTGAGTTGGCCATCCGCGCGCTGGAGACAAATTACGAAGCCTGCGAAATGGTCGGTCAAAGGGTCCACTTCGTGCAAGCGCTGGTCGGCGCGAAGTTCGATCGATTTTGCGAGGCGCTAATTAAGGAATGGGCGGACCTTTCGACGATTGATAGCACAGCGCGATTGCAAATGGATGTTGGGCATGTATTCAAGCGTTACGCGGACTTTCATCGGCATTTGGCGGAGACGCGGCATCGGCTCTCAGAAGATTTGATCGAAGTCACTGAGGACGCGGTTATGAATCTGCTGGAGAAAAGATTGCCAGGAATGAACCTGCTCAATGCGGTGGGACAAGACATCAAGGTCTCAGTCTCGCATCCTGTTTTGAACGATACTGCCGGGCTGAAACAGCGTCGCGTGGAATGGGACGAGACGCTGCGGAGCGTCGTTTCAATTGGCGCAGAGAAAGGTAATGAGATTATTGGCGATTGGCTGGACCGGGCCGCCCGAGGCGACATTTCACGCGAGGAAATGCCAGGTGCCGTGGAGGCGTTGCGGGCGCTTTGCCAACGATCCGGAGATACCGGGGAAGGACGACCGAATGGAACGCCAAGGTTGATTGAGGCAAGTGCGAGTACGGTCGATTGATGGGTGAGTTGAGGGCTGCAGGTTGCAAGTTGTTCCGAATGGGTCGCAAGTCCCAGCACATTGAACGTCTTATCCATGTGAATTCGAACATGGCACACGGTACTCGATAGGAAAGGAAGACGGCTATGCACGCTCAACAACTCGCTCAATTTCGCTTCGGTCGCATCCTGCTTCACGCTGCTTGTGCTTTCCGGGATCATAAGTATGGCTGGCACTGGCGAGGAATCGTCAGAGAACTGTTTGGCGGGGCCGCAGTGGCGCGACAGCCTGCGTTTGCGCCAGTAAAAGCGTCTCGTCGGTACTAGGTTGGAGTGAGAGGCCGTTAAGTGGATCGGAATCGAGGAAGAGAACGATACCTAACGTGTGAAAGGCACCGAAGTTTACAGAGCGCGTATATGAGTTTAGGCGTTGGAACGGTGGACATTGCTGCGCCCGGGACGGGCGCGCTCCATTTTTTGGGTTGCAAACGGTACAGCCTCTCTCGTTACACTATGGGCGATGTCTCTCGATTCAGCCCAAGCGGACGGCGAGCGTCTGCAAAAATGCCAACAGGGCGACCCAGACGCCCTGGCGTGGCTGCGGGATAAATGTCATTCGGCGCTGACGAATATACTGTTGTCTCGCGGGGCAAATCGAACTGAAGCCGAAGACATCCTGGCGGATATGTGGTCGGATTGTGTCCCGGGACGCCAGGACCGCCCTGCTCTGCTCGAAAAATACAGCGGCAAATGCAATATCCAGGGCTGGCTGGCAACTGTTGCGACCAATCGTTGGATTGATCGTAAACGGCATGATTCGAAACAAGTCGATCTCCCTCCGCTGGACCCTGAAAAACCGGAAGAATCCAGTCTCGACCACTTGCCGGCTGCGGCGTCACCGACCAAAGAAGATGCGTTGGTGGAATTGCTTCGGGCCAGCTTAAAGTCGGCTTTCGCGCGTTGTCCCGCTGAATTGATGGTGCTGCTGCGACTGGTTTATATCCATGGCCTCAGCCAACGGGAGGTTGTCCGCATGCTCGGCTGGCATGAGTCGAAAGTGAGTCGCGCATTAAGTCAGGCGATGCGGCAAATCCAGAGTGATACACTGCAGGAATTGAAGAAGCGCGATCCGTTGTTGGAACTGACGTGGCAGGATTTCGTGGACCTTTGCCAGACTCAACAGATTGGATTTTTATGAATTTGTTGCAATTTCTGGATTTTGGCCCGTCGAATCCTTGCATGACTACAAAAGTAAGCGGGAATTGTAACAGACTCTCCCAGACGTGCATTAGCCGCGAAAGGGCGCAAAGAGCACAAAGAGGATGTGGCTCGACGAATGTCCGAGGTGGACTCGCAAACTTTGCCGTCGTGAAGGCAAGGAACTAATATGGCAAATGAATTTGAAATTTTAGCGGGCTTTTTGGCCAAGTTCGGCGACGAGGTCGAAGGGAGAGAACTCCTGGACCCCCCGAAGAACGTCCAGGCGCAATTACGCGAGCTGGCGCGCGGAAGTCTGTCGGAAACCGAACGCTTGCAACTCATGACGTTATTGAATGAAAATCCCACCTGGATTGGTCGTCTCGCCGATGAGGTGAAGGCGTTGCGGGCGGATGCGAATCGTTGAAACGTTAGAGCGTTAAAAGGGCTGAATGGCGCGGCTAAATATATTGCCGGACCCCGTTTTCCTGGACCTTCGATCGACGCTATTGGAGCGGTTGAATCGGATCGGAGATAGCATTTATCCAGGCGAGTTTTCTTCGTTGCTCGATCCATTGATGCGCGAAGAGTTGCATCACGGATTCAAGGAGGCGCATGCTGACGAAGGAACGGTATGGCTTCTGGATGAATCACGCAAAAACCTTGTGCCAGGATTCAACAGCGGCCCACGCTCTGTGGAACTGGTGGGCAAATTCAAACAACCCCTGAATGCAGGTCTCATTTGCATGGTATTTGCCGGAGAACAACCATTCCTCGAAAATGAAGTTTGGAAGAATGCGCAACAAAGCAAATTGCTGGATACGATGCTCGAGACCAGGACGTGCGCAATGATCGCCGTGCCGTTTTATTTTTTGCAGGCTTGCCGCGGAGTCATCTCCTGCGTGCAATTGCAACCGCCCGGCTCAACGCGACCCGAACCGCCCGGCTTCCAAGCGAAAGATCTCGCAAAGATTCAACGCACAAGTGCTTTGATATCTGAATTGATCGAGTATCGGCTTTTGAGCCGGACCGTCGGTTGGTCGTCGGATTGAGGCGTGAATACCTGGCCGACGCTAGATGATGCGCGTTCATTTCTGCGGAACGGCACGGGCCGCGGAGTGAAAATTGCTGTACTCGACTCGGGTATCGAACTAGCTCATCCGATGTTGCAAGGGCTTGCCCTTACGGACGACTTTGCAGTAATCGATGACGGACTGCGACTGAAGACGGTAGAAGGAGAGGGCAAAGATGTCTTTGGGCACGGCACGGCCATAGCCGGTATCATCCGGAAAGTGGCGCCGGAGGCAGAGATTGGGAGCTTTCGCGTGCTCGGCGAGCAACTGCGGTCGCGCACGCAAATCATTCGCGAAGGCGTCCGGCTTGCTCTCGAACGCGGCTACCACATTCTCAACTGCAGTTTTGGCTGTGGCCGGGAAGATCACGTCCTGCACTACAAGGATTGGATTGACGAAGCCTATCTTCGCGGACGTCATATCGTTGCGGCGTGCAATAACCAGGATTTCATGAAACGTGAATGGCCGGGGCATTTTCCGACTGTGATCACGGTCAACTTCTCTGGCGGGTCAGGCCGGAACGGCAGTGTTTCCGACACGCTATTCTATCGACCGGGCAACCTTGTCGAATTCATCGCTCCCGGACAGGACGTCGTTGTCCCCTGGCTTGCGGGGGCGATAAAGAAGGTTACCGGCAGCAGTTTCGCGACGCCATACGTTGCGGGTCTGCTCGCGCGATTGATTTCGGGCTGCCCTTCACTGTCCCCTCTACACACTAAGACTCTATTGCAAAAGCTCGCGATACCGGAGCGCGCCTGTCTTCCGGCGCAGTAAGCCTTGAATCGCAGAAATCTTGAGAATATTTCGCGCGCTGGTGTAAGGCGGAAGTTGCTGCGCCCGAGGAGAGTTTGTCTCAAAACTCGAAAGCCGATCCAAAGAATTTCAAAAAGCACCATCAAAACACCTTCGACAAAAATCAAAACGCGCCATATCGAAAATATGGAAGCCGGTTTTTTTGTTGGCGGCGTGCCGCACGAGTTTTGAGACAGTCTCAGGACGGGCGCGCTCCGATCAAGGGGGCGAAAATTCGTAGCTTTCGGCGGTTCATCCATGGTTGAAGCATTTGGTCACAAACTCTCGAATCACCGCCATTTCCAGCTCACCAGCAATTGTGTGTGGCTTGGGAAATTCATGCCATTCAACATGCAGCCCTGCAGCCTTCAGCAGATTCACTTGTTCGCGCGTACCTGCGAATGGAACCATCGGATCAAAAAGTCCGTGAGTGATGAGCAATCGTTGCTCGAAAGCTACTGGTGAAAGTTCTTTGAGCAAAGTCTCGGGCTCGCAAACCCATCCGCTAATTCCGACGATTCCGGCGAGGCGATGTGAGTAACGCAAGCCCACGTCAATGGACATCAGGCAGCCCTGGGAGAAACCGCCGAGAATGGTGTCGCGGGTTGGAAAACCGGCGTCGCGCTGTGCATCGAGCAATTCGAAAAGCAATTGGCGACTGCGTTTGACGCCTGGCACGATGTCACCCTGATAATCAAACCACGAATAACCGTCATAATATTCGTCAGGCGCATTAACGAGCAGATAGTTCAGCCACGGCAGGTTCATTGCTTCAGGAAACCAGCGATAGCCTTCGATGCTATCACCAAGGCCATGGAACATGATGAAGAGGCGCTTTGAGGCCTGGTCCCCCGCCTGAATGAGTTCGGTATGCAGCATGACAGCGCGTGACTCGTGTTCCGTGAAAGCACTATTCCGCATGCTCTTGGGTCGAAGATTCGTACCACGAACCGCGGAGCCAGTCGGCGATTAGCGCAATTTGTTGATCGGTCAGGTTTTGTCCACCACCGAAGGCGGGCATGCGATCGTTGTGCTTTCCATAAAAATCCTCGTGAGCGGAGTTGCTGATGAAACTCCTCAGCCATTGTCGCGAACCGTAACCCGTCAGATTTGGCGCAGTCGCATCCGGGTCCGGTTTGCGAAACTGATGGCAATCGGTGCAGCGAAGATCGTTTTGAATTGCCCCCCTGCCCTGTTCGATTAATGCGCTGTCGCGTTGGTCAGCGGGGAGTTGAGATTTCAGTTGCGCTTCGGCAGACAACGCAATGATGGCCGCGTGCAATTTCTCTTTCTGTTCGGGCGTGTAAGATGCGACGTCTTTTTTCAAGAATTTCGCCATTTTGCCGTCGCGATGACTCGTTCCACCAAAATAATTCGTCGTCCCAATCTTCTCGGGATCGAGCAAACCGGTGAGCCACTCGCGACCAGCGAAACCTTTGAGGTCTGAAGCCGATTGAGGACCTTTTGGGATTCGACCAGTGCCATCATGGCCATCGTAGCGATGGCAACTGGCGCATTTCTGCGCAAACAATTTTGGACCTTGAGTGAGAGGATCGTTGCGCAGCATAGTCACTGCGCCACTGCTGGGAATACCGTCAGGCGATTTGGCAAGGACCCGAACGCGTTCAGCTTCGCGATCCGCGGCTTTAACGGCGGCAACATAATTTTCGTTGCGACGATCTTCCGCTTTCGCGAGATAAGTCAGCAAACCAGCGCCGGCGAGCAGACAGAACAAGAAGCCGATGTTAAAGCGATGGCCCAGATTCCATTTACCTATTAATGGCATGAGGAAGATGGCGAGCATCACTAGACTGGGAATAATAATTGCGCCCCAGATTTCGGTTCCACCTGGAAAGAATTTCAGGAATTGGAAGAGAAAGAGAAAATACCATTCAGGACGCGCGGCGGAATAATTTTCGGAGGCGTCTGCGGGCGCGCCGAGTTCGGCTCCCAAAGAGCCATGCGAATTGAAAAAATGAGGTTTAACGATTAAGAAGAGAACTGCCGCCAGGACGGCAAGACATGCGACTGCGTCTTTGAGAACTTGATCGGGCCAGAATGCGGCATCGGGTCTGCGCTTCGGGAGTTTGGCCGTGAGACCGTGCCGGCGGAAAAGGTAAATGTGGCCGACAAGCAGAACGACAATCGAACCGGGCAAGACCCCGGCGTGAAGGGCGAAGAACCGGGTCAACGTATGATGCCCGTATTCGGAACCGCCGATGATGACTTTTTGCAGTTGCGGTCCAATACCGGGAACAATGGCGACGAGGTTGGTGGCGACTTTTGTCGCCCAAAAGCCTTTTTGGTCCCACGGAAGCAAATAACCTGTAAGCGAAAGAGCGAGCACGAGTTGAAGCAGGATCAGGCCGAACCAGAAGTTCACTTCACGCGGGGCCTTGTAAGCGCCATCGATGACGACTTGCATCAGGTGCAAGACGAGCAGCACCGTCATTGCCTGGGCCATGTAATGATGCAAGCCGCGCAGAAGCCAGCCGCCGCGCATTTCGTCCTGGATATAATAGACACTTTCCCAGGCGGTCTGTGAGCTGGGACTATAGGCCATCCAAAGAAAAATTCCGGTGATGAATTGGACGGCGAGAGCGAAGGTCAGCGTGCTACCCCAGACGTAACGCCAGCGCGCGCCACCCGGGACGTTTTCGTAGAGCGCCTCATGGACAATGCGCCGGCAGCCGGTTCGCTGGTCGGCCCAGTCGATGCAACGTTTGATCATGCGACCGGGATTTTTTCCTTTTGACCGGCTTCAAAATTTTGAAATTTCACCCAGACTTCGTCGCCGCGGACTTCGACATCGAGCGAATCGAGCCCGCGAGCCGCCGGACTGGACGGATTGCCAATGCTTCCAGCGACTGTGAATGTGCTATTGTGGCAGGGGCAAAGATAGATGCCGCGCTCCTGGAGAAAATCGACGTTGCAACCCGCATGGGGACAAACTGCGTTAAGAGCCTGAACCTGGTTGCCGGTGCGGCGAAGATAAACCGCACCGATCGGGATTTGGGTAAATTTGTTCCAGGCATCGACGCGATTGGCAAGGACAGGGAATTTGCGCGGAATGCCGTCGTCGGGAATCGCTTCCAAGCCGGCGATGTGGACGGCGGAGCCTGTGCCGGCCTTGCGGCGCAATGGATCAAGAAAGACCTGCAATCCAGCGAGGACAGGGACAACGCCGAGCACTGCACCAATGATGGCGGCCAAAAAGCTTTTGAAAAAGTTGCGCCGACCTACCGGCGGGGACGTGTTACACGGATCGTTCATACTTAATGAGACGACAAAGGTTTAAAAAATGTTCCGGGAAAAGGCAAATGTTTGGAAGAAGGGCTAAAAGGCAAAGCGGGAACTTAATGCGAGCGAACGCTGGAAACGGAGATGGAACTGTCACAGCCAATTTTATTTCTCCGCGGCCAGCTTAAGCTTAACGGCGGTTTCTAACCCTCCGGCAAATTTGCGGATCTGCTTTTCCACGCCTGGAACGGGCGTATAAAGATATTCACCGGCGGGATAGGCCTGGATCAGAACATAATCGTAAAGCTTCACCGCGGGACGTTTGGGGAAATCTGTCAACAAGACTGTGCCGATGCAAGGGCTCGCGGGCTCGTCACGCTCGAGCAATTTCGAATCGCGGCTTACAAGCGCTCCGGACGGGATGACCCAGGACCCGGTAAAAGGCGGATTCATCAGCGCGGTGTAACCGCTCTCCACAATCAGTCCTTCCGGGACGATTTTGATGACTTTGCCGCAGACGCAGCGGCGGCCGTTAATGCAAGCAGTGCGGATTTCTGTGCTACGCTGGTCGCGATGACGAACCTCAACAGCTGTTTGATTGGTCTGGTTCGCTGACGCGGAAGCATTGGTTTGAGCCAATGCCGGCAACCAGGCAGAGAAGATAATCAGCAGGAATAATTTTGTAACGTTCATGCGGACTCAGGGTAATTCAATGGCCCGATAGAAGCGGTAGCTGAAGTTAGTTGCGTTCGGATCGACCAGGTAAAATGAATTGGAGGGAGCGGCATTCGTGCTCAAAGTAACCCAAGTGATAAAGTTGGTGGTTGCTTGTAGATAGTAAGTTTTCCCAGCCAGGCCGGAGACCGGAATTTGGAACGTGTTGTTCGTGAAAAACCCGCCGGATGTGAATTGGAACGGCGGACGCAAGGTGAACTGAGCGGTCGCAGCGACGCTATTGTTGAAACCAGCCTTGAAAGCATTGACCCTGACTGTCGCATTGCTGGTCAAGTTAAACGGTCCGGCATAATGGAATGAGCTCGTATTCGGCAAAGAGCCGTCCAACGTGTAATAGAGATCATCGCCGCCATTGGTGGATTGCAGCGAGACGTTTACCGAGGTTGTGAACACGCCGCCATTCGGTGCAATGGTGGGAGGCGCAAGCGCAGGTGTCCCGGGCAGGCTGTTGATCCAGTCGGTTAGCACTGACATAGCGTTGGTATCGACAAGGTTGCGAGCCAGCGGCGGCATCTTGATCGTGTTATCGGTGCTGTCCGAACGTTGGAACAGAATCGAGCGCCAAATATCTTTGGGCACCACGATGCGAGCGTTGTCGTATCCCAGATCGCCTTTCGTAAGTGCTCCATTGATGATGTTTTGGCTGGCAAGCGGAGTGTCGTAGCGCGCGTCGAAACCCGGGCCTGAGCCTCCCGGCCGATGACACTGAGCGCAATTGGCGTCGATGTATGAACGGGCGCGTTCCTCAAGTGATGCAGCAAGGTTCGTGAGCGAGGATAATTTTGAGTAACCGGCGATGGCGGACTCATTAATAGCGGGATTGAACAAGCCAATCCGATTGAGTGTGCGAAGCTGGTTGTCGGTAATGCCAGTAGAGAGATAAGTGAAAGCGCCGTTGAGCTGACGTGTTTTCACACCGAGCACGTAATTGGCAGCGGGCGTGTGGCATATGAGACATTCAGTGGAGCTCGGATAATGCCAGACCTGCGTCCGAACGCCGCTACTGTTGGTAACGGCGATGTTTTCATCAAGGCCGGTGGTGAGGAGGTCCGCTTCGCTGTTATCGCTGCGCCATTTGTAAGTTACACCGTAAACCGCGCCGACTGCATCGCGAATCAGCAGGCGAGTTTCGAGTCGACGTTTCGCGCCGGTGACTTCGTTGGTAACGAGTTCGAAATGTTTAACGAAAATCGTTCCGGGCGGGAACGACCATTCGCCGGTAGCGGCAAAACTGATTTGTTCGTCAGGTGTGTACGGAGCACCAGAATTCGGAACCACAAACCATCGAGTCTTCACGGCTGCATCGGACCAAAGCGGTGTGTTTACGTTATATGGAGTCAATGAGCCCGCAGCGCCGAGTGCCGGGGTGTTGGTGAATGCACCAGTCTGCGAGAGCAATAAAGGCAAGGAACCGCTGAACGTCTGCGGCATGTTGAGAAAAGTTGGCGCAGTGCCGCGACTGGTCAAACCGTACGGCTGGCCGGTTCCGGCTGTGACGGTGATATTTACAGGAGCCGAAGTGCTGCTCAGGCCGGATTCATCGATGGCCACCGCGTTCAAGACGTAGCTC
>Ga0207674_10004916_pt1 | contig 15983 bp, 13 predicted proteins | sample KBSCornC72_FD_184303 | JGI IMG/M metagenome (GOLD analysis project Ga0207674, IMG submission 184303) | Corn rhizosphere microbial communities from Kellogg Biological Station, Michigan, USA - KBS Corn C7-2 (SPAdes) (version 2) | ecosystem: Host-associated > Plants > Roots > Rhizosphere > Soil ... | reverse complement strand
CGAGCAGCACGCCGTGACCTTCGCCGCCGGTCTTGCGTCCGAAGGGATGCGGCCGTTTGCGGCGATCTACTCCACCTTTTTGCAGCGTGCCTACGACCAGGTGATCCACGACGTCGCCGTGCAGGGCCTGCCCGTGCGTTTCGCCATCGACCGCGCTGGCTATGTCGGCGCCGACGGCCCGACCCATGCCGGCAACTACGATAGCGCTTACCTTGGCGCGATCCCCGGCATCGTGGTGATGGCCGCCGCCGACGAGGCCGAGCTTCGCCACATGGTGGCGACCGCCGCCGCCCACGATACCGGCCCGATCGCATTCCGCTACCCGCGCGGCGACGGCCTCGGCGTGGAGATGCCGGAACACGGTTCCATCCTGCCGATCGGCAAGGGTCGCATTGTCCGGCAGGGCTCCGGCGTCGCACTTCTGAGCTTCGGGACGCGTCTGGGCGAAGCTCTTGCTGCCGCCGAAAAACTGCAGGCCTTTGGCCTCACCCCGACTGTCGCTGACGCCCGCTTCCTGAAGCCGCTTGACGAGGAACTCATCGCCAAGCTCGCCACCAGCCACGACGTTCTGATTACGCTGGAGGAATCCGGCATCGGCGGCTTCGGTAGCCACGTCGCCACGTTCCTGGCGCAGAACGGTCTGCTCGACGGCAAGCTGAAATTCCGCCCGCTGATGATCCCGGATGTCTTCACCGAACAGGCATCGCAGAACGACATGTACGCCGCGGCAGGCCTCGACCGCGCCGGCATCGTCGCCACCGTGCTCGACACGCTCGGCCGCGCCGAGCCGCGCGCCGTCACAGGCGGCGACAAGTCACGCTAGCAGCCGGGCCAGCAGCATGAAGATAGCCATGATCGGCGCGGGCTACGTCGGCCTGGTCACCGGTGCCTGTTTTGCCGAGTTCGGCCACGACGTCACCTGCATTGACAGCGACCCCGATCGCGTCGCCACCCTGACCCGCGGCGAAATTCCCATCTACGAGCCCGGTCTCGAGGCTTTGATCAAAAAGGGTGAAAGCGCCGGCCGTCTGAGCTTCACTGGCGACCTCGCTGCAGGTGTCGCCGGAGCTGCTGCGGTCTTCATTGCTGTCGGCACGCCCTCCCGCCGCGGCGATGGCCACGCCGATCTCAGCTACATCTACGCCGCCGCGCGCGATCTCGCGCCGCTGCTCACAGGCTACACAGTCATCGTCGACAAATCGACCGTGCCAGTCGGCACCGGCGACGAGGTTCAGCGGATCATCGCCGAGGCCAATCCTGCGGCGGATTTTGCCGTCGTCTCCAACCCGGAATTTCTCCGCGAAGGGTGGGCCATCGAAGACTTTACGCGCCCGGACCGTATCGTTATCGGCGCGCCCGACGAACGGGCGCGCGTGGTGCTGTCCGAGATCTACGAGCCGCTCATCGACGCGGGCGCCCCGGTGATCTTTGCGTCGCGCCGCTCGGCTGAACTGATCAAGTACGCCGCGAACGCCTTCCTCGCCATGAAGGTCAGCTTCATCAATGAGATCGCCGACCTGGCGGACGCCACTGGAGCCAATGTCAGCGACGTCGCCCGTGGCATCGGTGCCGACCAGCGTATCGGCGCGCGCTATTTGAACGCCGGCGCCGGTTTTGGTGGCTCCTGCCTTCCCAAGGACACAGCAGCTCTGATCCGTACGGCCGAAGAACACGGCCGCACCCTGCGACTGGTCGAGGCGACACGCGCTGTGAACGCCGGCCGGCGCGACGCCATGGTCAGGAAGATCGTCGAGGCCGTCGGCGACCTCGCGGGCAAACGCATCGGCATCCTTGGCTTGAGCTTTGCTCCAAATACCGACGATCTGCGCGACGCTCCCGCGCTGGCGATCATCGCCGAACTCCTCGCCGCGGGAGCGACCGTCGCGGCGCACGACCCGGTCGCCATGTCCGGTGCTCGCGCCCTGCTGCCCGGCGTCGACCTGGTCGACGATCCCTATCTTCTCGCACACGGCGCTGACGCGCTCGTCCTCGTCACCGAGTGGAAGGACTATAAGTCGCTCGACCTGCCACGCCTCGGCGGCGTGATGCGCACCCGCATCTTCGTCGATCTGCGCAATGGTCTTCGCGGCGCCGCCTTCGCCCAGCACGGCTTCCGCTACCGCAGTGTCGGGCGCCCCGACGAGGACGTGGGCTAAGCGAGCGGCTGCAAATCCCCAAACAGGCTCGGCAACAGTTCACTCACCGTCGGGTGGATGTGCATCGTGCGCGTAATCAGCGTGTAGGGCTGCTTGGCCGCCATCACATGCAGGATGGACTGGACCACCTCGTCGGCCTCGATCCCGAGTAGTGTTGCTCCGAGGATGAGCTTGCTTTCGGCATCCACCAGCACCTTCATGAAGCCCCGCGTCTCCCCGCGCTCGCGCGCCCGCCCGACGCGCGTCATCGGCAGCACACCCTTGAGCACCTTGCGGCCGCTCGTCTTCGCTTCGGTCTCGCTCATGCCAATTCGGCCGAGCGGCGGATCGATGTAGAGGTTGTGCGCCGGGATGCGCTCACTGACCTTGCGGTCGTCGCCGTCGAGGAGGTTTGCCGCGACGATCTCGAAATCATTGTAAGATGTGTGCGTGAAGGCCCCGCGCCCATTGATGTCGCCCATTGCGTAGACGCCTGGCACATTGGTTGAGAGCCGCTCATCGACGATGACATAGCCGCGCCGATCCACGGCGATGCCGGCCGCCTCGAGACCCAGCCCTTCGCAGTTCGGACGCCGTCCGGTGGCCACCAGCAAATGGCTGCCGGTCACCGACAGGGCTGCTCCGGCGATGCTGAAGGAGACACGAATATCTCCTTCCACCTGCCCAACTGCGTAATCGCGCACCCCGAATCTCAGGGAGATGCCCTCGGCTTCGAGGATCTCGTGCACCGCCTCGGATACATCTGGATCCTCGCGTGAGATCAACCGCACGCCAGGTTCGAGCACGGTAACCTCCGAGCCGAAACGCCGGAACATCTGCGCGAATTCGAGCGCGATATAGCTGCCCCCTACGATCACCAGATGCCGAGGCAACTCGGCCAGATCCATCAGCGACACATTGGTGAGAAACGGCACATCCTCGAGCCCTGGCCAATCGGGGACGACCGGCCGTCCGCCGGCATTGATGAAGATCTGCGGCGCATTCAACCGTTCACCGTTGACTTCGACGTCGTGCGGCCCGGTGAACCGCGCCGCGCCGGTGATCGTCGTCACGCCCTTGGTGGCGTCCAGCCAATCGACCAGCCCTTTCACCGACCCCGCAACGATTTCGTCCCTGCGCGCCTTCACCACGCCGTAGTCCACACTGACCGGCCCTGTGGTCACGCCGTACTTAGCGGCGGTCCGTGCCACGTGAGCAGCACGCGCGCTCGCGACCATCGTCTTGGTCGGTATGCAGCCATTGTTGACGCAGGTGCCGCCCATCGATCCGCGCTCGATCAGCGCAACGCGCTGACCGGCTTCGGCGAGCCGGACCGCCAGGAACGGCCCCGACTGCCCGCCACCGATGATGATCGCGTCATAGGCCGCCATCGCCTCGCTCCCTTGTTGGATCGAGTGAGCTTAACCTGCCTCGACGTGGGCGGGAAAGCACGGTTGTTCACGCGTGCTTCGAGGCGGATCGACTTGGCAAAGGCCGCCGTCGGAGGTCGCACTAGAGCAAGATACTAGTCGTCATCGCTGTCAGGCGGCGCGGCCGCCATGCCTAGCGCCGCCATATAGAGCTCGAGCAGAGCTTCCTGCTCCATGCGCTCGCTCGCGTCCTGCTTGCGGATCCGGATGATCTGCCGCAGCACCTTGGTGTCGAAACCGTTGCCCTTGGCCTCGGCGTAGATTTCCTTGATGTCGTCGGCAATCGCCTTCTTTTCCTCTTCCATGCGTTCGATGCGCTCGATGAAGGCGCGCAGCTGATCCTGCGCCACGCTGTCGGACGAAACGGTCGGCTTTCTGGCCACGGCAATCCCTCGGAACTTCGGCTACCACAATGAGGCGCCCGTTGAACCCTCTCGGGGCCTCCGGTTCAAGCGCAAACCCCTCCTGTCCACACCTGCTGCCGCGACTGTGAACAATGCGCGCCATGCAGCCCCGCAATTCCGCCAAAAGCGCGCAATAGCCGTTGACGCGCGCGGTCTGCCGCGCTCAAACAGGGCATCTCTCCATGGCTTCCGGCACGCTTTTGCACCCCATCCGCCTCGCACTCATGCTAGCCGGCTTCGTGCTCATGGCGCTCGCTGCTTCCGCCGCCCCGGCGCGGGCGGATCTGCGCGTCTGCAACCAGTCGACCAACCAGGTTTCGATCGCGCTCGGCTACCGCGCAGAAAAGGGCTGGCAGTCCGAGGGCTGGTGGGTCGCCCCCGCCGGCAAGTGCGCCGTCGTCTATCAGGGCGACCTGCACTCGCGCTTCTTCTACCTCTACGTCGCCGACGACATCGGCGGCGGGGCCTGGGACGGCACCAATTTCATGTGCACCCGCGACGAGAGCTTCACCATCTTCGGCGTCGAGGATTGCCTTGCCCGTGGCTACGAGCGCACCGGGTTTTTCGAGGTCGATACGCAGAACCGCACCGATTGGACGTTGCAATTGACCGATCAGGCCAATAACGACACAACCACGACCGACAATGGTGACGCCGCCCCGCTCGAGGGCGACGACTCCAACCAGCCGCCGCCGGACCAGCCGCCGCCCGACCAGGGCTCGGAGCAGGGCGGCGGCGATCTCGGCACCGACTGACCTGACCTGCAAAGCCTGGGGACGACGACAAGATGAGACGACTGAGACGCGTAAAGATCGTCGCCACCCTGGGGCCGGCCTCCAATTCCGAGAAGGTCATTGAGGAGCTGGCCCGCGCCGGTGCCGATGTCTTCCGCATCAATATGAGCCACGCCAGCCACGATCTCATGCGCGAAACCGTGCAGAAGATCCGCAACGTCGAAAAGCTGCTGAGCCACCCGCTCGGCATCCTCGTCGACCTGCAGGGCCCCAAGCTTCGGGTCGGAAAGTTCGCCGAGGGTGCCGTCCAGCTCGTCTCGGGCCAGAAATTCGTGCTCGACAGCTCCGAGGCACCCGGCACGCTCGAGCGCGTCTTCCTGCCCCATCCCGAGATCATCGAGAGCGTCTCCGTCGGCGACCGTTTGCTGCTCGACGACGGCAAGCTGCAGCTCAAGGCCACCCGCGTCGGTGGCGGCTCGATCGAGACCGAGGTCATCTATGGCGGCAAGCTCAGCGACAAGAAGGGCGTCAGCCTTCCCGACACGCTGCTGCCCGTCGGTGCGCTCACCGAGAAGGACCACGCCGATCTCCTTGCCGGTCTCGCCGCCGATTGCGACTGGGTTGCGCTCAGCTTCGTGCAGCGCCCCGAGGACATCATCGACGTGCGCAAGATCGTCCAGGGCCGCGCCGGCGTCATGGCCAAGATCGAAAAGCCGCAGGCCGTCGAGCGCCTCGAGGAGATCATCAAGCTCTGCGACGCCTTCATGATCGCCCGCGGCGACCTCGGCGTCGAAATGCCCATCGAGCAGGTCCCGGGCCTGCAGAAGCGCATGATCCGCGTCGCTCGTCGCTTCGGCAAGCCCGTGGTCGTGGCGACGCAGATGCTCGAGAGCATGATCACCTCGCCTGTCCCCACCCGCGCCGAAGTCTCGGACGTGTCGATCGCCGTGTTCGAAGGCGCCGACGCGATCATGCTGTCGGCCGAATCCGCCTCGGGCCAGTATCCCGTCGAAGCCGTGACCATGATGAACAAGGTCGCGATGGCGGTTGAGTCCGACGTCAACTATCGCGGCATCATCCGCGCCCAGGCCGCCGAGCCCGAGGCCACCGCCGCCGACGCCATCTCTGCGGCGACCCGCCAGGTCGCTGAGACGCTCGATCTCGCGGCCGTCGTGACCTATACAAGCTCCGGCTCGACGGCCATCCGCGCCGCCCGTGAGCGGCCGAGCAAGCCCATCCTGGCGCTCAGCCCCAACCACCGCACGGTGCGCCGGCTCTCCGTCGTCTGGGGCGTTCATTGCGTCGAGAGCCCCGATGCGGTGAACCTCGAAGACATGGTCGATCGCGCCTGCATCATCGCCTACAACGAGGGCCTCGCCCGCCCCGGCGATCGTATCGCCATCACCGCCGGCATCCCGCTGGGCACCCCTGGCGCCACCAACATGCTCCGCATCGCCTTCGTCCGCCAGGACGGCGCCGGCAGCAGCTGAGCTCGGCCGAACTCCCCCGTAAATAGCAGGGGGGAATCGACGGCCGACAGACCGTGGACGGGCGGCTCGCCAGCACCGCGACACCAAATCGCGCCGCTGCGACAGAGCAGCGTTCCGGTGATCGGTCCGCGGTGACCAGATGCGCAACGCAACTGTCAGGATACAAAACCGCTGGATGCGACGGTGCGAGCGCGTCATGTTCTCGCCAGATCCTGCCAAAGCAAGGAGCCTTCGCAGTGAAACTCAATGGTCAAGTCTGCGTCGTCACCGGCGCCGGTCGTGGAATTGGTCGAGGCATCGCCCGCGAACAGGCGAGCGCCGGTGGTCGGGTCGCGCTCTTGGGTCGTGGCGCGGAGGTCGAGGCCGTGGCCGCAGACATTGCCGCCAGGGGCGGCGACGCCAAGGCCTACCGTGTCGACATTCTTGACGCACCGGCCCTCGCGACAGTCTTTGCCGCCATCGAGCGGGATCTCGGTCCCGTCGATCTCCTCACCAACAATGCTGCCTCGTTCTACGCCATCGGACCGATCTGGGAGGTCGACCCAGACGCCTGGTGGCACGATATTGAGGTCAACGTCCGCGGCACGTTCAACTGCTGCCGCGCTGTGCTCCCCCGCATGCTGGAGCGGCGAAGCGGGCGGATCATCAACCTAACGGGCGGAGGCACAGGCACATCATTTCCGCATGGATCGGGCTACGGAACGAGCAAGGCCGGCGTGTTGCGCTTCACCGAAAGCGTGTCCGACACGCTGAAGGGGTCGGGCGTGCGGATGTTCGCCATGGATCCGGGCCTCGTTCGAACCGCGATGACCGAATTCCAGATGACGGACGCAGCGGGTCGCAAATATCTGGCCGACATCGAGGACCTGTTCGCCCGCGGAATTGACGTTCCGCCGGCTTTGGCCGGACGGCTCTCGGTCGAGATCGGCTCTGGTCGCTTTGACCGTCTGGCTGGACGAATGCTGTTTGCAGCGAGAGGCGATCAGGAATTGACTGACCACGAGGTCGACGACATCGTCGCACGCGATCTTCGAAGCCTTCGCGTCAACGGCACCCCCGACGAACATCCCTACACTGGCTCGCGCGAACGATAGCGACGCGCCGGGTCGCGCGAACGGCATTTTGAAGTAGCCGCCCAACCGCCTCGTGATCGTGACGTCGGTTCCCGACGTCGCTATCCTGCGGGCTTTGGGAGAGGCAGTTGAGCACGACAACTATTCGAAGAGCAGTCGCGGCAGACGCCGACACATTGGCGTCATTCGGGGCGCGACTGTTCGCGTCGACATGCGACGACGATACTCCCGCCGCCGAGTTGGCCGCTTATCTATCCGAACACTTCAGTCCCGATCGGCAGCGAGCTGAGATCCTCGATCCGTCCGGGTGTGTCTTCGTTGCGATGGAAGGGGCGGAGCAGATGCTGGGATATGCGCATGCGATCAAGGACACGGAGGAAATGCTCCTCAATCGGCTCTATCTCGACGAGCGGGCGCGGGGAACCGGTCTGGCAGCACTGCTTCTCGATGCGATCGAGACGCAGTGTCGGAGCGCGGGCCAGCGGAAGCTGCGCCTCAGCGTCTTTGAAAAGAATGCCCGCGCCATCGCCTTCTGCCAGCGTTCAGGCCTTGCGACGGTTGGCACCCCTCATTTCACATCGGAGAAGATATTCAGTCGGACCTGATCATGGAGAAGTCTCTGCAGGCTAGCTGACTCTGTAACGAATGTGGGTTGCGTCGGGCGTATCGATCACCTTGACGATCTGCAATTCGATGCGCCGTGACAGTACGTCGAACATCCTCCGGCCGGTGCCGAACAGCACCGGGATAAGATGGATCTGCAACTCGTCCAGCACGCTGGCTTCCAGCGCTTTCTGCGCCGTGTAGGCACCGAGCACCATTACGTCGCGATCTCCTGCCGCGTCCTTGGCCTGCGCCATCGCGCTCTCGATACCATCCGTCACATAAGTCACCAGAGGATATTTCGCTGAGGCTTCCGGATTGGGGCGGTGGCTGGGCACGAAGATTGGAACGCCGTGAGAGTTGCCACCCCAGTGATCGACCTGCTCGACGGTGCGTCGACCGGCCAGCACCGCACCAGTCGCTTGCCCCTCCTCCATAAAATGCGCGCCCCACCCACTTCCTTTGGTGTTGGGGGGCGTTCCCTGGAATCCATACCACTCATGCAGGCGCATGAAATCGTTGCCGCCCGGGTTGGCCGGCCCATCGTCCGGGCCCGCTATGTAGCCATCGAGCGACATCGACATATAGAGAACTGAATTGGACATTGTCCTTCTCCCGTAAGAGGGAGTGGTTCCCTCCGATATTGGGACGACGAACGGCAAGGGTCGTATTCGACAAACCAGGTGTTTGTCAGAGAATGTGCATTGGTCAGCGACGCTGCCCGACCGGGCAGGCTGTCTGACAAGAGATGGGTCGGTCAAATGCCGGGCAGCCCTGCGGCCTTGTGGGGCTTCGCCCGCTAGCGGCCGCTCAGGTGACGGACCTCGCTTTCCAGCCGCGACATCGCGCGGTTGATATCGCGGACCAGGGAATTGGAACGGATCATCTCGGGTGCGGCCCGCACGTCGTCCGCAAGCTGCTGCCGCTCCTCGATGATTTGCGCGAGAAGCCGGCTCGCCTCTACTCGAACAAGCGTCAGGTCGTTTCGCAGGGTCCGCGCTCGAAGCGTTGCAAGCCCGCGATGCCAGGCCTCGAGCTGAGTACGATATCGGCTCACGAAAAGGCGTGCTGACCTGGCGGCAGCCGCATCAGCCGAGGTCGCTCGTCGTCGCGGGAGCTGCGAGACGTCGACCTGGTCGCTCAATGGGCGGCTCCCGCGACAGCGACGTCGATCGCGTCGAGCAATTGGTCGCTCACGAAGGGCTTGGTGAGCAGGGGAACGTTGGGGAAGAGCGCCTCCAACTCCTCCCGCGTTGATCCGGTGCAGAGTATGAAGGGGACATTCTTCAACCTGAGGGCTGCTGCAATGTCCGCTGCTGACTGGCTACCGAGATGCCAGTCAACGACAGCGAAATCGATGCGTTCGCGGTCGATGATTTGGGTCGCTTCGGCGACGCTCGACGCAATCAGCACTCGATGGCCGACTTCCTCGAGCTGCATCTGGACATCGAGACAGATCAGCATCTCGTCGTCGACAACGAGAACGGTTCGGAAGAGTCGGCGGTCTAGTGCCTGCATCATTGCGTAGCGCTGGGTCCTGAACACTTACGCAGGAGCCGCCCGACACCCGGGCGGGAAACCCGTGTCGGCCTCCCATCAAAGATAGCACCCGGTGAAGGTCCCGGAATTGAAATTTCACAGTGCGGGAATGGGTTTCGAAATGAGTAACTGACGCTGTCTGCGTCAGTGTGGCCCGCGGGCGCGGCGCGTCGGCCTCCGCGAGCTGCTTCTTCTGCTATTGGGCACTCGGCGCTCTCACCCGGACCGAAGCTCAGCATGAAAGCTCGGGGTCGGCCCCTTCACCGGCGCCAGCGGCGCCCGGCCGCACCTAGCCCTTCACCCCACCCACCGTCAGCCCCTCGACCAGGAACCGCTGGACGTAGATGTAGAGCGCCGCGACCGGCACCGCCGTCAGTAGCGAGGCCGCCATCAGCTTGCCCCATGGCAGGATGTCACCGACCACCAGGGACTGCAGTCCGATCGGCAGCGTCCGCAGCGACTCCGAGGTGATGAACACGAACGCAAACAGGAATTCGTTCCACGCATTGGTGAAGGCGAACAGCGTCACCGAGAGCAGCGCCGGCGCCGCCAGCGGCAGCGTGATGCGCCAGAAGATGTAGAAGCGCGAAGCGCCGTCGATCATCGCGGCCTCGTCGAGCTCGATCGGGATCGAGCGGAAATAACCCAGCATCACCCAGGTAGCGAACGGCAGCAGGAATGTCGGGTAAGTCACAATCAGCGCCGCATAGGTGTTGATGATCCCCATCGAGGTCAGCGTCTGATAGAGCGGAATAAAGAGCAGCGTTCCAGGCAGCAAATAGGTGACCAACAATGCGGTGGTCAGCAGCCCCGCCCCAGCAAAACGAAGTCGCGACAGCGCATAAGCGGCGAGCGACGCGAGTGCCACCGAGATTGCGGTGCTCGCGGCGGCAATGAACACCGAATTCATCAGCCACCGGAGAAAACCGCTGCCGGTGATCAGTGTCTGGTATTGCTCGAGCGTCGCCGGCTCCGGCCAGAAGATCGAGCGCCGCTCCGAGATCTGCGGCGTCGATTTGAGCGAGGTGATAAGAATCCAGTAAAACGGGAAGATCACAAAGATCATGAACGGCAGCAGCACCAGCAGGCGCGCCGCGCTGCCGCTGCGCTCCCGCGCGACCTTCTTCAGAATCGGCTCGGACGCGCCCCGGCCAGTGATGGTGCGGACCCGGCCAACGACCCACTGAAGGCCGGCGAAAACCACCTGCACAGGCCAGAACAACACGTCGACAGCGAGGTTCACCAGCCATCCGCCGGCACTCAGAACCCGGTCACTTATCCCAGGACGGCGGGCAAGCGTACCGTCACGTCGATCATCCTGACGCATGAAGCGAGCGAGCAGCCAGATCAGCAGCGCCATCAGCGGCGCCACGCTGAAGGCGACGGCGATGCCGGGACCGTACTGCAGCGACCCGATCGCCTTCTCGTAGGCGAGGATCGAATAGAGCTTGGTTGCCCCCGAGGGTCCGCCATTGGTCATCAGGAAAGGCAGGCCGAATTGATTGAACGTCGAGATGAAAGACAGCAGCAGCGTTACAACGATCACGTAGCGCATGCCTGGCAGCGTCACATGGCGGAAGCGTTGTACAGCGTTGGCACCGTCGACCTCCGCCGCTTCGAGCTGCTCCCGATCAATCGCCTTCAGGCCCGACAGGAACAACAATACGTAGAACGGAATGCCCTTCCATATATTGACGGCGATGACGCTGCCCATCGCCATGTGAGGGTCAGACAGCCAGCCCACCGGTTTGTCGATGACGTGTAGTCCCATCAGCACCGGATTCAGCCCGCCAAACAGCGGGTCGAAGATGCTCCGCCAGGCGAGCGCCGTGACGATCTCCGGTACGATCCAGGGCAGCAGCATGATGCCGCTCAGGACGCTGCGATAGGGCAATCGGCTATTGAGGATCAGGGCGATCGTCATGCCGGTGACGAACTTGATCGCGAGCGACCAGAAGGTGAACACGATGGTGTTCTGCATCGACAGCAGATAGTCGCTGTTGGTGAACAGCCGCTGGTAGTTGCGGAAGCCGACGCTGAACGTCTCGCCAGTGGTGAAGTTGAACGCTGTAGTGCTGGTGACGATGGCGCTCACGAACGGCCAGAAGATCAGGCCAACCATCACCGCCACCATCGGGAAGACGAAGAGGTAGCCGGTCTGCCAGTCGCGGCCGAGCCAGGTGCGTACCCAGGTGCCGCGCGTTCGCGCTGGAATCGCTATGGTATCGTGGAGGCTGACGCGCTCATCCATCGCAGCATTCTCCCCGCGGCGCGCCATGGCCGCCAGATGCAGTGTGGACCCGCCGCCGCGAGAGGCCAAGCCTTGTGCGGCAGCGGACGATCAGTCGAGCGGGGCGACGGCTTGCCGCCCCGCTGCGAGAGCCTCTAGGGCTGCATGATCCCGCCCTCTTCGAACAGCTGCACGATCTTGTCGTGCGCGTCCTTGACCGCATCGGCGGGCGACATCCGCTTGGAGATCGCATTGCCCACCGACTGCTCGAGAAGGCCCTGGGCGCGGATGGCACCGAATTGCGGTGCGGGCTTCGCCGGCCAGGTCTCGCCCAGGAACGGATTGGCGACGCTCACCTGCTCCTTGATGATGGCGTAGTTCGGATCGGCGGCGAGCAGCTCCGGTGTCCAGAGCTTCTCATAGGCCGGCATGAACAATCCCCCCGCGATCGCCGACATCGGCGTGAAGGTCTTGGGATCGATCATCTCCAGCGCCAGCTTCTTGGCGAGATCCCTGTTCGGGGCGCCTTTGAAGATGGTGAGCCAGCCGCCGACATTGCCGCCGTCGCGGCTGTCGCCATTGTTGGCCGTTGGCGCATGCAACAAGGCGATGTTGGGGAAGACCGGGTTCTTGTCCTTCTTCGCCTTGGCGTAGACCGAGAACGCGTTGTGCGTGTAGGCGATGCTGCCCGCGAGGAACGCCTCGTTGTTGCCGGTGTCGTTCCAGCTCTCGACGCCTGGGGGAAGCATGGCGGCATACTTGCCATTGCGGTCGTAGGTCTCCGCCAGCCACTCATAGGCCTTGACCGTCTCGGGCGAGTTGAACTGCACGATCTTGCCGGTCTCGTCCGTATAGTGACCGCCAAACGCCTGGATCAGCAGGATCAGGTAGCCATAGCCATCGCCCGACTGGTTCGGCGTCAGCCCCCATCCGTAGAAGTCGGGGCCGGAAACCGCCAGCGCAGCCTCGCGCCGCTTATCGAAGGTGGTGAGGCTTGCCGGATCGATGCCCTTTTCCTTGAGCTTGTCGCTGCGGAACATGAAGGACGTCGTGCTGCCCAGATACGGGATCGACTTCCACTTGCCGTCGAACTGGCCGTTGATCGCCGCATTGATGCCGGGCATCAGGTTGCCATAGCGCTTGATCGCCTCTTCGACGACGTCGGTGACGTCTTCGACGAGGTCGAGCGCATTCATCTGCGAGATCGATACGTTCGAGGTGTAGGCGAAGTCCGGCGGATTGCCGGCCTTCACCGCAGCGGTCATCTTGCCCAGGAAATCGCCGAAAGATTCCGGGTTGGTGGTCGAGATGTCGAGCTGAGTGTTGTTAGCGTCGGCGAATGCCTTCACCGAGTCGCGGAAGATCGTCTGCGCTTCCTCGAAATACTCTGTGCGGTGAATGACAGTCAGCTTGCCGGCCGAGCCGATCGGGAGCGGAGCGTCGGGTTTCTTGTCCTCGCCCAGCGCCGGCACGCTGCTTCCAAGGACCAGCCCGGCTCCCGCCACTGCGGTGCCCTTCAACAGATCTCGTCGAGTGATATTCTTCATGCTCATAGCAACTACTCCTCCCAGAATAATAGTGCTGATGTCTTTCTCGGTAACATTAGCAACCTGATGCTTTGGCATCTGCGATTGCGTCTTCGTTCCATTGGGCGGCCCATCGTGCCGTTGCCAAAGTCGACTGATGTCCTCCCCTGCCTCCTGACAATCACACCATGAAAGCGCTGTCATGGCAAACCGAAATTTCCATGGTGAGGCACGTGCGTCAAGCCGCTTCATCGGCGCCATGAAGAGGCCGCCATTCCCAATGACACACTGATACCAGTCTGAACGACCGGTCCACAGTCAATTAGAACATTGATCTATTATTGTAGTGACCGCCCCGGGCCGGAGGCACCCAGCGGCGTGGGTTGGCGCGCTGCAGGGGCCACCAGCGCTGCCATCGTCGAGCCGAAAGCACGGGTGTTGAGCTCGTCGATCGGGACCGCCGTCAGCTCCGGCGAGAACACCTCGACCGCCCATGGACCATCATACCCCGCCGCCCGGCAGGCCGCGACAAACCCTTGGATATCGAACGCCCCCTCACCGCAGAATTTGCGCCGGCCTGGGCTGTATCCGGGGGCCGACTTCGCCACATTGTCATTGAGCTCGACCGCCACGAGGTGCCTGCGCGGGATCTGGGCCACCGCGGCAAAGGGAATATCGAGCGCCGTCACATGCGCGATGTCGACGATCAGCCCGCCATTGTCCTGGCCCGCGCCCTCCACCATGGCGCGGCTTTCTTCGAGCGTGTGAATCATCGCCGAACCCATGAACTCGAATCCGATCGTCGCGCCGATCGTTCGCGCCTCGAGGCAGAGCGCCCCGAACTCGTCGATCAGCCGGCTCATCGTCACCGGCGTGTTGTAGAAGTCACCGACCTTGATGTGATGGGCGCTCAGCGCCGCCGACGCTTCGAACAGCCGCTTCTTGCGGGCATCCGACTCTCGTCGGCGCTGTCCATCGACGAACCAGTCGGCGATGAATTCCACCTCGAACGCCCCGACCCCGTTGTCGTCGAGGATCGCCCGCACGTCCCGAAGCGTCCGATTGACGAGGATGTGCTCGAGGTCGGTGTGCCACAGTCCGATCCCGGTGAACCCGGCTCTTGCGGTCGACTTCACCCGTGTTTCGAAGTCGTAAGGGCTGATCTCGCCCTCTCCCGGATACAGCCCCGCCGCCGACCAGTAGAGATTTGCGAGTTCGGGCGTCTTGGGCATTGTCGGTCCTTCCGAAAGCCGGCGCACTCTAGCCGCGGCCGCCGAGCCGTCAACGGCGCTTGCCAGCGTCGCGCGCCCGGTCCAGTCTCGCTGCATCATGCGCATCGACTGCGATCTCCACCCCTTCGTGCCCAATACGCGCGCGCTGTTTCCGCATCTGCCGCCGCACTGGCGCGAAATGAGCGAAGTTCGTGGCATCGACGACCTGCACTCGGTCAACTACCCGGACAACAACCCGCTCACCGTCCGCGCCGACTGGCGTCCAGTCCAGGGAAGGCCCGCGACCACGGCCGAGACGGTCGCCCGGGAGGCGCTCGATCCCTTCGGCAGCGACGTCGGCATCCTCAATTGCCTCTATGGTGTCCAGACGCTCTACGGCGACGACCTCGCCGCCGCCTATGCCAGTGCTCTCAATGACTGGGTGCGCACGGAATTCCTCGAGCGCGACCCACGGTTCCGCGCCTCGATCGTCGTCTCGCTCGAAAACATCGGCAATGCGGTGGCGGAGGTCGAACGCTGCGCCACCGACCAGCGCTTCGTGCAGGTGCTTGTGCTGGCAGGCACCGCCCACCCGATCGGCAGGCGCGTCCACTGGCCGCTGTTCGAAGCAGCCGTGAAATACAATCTGCCGATCGCGCTGCACGCCGGCAGCGAACTGCGCAACGCGCCGACGGCGCTGGGCTGGCCGAGCTTCTACCTGGAGGACTACGTCGCCAATGCCCAGACCTTCCAGTACCAGCTCACCAGCCTGTTCACCGAAGGCGTGTTCAACCGCTTCCCCACCCTCAAGGTAGTGATGCTCGAATCCGGCTGGACCTGGCTGCCCGCCCTGCTCTGGCGCATCGCAAAATACTGGGGCGGCCTGCGCTTCGAGATTCCCTGGGCAGACCGTTCGCCCGCCGAGATCGTGCGCGACCAGGTCCGCTTCTCGCTCACTCCGACGGATGCTCCAGCCAACCCGGATCATTTGCGCCGCGTGCTTGACCATATCGGCTCGGACGACGTGCTGCTGTTCTCGACCGACTACCCGCATGCCCAGTTCACCGGCTCGGACGTCTTCCACCCCGGTATTCCCGACGCGCTGCGCGACCGCATCAGCGCGACCAATCCGCTCGCCACCTACCCGCGGATCGCGGCGAGCGTCGAGGTGCCGGCCTGATGGACCGCCCTGCCGACATCGTCGACTGCGACATCCATCCGGCGGTACGATCCATGGCCGATCTCGAGCCATGGCTCGAGAAGCGATGGATCGAGCACTACAGGACCTATGGGGCGCTGCGGCAGACGCACTACGTCACCGGCGCGCCGTACCACAAGAGCCAGCCCAACGCTTCGCGCCGCGACGCCTACCCGCCCGAGGGCGGACCGCAAGGATCGTCGCCCTCGTTCCTGGCGTCGCATCATCTCGACAGCAACGGCATTGCTGTCGGCGTGCTCAATCCGCTGGTGCAGTCGCAGGGCGTCCGCAACCTCGCGCACAGCGCGGCGCTCTGCCGGGCAATCAATCACTGGCAGGCCGAGATCTGGCTCGCCAGGGAGCCGCGGCTGCGTGCCTCGATCGTCGTTCCTTACGAAGACCCCCAGGCA
>Ga0207674_10004915_pt1 | contig 15984 bp, 14 predicted proteins | sample KBSCornC72_FD_184303 | JGI IMG/M metagenome (GOLD analysis project Ga0207674, IMG submission 184303) | Corn rhizosphere microbial communities from Kellogg Biological Station, Michigan, USA - KBS Corn C7-2 (SPAdes) (version 2) | ecosystem: Host-associated > Plants > Roots > Rhizosphere > Soil ... | reverse complement strand
CCGACGATCATCCGCTGCGACCGCGACCACGCCCTGGCGAACAAGGAATTTCTCTTCCCCTTCGCCAGCGTCATCGAGTGCCCGCAGGCGGAAATCCCCGATGCGATCGGTCCCACGCTGGTCGGCACCGTCATCACGAAAGACGCCAAATTCCAGCGGAAAATGATGGCCTGCGACGACGTGGACCGCCTGAACATCGGCCCCGTCCCCACCTTCAAACTCTCCTGGGATCAGCCGCACGAAGGCAACCTTTTCGAGCACCTGTACCGCCAGCGCGCGTTCCAAATGGAGAACGCCTGACGTACGCACACGCGAGAGGAGATCGATGGATCCCGATCGTCCGTCTTCGGTGATCATTCGACCCCGTCCGAGCAAGGTGCTGGGCGAAATCGTCCTCGGCGCGGCGGTGGGAACGGCTGCCCTGTATGTTTTCATCCTGATCTTCGGATTCATCGCCAACCCGTGGCTGCTGGCGCACGCGTCCACGATCCTCGAATGCACCATCGCGTTTTTCGTCTGTTTCGGCGCCATCGCGGTGATCGTCGCCAAGACGTGCCACCGTCCGCGCATCGAGATCAACCGAGATGAATTTGTCTGTCAGGGGATCACCAGTTCCCGCACGCGACGCTGGGGCGAGGTCGCGGGGGATTTCGTGGTCGGCCGGACTGACTTATTTCGTCCGATGGTCAGCTACCGTCTCACCGAAGAGGCATCCAAAGCGTTCGCTCGGAAACCACCCGCCGCCACCGCGGCCGCGCCGATTGCGAAAGACGAGGCCATCGTGTTCTGCGCGGAACTGGAGATCGGCGCCCGCGAACTGGCAGAGGTGCTGAACCGGTGGAAGACCGACGCCCGCACACCCGAAGATTGATACAATTGACGATGCGACATTCCTCCTCAACACATCCGCCACCGGCGCGTCTATGATACAGACGCGATGCACCCTTCACCGATGCTCACCCCCTCACCCTCCGTCCAATCCCTCCCCGGCTCACGCATCCGCGTCCTCTTCCAGCCCGGCGGCCTGGCGCAGCTCGGCGAGATCGCCAGGGCCGCAGAGCGCACCCGCGCGCTCCTTGGAGGAAATCACTGCCCATGACTGAGCTAGATCCGTCGAGTCATCCGGCACAGCGTTCCGAAACGCCGGCGTCTTTGCGGCGCGCGGGCGTCATCATGTTCCTCCTGTGTGCGTTGTTGCTCGGCCTCGAGCGTGACCCGTTCACGTATGCGGTCGCCGGCGTCGGCTTCGTGATGGGGCTGGCATTTCTTTTTTCGACGCAGGTGTTAGTCGCGATGTTCTACATCATGCGGGCCGTCACCCGCGGCCGAAGGCCGCCGCCGGACGCTGGTTAACTGCCGAGCCCCCTTATGACGATCGCATCCGGCGGCCAAACCAAGGAACGGGGATTGCGAGCACCAATCGACTCGGGGAGCAAGTGGCCTATCTCGATTACGGAACGCACGTCCATGAGAGGGGGGCAGCCTACCATTCCAGCGACCTCGGGCCTACAATTCGCAATGCGTTCATCCGGAGACGGACATGTCATCAGCAAGGCTCCTTGAGATCGACCGTCAGGCGGCCGAACTACCACTGGACGAACAACGTGAACTACTGACGCGCATCGCCATGCGCGTCGAGCGTGGCGCACCGGCAGACGAGCGTCCGGCCTCACTTCGCGGCATCTGGTCGCCCCCCGTCCCCGACGATTTCGACCTCGACGAAGCGCTGCGGGACGCCCGTGGAAGCTGGACGCGCAAACTCGACGACGCCCAGCCATGAACCACTACGTCGGCGACACCCACGCGCTCTTCTGGCATCTCACCGCCTCCCCGAGACTGGGCGCCGGAGCGGACGCGGCTTTCACAGAAGCGGACACGGGAAACGCGCGGATTCACGTCCCCGCGATCGTCCTCGCCGAATTGTTCTACGTCAACGAGAAACTGAAACGACCGATCGACTTTCGCGACGTGTACCGCCGGCTGAGCGCGGCGCCGCAGTTCGTCCTCCACGCATTCTGGCCCCAGGACGTCATCGACTTCGACGCGGACCTCGCCATCCCCGAAATGCACGATCGCATTATTGCCGGACTGGCCCGTCGGCTGGGCTGCCCGTGCATCACCAGGGACACGAGCATCACCACGAGTGGACTGGTGGCCGTGGTCTGGTAGCCGAAAGCGGCGCCCAACGGCGGCCCTCCCGACACCCCTCAACACATCCGCCACCGGCGCGTCTATGATACAGACGCGATGCACCCTTCACCGATGCTCACTCCCTCCCCCTCCGTCCAATCCCTCCCCGGCTCACGCATCCGCGTCCTCTTCCAGCCCGGCGGCCTGGCGCAGCTCGGCGGGATCGCAAAACAAGAAGGCGCCACCCGCGCCCTCCTCGTCACCGACCCCGGCATCGTCGCCGCCGGTCACGTCGAACGCGCCATGCGATCGCTCTATAACGCCGGCATCGTCACCCGCCTGTACGACGGCGTCGGCGAAAACCCCACCACCGAGCACGTCGCCCGCGGACTCGCCATCGCCAAAAAGTTCGACGTCGATTTCATCATCGGCCTGGGTGGTGGCAGCTCGATGGACTGCGCCAAGGGTGTCAACTTCCTCCTCACGAGCGGCGGCCAGATGTCCGACTACTGGGGCGTCAACAAGGCGACCAAGCCGATGCTCCCGCTGATCGCCATCCCCACCACCGCCGGCACCGGCAGCGAGGCCCAGTCCGCCGCCCTCATCACCGACCCGCAGACGCACAACAAGATGGCCTGCTGGGACGAGCGGGCCGCCGCCAGGGTCGCCATCCTCGACCCCGACCTGACCGCCACCCAGCCGCGCAAGGTCGCCGCCGCCACCGGCATCGACGCCATCACCCACGCGGTCGAAACCGCCGCCAGCACCAAGCGGAATGACGTCTCCCGCCGCTTCTCCAAGGCGGCGTGGGATTTGCTGAGTAACGCGTTCGTCGCGGCGTTGGAGGGTTCAGGGTTTAGGGTTCAGGGTTCAGTAAATGCAAATGCACAGGAAGTGGGGACGGGGACGGTTTCTCCCTCTTCCCTGAACCCTGAACCCCGAACTCTGAACCCTCTCTCCGACATGCTCCTCGGCGCCCACCTCGCCGGATGCGCCATCGAAAACGCCATGCTCGGCGCCGCCCACGCCTGCGCCAACCCCCTCACCGCCCGCTACAACATCGTCCACGGCCACGCCGTCGGCGTCATGCTCCCCCACGTCGTCCGCTTCAATTCCAGCAACGGCCACCGCCCCTACGAAGACCTCGACAACGACCCCCGCGCCTTGGCCGAGCGTCTCACCACCTTCCTCGCCGCCGCCGACATCCCCGCCACCCTCCGCCAGCACGGCGTCCACGAATCCTCTTTGGGCGACATGGCCGACCTCGCCGCCAAACAGTGGACCGCCACGTTCAACCCCACCCGCGTCGGCCCCGCCGAGCTCCGCGCGATTTACGAATCCGCGATGTAACAGACGCGCGCGAGGTGCGCCCACCGGCGGCCGGCGAGAATTCAACGCTTGGAAATCCCCGCCCCCTCGCAGGTCTTGCAGATCTGCAACCCTTTGTCGCAATCCGGGCACTTGGGCGCGGCGTCGTTTTTCGAGCAGGTCGGACACGGCACCTTGCCCACGCCGTGGCAAACGGCGCAGTCCACCGTCGTCTTCCCCCCGCACAGCGGACACGGGACGGTGCTCTTGCGCCCCTCCTTATCCGTCACGACGATCTCCCCCGCGTGCCCCTCGCTGACCTCGAAAAACCCGCCCTTCTCGGGAAACCGCCGCCACTTCTTTCCGTCCTTCGTGAACCAACCCGGGTCGGTCAGCTTGAGACACGGGCGCGGGCAGCGGACCTGTCCCTTGTCGCACTTGGGCACGGGGCAATCGACCAGCAGTTCGCCCTTGCAGGTCGCGCAGTCCTTCGGCAGCTTGGCCGGGTCGTGCGCCGTCCCCTTGCACGTGACGCAGACGACGCGCCCGTCCCCCTTGCAGTCCGCGCACAACTGACCCCGCAGCGTCTGATCCCCACGCCACTGCTCCAGCACCTTCGCCCGCGTCAGCCCGTTGCTCACCTTCGTCACGTCCGGCCACTTGATCACGACCGGCTCGTTCGCGTCCTTCCCGGGCGGCGACGGCGGAACGACCGTCACGCCCGCCGGGTCGCTGGCGGTCAAGTGCCCCTTCACCACCGTGCCGTCCGTCCGGGTGACGTTCACGTAAGGCGCGGGCGGCGGCTTGACCTCAGCCGGCGCGGTCGGGGCACGCCGCGCCTGCGCCAGGGCCATCGCCGACATCGCCCCGATCAGCCCGATTACAAATCCGATTAAGATTCCCTGCCGCATTTGTGGCCTCCCGTATTCCTCGCGTCTTTCGAAGCGGACCACATTATCCGATCAAGGTTCGATCCGCCAAAACAGCCCCGCGCCCGCCCATTGCGCGAACCACTCCCCGATCGCCACCGCAAATGCCGCGTCATCGCCGCGCCAGCATTCCGCCGCCCGCGCCAGCCCCTCGTTCACCGTCCGCCCGGCGATCAGCGCCTCCAACAGCGCGTGCTGGCCCGCCGACAGCACGATCCGCCGCACAACGAATTCCCGGCGCGTCAGCGCCAGGAATTGCTCCCCGATCTCCGGCATCGCCGGCATCTCCTCCCCCTCCTTCACCCGCCGCGCCGCCGAGTAATACTCGTTCACCGGAAACCTGAACGACAGTAACCGTACACACGGTGCCATCACGACGCGCGCCGAGCCAAACCGCGCCGGATCGACCAGTCCCAGCTCCTCCGCCGACATCGCCGCCCGCCCCTCCACGCCGGGACCGTCGAACACCCGCTCGATCGACCACTCCAGCCGCGCCAGATCGATCAAAAAGTCAGGCCACCCCACCCCCCCTTCCTCCTTGTCCGGCCGAGTCGCCTGCAGGAAATCCGCGAACCGATCCCCCAGCCGATTCAAGGTGTAACTCGTCGAGGGATGCACCTTCAAATAATCAAACGCGAACTCGTCAAACAACTCCCGCCCCAGCGTCTTCGCCAGCATCGGAAACGATTCCCGCAAACACTCCATCAACCGCGCGTAATACGCATTGGCGTAAATCCCCAGCCGCTGCTCCGCCGTCAGGTTCCGCGACCGCCGAATGACCTTTTCCAACTCCCCCCTCCGCAGGCCGATCAGCCGCTGTGCCTCCTCGGCGTCCAGCCCGCTCTCCACCCCTTCCGGATGACCGATCACCGACTGAAACCACCGCTGCACGGTGCTCAGGTCCTGCGAATCGCCACCCTCGCCCGCCGCCGCCATCACTCCACCTCCGCCACCACGTGGTGCAGCGGGTGCGGCGCCTTCTCCTCCCGCCCATTCCCGTCAAATCGCACCACCGACTCGCGATACCCCGGCAACCGCTGCGTCATGAAGTTCTTCGCCTTCTTCACCTCGTCGTGCACCACCTCGAACGGCGGGATGCTCGCGTCCCACTCCAGCAGCGTCGAGACCCCGCCCGTCAATTTATGCGCCAGCCGATACAACTCCCACACCGGATCGATCACGTGCGAATCGTGCGTGTCGATCAGGTGGGTCGTGTAGTTGCTGTGCCCCGCCAGGTGAAACTGCACGATCCGCCGATGCGGCAGATTCTCCACGAATTCCAGCGGGTCCATGTCGTGGTTAAAGCTCGACACGTACACGTTGTTCACGTCCAACAGCAGCCCGCAGTCCGCCTCTTCGGCCATCTCCGTCATGAACGTCCACTCGTCCATCGTGGACGCGCGGAACGTCACGTAGCTGCTCGGGTTCTCCAGCACCAAAGGCCGCTCGAGGAAATCCGACACGATCTTGACGCGCTCCACCACGTGCTTGAGCGTCTGCCGGTTGTACGGGATCGGCAGCAGATCGTGCGTGTTCCGCGTCGCCACCCCCGTCCAGCAGAGGTGATCGGAGATCCACTTCGGCTTCACCACCCGCGCCAGGTCCCGCAGCTTCCTCAGGTATTCGAAATCGATCGGATCCGTTGACCCGATCGACAGCGACACGCCGTGCATCACGACCGGGTACCGCGCCGCGATCTGCTCCAGCACGTGCCGCGGCCGCCCCTGCGAATCCATGAAGTTTTCCGAGATGATCTCGAACCAATCGACGGCCGGATTGGTCTCCAGGATGTGGCGAAAGTGCGTCGTCCGCAGCCCGACGCCGAGGCCCAAATTCGCATTGCCAAGACGCGGTGCGATCATGACCTTCCGTCCAAAAGCATATGAACCACGAAGTACACGAAGCTCACGAAGAATCAGAACATCTCTTCTCTTCGTGAACTTCGTGCCCTTCGTGGTTCAATTCTTACTTCCCGCAATCCGCCGGCGCCGCGCCGAACTTCTTCCCGGCCTTGGTCATCGCCGCCTCATAGTTCTTCCGCGCCTTTTTCCACGTGTCCGCGCTCAGCGGCACGCTGCACGATCCCTTGCCCTTGCAACTGTTCTCGCCCGGATGCTCGCCGCAGCCGCCCTGCCCCTTGCACTCATTCTCGCCCTTGCACGAGTGCTTCTTCGCGCTCGCGCAGTGGCCCATGCCCGCGCAATCGTTCTTCTTGTCGCCGTTGGTGCCCTTACACGTGTTGAGCCCGCAACAAACGTGCGGCTCCTTCAAGAGCGGACTCTCCTCATCCGCGGCCGACGCGATCGCCGACGCCCCCACGAGCACCCCGCCAAACGCGGCCGCGGCCAACTTGCTGAAATCCCGGCGTGACAGATCAGACGGTTTCATCGCTCACCTTTCAATTGAAACGCGGGGCGTGAACCCGAGATCGGCGGAAGACCACGCGGCCACTCCACACCGGATCACGGGCGCCACAACCCGTCGGACGCGATTCTCGCGAACTCCCGGAAAACCACCGCCCCGGACGGATTATTCCGCGAGCCGCTCGCATCCGCGCGCGCCGCCGCAGTATCAATCGCCCCCCGCGCAATGGCAAGCAATTTCGAGCCGCCCCATATGACCCAATCGTAATTTCCGTTCACGGCCGCTGTTCGGTCTCCGGTGGCCAACACAGGCCCCCGGCGTTATCGTCGGCTTCCCCTATGGCCGCCAAGCGGAGCTACAACGACGAAGAGGCGATCATCGCCGACTTCTTCACGAACCACCTGCCGTTGCGACACGAGTTCTGCGTCGATATTGGTGCGGGTGACGGGCTGACCATGTCCAACACCCACTTCCTGCTCGCGGGCGGCTGGTCCGGCGTGCTGGTGGAATACGACCCGAAGAGCTTCGCACAACTCGCGGCGGTCTACACGCAGACCCCCGCCGCGCAACTCGCCCGCTGCCGCGCGACCCCCGAGGGAATCGTCCCGTTGCTCCGCGCCTGCGACGCCCCGCGTGACTTCGACTTCCTCAGCCTCGACATCGACGGGTACGACCATTTCGTGCTCGACGCGGTGCTGGCAGATTACCGGCCCGCGCTGATCTGCACCGAGATTAATGAGGCGTTCCCGCCGCCAGTGAAGTTCGTGGTCAATTACCGCCCGGACTTCCGGTGGAACTTGGACAAGTTCTTCGGCCACAGCATCTCGAAGGTACAGGATCTGTGCGACCGCCGGGACTACGCGATCGTTCGGGTGGAGTACAACAACGCGTTTCTCGCGCCGCGCGAACTGCTCGCCGGCGCTCGCCTCGAAGCGCTGTCACCCGAGCGTGCGTACCGCGAGGGGTACGTCGATCGTCCGGACCGCCCGGTACGCTTCCCGTGGAATGCCGACGTCGATCACCTCCGCGACCTGCCGCCGGAACGGGTCGTGGCCTGGGCCGAGGAGCACTTTGCGAAGTATCGCGGCCAGTTCGAATGTTCGACCTGAACGCCGGCGGCGCTCCGGACCGCGATCGACCTATTCTTATCGTAGTCCGTACTTCACGCGGGCCGCCGGCGGCGACGTCGGCGAGCCGGATCGTTGAAGCCCGCTATCGGCCAAGATATAGATCCCGCCCGTTGACCAGCGCCTCCATCTTGCGATCGGCGATCGACCGCTTGTTCATCCAGAAGCCGCAGTCCGGGTGGACGTACTTGATTCGATCCGGACCGACGATCGCCGCGGCCCGCGCGATCCGGCCGGCGACCTGTTCGGGCGTCTCCACGGTATTCGTCTTCACGTCGATCACGCCCAGGCCGATCCCCAGTCCCGGCCGAAGGTCCTTGAAGTGCTCCAGCTCGTCGTACCCGCGAAACGCGAACTCCAGCACGACGTGGTCGGCGTGGAGGCCATTCAGGAATCCGATGAGTTTACGCCACTCGCCCCTTTGGATGGATTGCCCGCCGTAATTGCCGAAGCAGAGGTGGACGGCGCGTTGGGTTCTGGCAGAGGACGAGGGAGAAAAGGCCGTCCCCGTCCCGGTTTTTGTTTCCGCGTTTGCATTTCCTGAACCCTGAACCCTAAACCCCGAACCCTCTCCGACCGCGTCCAACACCACGTTGATCGCCGCCGCCGCCCACGGTGCCTCGTCGGGGTGGCCGGTGATATTTGCCTCGTCGATTTGCAGGACCTGCGGGTCGAGCGTCGCCACCTGTTTCGCCAGCGCGTGCGCGATCCCCATGGCGAGGTCGGCCTTCGACTTGTAATGGTGATCGGTCAGCGTCTTGCTGAGCATGTGCGGACCGGTCAGGGTGAACTTTAGCGCGTGGTTGGTCAGCGCCCGCGCCCGCCGGTAGTCGCGCGGGAGGTTCAGCGTTCCCTCATCGATCGGCCCCTCGACCACGCCCGCCGGCTCGGCGCGGAAGCCCATGCCCGCCTGCCTCGCGAACTCGTCGACGTCCGTGCGCGTGACGGCCGAGCGGACGCCCACCATCGGCCGGATGAAGTATTCGATCATGCCGTTGGTGTCGGGATGGTTGACGTCGAAGCGGTACAACTCGCCGTCCGCCACGACGTCGATCCCGGCCATCTCCTGCGTCTTGAAGACGACCCGCGTCGCGTCGATCAGCGCCTGCTGCGACGGAAGCGCGACGAGCCAATCGGGCACGGGATAGGAACCGACGACGGTCGTGAGGATCGCGGGCGTTGACATGATCACGAGTATAAGTGAACCGCGTCACACACCGCGCACGTCCGCGGCGCCGACTTCCCCCGTTTAGCGGCGCGCCCGAAGGACCGCCCTTCCGTTCCGAAAGCACCTACAATCACTTCCAAATGCCAATGACCTGGGATCGACTGAATCGAAAAATCACCGCCTGCAACCGCTGCCCGCGATTACGCGACCATTGCCAGACGGTCGCGCGCGTCAAGCGGGCGTCCTTCGCCGCCGACCGTTATTGGGGCCGCCCCGTCCCCAACCTCGCGCCGCCGAAGAATCCCGCCGACGTGCGGCTGCTCATCGTCGGCCTCGCCCCCGCGGCGCACGGCGCCAACCGCACCGGGCGGCTCTTCACCGGCGACCGTTCGGGCGATTTTCTGTTCCGCGCCATGCACGAGACCGGCTTCGCCTCCCAACCGACCAGCGTCCGCCAAGGCGACGGCCTGGAGTTGATCGATTGCGCCATCACCGGCGTCTGCCACTGTGCCCCGCCCGACAACAAGCCGCTCCCGGACGAGATCGCCAACTGCCAGGAATTCCTCGATGCCTCGCTCGCCGCATTGCCCAATGTGGGTGGATTGCTGGCCCTGGGCGGCATCGCGTTCAACGCCTCGCTGCGAATGCTGACCCGCGCCGGCTTCGCCATGCCGCGCGGCGCCGCCGCCAAGTTCGGCCACGGCGCGGTCGTGTGGTCCGAGAACCGCGAGCGGTTCGTGATCGGCTCGTATCACCCCAGCCAGCAAAACACGTTCACGGGGCGACTGACGCCGGAGATGCTGCGGGCGGTGTTTCAAACGGCGCGGGGGCTGGCGAGTATTGAAGGGGCCGGTAATGCGGTGATTTCGAGGATTGAGAAAATTTGAAAATGGGGCTGGAAGTGGTCATCATACGGCGCAAGTTACATCCCGTCTTTCATTTCCGGCTGAGGAGCTAACACGAGGAGCAAGGTATGGCACAAGCGACCGCGGGCGCGGGGATCTCGCCACTGGAGGCGCGTCCAATTCACACCGGGCGGATTTTCTGGGCGAGCTTCCTGACGTTGATCGCCGAAGGTATGGGGTTCGGCGTCCGCACGGGCATCTTGGCGGACTGGGGGGGGCAGTTCGGCTTTACCAAGTCGGAGCTCGGCTCAATCACGGGTGGCGGGCTCGCCGGATTCGGCGTGACGATCATCATCTGCTCGTTCTTCGCCGACCGGATCGGCTACAAGGCGATCCTGCTGGGGGCGTTCGTGTTGCACGCGTTATCTGCGGTGCTGACGCTGTGTGCGACGCCCGTCTTCCACGCCGCCGGGCGCGACGCGACCTACTGGACGCTCTATATCGGCATGTTCATGTTCGCGCTGGGCAACGGCTTGTGCGAGGCGGCGATCAACCCGCTGGTCGCCACGCTCTACCCGAAGAATAAGACCCATTACCTGAACATCCTGCACGCGGGCTGGCCGGCGGGGCTCGTTATCGGCGCGCTCATCGGCTTCCTGTTCGTCGGCGATCAGGCGTTTTTCACCCACCTGCGTTGGGAAATCCCGATCGCGACGTTCCTCATCCCGGCCGTATGGTACGGCCTGATCGTGATCAAGGAGCGGTTCCCGAGATCTGAGACACACGCGGCGGGCGTATCGCTGGGCGAGCAGATCACGGCCGTTCTCGCACCGATCTTCATCTTCCTGATCCTCATTCACGCGATGGTCGGCTACGTCGAACTGGGCACCGACTCCTGGATCAGCAACATCCTGAACAACGTCGTGGGCAACTACTCGCTGCTGCTGTTCATCTACATCTCGATGCTGATGTTCATCCTGCGATTCTTCGCGGGGCCGATCGTACACCGGATCAACCCACTCGGTCTGCTGTTCGTAGCCGCGTGCTGCGGCGCGACAGGTCTGTTCATGCTCGGCTCGTTCAAAACCGGCGCGATGCTGGTCGTCGCGGGCACGATCTTCGCCTTGGGTAAAACGTTCTATTGGCCGACGATGCTGGGCGTCGCCGGCGAGCAGTTCCCCAAATCGGGGGCGCTGGGCATGGGCCTGCTGGGCGGTTTTGGGATGCTCTCGGCCGGTCTGCTGGGTGGCCCGGGCATCGGCTACAAGCAGGATCGCAACGCCTCCAATTACCTGAAGGATAACACGCAATACGTACAGGTTTACGACCGGTACAAGGCCGAAGGTTCTAACCAGTTCCTATTCTTCAAGCCGATCACGGGTTTGGACGGTTCGAAGGTGGCGGTGCTGCAGGACAACGGCGCACAGCTCGCGACCGACATCAAGAACCTGGAAAAGGCCGGCAAGAAGCTGTCGGACGACAAGAATTTAAGCACGCTCGACGCCTGGTGGTACGGGACGGACCCGAAGGCGACGGCCACCGTGGCGGCCGCGGTGGAGAAACTAAAGGGCGACGAGGCCGCCAAGGCCGAAGCCGCGGCCCGCGCCGCCCTGTCCGACGCGCCGAAGCTCGGCGCCAAGGCCTACGCCGCCGAGGATCGACCCGTCATTCTGGACGCCAATATTTACGGCGGCCAGCAGGCGCTGAAGATTACGGCCGGCGTCCCGGTGACGATGGCGGCCTGCTACCTGCTGCTGGTGCTCTACTTCGTGGCCAAGGGCGGGTACAAGCAAATCCACCTGACCGGGGAACAGGCCTCGGGCGGGGTGGAAGGGCCAATGGAATAGATACGGTCGATTTATTCGACGAAAAATACCGTCACCGGCGCGACTCACGTTCGCGCCGGTGTCTTTTTTGACCAGCGGCATCTCGCCACGGGCACCCGAGCGCTTGTCTATGCCACAGATTTCGGGGACTCGTCCGGTGGATCGCGCGTCCGTATCATCTTCCGCATGCCCAACGCCGACCTGATCGTTTCCAACCTCCGAAAAGAATACCCCACCCCCACCCGCCCGCTGGTCGTCCTCAAGGGCGTCAACCTCGCCCTCGCCCCCGGCCAGCGCCTCGCCGTCGTCGGGCCCAGCGGGTCGGGGAAATCCACCCTTCTCAACATCCTCGGCACCCTCGACACCCCCACCGACGGCGGCGTCCGCCTGGCCGGCGTCGATCCCTTCGCCCTCTCGCCCAAAGACCTCGCCGCCTTCCGCAGCAAGTCGATCGGCTTCATCTTTCAGGACCATCACCTGCTGCCCCAGTGCACCGCGCTCGAAAACGTTCTCCTCCCGCGCCTAGCCTTGGGCACCACCACCGAAGACGACGGCCGCCGCGCCGTCGAGCTCCTCGCCGAAGTGGGTCTCGCCGACCGCGCCACCCACCTTCCCGCAGAACTCTCCGGCGGCGAGCGCCAGCGCGTCGCCATCGCCCGCGGCCTCATGAACCGCCCCGCCCTCCTCCTCTGCGACGAACCCACCGGCAACCTCGACGAAAAAACCGCCGACACCATTGCCGACCTCCTCCTCAACCTCTCCCGCGACACCATCCTCATCGGCGTCACCCACAGCCCGCACCTCGCCCAGCGCTTCGGCCAACAAATGCGCATGACCGACGGCGTGCTCGAAGCATTCGAATAACGAACCGGCGAACGTGCGAACCGGCGAAACGGCGACCGGACGCGCGCATATACTCGTAGGGTGTGATTTATCACACCACCTGACTCCGCCGTCCGTCCGCTTGCGGCTTAGCGGCCCAAGGGCGCGGACAACCCGGTAGCCCGTAGGACTTACGTAATGCCCCGCTTCTCCCGATCCACCCTCCTCCTCCGCAACCTGAAGTATTTCCGCGCCGCCAACCTCGCCGTCCTCGCCGGCGCCGCCGTCGCCACCGCCGTCCTCGCCGGCGCACTCATGGTCGGCGACAGCGTCCGCGGGAGTTTGCGCGACCTGGCCGAGCACCGCCTCGGCTTCGTAGATCACGCGATGATCTCCCCCCGCTTCGTCAGCCAATCGCTCGCCGGGCGCATCAAATCATCGCCCGACTTCGCCAACGACTTCGACACGATCGCCGCCGGCATCCAGCTCCGCGGCGGCGCAACGCCGACCGCCAACCTCGCCCCCAATATTCACTCGACGCCCGGCGTCCAGATCACCGCCCTCGACGGCCAATACGCCGTCAAGGAAGGCTCGGCCACCGTCAACGCCCGCCTCGCCACCGATCTGCCCGCGCAGTCCGGCCTGCGCTTCTCGCTCCCCGCCCCCGACGACGCCCCGCGCGACTCCACCCTCGCCCGCCGCGCCCGCAACGACTCGATCAAGACCTTCGCCGTCGACCGCTACGACGTCGCCCCCGCTGGCGGCTTCCTCGACCTCTTCAACCTCGCCGGCGGCCAGCGCCAGGGCCCCGCCGCCTGGGTCAACCTCGCCTCATTGCAGGACGAACTCGACCGCGCCGAACAGGTCAACGTCCTCCTCGTCGGCGCGAAGCCAAATCACCAAGCAACCACCGACGCCGCCAGCCTCAACAAGATTCTCCACGACGTCGCCACGCTCGCCGATTACGGCATCGACGTCGGCCGCAGCCGCGACAAGCGCGACGCCGTCCTCTCCAGTCGCGCCACCTACCTCGCCCCCGCGATCGTGGATGCCGCCGCCCGCATCGCCGCCCGAGACAAGCTCCCCCTCACCCGCGCCAGCGTCTACCTCGTCAACCGCGTCAGCAAAGTCGGCGACGACAAGGCCGGCATCCACTACGCCATCGCCGCCGGCCTCGACCGCCTCGGCGACGACGTGCCGCCGCTTAAGGACGACGAAGCCGCCGTCAACCAGTGGACCGCCGATCAGCTCGGCCTGAAGATTGGCGACGTCCTCCGCCTTGAGTACTACCTCCGCCAACCCAACGGCGACCTCGCCGAAGTCGCCAGCGATCGCCCGGGCGTCGGCCTGCAGTTCAAGGTCGCCCGCATCCTCCCCATGACCGGCCTCGGCGCCGACCCCACCCTCACGCCCACCTACAAAGGCCTCACCGACGCCGCCACTATCGCCGACTGGCGTCCCCCCGCCGGCCTGAACATCGACAAGAAAAAGGTCACCAAGGCCGATGAGAAATACTGGACCGACCACAAGGGCGCCCCCAAGCTCTTCGTCAGCCTCGACGCCGCCAACAAGCTCTGGGGGAGCGCCTTCGGCGACGTCACCAGTTTGCGCGTCCCCGCCGACAAGTCGAAGGATTTCGCCGAAGCGCTCCGCCGCGAGATCGACCCCGCCGCGCTGGGCATCGCCTTCCGCCCGGTGAAGGAGCAGCAGCTCGCCGCCGCGTCGGGCAGCACCGATTTCGCCGGCCTGTTCATCGGCTTCTCCTTCTTCCTCCTGACCGCCGCCGTCGTCCTCGTCGCGATGCTCTTCCGCCTGGGCATCGAACAACGCGCCCGCCAGCTCGGCTTGCTGGCCGCTTGCGGCTTCGCCCCACGGCAACTCCGCAACCTCGCCCTGAAAGAAGGCCTCCTCCTCTCCGTCACCGGCGCCATCCTCGGCATCGGCCTGGGCATCGCCTACACCGCCCTCATGATCTACGGCCTGCGCACCTGGTGGGTCGGCGCGATCGGCACCACCGCACTCCGCCTCCACGTCGAACCGCTCACGCTCGTCTACGGCTTCGTCGGCAGTGTCATCGTCGCAATGCTCGCGATCGCCTGGGCCGTCCGCCGCGTCGCCCGAACCTCCGCCGCCGCACTCCTCGCCGGCGGCATGACCGCGGGCGTCGAGCGCCTCACCAAGCCGCCGCGCAAATCGACAGCGGCCGCCATCACCGCCGCCGTGCTCGCCCTCGCCCTCTTCGCCGCCGGCGCGATGAAATCGATCGACACCACCGGCGCCTTCCTCGGCGGCGGGTCGCTCCTGCTCCTCGCCGCGCTCCTCTTCACCTTCGCCGGCCTCCGCCCGACGCGCCGCGCCATGGGCGACCTCTCGCTCGCCTCGCTCGCCCTCCGCAACGCCACCCGCAACCGCGCTCGCAGCGTCCTGTGCGTCGCGCTGATCGCCCTCGCCAGCTTCACCCTCGTCACCGCCTCGTCCATGGAATCCGGCACACCGGCCGACACCTTCGACAAGCAAAGCGGCGCCGGCGGTTACGCCCTGATCGTCCAGGCCGACATCCCGCTCCTAGGCGACCTCAACACCCTCGCCGGCCGCGAACTTCTCATGCGCCTCCCCAGCGCCAAAGACCCGCGCTGGGACAAGGCCCACTTCGTCATGATGCGCTCCTGGGCCGGCCAGGACATCTCCTGCCTTAACGTGACCCAGCCGACCAGCCCCACCATTCTCGCCGTCCCGCCCTCCTTGCGCGACGCCCGCCGCTTCTCCTTCGCCGGCAAAACCAAAGACCCCAAAAACACGTGGCACCTGCTCGACGATGCTCAACCCGACGACGCCATCCCCGTCATCGCCGACGACGAGAGCGCCAAGTACATCCTCCACCTCAACCTCGGCGACACGCTGGCGATCAACGACGCCGCCGGCCGCCCGCGCAAGCTCCGCCTCGTCGCCACCCTCGCCGGCAGCATCTTCCAGTCGGAACTGCTCATGAGCGAGGCCAACTTCCTAAAACTCTTCCCCGCCCAAAGCGGCTACTCCACGATCGTCGTCGACACCACTCAGGCCGACGCCCCCGCCGTCGCCAATCTCCTCCGCGAGACGCTCAACGACGTCGGCGAAAAGGAGCAGAGCGATTACTCCGCCACCATCCAGACCACCGCCGACCGCCTCGCGGCCTATCACGAGGTTGCCAACACCTACCTCGCCACCTTCCGCGTGCTCGGGGCGCTGGGCCTGATGCTCGGCACGATCGGCCTCGCCGTCGTCCTGGTGCGCAACCTCATCGAGCGCCGGCCCGAACTCGCGCTGCTAGGCGCCCTCGGCTTCGCCCCCGCCGCCCGCACCCGCCTCGTCCTCTGGGAAAACGTCGCGCTTCTTTTGCTGGGCCTCGCCACCGGCGCCGGCTGCGCGCTCGCCGGCGTCATCCCGCACGTGCTGACGTCCTCCTACCGCATCAACGTCCCCGCC
>Ga0207674_10004913_pt1 | contig 15985 bp, 12 predicted proteins | sample KBSCornC72_FD_184303 | JGI IMG/M metagenome (GOLD analysis project Ga0207674, IMG submission 184303) | Corn rhizosphere microbial communities from Kellogg Biological Station, Michigan, USA - KBS Corn C7-2 (SPAdes) (version 2) | ecosystem: Host-associated > Plants > Roots > Rhizosphere > Soil ... | reverse complement strand
CTTGGCGTACGCATTTTGCGCGCCGGTGAGGTCCTTCTGCGCCAGGAGCACGTCGCCTTCCAGGACAAAACCGGCAGGCGCCTTGGGATGCCGCTGCTGGAGATCTCGCGCGAGCCGCAATGCATCGGCGTAGTTCCCGGCGGACATGTCGAATGTCGCGAGAAGCACGGTTGCATCGATGAACCCCGGCCTCAGCCCAACCGCCTTGACCAGCTCATTGCGCGCCAGCGACGCGGAGTTGCTCGCCAGCAGCCGGATTGCCAGCTGGTAGCGCGCGTCGGCATCGTTGGGAAACAAGCTCACCATGCGGGAGTAGGTCGCCGTCGCCTCGTCCGCTTTCCCGGCGGCGAGCTGGACCTCCGCCAGCGTGGCAAGGACCCGCGCGTTCTTCGGGTTGTTGTCCCTGAGATCGCTCGCGATGGCCAGCGCCTTTTCGAAGTCGCGATGCTGCGCGTAATGGCGCGCGAGCAGGATGCGAGGTCCTACCATCGCCGGGGCCGCCTGCGTCGCCTTTTCGAGCCACGAAACATACTCGGCGTCGTGACCCAGGGCTCGCTCGATGCCGGCCAACCCGACCATTGCACCGGCGTTCGCCGGCTCTTTGGCCAGTATCGCCGTGAAACGCTGGCGAGCGACGTCCGGCTTGTTGTCGCGCAGATCCAGCTGTGCGAGGTTCAGCGCCGCCACGATCGAATCGGGTTTGAGCGTGCTTGCCCGCTCGAAGCTCTTACGTGCGTTCGCCATGTCGCCCATCGCGAAATACACGTTACCCGTCAGGTTGGCAATTGACGCGTCGTTCGGCTGTTCGCGCGCGAGCGCCTGAACTTCCTTCAAGGCAACGTCGAGCTGGTCCTCGGCGATGAGTTGGAGAATGCGCTGCTGGTGGCCGGCGACCACCGCACTCTCGAGCTGTAGTTCTTCAGCGGACGGCATCTCCGGGACGGCCCGGGCGACCTGTGGCGAAAGTAGAGCGAGCGCCGCGAGCGCCGTCCCCACCGTACGAAAGCGACGTGATTTCACGCATTCCTCCAAAAACTGACATATCCGCTGATTCGAGCCGCCCTAACATACCGGATTAACGGGACCTTGTGCGGCGCGGCCGACGAGCTCGGCTATTGCAAGCTTGAACGTGCGTACGCCATGGCTTCTCGACGCCAGAGCCGCAACGCGACGCGCGCCCTCGGCCAGCGCTGGATCGCTGAGCGCCCGTTCGACGGCCTTGCGCACGCGACGGCCGCTCGCGCGGCCCGTGCGCACCAGCAGGCCGGCGCCGCTGCGCTCGACGTAGTGCATGTTCAGCAGTTGATCGAGATTACCGGCAAGGCCCACGACGGGCACCCCGTGCATGAGCGCCTGATAGCACATCGGACTGCCGCCGTTGCATACGAACGTGCACGCCTTCGCCGCGATAGCGTCGGCCGCCACCAGATCGGCAACCCACACATTGTTGCCGCTGGACATCGAGCTTCTCCCCGCGGTCGCGACGACAATCGGCCGGCCGAGCGGCCGCAATGCATCGACGACCTGCTCGAGCGCCTCGACGGCGCCCGAACTGCCGAGCGTGACGAAAATCGGCTCATCGCCGCGCATCATGTCGTCCCACCATGCCGGCGGCACAACCGGCGCCGACCACGTGACTGGACCGATGTACCGATGACTTCGGGGCGCATCCGTGGTCGGCACGAATTGCTCCAGGTCAGCGTAAAGGGTGAGATCGCCGTCGCAATACACCGACCGCACGTCACGGTTCAGCGGCGCTAGACCGTATTTCTTGCGCACGCGGTTCATCGGGCGCGCGTGCACGGCGAACGCGAACGGCCGGACGAGTCGGAAGAGGGCGTCTCCGACGACCGGCCGCACGTGACGGACGGCGGTGATGGCCGGCATGCGAAATCGCGGCTGCGCGTACGGACTCCAGTACGCGTTGGTCACGTTGACGTACGGCACTCCGGCGACCCGTGCGCTGATCTGGAGCGACAGCCGAAAATCGCCGACGACCGCCACCGGATGCAGGTCGCGCAGCAGCGCGAGATCCTCCTCGACGCAGCGTTCCAGGTACTGCTCCGTGAAGACGGGTCGGCCTCGCCCGAGCGCTGCCATGAAGCGATCGGGCGCGAGCGATTGGATCGGGCGCACGGGAAACGGCAGGTCCGCGGTGAAGCGGCCGTAGCGTGGGTCACAGGCGAGGACCGTGTCGCGGCCATCGTGACGCAACCACGATCCGAGCTGTATTGCACGACCCACATGGGCCAGCGTGACGCCTTCCGCGACGACAAGGACTGGCCGGTCCCCGGTCATTGAGGCCCGACCCATTTGCGTGCCGGATTGCCACGCCACGATTCGCCGGCGGGAATGCGCGTTCCGGGCATGACGAACGAGCCGCCGGCGACGACGGCGCCCGCGCCGATCTCGGTGTTCGGAAAGACCACGCAGTTCGCCCCGATCGTCGCTCCGGCACCGATCGTCACGGCGCCGCATGTCAGCTTGCCGGCGCTGATGTAATTGCCCGATATCAACGACGCGTTGCCAAGGATCACCTCGTCGCCGAGCGACACCCTGTACGGATCATCGATGGTCCCGCCGAGGGCGACATTGCGGCCGACGCTCGCCCCGAACAGGGCCTCCACCGCAGGCTGAAGGAAAAATGGGATCACGGGCCGCAACGCGCCTTCGCCCATCCGGTAGACGACGGTGAGCAGCATCCAATAGGAGAACACCCAACTGCCGGCGTCGTATGTTCCTGGCGGAATCGGTTTCAAGCGCAGCAGTACGCGAACGACGATCGCGGAAATCACGCCATAGAATCCCAGTGCCAGGAGCACGTCGATGAGCACGTGGTAATCGCCGAGCAGCGCAAGCGTCCAAGGTCTCAGAAGCCAGACGATGCCCAGCGTGACCAGCATGACGATGCTGATCGTGATGCCTGAGAGCACATAGTCCCGCAGGGTGGCCTTCATGGGTGCTCCTGATCGCGGACGCGAGGCGAGGTCGATGCGCAGTCACGGCGCGTCGCTCGCGGATCGGCTCATGAACTACAATCGGGGCGCCGCCTTCGCGGTGCGCGCCATTGTAGCGAAGCACCGCGCGTCCACTCGATGCGCTTGCCATGAGCGACGTTCTCGACTACTACGTCTTCCCGACGTCGCCGTTCGTCTATCTCGGCCATCAGGCGTTCTGCGATCTCGTGCGCGAACGGGGCGTGCCTGTGGCCTTGAAGCCCATCGACCTCGGGCGCGTGTTCCCCGTGTCGGGCGGCCTGCCGCTCAAGCAGCGCGCGCCGCAACGCCAGGCGTACCGGCTGGCGGAGCTCCAGCGCTGGGCGCGATATCGAGGTCTCCCGCTCAATCCGCATCCGAAGCACTTCCCGGTGGCCGGTGATACCGCCGCGCTCTGGCTGCTCGCCGCCGTGGAGCGCAACGCGGACGACGGCCTGCGGCTCCTCGGCGCGATCGGGCGCGCCGCCTGGGCCGAGGACCGCGACGTCGCCGATCCGGCGATCCTGCACGGGCTCGCGGCCTCTCTCGGTCTCGATGCCGCACGCCTTGCGGAGCGCGCGAACGCCCCCGATACGCGGGTGCATTACGACACGCTCACGCAGGAGGCGATCGATCGCGGCGTCTTCGGCGTTCCCACCTACGTGCTGAACGGCGAGATGTTCTGGGGTCAAGACCGGCTCGACTTCCTCGCCCGCGCGCTGGCACAATAGCGTGCTTTTGCGCGGTGCCCCGGGTCGGGACACCGCGCGCTCAAGCGGTCGGCTCGGCCGGGATGCGCAGCTGGAGCGCGGTCTCGTGCCGAAACCGCAGGCGCCCGCATCCGAAAGGCGCCAAGGGCCGATCCCGCCTTGCCAGCCATCAGGGAGATGTCTCGATGTCCAATACGGGCCTTTACATCGCGCTCGTCTGCGCGCTTGCCGCCATCGTCTACGGCGTCATTTCGATCAACTGGATCCTGGCCAAGCCGGCCGGCAACCCGCGCATGCAGGAGATCGCCGCGGCGATCCAGGCCGGCGCCAAGGCGTACCTCAATCGCCAGTACTCGACGATCGGCATCGTCGGTGTGATCCTGTTCGCGATCATCTGGGCGTTCCTGGGCTTGCGCACGGCCGGCGGTTTCGCGCTGGGCGCCATCCTGTCCGGCGCCACGGGTTACATCGGCATGAACGTGTCGGTGCGCTCCAACGTCCGCACCGCCGAGGCCGCGCGCACCGGGCTCAACGAGGCCCTGTCGGTCGCGTTTCGCGGCGGCGCGATCACCGGCATGCTGGTGGTCGGTCTTGCCCTGCTCGGCGTCACCGGGTTCTACTGGTTCCTGGTCGGCTCCGCGCATTACGCGCCGAACGCGACCGGTGAAGGCCTGCACACCATCATCGAGCCGCTCGTGGGTCTCGCCTTCGGCGGCTCGCTGATCTCCATCTTCGCGCGTCTCGGCGGCGGCATCTTCACCAAGGGCGCGGACGTCGGCGCCGACCTCGTCGGCAAGGTCGAGGCCGGCATTCCCGAGGACGATCCGCGCAACCCCGCGGTGATCGCGGACAACGTCGGCGACAACGTCGGCGACTGCGCCGGCATGGCGGCCGACCTCTTCGAGACGTATGCAGTGACGATCGTCGCCACGATGCTGCTCGGCGCGCTGCTGTTGCCGACCATCGCGGTCCAGGCGGTGACGTATCCGCTGGTGCTCGGCGGTGCATCGATCATCGCGTCCATCGTCGGGTGCTTCTTCGTCAAGGCCACGCCCGGCGGGAAGATCATGAACGCGCTCTACCGCGGCCTCATCGTCGCGGGCGTGCTGTCGGCCATCGCATTCGCCGCGATCACGTGGTGGATGATGGGCGACATCGCGAGCGTGGATGCGTCACTCACGCCGATGAAGCTGTTCCTCTCGGCGCTGGTGGGACTCGTGCTCACCGCCGCGATGGTCGTGATCACGGAGTACTACACCGGCACCGACTTCAAGCCGGTGAAGCACGTGGCGGCGGCGTCCACCACCGGTCACGCGACGAACATCATCGCGGGCCTCGGCGTGTCGATGAAGGCGACCGCATGGCCGGTCATCGCGGTATGCATCGCGATCCTCGCGTCGTATTACTTCGCGGGCCTGTACGGCATCGCGATCGCCGCGACCGCCATGCTGTCGATGACCGGCATCATCGTCGCGCTCGACGCGTACGGCCCGATCACCGACAACGCGGGCGGCATCGCCGAGATGAGCGACCTGCCGGATTCGGTGCGTGCGATCACCGATCCGCTCGACGCCGTCGGCAACACGACCAAGGCCGTGACCAAGGGCTACGCCATCGGCTCCGCGGGCCTCGCGGCGCTGGTGCTCTTCGCCGACTACACGCATGCACTGGAGACGTCGCACATCAGCGTGTCGTTCGATCTGTCGAGTCCGGGCGTGATCGTGGGGCTCTTCCTCGGCGGCCTCATCCCGTACCTCTTCGGCGCCATGGCGATGGAGGCCGTCGGGCGCGCGGCGGGTGCGGTGGTCGTCGAGGTGCGCCGCCAGTTCCGCGAGATCAAGGGCATCATGGAAGGCACCACCAAGCCCGAGTACGGCGTGGCGGTCGACATGCTGACGCGCGCGGCGATCAAGGAAATGATCGTACCCTCGCTGCTCCCCGTGCTCGTGCCGGTCGTGGTGGGGCTGGTTCTCGGACCGCAGGCCCTCGGCGGACTCCTGATGGGAACGATCGTCACCGGTCTCTTCGTCGCGATCTCGATGACCACGGGCGGCGGTGCATGGGACAACGCCAAGAAGTACATCGAGGACGGCAACTACGGCGGCAAGGGCTCCGATGCTCACAAGGCCGCGGTGACGGGCGACACGGTGGGCGATCCGTACAAGGACACCGCGGGCCCCGCGGTGAACCCGCTCATCAAGATCATCAACATCGTCGCGCTGATGATCGTGCCGCTGCTCGGCGCGCATGCGCTCATGTCGCCGGTTACCACGGCGCCTGCGCCGGCAGCGGTCAGCGCACCCGCGCCAAGCGCGCCCGCGGTCAAGTAACGAACGGCGGCGCAATGCCGCCGGCAGCGAGGAAGGGCGGCCCGATGGCCGCCCTTCTTCTTTTCGCTGCACGAACGCGTGCGGCATGACGTGGCCGGATGGCCGGTCCGCCACTTCAGTCCGCCGCGAAGAAGGCTACTGTCCCTTGCTGTCGCTGAAGATGCGCATGACGTCGGCGACGGACAGCATGCCTTTGCCGGACTTGTCCATGGCGTTCCACTTCTTCTCCATCATCGCCATGAACTCCTTCTTGCTGACCATGCCTTCCTTGTTGGCCATGGTGTGCACTTCGCTGCGAAACGATTGCATGCCGTCGCCGTCGGCGGCGAATGCGAGGGGTGCGGACAGGGTGGTCAGCCCGAGCGCGACGAGCATGGCGGCTTTGCGGATATCCATCGACGTCTCCTTCGATCTGTGCGGGCCGGCGGCCTCGCTGCGCATCGGTCGCGCGGGGCATCGAGTCCTTACAGGGCCGTACAATGCCGCCGGATGGGCACCGGGGGCGGCGGCGTGCACAGGATCGTGATCGTCGGCGGCGGCGCGGGCGGATTGCCGCTGGCCGCGCGCCTGGGCGACCGCCTGGGGCGGCGTCATCGCGCCGAAGTCACGCTCGTCGACCAGTTTCCCACCCACGTCTGGAAGCCTCTGCTGCACGAGGTCGCCGCGGGCAGCATGGACGTGGAATCGCACGACATCGATTACCTCGCGCTCGCGCGTTGGCATCACTTCCGATTTCGCCAGGGACGCATCGCGAGCCTCGATCGCGGGCGTCATGAGGTGCGCATCGCGGCCGTGGTCGACGAGGACGGCGAGGAGATCCTGCCCGAGCGCGTGCTCGGCTACGACACGCTGATCCTCTGCATCGGCAGCGTCAGCAACGACTTCGGCATTCCGGGCGTCGCGCAGTACGCCATGGGGATCGATACGCCGCGCGACGCGCAGCGATTCCATCGCAAGCTGCTCGCCGCCTGCGTGCGCGCCGATGCGCGCAAGGCCGCGTCGGGTGAAGGCGCCGTGCGCATCGTCATCATCGGCGGCGGCGCGACCGGCGTCGAGCTTGCCGCGGAGATCCGGCAGACGACGCGCGCCTACGGCGTATACGGTCTCGACTATCTCACGCCTGCGGACATCCGCATCACGGTCGTCGAGGCGGCGGCGCGCGTGCTGCCGCCGTTGCCCGAATCGATCGCGACGGCCGCCACGGGGCTCCTCGGGAAGCTCGACGTGGTCGTGCGCACGGGCTTGCGCGTGACCGGCGTCGAACCCGCCGGCGTGCGCGTCGCGACCGGCGAGCTGCTGGACGCGGACCTGGTCGTGTGGGCCGCAGGTATCCAGGCCTCGCGCGAGCTCGATCGGCTCGACGGCCTCGAAGTGAACCGCAATCACCAGCTCGTCGTTCGCGAGACGCTGCAGACCACGCGCGACGACGACGTGTTCGCATTCGGAGATTGCGCCGATTGCCCCTGGCCTCAGAAGGGCGGTCCCGACGCGCGCGTGCCGCCGCGGGCACAGGCCGCGCGCCAGCAGGCGCAAATGCTGGTCAAGACCGTCGAGGCGCGGCTGCGCGGCGCGCCATTGCCGGTTTTCCGCTTCCGCGACTACGGCTCGCTCGTGTCGCTCGGCGAGCTCTCCGCAGTCGGAAATCTCATGGGTCGGCTCATCGGCGGCAGCATGCTCATCCAGGGCCTGATCGCGCGCTGGATGTACGAGTCGCTCTACAAGATGCACCAGATCGTGCTGCTCGGATACCTGCGCGTCGTGCTCGGCACGATCGGCCGATTCCTGCGCGGGCGCGCGGCGCCCCGCGTGAAGCTGCACTGACGCCGATGTCGGCCGTCGACATCTTCTCGGCGGCCGTGCTGTTGCTGCTCGTCATCGATCCGTTCGGCAACGTGCCGGTGGTGATGGCCGCGCTCGGCACGTCCAAGCCGGCGAGGCGGCGCCGCATCGTGCTGCGCGAGTGCGTGATCGCCTACGCGATCCTCCTCGCATTCATGCTGGGCGGCCGCACGTTCCTGGAGTGGCTGCAGCTTTCGGAGGAATCGCTCGCCATCGCGGGCGGCATCATCCTGTTCCTGATCGCGTTGCGCATGGTGTTCCGCCATCCCGAAGGCCTGTTCGGCGATCTGCCCGGGGCCGAGCCGTTCATCGTGCCGCTCGCGGTGCCGTCGATCGCCGGCCCGTCGGCGCTCGCGACGGTGATGCTGATGGTGTCGCGCGACCCCGCGCGCCTCGTCCAATGGATCGCCGCGTTGAGCGCGGCGATGGCGGTGACCACCCTGGTGCTGCTCGGCGCCCCTCACCTGACCCGCGTGCTCGGCGAGCGCGGCATGGTGGCGGCCGAGCGGCTGATGGGGCTCGTGCTCACCGCGCTTGCCGTTCAGATGCTGCTGAACGGCATGCGCGCGTTCGTGGCGCAGCTGCACTAGCGCGGGCTCGCGCCCGCGCCGTCGCATGCCTCTCCCGTGCGCGGGAGAGGCGAAGCGCAAGGTTCGCGCTATTCCTTGTCGCCCTCGAACGAGATGAGGATCGTCATCTCGTCACCGACGGAGGGGATGCCGTACTTCATGCCGAAGTCCGAGCGCTTGAACTTGGCCATCGCGTTGCCGCCGCAACGCTCCTTGCGCGTGCCCTGCGCCGGGTTGCACTTGAATCGCTGGATGGTGAGCGTCACGGGCTTGGTGGTGCCGACGAGGGTGAGATTGCCTTCGACCGACACGGGCGTGTCGCCGTTGAAGTCCACCTTGGTCGACTTGTACGTCATCTTCGGGAATTCCGCGACGTTGAGGAAGTCGGCCGACCGCGCATGATCGTCGCGCGAGCGTGCGCGGTTGCCCTTGTCGGGATCGTTCGTGTCGATGGACGCCGTGTCGATCGACACCTCGACACTTCCGGTCTTCGCTGCGCGGTCGATCGCCACCTTGCCGTTCGTCTTGTCGAAGCGGCCGTAGAAGTCGGAAAGGCCCAGGTGCTCCACCTGGAAGATGGTGACGGTGTGCACCGGATCGAGCGCGTACGAGTCGATCGCGGCGTGTGCGGCGAACGAGGTCGCGGCGAGCGCGAGCAGGGCGAGCGATTGCTTCATGATGTTCTCCGTTCAGGTCGAGGAAGCACGCGCGGCGAGCCACGCCGCGGCGAGGGGAATGAGGGCGAGCACGATCGCGACCGCAACCATCAGGCTGGCGCGCGCCATCGGTCGCAGCCCGTTCGCGGAAATCGTCGCGATCGCCGCGGGCGGCAGGAGCAACAGGACCGCGACGTACCACGGCATCTGCGCGAGCAGCATCGCGCCCACGGCGAAGAGCGCGCACGGCAGCGCGACGGCGAGCGCCGCGACGGGGCCGGCGGACATGCGGCGCCGCGCGAGCACTTGCACGATCAGGAGCGCGCCGCAGGCGGCGGCGATCGCCATGCCCGACAGCAGGAATCCGATCGACGCGGACAGCACGGCACTGATGCCGGTGGCCATGCCAAGGCCGACACCCGCCGCCGCGGCACGCATGCCGTCGTCGCCCATCCTGAGCATGACGAGCACGCTGACCGCAACGAAGAGCGCGATGCCGGCCGCGAGACCGACGGCGGCGGCGCCGTCACGCTGGCTGACGATGGACCAGAATGCCCACACCGCCGCAACGGCGCAAACGATCACGAGGATCATGCTCATGCGCGCAGAGCGAATGCGCGCGAGATCGAGCGCGAGCGCGACGAGCGGCGCCGCGATGGCGATGATCACGACCTTGCGCGACGCGGTGAGCGGACTGAAGGTGAATCCGGTCGCGAGCCATGTGGTCGCAGCGTACGCCGCGACGACGGCCAGCCACACGAGCGCCGTGCGCCCGTCGCGCTCGATCGCGCCCAGCGCCAGGGCCAGCACCACGCCGACGACGAGGGGGGCGACGCCGCCCTGGACTGCGGGATTGTCGAGCCAGCTCATGAACGATGGGTCCGTGCCCGCGTGTTTGTATCGGGCGCACGACCCCGGCGGTCAACAGTCGGCACACGCGTGTATTCCGCGGATCGCGGCGCCTCGAAGGCGCGACCGTCAGCCCCGTGCGCGCGGCGCGAGCTCGCCGCGCTCGAGCGAGGCGACGCCTGCTCGGGTCAGCTCGTCGACCAGCCACGCGGCCAGGCTGTCGGGGGACTTGTACAGATGGCGTTCGTTGAACTCGCGTACGAGAGGCACCGTATCGACGAACGTCGTCAGCGCATCGAGCGTCATGCGCTCGCGGTCGAGCAGGGCGAACGTGACCAGCACCTTGATGGCGTGCCGCGCGAGGCGGGCGGGCTGCGCTTCGAACGCCTCGAGTCTGCGATAGGCACGCTCGAGGGCGCCTGCATGATCGGTGAACGGTTCGCCGTGACCCGGGATGACGACGCGCACGGGCAGGGAAGCGATCGTGTCGAGCGTCGCGCGGGTCGCCGGCAGCGCGTCGGGATCCATGTCGGGCGGCATGACGAACCCGAAGCCGTCGGCCCACAAGGCGTCGCCCGAGATGAGGATGCCGTGCGCATCGTTGAAGAACAGGAGCGCGGCCATGTCATGACCCGGCGCGGCGATGAGGCGCCAGTCGAGATCGCCCCAGCGTCGCATCGTGCCGGGCACGAGCGCTTCATCGACCTCGAAGCGCTCGGCGCGCTGCCCGGCGTCCGCGAGGAGCAGCGCCCGCTGATCCCATTCACGCACGAGCGGCACTTCGCCCATCGGCAGCGCGATGCGGCAGCCGTACGCGCGCTTCAACGCGGCGTTTCCGCCCATGTGGTCGGAGTGGCAGTGGGTATTGATGAGCCACGCGAGCGCATCGCCGTCGAGGCCCTGTCTCGACGCGACGAGCGCAAGCGTGAGCGGCACGTGCTTGACGTACCCGGAATCGATCACGACGTGACCGTCGGCGCTGCGCAGCACGATGTTGTTGCCGGAAAGCCAGTCGCGGACGAAGACGTGCAGCTGGGACGGAAGCGTGACGGCCATGAGCGCCGCGCAGTTTAGCAGGCAGTGAACGCGGCTCACCGCGTCGCGTCCCGGCTTTCACGCTTCGCGTGGCGCGAAGGCGCATAGTCGCGCCACGGCGGCGCCTCGACGACGCGCCACGTGGAGGCGAAATGTCGACCGCATCGAACGATCTGACGCTGGACGCGTTGCGCGTGCGCCCGGTCGAAGTGCCGCTCGCGCACCCGCTCCTCACCGCGAGCGGCGCGATCCGCACGGCGCCGCTGGTGCTGGTGGAATTGCAAACCGAGCAGGGCGTGACCGGCGCGAGCTACGTGTTCGCGTATCAGCCGGCGGCGCTGCTGCCCCTTGCCGTGCTGCTGGACAACCTCGGTGACGCGCTGCGCGGCCAAAGCGTGATGCCGATCGCGCTGGACGCCGCGCTGTCCGCGCGCTTTCGCCTCCTCGGTCCGCAGGGATTGACCGGGATGGCGATGGCGGCGATCGACATGGCGGCATGGGATGCCCTCGCGCGCTCGCTCGGGCAGCCCCTCGTGCGGCTCCTTGGCGGCGTGCCGACGCCCGTGCCGGCATACAACAGCGTCGGCATGGACGGCGCCGACGGCGCCGCGCGCGCGGCCGTCGAATCCGCGGCGCGCGGCTTTCGCGCACTGAAGATCAAGGTCGGCTATCCCGACGTCGCGACGGACATCGCGGCCATTCGCGCCGTCCGGCGCGAGGTGGGCGACCGCCTGGCGCTGATGGTCGATTACAACCAGTCGCTGGATGTGCCCGAGGCGATACGTCGCATCCGCATGCTCGACGACGAGGCGCTCGCATGGGTCGAGGAGCCGACGCGCGCGGACGACTACGACGGCCACGCACGCATCGCCCGCGCCGTGCGCACCCCGTTGTGCCTCGGAGAGAACTGGTGGGGCGTGGCGGACATGGCGAAGAGCCTCGCGGTGCACGCGTCGGCGTTCGGCATGCCCGACGTCATGAAGATCGGCGGCGTCACGGGCTGGATGCGAGCGGCCGCGCTCGCGCACGCGGCGGGCATGCCGCTGTCGAGCCACGTGTTCCCGGAGATCAGCGCGCATCTGCTGCCCGTCACGCCCACGCGCCACTGGCTGGAATATCTCGACCTGGCCGCGCCGGTCCTGCGTGAGCCATTGCAAATCGTCGACGGCTGCTTCACCGCCGGCAATCGCCCGGGCAGCGGCGTCGAGTTCGACGACGCCGCGGCGGCCCGCTATTGCGTGCGCTGAGCGGGCAGCGCGGCGCGCAGCCAGTCGACGAACGCCGTGACTTCTCGCCGCGCGAGCGCAGCGGGCCGGCACACGACGTAGTACGCGTGCGGGCTGTGCGCCGTGATGCCGAAGAGCCGAACCAGCGCGCCGCGCTCGATCGCGGGCGCGACGAGCGAAGGCCGCGCGAGCGCGACTCCTTCGCCGTCGCTCGCGGCCTGGTACAGCATCGCGAGGTCCTCGTAGCGCGGGCCGCTGGCCGGCTCGGGCCAGCGCAATTCCGCGGCCGCGAACCACGGGGCCCACGGCTCGAGCGCGCTGCGCAACAGCGTCGCGCGCTGGAGATCGGAGGGCACGGCGAGCCCGGCGCGCGCGCGGTAATCGGGCGAGCACACCGGGAAGACGCGCTCATCGAGAAGATCGAGCGTCACGTATTCGGGATAGAGGCCGCGGCCGAAGCGGATCTCGACGTCCACCCCCGCCGGCTGCACGTCGCGCAGGGGAATCGCCAGCTCGACGGCGATCTCGACGCCGTCGTGGCTGCGATGGAAGTCGGCAAGCCGCGGCACGAGGATCTGCCGCGCGAAGGTGGGTGGTGAGGCCACCACGATACGGTTCGGCGCATCGCCGGGAATCGCGGTGGCCGCGCCCGCGACGGCATCGAGCGCGTCGCGCACCGTCGCGAGGTACGAGGTGCCCGCGGGCGTGAGGCCGAGCGGCTTGGCATCGCGGTCGATCAGCGTTACGCCGAGCCGATCCTCGAGCTCGCGCAGCCGGTGGCTGACGGCGCTGCGCGTGATGCACAGCTCCTCGGCGGCATGGGTGAACGAGCGCAGGCGCGCGACCGCCTCGAATGCGGCGAGGCCGTGCAGCGGGGGAAGCCGGCGGGAATTCATTGCAGTTTCTGGAGGAATTCGCGCACCAGCGCGACGCGCTCGTTCAGCGTGGGCGCGGCGCGCTCGATGCGAATGCGATCGGGTCCCGCGAAGCGGATGCGCCCGTCGCGCTGCACGAGCAGGATCAGCGCGCCGGCGTCGAAGGGCGGCTTCGGCACGAACTGCAGCGTCGTGCGCTCGGGACCGGAGTCGATCTTGCGCACGCCCTTGTCGCGCGCGATCAGACGCAGGCGATGGCAGGCGAGCAGCGCCTGCGCGGGCTCGGGCGTCGGCCCGAAGCGATCGACGAGCTCTTCCTGCAGCGCGTCGATCTCGGCGCCGGTCTCGCAACTCGCGAGGCGCTTGTACAGGACCAGGCGCTCGTGCACGTCGCTGCAGTACATCTCCGGCAACCGCGCGGGGGTGTGCAGGTTGATCTCGGTCGTCACGCCGAGCGGCTGAGCGAGATCGGGCTCGCGCCCGTCCTTGAGCGCGCCCACCGCGCTCTTCAGCATGTCGGCGTACAGCTGGAATCCGATCTGCTGCATCTCGCCCGACTGCTCGTCACCGAGGACCTCGCCGGCACCGCGGATCTCGAGGTCGTGCATGGCGAGGTAAAAGCCCGAACCCAGGTCTTCCATCATCTGGATCGCCTCGAGGCGCTTGCGCGCCTGCGCCGACAGCGCCTCCTCGGGCGGCGTCAGCAGGTACGCGTAGGCCTGGTGGTGCGAGCGGCCGACGCGCCCGCGCAACTGGTGCAGCTGCGCGAGACCGAAGCGGTCGGCGCGGTCGATGATGATCGTGTTCGCGGTCGGCACGTCGATGCCGGTCTCGATGATGGTCGAGCACACCAGCAGATTGATGCGCTGCGCATAGAACTCGCGCATCACGTGCTCGAGCTCGCGCTCGGGCATCTGCCCATGGGCCACTGCGAGGCGCGCCTCGGGCAGCAGCTGCGCGAGCCGCTCCGCCGCCGTGCGGATGGTGTCGACGTCGTTGTGCAGGAAGTAGACCTGCCCGCCGCGCTTCAGTTCGCGCAGCGCCGCTTCACGCACGATACCCGCCGAGTACGGCGCGACGAACGTCTTGATCGCCAGCCGCTTCTGCGGCGCGGTCGCGATCACCGAGAAATCGCGGATGCCCTCGAGCGACATCGCAAGCGTGCGCGGAATGGGCGTCGCGGTCAGCGTCAGCACGTCGACCTCCGCGCGCAGCTTCTTGAGCTGCTCCTTCTGGCGCACGCCGAAACGGTGCTCTTCGTCGATGATCACGAGGCCAAGCTTCTTGAACTTCACGTCCGACTGCAGCAGCTTGTGCGTGCCGATCACCATGTCGACCGTGCCGTTGGCGAGGCCCTCCAGCACGGCCTTCACCTCCTTGCCCGAGCGGAAGCGCGACAGCTCGGCAAGCTTCACGGGCCAGTCGGCGAAGCGGTCCGAGAAGACCAGGAAGTGCTGCTCCGCGAGCAGCGTCGTCGGCACCAGCATGGCAACCTGCTTGCCGTCGGCGAGCGCGATGAACGCGGCGCGCAGCGCGACCTCGGTCTTGCCGAAGCCCACGTCGCCGCACACCAGCCGGTCCATCGGACGGCCCTGCGCGAGGTCGTCGATCACCGCCTCGATGGCCGCCTGCTGATCGGGCGTCTCTTCGAAGCCGAAGCCTTCGGCGAACGCCTCGTAGTCGTGCGGCTTGAACGTGAACGCATGGCCCGTCCGCGCCGCGCGTTGCGCGTAGAGATTCAGGAGCTCCGCGGCGGTATCGTGCGCCTGCTGCGCGGCCTTGCGCTTCGCCTTCTCCCATTGCGTCGAGCCGAGCTCATGCAGCGGCGCCGCCTCCGGGCTCGCCCCGCTGTAGCGGCTGATGAGATGCAGGTTCGAGACCGGAACGTAGAGCTTCGCGTCGTTGGCGTACACGAGCTGCAGGAACTCCGTGTCGCCGTCGCCGACGTCGAGGCTCACGAGGCCGAGGTAGCGCCCGATGCCGTGCTCCTCGTGCACAACCGGATCGCCGATGCGCACCTCGGAGAGGTCGCGCACCATCGCATCGACGTTCGACCGCCGCCCGGTCTCGCGCTTGCCGCGCCGCACCACCGTCGCATAGAGCTCGGTCTCGGTGATGAACGCGAGGCGCGCCTGCGGCCATGCAAACCCCGCTGCAACCGGGCCGGCGGCGAGCGAGACCTTCGCATCGCCTTCGACGAATCCCGCGAAATCGTCGACGAGCGCGGGGCGAAAGCCGTATTCGGCGAAGAACTGCTGCATCGTCTCGCGGCGGCCGGCGCTCTCGGCGACGATCAGCACGCGGCCGTCGAGCGCGTCCACGGTGCGTTTCAGGGCGGCGAGCGGATCGTCCGCGCGGCGGTCGACCGCCACCGACGGCAGGCGCCGCACCGGTGCGTCCGCAGGCACTGCGGATTGCACGTCCGCCAGCGGAACCTCGACGCGCGGGAAAGGCTTCAGGGCCGCGCGAAATGCGTCAGGCGCGACGAACAGCTCGTGCGGCGGCAGCAGCGGCCGCGCCTTGTCGCCGCGCAGCAGCCGGTAGCGCGACTCGGTATCCTGCCAGAAGGCGTCGGCGGCCTTGTTGACGTCGCCATGCAGCGCGAACACGGCATCGCCGGGCATGTAGTCGACGAACGTCGCGGTGGCATCGAAGAAGAGCGGCAGGTAGTACTCGACGCCGCCCGGCACGATCCCGTTGCTGATGTCCTTGTACAGCGGCGACTTGGACGGGTCGCCCTCGAACACCTCCCGAAAGCGGCTGCGGAAGCGCGTGCGACCGTCGTCGTCGAGCGGGAACTCGCGCGCCGGCAGCAGTCGCACGTCGGGCACCGGATACAGCGTGCGCTGCGTGTCGACGTCGAACGTCTTGATGCTCTCGATGTCGTCACCGACAAGATCGAGGCGGTAGGGCAGCGCCGA
>Ga0207674_10004912_pt1 | contig 15987 bp, 21 predicted proteins | sample KBSCornC72_FD_184303 | JGI IMG/M metagenome (GOLD analysis project Ga0207674, IMG submission 184303) | Corn rhizosphere microbial communities from Kellogg Biological Station, Michigan, USA - KBS Corn C7-2 (SPAdes) (version 2) | ecosystem: Host-associated > Plants > Roots > Rhizosphere > Soil ... | reverse complement strand
CTGGTTACAGCCGGAGGGCTTTTATTTTACAAATATAATCAAAATTTGGGTAACTATATACTAGTTAGGACAAGGGGTAGTGACTCATTTTGAAATTTAGTAAAAAAATAAAGGGCCGTAAAAACAGCCCTACCGTTGATACATAAATTTTTAAACTGAAAAGATACTCATCTACAATTACCAAAAATCGAATATAATTAAGGGCGTTTAACGTCCCAAGATTTTACCGTAAAACGGGGCTTGATCAACGGTTGAAAGATTACCCTCTCTTTTCTAAGCCATCAAGAACCTTTAATAGTTCGGTTTTTAACTCCTCCAATTCGGCAATACTGTCTTTATCAAATTCTCCAGCAATAGTCTTTTCGAGTTCAGCAATAGTTGCTTTCAGGTTTTCGACGCCTTGATGTTTCGATGGATAGCCGTCCATCGGTATTCATATTAGAAAGGTACAATATTTCTTAATTTTCAATATGAATCTTGGTCATGGTCTAACTTGTATATAGTTACCTCTTGAAACAAAGAAAAGAACCAAAACCTGCCTGCCGGTAGGCAGGGAAAATTCAAGGAAAAAAGTAATGCTCCGCACTTTTTTCCATTGCTCACGCACAAGTTCCAGAACTACTGATTACGGCCTTTTCAGATATAGCTATTTTCTTTTTAGATGTAATCTCACCTCACCTAATTAACTTTCTCCGACTGACGCTGCTTCGAATTGTATGGACTTCAGGCGCTGTCCCGACGCCTTGCTTTTCCTCTAGGGAACAGGTTTTTAATTAGGGCGTCGGGAAGGCGCTGGAAAACTCTAATCTTCCGTCCAGTAGTCTGGCTAATCATTTTGGTCACCCACTCGGCATAGAGTGTCCAACATGAACAATTCATACCGTCTTGGATGATAATTCCACTGAAAGTGTTCGGCCAAGGAAATATTCAGCCAAGGGCAGCTACCGCATCGAAATCGGCTGTGCTTTCTTTGTTTCTTTCTTTGCACAAAGCAAAGAAAGAAGAGGCGCTATCGGTTATTTTCTGTCCGTGTGAAAGTTGCCCGGTAAGTATAAGCAGGGATACTAAGACTGATTTCATATTTCTTAATAAAATGCAAAGGTTGCGCATCTTACACACAAAAATCGCTACCACTGCTGCAGGTTGCGACGAGTTGCATTAGCCGCAAACAATGGATAACTAGTTTGTCCTTCGACAGATTTTTTTAATCAATCGGTATTGCGTCCGGGTTGTAGGCAATTTCCCAGAGATGACCATCAGGGTCTTTAAAATACCCTCCATACCCTCCCCAAAAAGTTTTCTGAGCAGGCTTAGCGATCGTAGCGCCAGCCGTTTTAGCCAGTGACAATATGCTGTCTACCTCCGCTTCATTTTTTGTATTATAGCCGATTGAAAATTCTGTAGATGAGGGATCACCCTTTTTCAATTTTGAATCCCATGCTAAATTATCTCTTGAATATAATGCCAATGTCATTCCGTTCTTGAGATCAAAGAAAGCAACCTCACCATGTTCAAACTCTTTACCGACGATGCCTTTCGACGGAAAGCCCAGTCCTTCGTGATAAAACTTGAATGATTTCTCCAGGTTGTCTACTCCTAGTGTTAAGGTTGTGAATCTTGATTTCATTTTTATTTGTCTTTTTGATCGGTCGAAGGCAGTAAGAACTGTAAGTGCAACTACTGCCACCATTATTAGGTGCTTCATTTTTTTACTGTAAAAATATTTGAGAGTAGAGCAATGGGCTTTGGAAAAATGCGACAAAATCAGGTAAGTGTTGGGGTAACTCCGTTGTATCGCTTGAACTCATTAGTAAGATGAGCATGGTCATAATATCCATGATCAAGAGCAATAGACAATATTGACTCCCCTGGTTGTCGATTTTGAAAAGCCGTCATGGTGTTTTGGTAACGAGTAAGATTGATCAATTGTTTGGGTGAAATTCCAATGTGCTGTTTAAAACTTCGTTCTAATTGGCGGACAGTAGTAAAATTTTTTGATGCCAATGCTTCAACATTTATTTGCCCTTTGTGTGACCGGATCGTTTCGATTACCTGTAACAAAAAGTAATTTGGCTTTTTAAGTTTATCAGAGAAGAACTGGTTAAAGTAAGCGACGTGATCAACCGATATTTTTTTAAGGTCAAATAAAGATCTGTTTTCACACTCAATAGTTTTGTCTGTTATTTCGTGAAGAGATGCGAACTTATGAAATGCAGAAAAACCACCAGGCTTGAAGCGAACTCCTACAAGGTTAGTTTCATTGTGCATGAGTGTTTCTTTAAACCGGGTCATGGTTCCTACTAAATAAGCGTTCTCACTCTGCATATTTGATGCTCCGTTGTCTGTTATGCAGTCGCTTCCAAGATTAAAAATGAAATCAATACAACCATCGGGCAATATTTTTTCTGTAACAGTATTTACCCGGTCGCCCTTCGCGGTCCAATAAGCATCAATATAACTTGCTAGTGATTTGTCGGGATCTACCTGCGAATATTTCATACCTGGCTCCTTTGAATTATTACTACCAATGGCCAATATGCGTTATCTACATGTGTGCGACTAATTAAAGGTAAAGCTTCATTGTTTAAGTCTATAGATGATTTGATTTCTCATCCGATAGTTGTCGGATTTATTCTCCAACAGTACCTGTTTTGACTTTTCCTGCCCGCTTATAACAGGCAATAATAACTCCTTTCGATGTAAGTATACTTTCGGTTAAAGTAAAGGCTGCCGGAATGGTTCCATTATCAAAGATCTTTTTTCCCTTGCCTAAGGTCAATGGGTAAATTTTGAGTCTTAGTTCGTCTACAAGATCATTCTTAAGCAGCAACTGGACGAGCTTACTGCTACCCCAAACTTGAATGTCAGGGCCTTTCGATCCCGAACGTTTTCGGGATTTAATCTTCTTGATATCCGCCACAGTTTTTATTACGACTGAGTTTTTCCAACCGGTAATCAGCGGATCCGACTTTTTCATGTTCTTAGAAAAAACATATTTCATGCCTTCATTAATACCCGGCCAAAAGTCTCCATGTTCAGGCCAATAGTGGGACCAGATCTCAAATGTTTTTCTGCCCAGAAGATAATCTGCGGGTTTCAGCTCTTGTTGCACAACCTTGCCAGACACTTCATCACCATACGGAGCCGTCCAACCGCCATATTTAAAACCGCCTGATGTGTCTTCCTTAGGTCCACCCGGTGCTTGCATTACTCCATCTAATGAGATCATTGATAACACGATTATTTTTCTCATACTACTTCCCTCCATTGAAAATTTATTTTTGAAAGCCTGCTCGCAAGCAGGCTGGTTTCTTCAGTTCTTATACACTTTAACTTGTCAGGACCGTTGTGATAAAGTTGTCAACAGATCTTCCAGGTAATTCAATGTCATCGTAAATCCTTCGCGGAAGCCCATTTCAATCATCTTTTCGAGATCGGCAAGGGCCTTATGTTTAATACTAATGCTGACTTTTGTTGTGCCATTTTGCTCACTGAAGGTCAAATCCCAATCTGAAGTTGGTAATTCGGTATTGACGTTTTCATCCTTGTCGGCAAATGAAGACAAGATTTTGAAATTGGTTGTTGGACTAATAGACGTGAATTCCTGGATTGACCAAAACTCTTGCCCTTCGGGACTTACCATAGCATAAAATCTTCGCCCACCCACTTTGAAATTCATAAATTTTGTTTTAGATGTCCAGGGTTTAGGTGCCCACCATTGGTCAAGGATTTCCTGTTTGGTGAACGCATCCCATACGAGCGAAAGATCAGCATCAAATTCTCTGTCGACGAATACTGCCTTTGCGGTTTTGTCAACCGTGAAATCAAATAGCAAAGTGCTTTTCATCTTTTCTGTTTTTTAATTGTTGATAATACTTTGTCGAGTTGATCGAACCGGGCTTCCCAAATTTTTCTGAATTGGTTAAGCCACTTGTCGATCTCTTTCATTTTCTCAATTTCGAGTGAGTAGAAAATTTCACGGCCTTGTTGTTCCTGTTTTACCAGTTTGCACTCCGTGAGTATCCGAAGGTGTTTAGAAACAGATTGCCGGGTAGTGTTGAAGTTTTCCGCAATGGCGTTCGGTGTCATTGCCTGCAATGCGATCAAGGTAATGATTGCCCGCCTCGTCGGGTCAGCTATTGCCTGGAAGATGTCTCGTCTCATAGTGCTAACATGATTATGAAACTATTCGGTTGCAAATATATGTGCAACTATTTGGTTTCGCAAATTTTTTTTTCAGGTTGAAAGATTCGTACGATTCGCCCACCTGTAAAGTCGGGTGAGGATGATCTTATCAACCCAATTCATTTAAACATTAATTTTCCAGCCCCGTAATTTTTCGAACTCGATTTTCGCTGAATTCTGAAATGTAGAGACTGCCGTCAGGTGAGATTGCGATACTATTAGGGTCTTTAAACTGTGCATCCTTTAATGGTCCATCCTTGTCGCCTGCAACTCCATTTCCAGCCAGGACTTTTTCGCTACCGCGGCTATCGATTGCATAGATGTTATGACAAGTAAAACACGTTGCATATAATGTTCCTGTTCTTTTACTGAATGCCAGGTAACTGAGTGTGCCCTTAATCCTTGCAAAAACATTAACACTGCATTTTGCATCTATTTGGTATATCACCCCTGCATTGTTACTTGCTACATACAAATTGCCTTTATTATCGAAGGCGAGTCCGAAAGGTAATTTGAGGCCGCTGGTTATTTGGGTGATCTTGCCTTCTTTGCTTATTTTTTTAATGTTTCCTGCTTCATACTCAGAAACAAATAGATTTCCTTTGTCATCGCATTTGATATCACTTGGTTTATTCAATGCCCGGGCGATCGTATCAACAGAACCAGCGCTCATTTTCAAAATTATTCCGGAATAAAAGTTGCTGACGTATAAATTACCTGCATCATCAAATGTAAGGCCGTCCGGCGAATCGCTTGTAAGTACTACTTCTGTTGTACTATCGTTTATGATTTTTACGACCTGTTTACCACTTTCATTAGCGATGAATAACTGGCCATCTTTGTTTATCGCAAACCCGTTGGGTCCATTGAGTCCTTTAATCGCTAAAGTCTTAACTGTTTGGGAAATAACGGGCAGAACCGAAAATATTGTGAGCACTGTCAATAGACCTTTCATAAGTCAAAAGTAATTTGTCTATACAGTAATTAAATGAAATCATAACAGTGAAAGAAACTACCTGGTATTTGCGCAAGCCATGCCGCGTGGCCGTTATTGATCTTTTGAACGTCCGAAATTTAATATTTCTTTCATTCCATCTCCTGTGCGCCAAACAACATGATTTTTTAATTCATCAATACGCCAATGATCATAAACTTTCTTTGCCCGGGCTGAGAGTATTCCGTCCGCAAGAAAGTGTTTATTATTTAGAGACGGATTATTTTCGTCGTCAGCCCACATATGGTTGGCAATTATATTGCTTCGCAAAGTCGCTGTATCATTTTTTATGTCAACAATGAAGTTTGTTATTACGTGATGAGTTGCCCTAAACCTGGCGAAACTTCTTAAATGCGTGTCAAGTATATTCTCTTGTCCAACTATTCCTGTACCGTCCGGTTTTATAAGTCGTGCACTGTCTGTGAAAGTTGCTTTAACGATCTCCATATCGATACGCTTGTCATCTACGGCTGCAAAGTATCGAATTAACAAGTCGCTTATTTGCATTCTTTCAATAATTTCTTTTAGTTGATCGTCCATTGTCATCGGTTTGTTTCACCTAAGATTTTCAGGGCCCAACAAAATATTTAACCCCAAGGCCAATGCGTCACGTTTAGTGCCGTGTCTGCTCAACCCCATCTTGTATTGCCGCTTCCAGTGTATCAATGTTTACATCGTTCAGTGTTTTGAACTTAATGCAATAACCGGTCACGCTAGCTTTGCCCATTTTTTTCCCATAAGTATTCGCCAGGTATTTTTTATCTTTTATACCGAGGATATAAACAGAAATACCAGTTGTGTTTGCACTGAGACCAATTTGATAGAACTCCCTGGTTTCTCCATTAGCATATTTTATTGTGTAAGATCCATAGCCAATATTAGGATTAGAAACAGTTTTATTTTCGTCGTTTTTACCATCCAGGAACCATAGTTTACATGCCGGCATCACTTGAAGTATTCTCCGATGTAGTTCTTGCATGTCGCTGCGTTTTGGTTCGGGTTGACTGGCAATATAGGTTTTGATTTGTTCTTGTATGTCCATATAAATTATAGGTTGCTTGACGGTGCTATAAACTTGTCACCAACATCCGGGGCTTACCGGAACTGATGCAAAATAACGGACGGGGCGATGAGGATCTACTTGTCCAGGCCATATCGTCAAACATAGTGTTGAGGCAGTTTATTTTTCTGATACGACGTTTTTAAATCGCCCGATCATTCAATACCCATCTGTATTCTCTATTTCGTGTCAGGATTTACCAGCTGTTTAATTTCGCTTATCTGAACAACAGGCTGAATGTTGGTATAATTTTTAAAGTCACTGATAATTGTATCTATGTTTTGTGCGATTGCATTATTATATTCAGCAACATCACTTACGTAAAAATAACCTATGGCCACGAAAGGTGCTTTGGCATTTGGTGCTCTGCCGGCTATGCCTTTGTCAATTTCATAAAATCTTAAATTTTTACCTAAAAATCCAGCTACCATTGGCATATGCTTTTTTTCATAATAGTCCATGTCAAAGGTTTTATCGTCACCATTCGGATAAAGTATTGCTACCTTAAACATTCCGACTTCTGGTTTGGACGTGTGTTGAAGGTGACTGGTTTTGCAACTTATCAAACCTGTGAAGGCCAAAATTAGCGAGAAGAGGGTAATTTTAGTTGTCATATAAATTGATGCTATTTTTTTTAATTAAGACGTTTAATTGGCACCAACGTCCGCGACTCATTAACGGTCAAGTTGGTTACGATTTTTCATAATGAAGTGCAATTACGCCACATGCAAAAGTTTTCGACTCTACAAGTTTCAATTTAGTCGTCCCGATTATATCTTTAAACAGCGGCATACCTTGTCCTAATATAATTGGATTAACAAAGAGCCAAAACTCGTCAATCAGTCCTTGGTTTAATAGCGATTGTGAAGCACCAGGGCTTCCAAATATTAAAATATTTTTTCCGTTCTGTTGCTTTAATTTATTAATGTTGTCCGAAAGGTGGTCGCTAATAACTTTGGTATTGTGAAGTCCGGTTTCTCGAATAGTTTTAGATAATACAACTTTTGAAACTTTGTTATACCAATTTGAATGCTCTTTGTCGTGTTTAGTTGCATTTGGGTGTTCCCCCGCTTTTGGCCAATAGCTTTGCATCATTTCATAAGTTACTCGTCCGTAGAGTGCGGTGTCAGCCTGGTCTGTCATTGTCGCAACAAAGTCAAACATTGCGTCATCCAAATTTATCCAATCCATTTCTCCGTTACGTCCTGCTACAAAACCATCAAGTGAAGTGTGCATAAAGAATATTAAATTTCTCATCTGGTGCATTTATAATTTTTTTATAAGGGTAGATCTAGTAAATCTTTTCCCACAATGATATTTCCTGAAAAGGTAGTTCTTACGGCATTCAGCCATACTTGTTGTGTTAATGATATATCGTCAGAAGGCACAAAATGGTTGAGAATAAGAGTTTTCACTTTTGCCGCAGTCGCAATTCTTCCGACATCGGCCGTTGAGGTATGATGTGACAGGATGCTTGCTCTTAATTTAGTTGCGTTAGGACGTCGCTTAACCATTTCTTCGACTGCTGGCACATACATCACTTCATGAACAAGATAATCCGCATTTGATGAGAAGGGAATGAGGGCCGGACAATAGGCAGTATCACCCGAGAAAACGATTACCCTATTACCCAGTATAAATTTTAGAGCAAAGCTCTCCTCGATTGGAGGATGAATATTTCTTAATGCAGTTACTTCAAACTCCGCGTTTGAAATAATGCTGCCCTCAGAATATTCATGGTTTACAATAAGAGTTCTTATATCATTTCTCCCTTCGTCCTTGATCCGTGTTTCGATGTCATACCGGTTAGATTCCCAATAAGAAGAGAGCATGGAATTCAGCCCCAAAGGAGCGTACACATGTATTGGTTGCTTCAATCCGGCAAGCCATGCATTGTATAAGAGCGGTCCAAGTTCAAGATTATGGTCAGAGTGATGGTGCGTAATGAAAACATAATTTATAGATGTTAAGCTAACTCCCGCATCTAATAATTTAAATGTGACACCAAAACCGGTGTCAATTACAATTTGGAAGGATTTATATAGAAGCAGGTTAGCAGAAGGCGTTTGTTTATAAGAGCGAATAAAAGGTCCGCCCTGAGTACCCAGCAAAATGAGCTTGTTGCCTTCGTGCCGGTCAACAAAATCGTCAGTGGATGAAACACTGCGAAGCTGTAAACCGATTGAACCGGTCGCAAGACTTGAAGTTCTAATAAATTGTCTGCGGCTTAACTTCATAAATATACTTATGCCGATGTAACGCTTGGCTGGAACGGCAAGGACTTTCTGCTGTACGGGTATTCTGTAATCTTTCAGCCAACAGAAGCCGATTGAAAAACTAACGTTGAAGTTATATTCTTTTGTTGAGATTTATTCGTTTACCCTAAACAGTGGGTGCTAGCGATATATTGATGAGTATATATTCGTCAGCCAACGTAGCAGAGATTTCATGTTATGCATTCGCGCCTTTTACAGCCATCGTCTAACTTTTTGTCTATAATTGGCAAATTCATCTTTAAAAGCTCGTTCGAGATAACTTTCTTCCTTTTTTATGATTAATACCTCGACTAAAAAAATTAAAAGAGGGAACAATATTATATTCCACCAGTTGCCGATTAAACATGTTAAGCCAAGATAGACAATAGCAAGGCCAACGTACATTGGGTTTCTGGAAACACTATAAATGCCATTTGTTTGAAGTGAAGAGGCCGGCTTAAATGGGATCAGTGTATTTTTTGTTCGAAAAAATTTGGTCAGGCTGGTTACAAGAAAAAACAACGAACAAACCAGCAAGACAATTCCAAGAATTTTTGACAATGGATGATGGAAAGGAGCGTTATCAATATAAAATTGTCTTTGCAACAAGATGGCTGCTAAAAATGCTACTACATAAATCAGAGGTGGGGGAACATAGACTCCTGGACTGTCCTGTTTCATTAGTTTGATTTTATCAGTTAACGATTGGCTTTAAAAGCATGATGCATAACGCTAACGCATTGCCGAAGCGCCTTAACTTTTGTTTTTTTACGGCGCAGTGCTAAAGTTAAATGGAATTGCAAAAGCTGAGATAATTTGTTGTATCGCCGGCATTTTGGTAATGCATATGTTATACGCAATTGTTATTTTAGAAAGTCAAGCAATCCTGAATAGAAAGATTCTGGTTGCTCTACCCACGGAAAGTGACCACTCTTTTCAATCCAAAATATTTTAGCCTTCTTATTCAATTCTTTAATTTCAAAAGTTGAAAACAACCCGACGGGGTCCTCTCTTCCACAAATAACGAGAACAGGCATCTGCATTTTAGAAATGGCCGGTTTCAGATCATAGTTGATTCGATTTAAGTCTTGAAGCATTAACTGTTGCATCGCATTATTTGAATTGGCGCCTATTAGTGGTCCAAGGCTATCAACTTTCAAAGCATCAAAAAAAAGAAGTCGTGAAAATGTTCTGTTCAATGTCCGCATCGATTCCATTGAAGCAGTGCGATTAACAATTGAGTCTTGAATCTGTTGCATCAGTATCTTTTCTGCCTTTGATGCTCTTGACAAAATATTGTCCTGGAGCAGTTCATAACCCGACCATTCCAATGGCCCCGGCCCAATTAAAACAAGCTTCGCTATTTGATCCGGATATTTGGCCCCGTAACTCATTGCTAACATTGCTCCCCAGGAATGCCCAATGATCGTAATCCTCTTAGCATTTTGCTTTTCTAATAATACGTTTATGTCATTTATTGCTTGATTTAAATTTATCGTACTGCTGTCCATTGGATTGGTGTGAGACTTTCCCGTACCTCTCTGATCGAATAGAATTGATTTATAGTTTTTGCTTAAATGTTCGCTTAATCGAGATAGCTGGCTGGAAGCAATTCCAGGTCCTCCACTTAGCAGTAATATTGGTTGACCTTCACCTTGGACAGAATAATATAGCACAGCTTTAGAAACAACGATCGAATCATTTTTCTGCGCGATCAACAAAGAGTGATAAAATAGATTGAGTGCTAAGAAGAATGTCTTTTTCATACAATTGCGTATAACTTCCGGGGCTTGCCGCAGGTCGTCGAATCGAATGACTTTTCCAGCCTCCTGAAGTATCGGGCCCGAAGCCTCGGGCACTACAAATATATTTTATTTAACGGTGAGCCATATTGGCTGCAGGTATATTAGCTGATTTATTAGTTTGAGTATTATTTCTGATTTGTGGCTGTGTTAGAACCTTGTATAATAGTATTATGGTCTTGGGCTAGAAGCCACTTTCCTTTTTTCTTTACAATGACATAAGTTTTGATATGCCGTTCGTTTTCATGCTTAATCCCATCAGGAGTAGTGTAATTATCAACTTTATGGATAACATCAGCTATTGCCACATCATGTGTGAGGAAGCGAATGTCCATACGTTCTATTCGCATTGTCACTCCTTTCAAAAATGTTTGATGAACAGCCCGGACTGTCTTGAGAACGCTGTCACGTCCCTTGTCAATGCCTCCTCCGGGATTGATATGTTCCCAATCGGTTGTTGAATAGGCGCTGGCATTTTTGAATCCGCCGTCGTTAAAGTCTTCTTGAAAAGCAATGACTATTTTCTCTATTGCCTTCTTATCTTGTAAAGCTTGTCCTTTGGCGATTACAGATAGACCTGTTAGCATAGTTATACATAGAAAAAATTTCATCGCAAATGTATTTAGGGTTTGGTAAAGAGAAAAACTGCTTAAGGCTTGCATGCATGGGACACGGCTTGGCCATGTGGCTTTATTCGTCGGCTGAAACAGAAGCCGATTAGCGAACAAAAATCTGAGAAAATATTCATTGCCTGCCATATGCCAAACCGCCTGTGTGCGTTCGTTTTTACATTTAATGGCCTTACTTTAGTTTAAGAAATTGTTCAGCATTACGGGAAAGTATATCTCTCTTCTGATCCTCCGTTAAAAATTTAGCACTTAATACATTATTTATTGCTATCGAAATCGCTTCTGGCCATACCATTTGATCTGAGCCAAACATAATGCGTTTGCCAAAACCAGCTTCTATCAGCCTTCTTAAATAGTCATGGAAGTTTTCAGTTGGCCTTGTCCAGTCGATAACGGCTATGTCTACATACACCTGGGGGTGGGCATACATCAGTGCAATCATTTCATCAGCTAATGGCCAACCGGCATGCATTACGTAAATGCGCATTTTGGGATGTCTTACCAATACATCTTCCAATTCCAAAGCATTGCTTAGTTTCATTCGGTAGTTTGGTGTGCCGCGATAAGGAGCACCTTGTGGGCCAGGGCCAATATGAATGGCTACTGGGACATCGTATCTTTCAGCCAGAGAATAGTAAGGTTCTAAGATTGAACTATCAGGTGCAACGCCGTCCAACTGAACATAAATTTCTCCAAGTACTTTTATTTTACCTCGTTCAAATGCACTTCTTAACCAATTGGTGTCCGGCAAATTATTAGCACGAAATGCTAACCCTGTAATAAAAAGGTCTGGGTTTTTATTTTTCCACAAGAACTCTGCGGCTGTATCGTCCCCACTGATCACCGCCTTTTTATAATTCCACTTTTTCATCTCAACCATTGTTGCATCATAATGTTTTTGTGGATTGTCGGCTATCATTGCTTGTCCTGTTCTTGGATTGGGAATATGTGCATTCCAGCGTCCATCCTCTGAATACACGTGAAGATGCATGTCAATGACTGCATAAGTCATTGTTTGACCCATTGCATAAAATGACAAAAAAATCAATAGCGCCAAAAGTAAAGTTCTCATCTGTCGCCTCTTTTACATGAAATGACGCACAACGTCCGCGACTTGCCGCAGGCCGCCAAATCGCCTTGAGCTTCCTCCCTCCCGAAGCATAGGGATCCGAAGCCTCGGGGGCCACAACAAAAGTAATTTATAAAAAGCGGCGATCCCGAAACTTCGGGACAACACGATGCAGGCTTGCGGCCAGTCATATGTTATAAGCCGGCCTTGTTTTCTTCATTATTATGAACAACCCAGTTTAGTCTGGAAGTATCGAATCCCACTTTTGAAGCGAAATTTAGATATTCTTCTTTAATTGTATTTGGAATACTCGGAGTACGTGATAGAATCCACAAATAATTAAAATTCCTGCCGGCAATGAGGGCATAGTTATAGTCATCGTCAAGCCTAATGACATTATAACCTGCATAGAATGGCCCGAAGAATGAAACCTTTAACATTGCCTCATCAGCCTCATGCACAAATTTTGCTTTCCCAATAGCCTTTTTCCATTCATTCTTCTTGTAATTGTAGCCTCTATTCACAACTCTGATTTTGCCATTTTTCAATGAAGAATATTCAGCTGTAGTATTGTTCAGATCCCTTTCAAATTTAAAATCAATTCGGGCTATTTCATACCATTTCCCTAAATAACGGTTCTTATCAAATTTTTTGACCGCTTCTACACCATTAGGTATAGACTTACATGAAAATATCGACATAACAAATAATGCTATAAGCCAACTTCGACTCATTGGACCCATTGATTAAAATAAACAAACAAAATCGGGAATGGTTCAGCAGGCAGGCTTATAACGACCACGGCTTGCGCTGGACGTCGAATCGGTGTAGGTTTTATTTATTGTTGAATTTTTTATAAAGCTTGGGAGCAATCCCAGGTAAATCTTTGTCTATTCATTCCTTGCCTTTCATGTCAGTGTTGCTATCATAAAAAGTGTTGATCATCCGGTTAATGTTGCCTGGCTGTGGCCGTGCATATTCTGTAGTTGATAAGAGATATGGGCTGGAAGCTCAAATCGAGGATAAGCGCAAAAAATTCACAGGAGAGAAATGCAAGGTTGGTAGCAATTTTTATATTGTCTATAAGGCCCGTGTGCCGCTAAAGATTTTATAGAGAAATGTGAAAAAGTCTGCTTTGCCATTTTTTGTTAATTACGACGTTTTACTAACTATGAAAAGCGTTCATTTATTTTGCCCTCAGTTATGTAATGGAACAGCCAGTCTTTAATTACCATTGTCCAGCCCTGTTCACATTTTGCAAAACATTCTTTTGCAGGCACAAGGCCATAGTGAGTAAAGTGAAGAATACTGTTATCCCTGTCAGATGTTATCTCAAAAATCATTTTTGTATTTGTCCACTCTTGCTTATCCTTTTTAAGCCAATGGAGCGTGCTTTCAATAACCAGCCAGACTACCTTTTTGTCAGGAACAACGTCAATCAATTTCTGTTTTGAATAATGTGCGCCCAGATGATTAATTATAAATTCATCATTGAGTTTCCTTGTGCTGCCTTTAAGGTCTTTGCCTCCCCACCATTTTGAAACATCGGCAGTGATAATTTTAAAAACTTCTTTGGGAGATTTTGCAACTTCAATTGTTGCCGTGTAACTATTTTTTTGCATTTATCTATTTAATTGTTTCAGTAATATTTTGAAATGGAGTAAATATCTTTCGGGGGTTTGTAACCTTCAATTATTAGCGAAATTTTCAATAAAGTGGTAAAGTAAATTCTTGATGCAGAATTCTTCAGGCCACCATTTGGTAAGGTCGATGACATGCTTGAAAACTTTATCAGAAGATTTTGCGACTTCAATGGCTACTGTGTATTTCGTGATTATCTTTTTTATACATGTTTGGTTTAATTATTCAGGAAGCATGGAATCGTTCCAATCCTTTATTACAAATGATTTTACAAGACCTTCCAATATAAAAGGGTCTTCTTTAACAAACTGCTCTGCTGCTGCACGGGTTTTGAATATTGCCATGTTACCTCTGTCAGCAAAAGGTCCGATGCCGACAACTTCCCCTTGAGCAATGTATTTATCTACAATTGCTTTGTGTCTTGGATAAACACTCATAATTGTTTCCATGGTGGCTCCTGATGGTTCGCCAATAATTACTGCTTTCATTTTTTTATGATTTTGAAAGTTGAGATTGCTTATAGCTATCGAGTTGTCTTTTCCTTGTGGTTATTAAATTGTGCGAACTCTTTCAACAAACGTGTCCAATGCCCATTGGCACGACTTATAACAATCATACGTTGGGACCATTACCAATCCATTCACTTTGGTCTTTGGCATTTTTAAAATAGTATTCCTAAACCAACCAAACTACTTTTTGATCCGCGTTGAGCCTCTTTAATCGAAATCATTTTGCTAGTTTCTCCAGTAATTGATGATCTTCCGAAAGGATTTTTTGCAAGTCGTTAGAATCTTGACACGCAGCGGTGTCCGTGGGCCCAAGTTGTTTTAAAAATGTGAGTGGTTCCTCCAAGGCTTTATCGGAGAATTGATCTAGCATTTTGTTGATTTCGTATTTGATTTCCTCTTTCGACATGTTCTTATAAAAGTACGATTTTTCAAACTGAAGAACTGTTCGATAAAATGGCAGGCAACGTTGCCGTCAAATTAAGTGGTACTTCCGGCCGAGCCGCAGCAGTAATGCAGTTCAGTAAAGATAATTCGATGCCGTGTTTTTCGTCAAGCTACATAGCAGCACTTTCAGCCACACTCTCAGCAATGCAGTGTTATGCGTAGTACCACTATCATGAAACATTTGATTTTACCTGTTGTATTCGGCGGTTTTCTACTTTCCAACGATACTCTTCTCCATAACAGATTCAAATACCTTCAGGAATCTATCAGTATCTACACCAATAGCAGCGTTGACAAAAGGTTTATCCTTCCACGGTGCTAACTGCAGTTGATAATCGTAGGCCGGCATAATCGTCTGCCCAATCGCAATTCCATCGGTCACTACTCTCACCGGTCCTCTGGTAAGCTGGAAAAGAGTAGGATCAATAAGAAACATAACAGCAGATGGATCATGTACATAGAAACCACCTGTCAGCTGATTAGAGGTCTTGTAAAAGTTTAGGTAGAATCGGGTAATGGCAAAAACAAAGGGTCCGTATTGCTGGTTTTTGTTTTTTATTCGAAGTAAAATATCATCGTTCAACTTCACTTTTGTGGTTACGTCAAGGCCGATCATGGTGACTTTCCAAGGGGCTGTAAAAACAATATCCGCAGCATCGGGATCACCTTCTACGTTGGCCTCCGCCACAGGGTTCACATTTCCCGGAACGTGCAAATCACCACCCATCAAAACCACTTCTTTGATGTTTTTGGTAACGTTTGAATCGATTTTTATTGCCGCTGCAAGATTGGTGAGCCGGCCTACGGCTAAAATGGTTACTTCACCCGGGAATTCTTTTGCTACATCAACAATAAACTGTGCTGCCGGTTTTGACTCAAAGGTAATTTTTGGAACAGGCTGATGGGTATTTCCCAATCCATCTTTTCCGTGAATAAAATCAGGAGGAGCATCAAGCGGCTTACGCAAAGGTTTGTCTGCTCCTTTGTAAACAGGAATGTTTCTTTTGGACAACTCCACCACCGTTAATGCGTTTTTCGTTGTCTGCTCCAAATATGCGTTTCCAAATACCGTTGTAATTCCCAAAACCTCGAAGCCAGGATAATTCATCGCTAAAACAAGTGCTGTGGCATCATCGACACCAGGGTCACAATCAATAATTATTTTCCTTAATTGGGCGTGAGCTGTAAACTGTCCAAAAGAAAGTATAAGTATTGAAATGAATAAGAATGTCCTGATCATATTGGTTTGGGCTTGGCGGCGGGCCGGCGTCAAGATACAAATTAGTACTTGCGCCAAACCGATGTGCTCGTTGCACAACTCACATGTTGTTCATAAAGATATTTGTTTTTGACGTTGTGATAGCAGTAACTTATAGCTATGCAAGGCAAAAAGAAATTT
>Ga0207674_10004909_pt1 | contig 15993 bp, 12 predicted proteins | sample KBSCornC72_FD_184303 | JGI IMG/M metagenome (GOLD analysis project Ga0207674, IMG submission 184303) | Corn rhizosphere microbial communities from Kellogg Biological Station, Michigan, USA - KBS Corn C7-2 (SPAdes) (version 2) | ecosystem: Host-associated > Plants > Roots > Rhizosphere > Soil ... | reverse complement strand
AAATTACGGGTTTGCGAAACATCGATTATTACTTACATGACAGCATGATTACTCACGCTAACGGTACTCTCGGGATATTACGTAGTAACTTATTGAAAGTGTCATGAAGACGAGGCCTGTCAAGATAATTGGTGGTAGAAATGTTAGTACTGCCATGACGCCAAAACCAATGCCAAATACGATCAACTGAATTACCACCAGCCCTTTCATCAACGACGGCTCGACTCGTTTCCTCAGCAAATAGATGTTATTCAAGGCCCCCAGCAAATAGAGCAAAGGAAAGCACGCACTTAAAGCGTTAAGCAATTGTTGCATGCTTCGATGAATGCCGCCGCCCATGTCCATCTGATAACTCGTCATCAGTTCGAGCAGTTGACGTTCCGTATCACTCGTTGCAACCGGTGTTATGAAGAAACTGAGTGAGTGACCCAATGCGGTAAGAAGCTGCAGCACGACCGCAACCCATAACCAGAACGTATAACGCTTAAACATCGGAATCTCCTGTTAGGTAATCTAGTCTCTCCTCCGCTGTCGAGTGAAATCTACACTCGTCTTGCCAGACCTCCAAAGTTGGTCGGGGCATGCTGACTAACAGGTAGTAGCGATAGGCGCTTAGCCTATGGTTCTGTAATGTTCAATTCTTTTTGTAACTTTTCTTGAACCCACGTGTTTTAGGAGACGTAGCGCAGCTTATGGCGAGCCAAGATGATGAGTTCACCATGCTGTTTCAGGATTTCTATCCGGGCCTATGTCGCTTTCTGGAGTGTTTATTAGGAGGGCGCGCCGAGCTGGCGCAGGATCTGGCACAGGAGAGTTTCCTGCAACTGCACCGAACCGCTTGGGGCACCCTGCCTGTCGGGGAGGCCCGGTTCTGGCTTTATCGGGTCGCTCGCAACCTGGCTATCAACGAGTTTCGGAAATCCAACACCAGGTTTCGGTTGTTTGACCGCGTCGTCGAGGTTATGAGGCCAACTTCTCGCAATCCGGAACAAGAGTACGAGACGCAGGAGCGGAAAGAACTGGTTTTGCAAATGTTAAGAAGTCTTCCAGAGGACCAGCGAATTGCGCTTCTGTTACGTGAACAAGAACAGCTCAGTTATCGAGAGATAGGTAAAGTTTTGAATATCAGTGAAAGCAAAGTGAAGGTAGATATTTTTAGAGCTCGAACCGCCTTGCGTGATCGATGGACGCAGCGCGCGAAGAGTATGGAGGCCACGGCGAAATTATGATGTGCGATTGCACCGAGAAAATTTCGTTGTTGGTCGATGGCGAACTTTCAGCGAGCGACGCTAGAGAAGTTGAGCGCCACTTGTTGACCTGCGCCGAGTGTCAAAGAACACGCGCTGACTTCCTAAGTGTTCGTTCTGAGCTTTCAGCGTTTCGGAGTAGTGCGCCACAAATAGCATTGCGCAAGGAACTCGCGAGAATCCTTGGTCCGGGGGCTACGGAATTACCGGCCGCGCCCAGGAAGAGATCATTCGCGTGGAGTTTTGGTCCAGCCGCGGCCTTTGCAACCTTGATTATCGCCAGCGCGGTAATCGCTCTGCTTTTCGTCAGGCCATTCACTAAACAACAACCAATGGATACGGGCGCTGTTGCAACTGCGAGCCCGCAGCCGGTGACCACCGGGCCGGAGTCAAAGCCTTCTCCCGTTCCTGAAGAGTCTCCCAGGAAAGAAACTCCTGTAGAGCAAACAAAGGAACCAAAAAATGGACCGGCTTCACCTTCCCGACGACGTGGTCCAGTCTCTGCTCCAGCACCAAAACCCGGAGAGCAGTTTGCTTTAAATACAGAACCAGTGCGTTCAGCTGACGCGCAGACGATGACTGTCTTGCACTTTGAGAAGTCGGAATTCTTACTGCGTTCCTTCAGGAATGTCCGAATCGACTCTGGCTCAATTGCCGAAGTTGGGTACGAAAAGAAACGTGCTCAGCAGTTGGTCTATCAAAACATGATTTTGCGTCGCGAGGCTGAGGCTTCAGGTGACGTTCAGACTTCCACTCTGCTTGAGAGTTTGGAGCCGATTCTGCTCGATATCGCTAATCTACCGGAAAAGCCCAGAGAGCACGATGTCCAAGTAATTAAGGACCGGGTTGAACGCAAGAACATCGTCCCATTATTGCAGGTTAATTCTGCGGCGCTTGCTCGTGCGCTTGATTGACATCTTGCCATTCACCTCAGAGGCACAGAGAACATCGATCCCGCGTGTGCGTTTTGGATCACCGCTCGATCTGTTGCGCTTGCTCTTCGAGTTCTCTGTGCCTGTGCGGTGAGTTCCAGAGATCGACCGCGAACTTGAGGTTAAGAACGAAGAAACTGAGAAAAACATTTATGACGAAGATAACAGAATATTTCTCCCGAGCCCGGATGGTAATGGCCCTGCTCTTTTTGGTCGGCTTATCGGCCGCTATCGGACTGCACCCACAACGTGTTTACGGTTTGGACCAGGATATCGCCAAACTCAATCGCTTTGCCCAGGCCTCAAAGTCAAATCCTGCCGCGATGAAAGCATTTCAAGAGGGGCGCGACTTAATTGAATCGCAAAATTGGCAGGGAGCGGCGGAGAAGTTTAACGACTTCATCAAGGGCTTTCCCAAGGACAAGGACCTTGATGCCGCACTCTACTGGTATGGATACGCTCTTCAGAAGCAAAACCTGAAGGATCAAGCAAAGGTTCCGTTAATCAAGCTAATCAATAATTTTCCGAATTCGAGTTGGCGACGCGAAGCCGAGGCCTTGCTGGTCTATCTCGGTGAACAAAACCTGGTCAAGGACAAGAATTACCAGGAGAACTGCGAGATAAAGATCCTGGCGCTTCAAAGTCTTTTCCAGGCGGACGAGGAACGCGCGATCGGTATCGTAACTGAGTCACTTAAGTCCAATGTTGCTAACCAGTGCCAGGGATTCCAAGCTGCGGCGGTCTCGGTCCTTGGTTCGCATGGTGGTCCACGCGTGCTCCCAATCCTGCTTGATGTCGCGAAGAACAATTCAGATCTGAAATTGCGCCTTACTGCAATCAAACGCCTGGGAGAGCAGCAGAACGATCAGGTCACGGACGAACTCATAAAAATCTATGATACGGACCGGACAAAGGAAATTCGCAGCCAGGTCCTGCGCGCGTTGGTCGAAAATCGTACCTCGCGAGGAACGGCAAAGGTTCTTGAAGTCGCCGCCAGTGGAGACGATCCGGTAGCTCGAGTCGTCGCGATCAAATATATCGGAGACTTGAAAGACACTAATTCGCTCGATGCGTTGATTCGAATCTACGACACGGACAAGACTCCTCAAGTTCGCAGCCTCGTATTGCAAGCTCTCTCTGATCGCGAAGAGCCGCGTGCCCGGGCGAAGCTTCTCGAGATAGCGAAGTCGGGAGAGACGCCTGAACTCCGGCTCGAAGCCATCCGCCGTTTAGGGGGTCATGGTCGTGTAGCACTCGATGATTTGCTCCAGCTCTACTCGTCCGAAACGAATATTCAGATCAAGCAGGGGTTGTTGCGTGCTTTTGTCAACAGTAAGGATCCTCGTGCTGTGGCGAAACTCCTGGAGATTGCTAGTGGCCACGACCCCATTGAACTGCGAGCGGCTGCTATTCGACAGCTGGGGAACAAAGACGACGAGCAGACCGTAACTCAACTGGTAGCAATCTACGACTCGGAACAAAACATGCAACTCAAAGGTTCATTGTTGCGAGCATTTGGTGACTCGAAACAGAAGATCGCGTTGCAGAAACTCATGTCCATCGCACGCAATGATCCTTCGGTGGAATTGAGAAAGATGGCGGTAAATTACCTGGGGCAAAGCAAAGACCCGGAAGCGCTCAAATTTCTTGAAGAACTGCTGAAATAACGAGCTCCTTTGTCCGGGCGGCGTGGTGGTGAGCTCTCCAAACTCATCACGTAGCTGACTGTCGCGTCGCCCGGCGAGGAAGTGCTTACTTTCGCGAGGTTCACCTCGCTCTAATTTTCCCCGGAGTCCAATCATGATCCGTTATCCCAAAACGTTAAGTACTCTTTCTTTGGTCCTCGCGTTATCAACCGTCACTTGCGCTGGTGTAAGCATCGCAAGCTCGAAGCTTACGAAAGCGACTGTCACGTCAGGCGACGATGACACTCAGACGCAACCGGCCACGACAACGGTGCAAAGTTTTACTGTTGTCGAAGGTAACGATCTCATGAGCAAGCTCGAGGCAGCGCAAGCGAAGGCCCGCGCACGTTCAACGCCATACTGGTCTGCTTATTCTTTTGATGTGCGGCCCGGTGTCGCTGTAGATGCATCGTTCCGCGAGTTTGATGGGACCATTAATACGCTGGGTGACACATCAGTCATGGTAGGTACGACCAGTAATGGCATCATTGTTGAAACCAGAAATCTCGCCGTCTTCCTGTTAAGGGATCCATCGGCTAACCAGATAATTAGAATGGAAGTCTACAACCTCGAAAGAAAACGCGAGTACGCAGGCTACCCGGTTTACTGGCTGGGTCGCGCCAACAATGAAGAGAGTTTGAATTACCTTCGGGCGCTGGTCAGTGCGGCGCCGCTCGACAATCTGAGCGAGCGCGCGGTGCTGGGAATTGCTCTACATGACGATGTTCGCGTTGCCGGCATGTTGAAAAATCTAATTTCTACATCTCAGAATCCCAGGATTCGATCCTCGTCAGTCTACTGGTTGGGCCAGGTAGGTAGCGAACTGGGGTTTCTGGCAAGTCTCGTCAGCAATAATGCCGAAGAGCCGAAGATTAGACGGCTGGCTGCGTATTCGATTGGCAGGAGTCATGATCGTGGCACCATGACGACCTTGCAGCAACTTTTTGACGAAATCAAGGATAATGAAATTCATCGCAGCCTCGTCTCGGCAGCCGGCGCAAGTGATGAAAGACCTGCAGCCTTCACCTTCTTATCAAATGTCGCAAAAGTTGATCAGGATCTGGAATCGCGCAAGATTGCTGTCAGGCAACTCGGGCAATTTCACACTGAAGCCGCAGCGGATGAATTGATGAGGCTCTATTCAAGCGAAGCAAATCTTGAGGTTAAGAAATCTGTACTACGCTCATTGGTGGAAACTAAGAGTGTAAAGGCCTATGCCCGTGTCGTTGAAATAGCAAGGACCGACAGCAACATCGAATTACGCAAACAGGCGGTGCGTGTACTTAGTGACAGAGGTGAAGCAGCGTTCGAAGATTTGCTGAAACTGTATGACGCAGAGCAGGCTCCTGAAGTGAAACGGTCGGCGCTGCAAGCACTTGGTAATATCAAAAATCCTCGAGTTGAGGAAAAGTTATTTGAAGTCGCCCGAAATGGAGAGCCGATAGACTTGCGTCGCCAGGCTATCCACTTACTTGGGGAACGGGTTGGAAAGCGCAGTTTTGAATTCTTAAGCGCGACGGCTCAAGGTTCAGATGGAAATGCCGAAGTTCAGGTTCAAGCCGTGAAAGCAATCGGCGAACGTCGTTCAGACGAGTCGATAGCACTGTTGATAAAGATTGCCAAAACACATCCGAATCAACAGGTAAGAAAACAGGCAGTGCGGACCTTGGGTGACTCGGGCGATCCGCGCGCGATCGAGTTCTTCCGCGAGGTACTGTCGAAGTAACCTTGGAGTGCGCCGGCCCGGCGGCGCTTTGTGATACCGGCGTTCGACCGCGACGCAATACCTCACGTCGCCCTTTGATTTTGTCCGCCGTCAGGCTCCCCGTTATGACAAAGCGCCGCCAGGCCGGCGCACTCCAAGTTGTTTAGCGCGTTACCTCAAAGTCTACCCATTGATCTGCCATCATCTTTTTATCAGGAACTGCTTTATCTTCGACTATCAATTGCAGGTAGTAACTACCCGGTTCGAGAGACTTTTCGAGCCGTATCTTACCGACGGCTGCGAAATAAGTTGGATCAGATTGTCCGGCAGAACTCAGCATCATGGGTTGAGTTGAATAGATTTCTTTCTCATCGCGCACCAGACGCACTCTTAGTGCCAACTTTGGCGAATTACTCGATTGGTCGAGCGTGGCATTATAGACCACGGTGGCAAATTGAAGTTCTGTACCGGCCGGAAACCGGCGAGTGGCTGGCGCAAGGTTTGAGTCAGTCTTTTGCACGTCAGTTGTAGCTCGTAGCAAAACCCCGCTCATCGCCAGTCTCTTGTTGCGAAGGTTGGGAACGATAATGAACTGACCCGCAGAACCAATACGAGAACTTGTTACATCCCTCGCAGCTACGCGGTATTGGTAACCACCGGGAAGCTTGACTGGAGTATCAAATTGCACAGTAAAGCCTTCACGTAAAGCTTCCTGGTAGGCTTCCTCTCCAAGAGTTAGGGTTTTACCAAAAGTTTGTTTTGAGGCGACTATTCCATTATCCCCAAAGAGGACGGCGGTAATCTCAAGCGTTGCCTGATATGAACCATCCGGAGTCTTCGTAAATGTGAGACCGTGGCCATCAAGATTGATGAAAGACCGAACCAGTGGACCAGTCGCTACGCTGTGAGCGAAGAACGCCGTGAGTGTAAGTTCAATATCCTGTGAGGCGAAGGGCGACATAAGTGTAAGAAGAGTCAAATCCTGAGAACTCCGTATTTTTCTAGCCTCGTCCTCGGTAAATCCGTAGAAGCCATTTCTAGTTCGCAATGTCATACCCGACTTTTTCACGCGGGCTTTTATCTTGTGAAACCTTGTATCAAACGTTTCCTCGGTGGGCCGGTATCCGAGCAGGTAGTAACCACTCTGATCCTCGAGCAGTTGGCCAAGCCTATAATCATTAGAGTTTATTATCATGTACCCGCCGGTTTGCCTGGAGATCAAATCGGCTCCCTGGCGTCGACGCTGTAATAGCATCATACGGAAAGCTGAGGTGTTATTTATTTGCCGAGAAACAGCATTCGAGCTGCCGGCGATGTTGTCCGCTGCAGTTGGACCAGTGTACTGGACGCCGCTGGCATCCACGGCGTAGATAATCACTGAGGAACGTATTGCCTCTTCTGCAATTCTCCTCAGTACACCAAGGTAATCTTTGGTGTCGGTTTTAATGACTTCGAGGCGTTCTACGTACCTGTCGGTTTCGACTTCTTGATCCTGCAGGGGCAGACTATCCGAAAAGACAACCATCGATTTACGGCCTGGAAGTTCTCTCATCGAAGCTACAATAAAACGAAGCGCTTTCATCGTAGCTAAGGCGGAGTAGGTGGAACAGGTCGCACTTTCGCTGCCAACAGATCTTACAGGTTGTCCGCTCTCAGGTATCGCAGGCAAGGCAGGTTGAAAAACACTGAGACCTACGCGACTACAAAAATTCCACCTCACCTTCTCAATTGCCCTCTCAAGCACGCGCTTGTCATTGGTGAACTGCTGTAGCGCGCCGAAATCACCTCCGGTGCGAATGATTGCAACCAGATCATGTGGCCCCATTTTTTCAGCAATGAATTTGCGCAATTGTTTCTGAACGAACCCGACGCTTTCAGCAGACAGTCCGAGGTCGTCCACGACCAGGGCGAAAGTTCGATGATTACTGTCCGCCCGTATTGGAGGGACCGGGGAAGTGAATTCTGGCTTTCCGCTAGTTGTAGCGGGTGGGGCGGGTGGGGCGGAGGTGTTTGGAACATTAGAGACGTAAGCAAAATTTGTTATTTCCTGTCGTTTCCCGTCCTGGAAGATTTCAAAGTCTTCAGCCTTTAAGTCCCTAACCTGCTTACCGTCTTTCGTTACAACTGCGTCCACTTGGACCAGATTAGTCGAAATTCTAACTACATCGTCTTGTTGGTCAGTTGTAGGCGCGACTGTCGTCTGAGGCGACGGTGTTTGCTTTTGATTTTGAGCGGGGGACTGAGCAAGAACGCCAGACGTGACCGTCCACATAACCACACTTAGACACAATGCGAGGAGTCTGATTGATTTCATAGCCATCTCCGTGAAGCGCTAGTTTAGTCCGGTTGGTACCGGATCCCAGGCGCGCATGAGGAGAGTATGAGCGCCGAGAAAGAAATTTGTAGCCGCGTCAGGAAATCGAAGCGGCCACCCTGATTGCTAAATACTTGAGAGGACCTTCTTCCATCTGGCCCACGCATCGTCGCGAGCCTTCTTGTTAGCTTTATATGCTGTCAGCGCCTTTTGATAATCAGCTGTAGCTTTATCATCGGCCTCTTTGTTTCCAGTGGCTGCCGGGGCCGTTGGTTCAGGAGCATCGCCGGCACGCATAAACCCGTGACCTGCACCGTCGTAAGTTACCGGTTCGAAGGTTTTCTTCAATTCGCCCATTGCCGCACTTGTTGCCGGCAAGGTGGCATTTATTCGACTGTCATTCCCCGCGTAAAAACCATAAACGGGCGACTGTATTTTTGCCAGGGCGACTTTATCAGGTGCGTTGTCAGCGCCGGCAGGTGCAGAGCCATAAAAGACAAAAGCAGCTTTAAGCGTCGGACGGTTAGTTGCGAAACGAAAGCTCTGACTCCCACCCCAACAGTAACCAGCTACGACTACCTTGCCGTTCGAGGCTGGCAACTTCGACACGTAATCGGCTACCGCATTCAGATCGGCAGTAATCTGATCAGGCGGGAGATCGCGAATTGCCTGCCCAACTCCGTTCCTATCCAGCGAACTCGTGCCTCCACCATTTGGTCCCATGCCAGAAAGCAGGTCAGGCGCTATAGCTATGTAGCCCGCCTCTGCCAGCTGGTCAGTGAGACTCTGGACCCAATCGCTCATCCCAAAGATTTCATGGATCACAACTACCGCCGTGGCCTTGTCTTTAACTTCAGGATAGACGACAAAGCTGCTGACCTCACGACTCCCATTTTTAACCTTTACCCATTCCTGGTGCCGGGGCGATTTGGCTAGTCGTTGTTTGGCCCACTCTTGCGTTTCATTAGCATCCGCGGAACTAGTTGGCGGAGTTGGTGGGTGGTGATGGTCAGTCACCTCCTGCGATTTAGCACAGGTCGAGCAAAAAAAGATCAAGACAGCAAGGCTAACTAATCTCTTCATAGTTCCTCTCCTGCAGTTTTATAAGCGTAATTATTATAGCTAAGTAACCAACTATCTTCACTCAAACGCGTTTGGGCTTTTAATGTGCTCAGGACGCACTCCCAGGCCGACCATGTACGCAGGTATACGTTGAAGAAAAGGGATCGTCTTAAAGAGTCTGATAAACCAGGGAGGAGAATTGAATTGCTTATCGGTTAGAGCTCTGCCAAGTACGCGATTCTGAATAATGACTTGAGCTCGCTGCGTAATTCTGGTTGGAAATAATCTTCTTTGTTGGACCTGTTTCAGATCTTCAAACGTAACGTTCCTCTCGAGGAGTTTGTCCGAGAGTAGGTTGGCAGTGGCAACGGCATCCTGGATCGCCAGGTTGATTCCCACGCCACCAACCGGCGACATCGCATGGGCAGCGTCGCCAATACAAAGTAGTCCCGGTCGACACCATGTAAGTAACCGGTCAACTTTAACTGTTAGTAGTTTTATCTGGTCCCAATCAATGATCTCGGCCACCCGGTTTTCGAGGAAAGGTGCCACGCCGATAATGTCTTGTCTGAACTGATTCAAACCACGCTGCTTAATCTTCTCAAAGCTGAATTTTTGAATAACGAAACCGCATTGCCAGTAATCTTCGCGATTCAGCATCACCATGATCTTTCCCGCTGTGAAACGCCCCAGCACCTGCCCGGGATCCTCTGGCTTTCGGGAAATTCGAAACCACAAAACATCTATCGGCGCTCCAAGCTCCTCAACCTTGAGTCCGGCCCGCTCCCTAACTATCGACTGGCGGCCATCTGCCCCAATCGTGAGGTCGGCCCTGATCTCGCTTGGTCCATTCGGGCCAGTGACTTTGACGCCTGCGACCTTGTCGCCATCGAACACAAGATCAACAACTTCCATATCCATCAGCAATTCAAATGCGGGGTAAACCTTCGCATGGTCTGCCAGAAAATCAAGAAAATCCCACTGCGGCATGAATGCAAGAAATTTGCATTTGGTTGGGAGGTGCGAAAAGTCCGCGAGCGGTATTGTTTCGTTCCCGATTTGGCCCGCAAGGCCGTGAAGTTCCTGGTGTGGCACCTTGAGAAATTCTTCGAGCAGACCCAGCTCGAACATTAACTCCAGTGTCGATGGATGTATTGTGTCGCCGCGAAAGTCACGGAAAAAGTCATTGTGTTTCTCCAGGACCAGGACTTTGACTCCCGCGCGGGCCAACAGAAAACCCAACATCATGCCGGCTGGACCACCGCCGGCAATGCAGCAACGGAGCGATTGGTCTTTGGTCGTGTTGTTTGCTGAACTCATCAGATGAGCCGTTGATTATCACCAATACTTCACTGAATATGCAGTTGTTTCGTCACAAAACTCTTTCAAATATGAAATGCAATGATCCAGAAGTGGACCACGGGTGTATTATCTTGCCCGTTTTACGATCCTCAGTGAATGAGAGATTACCTATATGTTCAAATCTATTCTTCTAATGTGTTCATTTGTGATAGCAATCTCATTGGTGGCTTGTTCTAAATCGGAATCCGGTACGAATCGCAGTACGGCTGCACCGGCGTCGTCACCAGCTGCATCACCAGCAGCTTCCGCCCACACTCCGGTAGCCAGTTCCGGTGAAAAAGTTGGCGTACCAGAATGCGATCAATTCCTGGCATCATATGAGAGCTGCGTCTCAGGAAAAGTTCCGGAAGCGCAGAGGGCTCAATTTAATGCCGGACTTACTCAGTGGCGCAGCTCATGGAAGAAGCTTGCCGAAACTCCGCAAGGAAAGGCTACCTTGCCGGGCATCTGCAAGACTCAGTTAGATACAGCTAAGACTACGATGAAGGCGTTTGCTTGTACGTGGTAAGTTAAGTAGTTTGCGGCGTCTCGACAAACTATTCGGGACGCCGCAACAACAAAAAAGACTATTGATCCTTTACTCATTTCATTTAATTACTCTCGCACCATCCCCGCCATCGCTTCAATGACTCGCACTCCACCCCATGGTCCAGCCGAAACTCCAACAAGTTACAGCCTTATGGATTTACTCTCCCGGTAGTAAGCAAAGTACGGCTTTGAATGTTCCTGGATAGCCGGGGTTAATACAGGAAGATTGAGCGGATCCATTCGCCCTCCGGTTTTAACTAGCGTGCTCGCATCGTCATCAATGCGGCGAACGTCTCTATTCCGTCCCAGAGATTTTGTAGACGTATGTTCTCGTTTTCAGCGTGTTGATTATTATCGTAGTTGGCGATTGGTACTGACAGTGTCACCGTGTGCAGGTTTTCCGTGATTACTGATAATGGCAAGCTACCGCCAGATGTCGGTAGCCTCACAATCTTGTCAGTTGCAGTCGACTGAACTGCCTCTACCACCGAAAGAGCTATGGGTAAGTCCATGCGAGTGCGGTCGGCATTGTACCCGCCTCGCCTTGCAGTAACTGTGGCAAGCATCGGATGCGAGTTGCGCTCTTCGGTAGTAGGCTCGCGATCAAGAACAAAATAACCTTGTTTGCGAATATGGCCCACAAGACGATCAAATTGACGTTTATGATCGTTTCCCTTGACCAGCCTCAGATCAAGAACAGCTGAGGCAGTGGTAGGAATGACATTGCGCGCAAGCGATCCCACATCACCACTCGCAAAACCGTTGATGTTCATTGACGGTAGATTGATTAGCTCAAGAAGACTCATGGGCGCGCCTTCGGTGCGATCAATTCCCAATTGTTTCTTGAGTTCCTGATCATATTGAGGCGCTTCCTCAATAGCTTGAAGTTCTAACGCGCCCAGCGGCTCTACATCATCATTCCAGCCGGCAATGGTTACGCGACCTTCCCGGTCTTTCATCGACGCCAGCAATTGAGCGAGCATCATTGCAGGGTTCGGCGCCCAGTTGCCGTAGTGTCCGCTGTGTAACGGCCGTTTCGCGCCATAGACCATGAGATCGACATTCAGGTCACCACGCGCTCCAAAAACTACCTGCTTCTTTCCGGATTGATGTACTGGTCCATCACAGATGATCCAGGCATCTGCCTGCAGGAGTTCTTTGTTGAGTCGGATGATCTCCCCAAGATGCGACGAGCCAGCTTCTTCCTCGCCCTCAAAGACAAACTTGATATTCGAGGTGAATGCGACGCCAGTTGCTTTGACCGCCTCAAACGCGGTGAGTATGGCCATGACCCCGGCTTTGTCATCAGACGCTGACCGTCCATAGATTCGCCACTCAGGATCAAACGGCGGACGATCAGGCAGGGTGGTTATCTGGCCATTCGCTTCAAGAGCGGCTGTTCGGAAAACGGGTTGCCAGGGAGTTGTTCCTGTCCATTGTTTCGGGTCAGTGGGTTGACCATCGTAGTGCGCATAAAGAATCAGGGTGCGTTCGGCGCCAGGAGTTTTCCATTCACCATAAACAATTGGCGGGACGTCAGGTGTCTTTGCTTCCAACAAGCGAGGTTCCAACCCGCGCTGGCGCATCATTTCGAGGATCAGCGTCGCGTTGGCGCGAATATTTTTAGTGTCGGAAGCTACGTTGGGGACCGAAAGTAGTTCGACGAATTGTTTCAGAATTTTGCTTTCGTTTGTCTGCCTGAAGGTTCGCACTTGCTGCTGCGTTGATTGTGCAAACAGCATTGCCGGCATCAAGGAGAGCAAGATAAGGGGCCTGAATCGCATTGATGGAACCGCCTTGGTGAATTGAATTGAGCGTCGGGAGATTATGGCCCAAGGGCAAGGTAGAGGCTAGGGGACGGAGGGAGGAAGGTTAGAGGGAGTGATTAATTAGTGTGATTTGATAATTATGAAGTGAGAATTATGAGTGGTTATTTGAAGATCCGCACAGTACCAGTTTGGAATCGGAAGGCCATTGCTCAGCCAAGGCATGCACAATTTAGCCGGGCCACGAGCCTTTAGTACGGTACCGCGAGCGAAGCGACCGGATGGGACACTCAACAAAGCGATCGTCAGAATCAAAATCGAATGTCGCATCCGGTCGCTTCGCTCTCGGTACCGTACTGATCGCCTCTCTAGTTTTTGTCGAAAGTAGTCAGTCATCCAAATGATTCGGCGAATGAGAACTTATCCTCATTGTTTGATTGTAATTACCACGGGTTAGTGCCAACCGACTGGAAGTACCCGAGCGCCCCGCCCAAATAGAAATTCTCAATTATCAATTCATAATTATCAAATAAATTGCTCCCCAACGACCAAATGACAAATGAATCAATAGCTAATGATCAATGACAGCCTCCCCCCACAGGCAACGCCTCCCACCCTCCGCAGCCTCAAACAAAGCATCTCTCTCCGTCCTTTCACAATCTGAGCGCTTGGAGGTTCCCGATGAAACTAAGCCTTCTGTCCCTTGCACTTTTGGTTCTCACTTCAGCTACTTCCTCATTTGGAAATACGCCCGCCCGCGAGTTGGCCTTGAAAGCCACTTCAGAAGACAGGACGGAATCGGCTGCAGCTACCGAGGAATTGCGCGCCATGGGGCCTGCCGGTCTCGAAACGCTGATGGTCCAGTATGCTGCTCCCATCAAAGCTCATATCGATGACCCGGCTAAAACCGCTACGGCGGAATGGCAAAGAATCAGTGATGCTCTCGATGGGGTTAGCCAGCAGAAGAACAGCTATCTTTCAGGACTCTACTGGTTCACCGACCTGAACAAAGCGAAAGCTGCCGCCAAACGGTCTAATAAACCGATTCTGACTTTGCGTTTGTTGGGTAACCTGACTGACGAGTTTAGTTGCGCTAATAGTCGCTTCTTTCGAACTGTGCTCTACTCAAACGCAGAGATCGCCGCTCTATTGCGTAATGACTTTGTACTGCATTGGGAGTCAGTTCGGCCTGTTCCTGTAGTAACTATCGATTTCGGTGACGGTCGTAAGCTTAAGCGCACGATCACAGGGAATAGCATTCATTACGTGCTGGATTCGGAAGGTCGAGTGGTTGAGGCTATTCCCGGTTTATATGGTCCAGCTGCTTTCAAGCGCGCGTTAGTAGAATCTCAACAGTTGGCGCTTTCTGTCTCGGGGCAAGATAACATTAAGAAACGCACGCTGCTCAGGTCATATTATGGCGAACGTTTGAACAAGATCGCGGTTAACTGGTATGCGGACAACAAGAAGATTGGTGGACGACGGCCCCAGGGCCTTTCTATTGGCGTTAGCGCCCGCGGTGAAGCTGTGCAAATAATGCCTCTCGCCATCACCAAAATGGAAACAGAAGCAAGTATCTTACGCGGAATGATGGCTGGCTCAGAAGCATTAGGAAAGGTGACGGATGAAGAGGCGTGGCGAAAGATCGCAGGATTGCACAGCGCCGACTCGGCCTTGGATAGCAGAAGTATTGCGCTGATTAAGAACCAAAATGCAGCATTGAGTAACGATGAGTTGGCGGCTTTGCTAAAGAGGTTTGAAGAATCGGTGGCGCTGGATACGGTGAGAAATGAGTACCTGCTTCGTTCAAAACTTTATGGTTGGTTAAGCGTCCAGGAACAAGTGGACTTGTCGAAGTTTAACGACAAGGTTTACGCCGAACTATTTCTGACGCCAAAGTCCGATCCATGGCTTGGATTATTTTCAAAGGATGTTTACACCGCCCTCTCCCAGGGAGAGAAAACATTAAACAAGTGAGACTTTCAGTGACTGAAAAAATAGAAAATGAGAAGTGATCAATGAGAAATGAGAAATGAGAAATGACCAATGATCAATAACAGGACCAATAACCACTAGTTCTACTCACTTAGTTTCCCTAGCGCGGTAAAGACTCCCGCAACGACGAGGGCCATTCGCTTGTAATCAAGTTTCTCAGCCGTATCGTTCGCTGTGTGGTAGTTAGGATTTCGATAAAAGGCGGTGTCAGTAACCATTACGGCGCGATAGCCGGCTTCCCAGTAATTCAACTGATCTGAAAAATCGATCCCCGGGATGAATGATGGGGCATTAATCGAATACACCTTCAGTGAATCTGTCTGTGACATGGCTGACTTGACCTTTCGCGTTATCAGGCCATCACCTACTCTCCCGACAACAGCGATAAAGTCGCCACGTGAAGGATAAAGCGCCTGGAGAATAGCTGACGGGAAATGCTGACTGCCGTTTGAGTCGTTGAAGTATCCAATCATCTCGATACTCAACATTGCTATCACTTCCACGTTTTGATCTCTCAATGATTTTGCGTGTACCGAGCTTCCCATTCCAGTGGTCCGAAAGTACGGCGGTTCTTCGAGGGTGAATGCCACCAGCTCAACCAAAACCTTCGGTGCTGGCTGCTGACCTAACAAACGAGCCAGTTCAAGTAGTCCAGCTACCCCACTTGCGTTGTCGTCCGCACCGGGCAATGGCCCAGCTGTGTCGTAATGTGCGCCAATCACTAACCTCTTGCCGGTAGTCGGTCCGAATTGCGCGATCACATTGCGATACGACTTACCTTCGACGCGATAAGGTTGCTCGGACACTCGAGCCCCTGTCTTCTGAAACTCTTCCTTAATATAAGCGGCGACGCGGTCCAGGTTTTCGAGGTGAGTTTCATCACGCGGGCCCAATTCTTCCGAGAGTTTGAGTACATGCTGTTTGAGGATCGAGGGATCGACTAAATGAGCACTCACTGATGACGGTCTGGTTAGCAGCGGTTGAGTCAACCAAAACCATGAAATGAAACTGACCAGTACGAAACAAAGAATTACAAGAAGCAGAACCATCACGATCCTTCGACGACGGTCAGTTTCAGCTTGCCACTGAGCCTCATTTGCTGATTTGTGAGAATCCGGAAGATTGATCAAATTTGAGTTGATAAATCAAGAGTTACTAAGTAAGAATTCGCGCTCACCGCTCCATGAATTAAAGCGGGCATCCAAATTAACAATTCATAAGGGCTTTGCACAAAAACTCTGATTGGTGAGTGTCGAGCAATCAGTACAGTACCGCGAGCGAAGCGACCGGATGGCACGCTCTGCGAACCAATCCTCAGAATTTAGGCGTAATATTGAGTGTGTCATCCGGTCGCTTCGCTCGCGGTACTGTACTGTTGGCACGTTACTTTTTGTGCA
>Ga0207674_10004907_pt1 | contig 16004 bp, 11 predicted proteins | sample KBSCornC72_FD_184303 | JGI IMG/M metagenome (GOLD analysis project Ga0207674, IMG submission 184303) | Corn rhizosphere microbial communities from Kellogg Biological Station, Michigan, USA - KBS Corn C7-2 (SPAdes) (version 2) | ecosystem: Host-associated > Plants > Roots > Rhizosphere > Soil ... | reverse complement strand
AGGGGCCAGCAAGCCCCTTTAAGAACACCAGAATGCAAATCATGAAGAATAATTCAACGGACACGAGCAGCAACCCTACACTCATTCCCGACCGAAGCGGAATTCCAAGCGTTGCCAGCGGGTTCCCCTTCAGTGCCGAGAAAGCAGTCCGCGAGTTAGATACGGTGTTGATGCGGATTCCGAACCAGGCGACGCCATAAGAACCGAGGATGCCGAGGACCGACGCGCAAAGGATCACGAAAACGTTGAACGCAACTTGTCCGGCCGTCATTGGCTGCCCGCTCGCATCTTTGTGTTCACCGAGGAACCCGAAATAATAGATCATGCACGCCGCGATCAGCAGCCAAAGGATCGCGAGGAATTTGCCTTGTGTGAAAAGGTAAGTTTTACAGGTTTCCCAAATCGTATTCGAAACGTCAGCCATTCTTTTGTGCACGGGCAGGGCTTTCGTTTGTTTGTATTGCATCAGGCCGAATATTGCTCCAAGGAAACAGATCAGGATGCCCACATACATCAAGGTCACTCCGCTTACACCACCCAAGCCGCTAAATTTCACCTGCGTCAAATCCGGAATCACAATATCCGACTCGCTGGCGTTTACGCAGGTGGAGCCCAGGACCATAAATAGAAATGCGATCCACACCCAATATTTATTATATTTCATAATTTTGAGGCGTCGCAATATGCTGAAAACAAATGGTCGATGCCAATACATTTTTTGGCGTATTTTACCCCAGAAGGCTTTACGGATTTTGCCGGATGTGGCCTAGAAATGAGCCCGGGTCAGTTGCGTACGCTGGTGCGCTCGCGAATCCAATAGAGGTCCTGGTTCCCCGGTGAAGGGTCGCGATGATCGTGATAGCTGGAGGAATAAGCAGTGACGGTGCGCTGGTCGCGCCAACGATGATATTCGACATGACCATCTGCGAAAGAAACGTCGCATCCACGGTTATGGGCACTGCTGGGCCAGTTGAAAAAATAATCTTCGGCCATATAAACGCCAAAGTACGGCCAGCAAATGCTGTCGGGATGGACGTCCATAAAGAGAAACAGGCCGCTTGGCATCGTCCGGATGATTTCCGAATGCTTTCGAAAAATCTTGTAAAGAGGCTTGCTATAACCGTCGAACGGTCCAATTCGGTTATCCCAACCGCCGATGTAGCCGACGTAAACATTCAGTGCATAGCTTCTGATTTTTGGATAAAAGGCTCCGCCGATCCTGACCGTAGGTTTGTCGCTTGGACACATGTAAACCTTTTCTGTCTTAAGGTAATTGCCAAAAAGAGCGTACTTGGGATCTAACATCCAGTTCAGGTTCGTTTGGTCGGACTGGTTATAGAAATAACCTTGAATCCAAAGTTTTTGATTAGGATTTGGCGGGTCGGAGGGCTTGCCATTGGCGACAATCTGGTCGTTGTTGTCGACTGTATACATGACCCAGGTTGTCGCGAGTTGCTTGTGATTGTTGGTGCATTGAATACGCTTTGCGGCCGCTTTTGCACGGGCAAGCGCTGGCAACAATAGAGCCGCGAGAATTGCTATTACTGCTATAACCACGAGCAATTCAATCAGAGTAAACCCCTGAATGCACTTGCATCGAGCGCGCATATTAGAGCTTTTGAAGGGCGTCCCCTGACTTGTAACATATATGCGGATGGATTGGCAAGGACAAGTTTTGTATTGTTGAATCGGATTGACAATTTGTGCCTAATTCTGGCTAAGTATGTGTCATCAGACCTGTTCTTAAAGTTCCCAAATACTATGACTTCCATCAAAATCGAATGCGGATGCGGGCAGCGTTACGCCTTTGATGTCGAACCTGTAAACGGCCAAATGCCGTATGCAGTGGCGTGTCCAATTTGCGGAGCTGACGGTACTGGCGTGGCGAATGAGGTGATTGCCCAAAGCGCCCAATCAGTAGCCATTGGCACCGCGCCAGCCAACAGGTTACAATTGCACGGAGCCACCCATCCATCTCCAGCCGTTCAGCTGGCCGAACCTGTGGTTCAGGTTGCTGCAGCTCCGGCCGCACTGCGGACGACTCATACCCGGACCGTGCTTCTCCCGGGACAGACAGACCCCAGTCAGGTTGCGCACGAAGCCCGGGCGAAAATCTTTTGGGGCGATCCTCCACAAGAGGTGCTGAAGTTCCTGCTAATCAACAATGTCCCGCGCGCTGAGGCGATGGAAATTATTCGTGAGTTAGCTTACGAACGGACCGTGCAGATGCGGAAGAATGGAGTCGCGAAAATCGTTACCGGCATTATCATGGTGAGCGTTCCAATCGCAGGCTGGTTCATGGGATTTGCTGAGATTTCCATCAAGCTTTTTGCATTCATGGTTATGTTGGGACTTTGGGGTGCGTACAGACTGCTCAAAGGCATTTTTATGGTCGTAGCTCCAAAAGCGCAGTCGGGTGATGTATCGGAGCAATAGGTGCGAAACGGCAAAGTGTCGAACTACTGAGACCTTATGACGAGACAGGTCGGGCAGTTTCCGTTGCGATCTGCCATATCTTTGCATCGTGTTTAGCAAATCTCTCTCTTATGCATATCACTCGCCGAAAATTTGTCGTGGATACGGCAGCCCTTATCGGATCAGTCGCGGCATTGCCATCTGCAGTTGGAGCACAGATCGCGGGCAAATCCTCTAATTCACTGCGGATTCTGATTTTAGGGGGTACCGGTTTTCTGGGGCCACACTGCACCGTGTCCGCAATCGCGCGGGGGCATACGGTGACGCATTTCAACAGCGGACGGACTGAGGAATTGCGCAAGAACGCTGGTCGCCCCTCGGCTGTCGCTCAGGGAGTCGAAACGCTTTACGGTAACCGGGATCCGAACAAGACCGCGGATGATCGAAAGACTGAGGGAAAAGCCAACGTCCCAAAGGATCCGAACAGTCCCAAAGGCCTTTCCCAACTTGTAGGCAAAAAGTGGGACGCGGTGATTGATACCAGCGGTTACTTCCCGCGAATGGTGAGGGCGTCCGCCGAGTTGCTGGCGCATGCGGTGAAGCAGTACGTATTTATTTCAACAATCTCGGTTTACAAAGACACGAGCGCGCCATTCGACGAAACAGCGCCCTTACAAACTCTGCAGGATCCGACAACTGAGGAAATGGGAAAGGATTTCGCGAATTATGGCGGCGGCAAAGCGCTGTGCGAAAAAGCTGCCGAAGCCGCGATGCCGGGTCGAGTGACGAACATTCGTCCCGGGTTCATTGTTGGCCCTCGCGATACGTCCGGGCGATTCATCTATTGGCCCGTGCGGGTTTCGATGGGCGGAAAGATGATTGTGCCCGGCTCGCCTGAAGATCCAATTCAGCTGATTGACGTCCGCGATTTGGCGGATTGGATCATTCATTGCATCGAGAATAGTGTTGCTGGAATTTTTAATGCCACGGGGCCCGAGAAGGAGCTTTCGATGAAATCATTTGTTGAAGAAGTCCGAGGAGGGGTTGGTGCTGACGTGTCTTTTAACTGGATGGCGAATGATTTTTTGGAGAGCAAAGGCATTCACGATCAATTTCCGCTTTATGCCGCGCCGGTTGGGGAAACGGCGGGATTTCATCGAGCAAAGATTTCGCGGGCGCTAGCAAAAGGACTGAAGTTTCGACCTGTGTCAGAGACGGCTAAAGCGACTCTGGAATGGTATAAATCGCTACCGACTGAAGTCCAGAAAAGGGTCGCGCCGCAATTTGCACAAGGTCCGAACGAAGAAGGCTGGCTGGCGGTTGAGAAAAAGATGTTGGAAGCGTGGAGTGAGCGCGACAAAAAGGAAGCGCGCAAAATCTAAATCGCTAACGGCAATCCTAATTTACCGTCGCAGTTACTTGTGCGTCACTATTTGCAATCGGCGCTACTGCGGCTACTCCCGGCAGTTCAAACCAGAACGTGCTGCCGATACCGGGTGTGGACTCCACGCCCACGGACCCGCCGAGGCGCTCAATAGCCTTTGAGAAGATGGCGAGCCCAATGCCCGTGCTGTCCTGGGTTTTGGGTGTGGGAACACGTTCAAAGATTTCGAAAATCTTTTGATGATATTCGGGAGCGATGCCGACGCCGTTATCGGCAACGGATATGCGGAGACGGTTGCCACAGGTTTCGGAACGGACGTTCAGCACAGGAGGAACACCCAGCTTCCCATATCTGAGAGCGTTGCCTAGAAGATTCAGCATCACCTGAATTAATGTTGCTTCGTGGCCAAGGACGATGCCAAGGTCGGGTTCGAGCTTAATCGTTGCGCCCTGCTCCTGAATCTCCGCCGCAAGCAAACGAACGGCTTCATTGGTGACTTTGGAAATCTCGACCGGAACGACTGTAAATTTGGCGGTGCTGACGCGGCTGTATTCAAGGAGATCGTTGAGCAGCCGATTCATTTTCGTTGCGGATTCCTGGATTCGCCCGAGACAATCTTTGGCCTGAGAAGTCAGTTCATTTCCATGATCCTGTGCAAGGATTTGCGCGTATGAATGAATTCCACGAAGGGGTGCTTTGAGATCATGCGACATCGAATAGCAGAAGGTCTCCATTTGCTTATTGATTGAGCTGAGTTCGGCGGTTCGTTCTTTGACCTCGGCTTCAATCTTGGAGTTGGAGTCATGGAGTTCGACCTGCCGAGAGGCAATCTCATACATTTCGCTAACGCTGTGGCGAATGGCGATCGTGAGGAAGACAACCTCGAATCCAACCCACCATGCGTGTTCGACTGCGCGCCAGGGGCTGGCGTATAAGACGCCATAAACCGATTGGGGCCAATAGAGACCGCGGGCCACGTGGTCAATATAAACAACGATGGTTGCAGTGATCAGCACACGCCAATCGCGGTAGAAGGCCAAGATGGCTAACGAGCCAAAGACATGGAAGTGCGTTTCAATTCGGCCACCAGTGATGTCAATCAGCAGAGCGGACATCAACATTTGTCCGGCAGCAATAACATGGCGAGTCACCACACGTGCCGGATATAGCAAGGCGAGAGCAACGGGCAAAGCTGTGATTATGCCGCCGAGAATAATAGCAGCCCAAAGATGAATGTGAACGGAACTTGTTGTCCCGCTCCAGGTACGCGGAGAAACAATAAAGGCGGTAAAAATTGCACCCGCCCATTGCAAAAGCATGAGGACAGCGAATATCTGGCTCGTGTTGCGCGCGAGGCGATCGCGGTATTGCTGGACCAGTCCGCCAGCGGTGGTCGGGTTCAATTGCGGCGCGCTGTCTGGCTGGTCGGGCATTGATCAAAAAGTTCGCATCCGAAAACGGGGGCGGTGCTTCGGCTTGATGGCATGGTCACATGGCTCGCCGACACATATGTTGGCGTTACGTTGACAATGTTTAACACGGCTTGAAAACCGGTGTTATCGCCCAAATGACCGCGTGAGCCGGTGATTCCGCCGCTGAAAAGGAGTTGGCCGTCGCGACTGTAAACGACAGTATAACCGGAAGTTTCTGCGCCGAATTTTTTGGCGACAGTGCCATCGTAATCAAAGAAGATGTGGACACTTGGAATAGTGCGAGCAGATTTTACAAGGGCCGAGTTTGTCCATGATTGGAAATTGCGGCCAGGCTGGTTGAACAAAATAATCCCTTCGAAACGACCTGGCGCTTTTGCAACCAATGATTCAAGTTCCCCCAAGCTCGCTTTGGTACATGGGCATTGAGGATGAGCAAACATGATTAAGGTCGGGTTGCTGGCCGCTAATGTCACAGTATCGTTTGATGGCCATGCCAACGGTGTCACACCAGCATGTCCAGCGCGTCCGTTGTAATGCATGAGCGCGTGTAGCCCCAGGCCGATGGCTAACATCCAAAGCGGAATTATTACAAAAAGCTTATGTTTCACCACGACGAAAGCCAGCCTAATTTCGGCTATTTTGAGCAAAAATCATAGCAAAACTCAAGCCGAAATTTGGCCGTTTTTACATTCTTTTTACATTTCTTTTGCCTGGCCCTGACAATCTTTCGCAGAGGTTCGGCAAGCTTGAGCCAGACATGAAAAATTTCTATTTCAAAATCGGCGCGGCATTGATTGGATTGGCAACGTGCACTGCATATGGTGCGGTCGGGACCATCAGCGGGCCGTTTGTCCATCGAAACCTCCAAATCCTTTTGATTCACGGCGAGACGCAGCTTGAGGGTCGCCATTATGCGACCCTCTCGGAAGCGCTTGCCAGGGGCATGGTTGTCGTGAAGGAAACCGGAAATGTCTCGGAGTTGAGCATTGAGAATCGGTCGAAGGAGGCGATCATTTTTCTAAATTCTGGGGACATAGTGAAAGGTGGCCGACAGGATCGAACCATCCGCGATGATTTAATATTGGAAACGCATTCGGGCCAGGTTCCACTGCCGAGTTTTTGCGTCGAGCACGGACGCTGGACGAGGCGAGGTGCGGAGGACGCCGCAAATTTTTCGGCGAACACTCGAGTGTTGACTTCGAAGAGCTTGAAACTCGCGGCACGCTATGGACAGGACCAATCGCAAGTCTGGTCGGGAGTCGCCGAGCAGCAAACGAAGCTGAACGAAAACATCTCGCGTCTTTCAGGCGAACGAGTGGACACGCGAAGTGGCATTTCTTCGAGCAGTCTCCAATTAACCCTCGAAAACAAGTATCTGGACAAGATTAAGAAGGAGTACATAGACGAGTTTGAACGGTTACTGAACGGCAGGACGGATGTGATCGGGTTTGCTTACGCAATTAATGGCGAACTCAACAGCGCCGAAGTTTACAATAACAAAAATTTGTTTCGGGCGCTCTGGCCGAAGCTGCTTGACTCCGCGGTAACAGAAGCGGTAGCGGAATGCGATAACGATCGGAAGTTTCAGAATCTATCCGCATCGGAAGTGAGATCATTCTTTGAGACGGCATTATCCGGTTCGACGAACGAGCGCGCGATTTCAAAATCGACCCTCGTAAGAACATTTTCATCGCCGGCTACAGTATTGTTTGAAACGCTCGATCAACAAGCCGGCGGGACATGGATTCATAAGAGCTTCATCAACAAAGGCAAGGAAACTGTGAAAGTGCCGCTGGATCGCAATTCGATCCGATATTAGGCCCGCTGTAGCGCAAAGTTTTCGCCGACCGCAACGCGACCGGCGCCGCTCTCATTCAATGTGTTGCCGGCAGAAGCCGGAATTCAATTCCGCGAAGAATCTGGTTTAGGGCAAGCCCAATGGACCCGGGATGGTCAGCCTTTGAAGTGTTAAAAAATTGTGGCCACGTCAAGGACGCAGATAACGAGACAAAAACTTCCAAATCTCTTCGCGCGATTCTCGCGCAAGATTTGTATCCAACCGGTTGAACAGATGTCCGCCGGGTGCATTGGTGTAAATGTGATATTTGAAATCCTTTCCGGCGGCCTGTAATGCATCTATTAGTTTTTGCACCTCAAGGATATTCACGTCCTCATCATTCGTATTCGCTTGCACGAACAATGGCGTCCGCAGTTTGTCCGCGTTTCTTGCTGGTGAACGACGTCGATATTCCTCGGGAGCTTCGGCCAGGGTTTTGCCGATATGATACGGTGCGGAAAAGAGTTCTTCGTAGCCTTTGCCCTTAATTTTGATCCTCTGCTCAAGATCGCTCACTGGCACTCCGGCGTAACAGGCCTGGTACTCCTCCGGATGAGCGAAAACCGTCAGCAGGGCGATTAATCCGCCATGACTCCAACCGACCATTCCGACTCGCTTCGAATCGATTTCGCGATGACGCTCCAGCATAAACTTTCGGGCAGCATGAACATCTTCAATTTCCAATCCGCCATAGTCGATCATTCGCCAGAAATCCAATCCGTAGCCGCTGCTGCCTCGATAGTCAGGCGCAATCACGGCATACCTTTGCCGTACCAATTCGCGAACGATTATGGCGAAATCATCTGAAGCAACGTTTCCATGAATTTCAGGGTGCGCCAAAACTATCAAAGGTAATTTATGCGTTCGCCATTTTCCGCGCGGCATAAAGGTCAGTGCGGAAATAACCACGTCGTTGCTTCCTGCAGGAGGCACGATGCCAATGGTGCCGCGCGGCGGCGAACCCGTGAAAAGCACCTTGTCGACAATTGCGACGTCCTGCAATCGCTGCCGCCAGAGCAACTCATTCATTTGGCGGCTTAACTTGGCATCGAGTTGACCTAAGCCTTCTTCGAGAGAATGGAGGCGCGTGGCCACTTCGTTCGTTTCTGCAGCGTTGCAAGGCAAACAAAACAGCAAGATGGCCATGGCCAAAAACCCGATTCGGTTGCAGTATTCAGATTTTACAGTGAGCATTGGTTTACGCGGGTTCGCATGATGGTCGAAAGTTCATCTGTTCTGCAATGCAAAGCGGCTTTACTTATCCACGCTGAGGTGATATTTTTCCGACGCTAATGGAATTGACAGTGACTCGCAATTTTGAATCTGCGCTTTGGAACTTCGCTGCGCGAATTTCCAGGCTCACTCCGCCTTAGATTGCATTCCCGCCCAAGTTCGGGCAAAACAGCTTTTTCCTTCCTTTGAGGACGTATTCCGAAGGATTAATTTTTAACCGGTTTTTCGCTCAAGCGCACAGATTATGCAGTCAGTAGAACAACAAATCGCACGACGGCGGACCTTCGCGATCATTTCGCATCCGGACGCCGGTAAGACGACGCTTACGGAGAAATTTCTGCTTTACGGCGGCGCGGTACAACTTGCCGGTTCGGTTACGGCGCGCAAAAATCAGCGTGCCACAACCTCCGACTGGATGGAGCTCGAACGCCAGCGCGGTATTTCCGTCAGTTCGACGGTGCTCCAATTCGAGTATCGGAGTTATTGCGTCAATCTGCTTGACACTCCCGGTCACAAAGATTTTTCGGAAGACACCTATCGCGTGCTCACAGCCGTTGATGCGGCAGTGATGGTGATTGACGCGGGAAAAGGCATTGAAACCCAAACGCGCAAACTTTTCGAAGTCTGTCGTCAACGTGGGATTCCGATTTTCACGTTTATGAACAAATTGGATCGACCGGCGCGCGATCCGCTTTCGTTGCTGGACGAATTGGAGCGCGTGCTTGGGATTCATGCGTGTCCGATAAATTGGCCGCTCGGCGACGGTCCTGAGTTTCGTGGTGTGTTTGATCGGCAGGCAAACCTGGTTCATTTCTTCGAACGCGTTCCGGGTGGCGAATTTCGCGCGCCAGTCTCGGTTCACGGCCTTTCCGATCCGATTGTTCGCGACCAAATGTCCCCTGACGCCTACGCGCGCATGGTGGAAGAACTTGCGATGTTGGATGGCGCAGGTGCCGCGTTTAATCATCCGGCGGTCCTGGATGGAAAACTCACGCCCGTTTTCTTCGGAAGTGCGGTCAATAATTTTGGCGTTCAACTATTACTGGATGCATTTCTTGAATTGGCGCCTTCACCTCGTCCACGTACAGTTGGCGAACGGGTCATCCAACCCGAAGAGCGGGCCTTCTCCGGCTTCATTTTCAAAATTCAGGCAAACATGGATCCGAAACACCGCGATCGTCTCGCTTTCGTACGCGTTTGTTCCGGCAAATTCGAGCGCGACATGAATGTCATTCATACGCGCACGGGAAAGAAACTGCGCCTTTCCAGTTCGCACAAACTCTTCGGACGCGACCGTGAAACAGTCGATGAAGCGTTTCCCGGTGATGTCGTAGGCCTGGTCGGTCATGCAGATTTCCGCATTGGCGACACACTGGCGGAAGAGGCGTCGTTGGTTTATCACGAGATTCCACGGTTTGCGCCAGAATGCTTTGCCTGGCTGCAAAGCCCAAGCACGGCGCAATTCAAACGCTTTCGCGAAGGCCTCGATCAACTACTGCAGGAAGGCGTTGTGCAATCGTTCATGCTCAAAGATTCGGCCCAACGCGTTCCGCTCCTGGGCGCAGTTGGTCCGCTGCAATTCGAAGTCGTTCAATATCGAATGCAGACAGAATACGGCGCCGAATCGCGGCTTGAACAAGCTCAATGGAAGGTCATTCGCTGGATGACCACTGAGAATGGAGCACCATTTGACGATTCAACATTGCCTACCGGCGCTCGGATTGCTTTTGATGCGGCCAACCGGCCAGTCATACTCTTCCAGGATCAATGGAGCTGTGATTTCTTCGCGCAACGCAATCCGAAGATCCAATTATCAATGCTCCCTCCTGGCCAATCCGCCGAAGCCGAAGCTTTGGTCCCGAATTAAAAACCGAGACACGAATTTTACTAATTATCACTCATTCAGATTCGTGAAAATTCCTGAAATCGTGTCCTCCTGTTTACTTCATCGCGGCATATACCCGATGCACGTCGTCGTGGTCGTCGAGGGTGTTTAGGAACGCGGCGACTTCTTTCTTTGCGGTATCGTCGAGGTCCGGAAAATTCTTGGCCAGATATCGAATCTCAGAAGACACGATATTCCAGCCCATTGCTTTCAATGCTTTAGAGACTGAGTCGAGATCCTTTATCTCTGTCAAAAAGCGCGCACCTTCTTGTCCCTCGGGAATTTCTTCGACTTCCAAAGGTTCGATTTCCTGCGCGCCTGCTTCAATGGCATCCGCCTCGGCGTCGCGCTTCGGATCATTGTGTGTTGCTTCAACGACACCAAGGTGATTAAAAAAAAATGCAACGCTGCCTGGTTGGCCGAGTGAGCCAGCTTTGAAAATGTTTCGAATCTCGGGAGCAGTTCGGTTTCGGCTGTCGGTCAAACATTCAACGACAACAGGAACCTTGTGCGGTGCGAAGCCCTCATAGGTGACGAGTTCAATGATAACTTTGTCGTCGGTCTGTCCCGAGCCTTTCTTAATCGCCCGCTCGATCGTGTCTCGATAAACCGAAGCTTTTCTGGCCTTTTCGACGGCTGCAGCAAGACGTGGGTTAAGATCAGGGTCGGCTCCGCCTAATTTGGCGGCGACCATGATTTCGCGGACCAACTTGTTTACCAGTTGGCCTTTTTTCTGCGCGTTAGCTTCGCGTCCGGCTTGTTTCCATTGTGCACCCATGATGAAAGTTTGGCAAAGTTCCCTTTCGCACTCAATCCAGTTCTACTTCCTTCAACAGCATCTTGCAATATAACGGTATAGAGGATAGTAGCTATGCAACAATGATTCAGTCGGCGGCGGATGAGTTTAACGCTCCAATAATGAATTTAAAAACGGAATTGGGGAAAGTTCGAATTTGGACCACGGGCGTGGCTCTTTGCTCCATGCTGGCTGGTTGCGCGCACCATCGTGAGTTCTCAGGCGCCGAACAACGGGCTATGGCAACGCCACCCGCATTTTTGACTGGATCAATGGCATTGGTGTTGACGAATGGGAGGAGTTATAGCGCGCAGATCGTGTTTGAAACGAAGACTGTGTGGGGTTCGACTCAAGCGGTTTCGGGTAACTTTGCGGCTGCAGGGACCAAACTGGCGTTCGAGCCGGAATTGACAAAATCCGCTCGCAAAAATGCGCAAGCGAAAATGGTTTTTGTATGGGACACGGTGCAAAGCAGCGGTTACGCGCTGAATGACGCGTTACAAGGTTATGCTCCATTTTCAGGACCTGTGCGATTTACAAATATTGTTGCAGGCAAACAAAACACCGCGCCGCAACAGCTCCTTGGCCATGAGTGCGAGGAGGAAACGGTAATTGTGAACGGCGAAGATGGTTCCATCAATCGATTGCAAGTATGGCGTGCCACCGATTTGCGAGGCTTTCCGTTGAGAATCGTCAGTGGAGACACAAATTCAAGCTCATTGACGTTTTCAAAAATTCAGTTCGGCCCGCCCACGGAATTGCTGATGTCGTCGGAAGGGTTCACAAAATACGAAAGTCCCGAAGCCATGGTAACGGAACTAGTGGCGCGGCAGCACAATCTCAGCAGAAGATCAGAGGCGGCATCGGAATATCCGGCAAACCTCCAGCACCAGCCGCCGCGACCGGGACAATCGTATTAGATCTCGGACCCTACCAGATTTTTGCTCTGAGTTCGGGCGCGCGCCACATAGCAGAACCTTCTTTGATGCCGAACGCATCGTAAAATTCCTGGAGATTGACGTGCGGTCCGATGGCGCGGAATTTGCCGGGGCTGTGGGGATCGACCGTAACTCTTCGGCGAGCTTCGGCTTCGCGAATATTCGTTCTCCAGACTTGCGACAGGGAAATGAAAAAGCGTTGTTCGGGAGTGAAGCCATCGATCTTCTTTCGTTTCGAGGGATCTTTGGCGAGCGCGCGTTGAAGAGCTTCATAGGCGATGCTGGTGCCGCCGAGATCGGCGATGTTCTCACCGAGGGTGAGTTTGCCGTTCACGTGAAGGCCAGGCAAAGCTTCGTAACTGTCGTACTGATCGACAACTTTTTGTGCGCGGCCTTCGAACGCTTTTGCATCGTCAGCCGTCCACCAATCTTTGAGATTGCCTTCGCCGTCGTACTTGCGGCCCTGATCGTCGAAGCCGTGTGTCATTTCGTGGCCGATGACGACGCCGATTGCGCCGTAGTTCACAGCGTCATCCATTTCCGCATCAAAGAACGGTGGCTGTAAGATGCCCGCGGGAAAAACGATTTCGTTGACCGACGGGCTATAGTAAGCGTTAACAGTTTCCGGAGTCATGTGCCACTCGGTGCGGTCCACGGGTTTGCCAACGCGGGAGAGCTGACGTTTGGATTCGAAGAGATCAGCGCGGCGCACGTTGCCGAGGTAATCATCAGGAACGATTTTGACCGTCGAGTAATCGCGGAATTTTTCGGGATGACCGATTTTTTGGGAGAAGTGATCGAACTTGGCAAGGGCTTTCGTGCGGGTAGCTTCGGACATCCAATCGAGTTTTTGCAAGCGGTCGCGAAGCACGGCTTTGAGATTCGCCACGAGTTCAAGCATGCGAGCACGGGCGGCGGGCGGAAAATGTTTTTCGACGAAAAGTTTGCCGAGGGCTTCGCCGATTTCCCCATCGATTACGTGAGCGGAGCGTTGCCAACGAGGTTCCTGAACTTCCTGATCGCTTAGGACCTTACCGTAAAACGCGAAGGATTCCTCTTCGGCGGCGGCGTGCAGGTACGGAGCAGCGGCGCGGAGCAAATGCCAACGCAAATAGGTTTTCCAGTCGGAGATAGGACGTTCATTGACGAGTTTGTCGAAGGCATCGAAGAATTCGGGCTGGCTAATGATCATTTCAGGCATTTTCTTCAAGCCGCATTCGTCGAGGTAAACCGCCAATGGAAGATGAGGATATTTCGCGACAGCATCTGCGACTTTGAATTTGTGATAGTTGGCAATGGGATCCCGCAAGTCGGCGCGGGCTTTGCTCGCTTTGGCGAAGGCCGTTTCGAGTTCAAGGATGGTTGCAGAATCCTTTTTGGCCTGATCAGTTGACTCACCAAGCATCGAAAGCATTTTGGCGATGTGGACACCGTAGGCTTCGCGTTGTTTGGCGAAGGAGTCCTTGAGATAGTAGTCGCGGTCCGGCATGCCAAGGCCACCTTGAGAAAAGTAGAAAGCGTAAAAGCCGCTGTTTTTCAGGTCGGGCGAGACACCTTCGCCAAAGCATGAACTGGCGCCGTTGTGGCGAAGATCAGCGACGAGGCGAAAGAAATCTTCGCGGGTTTTGACTTTGTCGATGCGCTTGAGGTCGGGTTCGATGGGTTTGAATTTGAGCTTTTCGAGACGATTAGTATCCATAGCCGAAAGGAAGAAATCGCGGACTTTTTGCTCCGTTGAATTCGGCTCGGCTTTTTCGGCGCAGACGGAATTGAGAATCTCATGGATGAGATACCAGTTGCGTTCCTGAAGTTCAGTAAAGGAAGCCCAACGGGATTTATCAGGCGGTACGGGATTGTTCTTTATCCAGTTGCCGTCGGCGTATTGGAAGAAGTCGGTGTCCGGAGCGACTGATGTGTCCATGTAATCGACGGAAAAGCGAGGCACTTTGGGAGTCGATTCCGCGAGGGCACTGAGGGTAAACAGCCCGGCGGCGACCAAGGTAAGCAAACGAATTATGAACTGCATCGGATGAGTTTCGGAAATTTTGGTGGAAAAGTCCAAAGGTGATTGGAGGTTGTGGTTTGGGGGTGAAAATATTTTGGTTACCGTAGGTTACCGTGAGTTACCGTAGGTTACCGGTAACGTTAAAGTTAATTGGATTTCGAGGGGTGAGCATTCAAGAAGTCCTGAGATTTGGCGTCGTTTAGAGCAGAAATTGTTTAAAACGGTGGGTATCCCCTTCACAGTCTGACCCACCTTGCTAAAGCATGGCGTTAATGAGAAGAGCCCTCGCATTTTGCCATTTTTTCATGAGCCGACTATCGCAGGAAAATGGCTCGAACGATAAGGGCAAAGTTTGGGGACATTTGGTGCCGGAAGGGCCAAAACCACGAGACTGAACAAGGGGAGGACGATCGCAACATGGTCGGTAGCTCAATGGAATTTTGCGAATTGCCAGTCTTCGTCGAAGAAGCCGGCGTTTTCGACCTCGTGGGTTTTGATATTAACGACCGCGTAGTCAGGGAGTTCGGGAATTTGGAGGGCGTTGCTGGTCGAGGCTTCGTCGGCGAAAGTGAAGCCGCTGTTGAGGACGACATAATGTTTTGGATTAAGCGGATTTGGATAGATGAGAACCGGAATGTGCTCGAGAGATGAATAGGTGCTGCCGGGAACGCTGAATTTGTTGCGTCCCCAACTGATTGGGAGTTTAGTTGCGATGCGGGCGAGCAATCGATTGCTGCGCGGATCGCCCCAAAGGACAAGGTTGTTGTTGGCGAAGTCGGCGTCAGTAATCGCCGAGTCGTCTTTGACAGGAGCGTCGCCGCGGAACTGGAGTCGCCATTCGCGGATGGCGTTGGTCATTTCGGTATTGGTCCAATTGCCGATATCGTCGTTCATCGGTTTGCCGGTGGGACGGACCATAATGAACGAATCCATGAAGGCGTCGTCGATTGGGCCTTGGAGGCCGTGACGTTTTCGCAAGCGATCGTTGAGAAGTTCAGATACGGGCTTCCAGCGATTCTTTTGCTTTTCGAAGTGGGCAGTCCAGGCGCCATCAGCAGAAACCGAGGGACAGCGTATTATCTGGCCATCGAGCGCCACCAGAAGCGTGGCGTTCGGCGGAGACTTACGGGAGTCGCCAATCGAAAATGTCAGGGCTGACACATTGGTCGTTGATGCTTTGATTACGTCCGGAGCGACGCGCTCTGCATCAACGCAGGCGCGAGTCCAATGTTGTTCAAGACCATCCACAGTGACCCAGGCCATGTTGTTGTAACGAAGGGTCCAAGTAGTTAGGTGGACTTTCTTTGGGAATGGATCCCGACCTTTCTCCATCAGGGCATCGACCCTGCGGGCGACTTCTTCTTTTGCCTTTGGCTCGAATTTGTGGGCGGTGTTTGGGCCGATGATATGGACCAGTTGAATTCCTTCGGCGGCCATTGCGCGGTTCATCAATTCGGCAGCTTCGCGCTGGCCGTCAATTTCGCCGCTGTAAGCGACGACCGGACAATTGAAGAGATTGGCGGCGTAGTCGGTAACATCGTAGAGGTGCCAAAGTTTTTGCACGTACCACGGCGGTTGAGTTTGCCAACGGGCGACTTTCTGGAAGATGTAGGTATCGACAAAACCTGCGCCGGGAGAAGCGGCGGCCCAAAGACTGGCGTAGTGGCCGGCGAGGTGCCATGTAGCAGCTCCACCCATAGAGAAGCCACGGACACTGATACGATTCTCGTCGATTGGATAATGTTTACGCGCGCTTTCAAGGGCTTCGAAGGTATCGACTTCGCCGACGAATTTGTTCGCGTTGCAACATCGACCATAGGGATGGAGGACGAAGGTGTCTGGCGGAGTGAATTCACCCCGGTTGCGTTCGCGATCGGTGATAAAGGCGAGTTCGCTGAGTTTGACGTTGCGACCATGGTACCAGAAATCGAGACGATGTTGGTGATTGGCAAAGGGATTGAAAGTGGGAGGAACGACAAGGCCGTAGGGTTGGATTGAGCCGTCCACCTTGGATTTGTAGCCACGAACGATGAGACCCGTCGCAGAGTTCCAAGGTGCCTGGCCGTCTTTGAGAGAGA
>Ga0207674_10004906_pt1 | contig 16010 bp, 19 predicted proteins | sample KBSCornC72_FD_184303 | JGI IMG/M metagenome (GOLD analysis project Ga0207674, IMG submission 184303) | Corn rhizosphere microbial communities from Kellogg Biological Station, Michigan, USA - KBS Corn C7-2 (SPAdes) (version 2) | ecosystem: Host-associated > Plants > Roots > Rhizosphere > Soil ... | reverse complement strand
GGTGAGGGCAATGGTCGCGACGGAGAGGATAGCCTGCGCATAGGGGACGGCCTGGTACGACTCGCCTGTCACCCAGTGCACGAAAGCGAGCCAGGCGGGGTAGAGCGGGACTCGCCCCTCCCAGTCGAAGCGATGCCAGTGCAGGAGGCCGAGTGCAAGGTCGTTGTAGTTTGGTTCATCGCCGATGAGGCGGCCCGGCCCGTTGGGGCGCCCGAGGTTGAAGAGCCAGGCCGCGTTCAAGCGCAGCGCCAGCCCCCAGATCAGCAGCACGAGCAAAGCCCAGCGGTAAGTCTTGGGCCCGGGCTCTGCGGATGCGAGTTGGCGAAGCCGAGCCAAGCGTGTGCCGGTCACCCGATGCCCGTGCGTGCGTCAGCCCCTTCCCGTACCGCGTGACGGGGGTGGTTGCATTGAGCCCAGCCTCGGATCAGTCGCTTGCCGCCACCCAGTACGATGGGATAAACGTGCAGGCTGTACTCGTCGATCAGATTATCCTCCCGAGCGTCAACGACGTTGTCGCCAATCAGCATGCGCCAGGCTGAGGGGGATTGCAAGGTCGTGGAGACCACGTAATTGCGGATGCTGTTCAGCGCAACGGCGAATAAATCGCCGGATATCAGTTCAAACGCAGCACGATGATTTGCGATGTCTTTCGGCTGAGCAGGAATTCAACGGTCTCGGACATCGCCGCAGAGAAGCGGGGACCAATGTCATCGTGCCAATATGGCCACGTCCAGCCGCCATGCGCAAAGCCGCCCTCCGCATGACCGGACCCGAGCCGCCGTACCCGCCAATCGTGAAACGGATCACGGTCATTCGGGTCATGAAGCTCGGGCCTTAGACCGCGCCTGGATGCTCTTTCGGATCTCTATGTCCTCTCGGCGCTGGATCCTCGTCGTCATCGCAGCCACGGCTCTCGATCTTTGGGCCCGCTTCGGCACCTCATTCAACTTTGCCCGAGTCATGCACGTCGAGGCCGTCCTCTTCCCGATCACAGGGTTGGTACTCGGCACTCTCCTTTGGCACGAGCCCAGCACCCAGGGTTGGCCGCACAGGGTCCGGCTTGGCCTTGTTTGGCTCTTTGGCCTGGGAGGTCTGCGTCCGATTCTCTGGACGCTCGGCGCACCCTTGATGACGGCCAACCTCGCCACCCTCATTGTCGCGCTGGCTGGCACCTTGATGTGGTGGATTCGGCGTCGGTCTCGCCGCAGCCTGACCAGCGGTTGAAGCTGTCCGGCGCGGCGGCCGCCGCAGCCTAACCGGTCCCTGCACCTGCCGGGGCGCCTGCTACAAAGGAACTAGATTTGAGGCCCGGCTGGATGACCCCTATTCGGAGCCATCGATGAAGGCTTACTTGATCATCACCGGCTCGCTCTTTGGTTTACTCGCTGTCGCGCATGGATGGCGAATCATTGGGGAGTGGCCGCGCGTGGTCCACGACCCCGGAGAAATTATCGAGGCGGCCATTGGCGTTGTGGCGGCCTGCCTGTGCCTCTGGGCTTGGCGCCTCCGCCGTGTTGCCAGATGATCTTTAGCCCCGATAGGGCTGCTAGCTAACCGTCGGTCGTTGACAGCATTAGAGGAAGTCAACCAGTTGTGGACTCATCCGCTCAGTGCTGCGCGAACGAATCACGACGGGCAGGCACTTTTTAGCTGATCAATTCCACCAGGATCCCATGCGGCGCCACATTGCTGAGACCGCAGTCCTTGGCTGTCTTGTGGCGCGAATCGGTCGCGCTGAGCCCGACTGTTCCCGCCGTTGGGGGACAATGACCGTTCATCAAATGCTGGTCCACATTGGCGACGCAGCCGCGGCGGCACTTGGCCAGCGCCCGTTTTCGGCGACCCCACGTCCCGGACCCAGGGGCCTCGTTCGGTTCATCGCGCTGTACTTGCTGCCGCGCACGCCCCGCGACATCAAATCAGGAGCCGAGCCGGCCGCAAAAGTCCTCGACGCGGCAGCCTTCGCACAGGACCGCGACCGAGCGATCGCTCTCCTTCGTCAACTGGGAACACCGGGACAGAGGCTGGTCGCCGCCCATCCGGCTTTTGGTCGCATGGCCTGGGGCGATTGGATGCGCTACGCCTACCTGCACACCGACCATCACCTGCGGCAGTTTGGGCTTTGACGAGGGCCGTCTAACCAGCGCTTACACCTGTTGGGCGCTAGGTTCTAAGGAAGCCATCCAGTTGTGAACTCGTCCACTGGTCGCCCGCAGGCGAAGCGCGGGCATAGGCGGCCACCAGCTCTCGGAGCCTACTCCATGTTCGAACCTGAACGGGCCCTACGTGTCGCCACAATCCTCACGCTGATGAGTAATCCGCCAGGTGAGCGTCGGCAGCCTAAGGAAGGTGATCTCGCCGGGATATTCGATGTCTGGTTTGATGGTGGCGCGGTGAAGCATGATAGCGTGATCAGCGTGTACCGATTCCTGGACGGTTCGACGGCTGTGACGGGGACGGGCCCAAGGTTTTCCGTACTGATCCAGTTGCCCGACGGTACGTTTGTCGAGGTGAAGGACAGGGACAGGACAAGCCTTCCAGGGTTAGCACTAATGGACTTTGGCGCGCAGTAGTCCGCGTCCGGACCCCCGAGCAGGGCTAGCACCGGTCGGGCGCTGTTCTTTAAGGAAGTCGTCCAGTTGTCGACGCGGATTCGTCGCCCGCGGGCATGATCAAAGATCTCGACCTACCGTCCGAGCTCTATTCCTTGAGTGACCGAAGTAGAGAGCACCGTGGAGTCCGCCGTAGGTGTCAAAGGAACGCTGGTTGGCTTGGCCTGGTGGCATTATCCTGACGCCGACTAACACGCGCCTGGGCTCAAAGAGAGCACCGCGGCTCAAACCTTGAGGAGACTCGTGTAATGGCAAGATTCCTGATTGAGGTCCCGCATGACGGAACCATGGCGGCATGCACTCGTGCGGTGGAGGCCTTCCTCAGGGCCGGGTCCCACTTCGTCACCCACGCAGATTGGGGATGTCAGGACGGCGATCATCGGGCATGGGTTGTCCTGGAAGCTGATAGTCGTGATGAAGCCCGTAACGTTATCCCTCCCATCTTCCAAGCGCAGGCGAAGGTAGTGCAGCTCAACAGGTTCACGCTGGAGGATCTCGAGCAGCTCCTTCATCGACACGGCGAATAGTTGCCCTCCCCCAAAGCGGAAGGGCCGCCGAAGAAATGGAGTTGTATCGGTTCTTCGAGGAGCGGGCTTCTGCCAAGACTCGTCGGTCACCTGGGATCAGCTAGGCGCTCTGTCGTCCTCGTTGCAGAGTCGACTCGATTCTCTGCGATAGGTTGCCCGCAGGTGAAGCGCGGTGGTAGGCAGCAACAACCATGATTCATGCGAGCAGGTCAATAGCGACCGCGATTGCCGGCACCATCGCACTGGTGCCTGGATCAGTGACACTCTCGGCTCAGGCCACCATCGATCTCGAGAACCGGTATTCCAACGTCGGGGCGATCATGGTCTGGCGTGTCGACGATGCCGGGAAGCCGGTAGAGCTCCGCGCGTTCGTCAGCGGAACCCTGATTCGGGATCGCGTGATGGTGACTGCCGGTCATTTCACCGCTCCGGCGAAGGCGCTCAGCTCACTGCCGCCGTCGATCCGAATCTTTGCGAGCTTCAGTCCAACCGACGCCAAGGATCCAAGGAGTTGGATACCCGTGGTCCGGCTGGCGACGCATCCATCGATGCCGCACTGTCCGCCGCCCCCGCAATGCGACCCGACCGACGACAGCCTGGTCGCCCCGCTCGAGCCAGGCATTGCCGACGTCGGGCTGGTCTTCCTGGAACACGCGCCTCCTGGTATCAAACCAGCGCGCTTCCTCGAGCATGGCACGCTCGACAGATCTGAAGGAGCGCCAACGACCATCGTGGGATACGGCACCACGACGCCGCGAAAGCGCAATGCACCCCCGGACACCGCGATGTGGGACGGGAAGCGGCGCATCCGGACTTCGATATTGCGAAGAGTCGTCGACGAAACTTGGGCGCTCTGGTCCATCCCGAGCTATGTTTGCTCCGGCGACTCCGGTGGCGGGATTTTTCTGAACCCGAGCTCAACCGAGGCCAATGGGGACCTACTGGCCGCCAACGTGAGCGATGGCGGCCGCGACTGCCGGCGCCATAACAACAACAATCGTCTGGACACGCGCAGTATTCAGAACTGGATCAACGACACCATACGGCAGGATCCTGGCGAGACCTGACGCCACACAGAGAAGAGGGCCACCGTGGCGCAGAACGATTCCCCTCTCGCGCTATTTCGCCGGCTTACGAACGGCCTCTACGTAGTCGGGGTAGCTCACGCCAGCGAGCGGGATGCGTTCACTGCCGCCTGGATCACCCAAGTAAGCTTTGATCCCCTTCTGGTTGCCCTCAGTGTCAACCCGGGTCACGCATCCTTTCCTCTTCTCGCCGCAGCGGGCGCATTTGCCATCAGTATCCTGGGCCAAGGCCAACTCGAGCTGGCACGTCACTTCGGCACCCAGTCCGGGCGAAGCGTCGACAAGCTCGCCAATCAACGATGGCAGCCGGCTGTGGGTGGTGCACCTTTCCTGTCGGACGCCATTGGGTACCTCGAATGTCGGGTTGTCGCCCGCCACGCGGCCGGAGACCACGAGTTGGTGCTTGCTCAGGTTGTCGGGGGGGCTGTGCTTGCTCGGGACGCCTTACCGATGACGTATGCAGAGACGGGCAACCTGGATGGAAGCGAAGGATTCTATCCGCCCCGCTTTTAGTTTAGCAGCACGGACCTTAGGACGCGTTCACCATTTGAACCACTGCTAGGCATCCACGTCGATGAGTACGGGCAGTCGCGAGATCACAGTGGCTTGAGTCAAAAAAAGGAGGAGCCGTGCCGCGATCGATCCTTGGATCTATGACAGTGTGCCTCATCGCCCTGACCGGCGTGGTCGCACCGGCGGAAGCACAGAAGGCCGACAGCACATTGGTGCGGCCTACTACGGTGACGGTGAGGATCACGAACGATCCCGATCCCTGGAACGGGACCTTCACCGCCTCGGGCGTGTCCACGAAATGCGGCCTGGCCGATTATGGATATCCTCACCGCAAGAATTCATTCGCCGTCATGTTTCCGGATGACTCCGCCACGGGCACGGTTACCTCGGTGAACTTTGACGCCGATACCCTCAAGAACGGCACGACGGTCCACAGCTTCTACCTCGCGGTCGGGACCCGGGTCGGGCAGCGTGGCGCTCCACCGTTATACGTCGTTCGGGCCAACCAGCCACAGTACGGGGAGCCGGGTACGGCGACTCTCACCAAGACCTCAAACGGCGGCGACTCGCTGACGGTCAAGGGCGTCGCCAGCAAGGGCAGGAAGACCGACGTGGAAATGACGCTCGTCTGTCAACCGTAGATGGTCCGCCCTAATCCAACCACAACCCCGGCCGGTCGATGCTGAACTACATCTGGGCAGGCCTCATCATCTCGAGCCTTCTCTTCGCCATCGCCTACGACATCCGTGACATCAGCGGAGACAAGTACCGCAATGGCCAGCCGCTCCCCGTGGAGCTCGCCTTCCCCGAGGGCTTCGACCCGGCCGCCCGGCGAGTGCCGGTTGAGATCCGGATCGCGTCGGATCAATACGCGAGCTTCTACCGGACCGAGCAAGCTCCGGCGCCGAGCTACCCTGGCTACCTGTTGCAGACGAAGGAGGGAACCCAGCTCCGCTTCGCGGCCGGGTCCAAGCTCCCCGAGCCGCTCGCCACGATCGGGAAAGTCTCCCGTTCACGCGACGAGGAGCTGCAGGGCCTGCTGACAGGATTCACTCCGGCCGCAGGGACCGCCGGCGTCGTGTTCGAGCCGGTCCGCTTCGTGAAATTGAACGCTATCGCTTCCGCGGCAATCGACTTCGCGAAGACGGGGGCGGAGATCGCCCTCAGTCTGGTCGGAGTGCTGTCCCTGTTCCTCGGGCTGCTCAAGATCGCCGAGGACTCGGGTATCGTCTTCGCCCTGGTGAAGCTAGTCCGGCCGATTCTGCGACCCTTGTTTCCCGAAGTCCCAGCCGACCATCCCGCGCTCGGGATGATCGCGCTCAACCTCACCGCCACCCTGTTCGGGCTGGGCAACGCCGCCACACCGTTCGGCATCAAGGCCATGGAGGAGTTGCAGAAGCTCAACCCCTCCGAGGACACCGCCACCAACTCGATGGTCATGCTCATGGCCATCAACACGGCCGGCATCCAGCTCGTCCCGCCGGTCCTGCTACTGGCACTCATGGGCACCCAGATCAACACGCTCATCTTCCCGATCCTGATCACCTCCGTGCTTGGGCTCATCGTCGCCATCGTGGCCGCGAGGTTGCTCGGCAGGCTGCCGGGTTACCGCGCGTCCGATCCCAACCGGAAGGCCTGAGCCAGCATGGAAACCGCGCGCAACGCCATCAGCCTGCTTTCGTACTTCGTCCTTCCCCTCATGTTGGTCGGCTTTCCGCTCTATGGCCTCTACAAGCGGGTGCCGGTCTACGAGAGCTTCGTCGAGGGCGCCAAGGAGGGATTCCAGGTCGCTGTCCGCATCATCCCGTACCTGGTCGCAATCCTCTTCGCCATCGCGATGTTCCGGGCCAGCGGCGCCATGGAAGCTCTGACCCGGGTGCTCGATCCGGTACTGGGTCTGATCGGCTTCCCGGCCGAGCTGCTGCCGATGGCCATCCTTCGCTCGCTCTCGGGCTCCGGCTCGGCGGCGCTGGTGGCGGACATGATCAATCAGTACGGAGAGGACTCGATCTTCGTGAAGATGGCCTCGGTCATGTACGGGTCCAGCGAGACCACCTTCTACGTGATCGCGGTGTACTTCGGCGCGGTGAGTATCAGGAAGACACGCCATGCGGTGCCGGCGGGCCTCATCGCGGACGCGGCCGCGATGCTCATCGCGGTGTGGACGGTACGGCTGCTGTTCCAGGGATGATGGGACCGGAGGCGACTCGGTCTGCCTCATGTACAGCGGCGCGGAGCGGGCGGTGGTCGACTGGATGCACGATCTCGCCGAGAACGGGGACGATCCATTTCGACGAGGCGGCTGAGGAGCAGGCGTTCGCGACGCTGCACGCGTCGGCCCTGGACTGGTTGCGGACCCGGTGGGTTCAGGCTGGATCTGTTACACCCAGTCCTCCTGAGTGACGCTTGGGCGTTGCGCTGCGGGGCAGCCTCACAGTGAATCTTGCTCCCCCATTGAGGTTCTCGCCGGTGATGGTCCCGCCATGGGCGTCGACGATCCTCTGAGCGATCGTCAGGCCTATCCCGAGGCCATTCGATTTCGTCGTGACGAATGGTGTGAACAGCGTTCCGATGACTTCCGGCGACAAACCCGTTCCATTATCACCCACTGAAACCTCGACGTCCGCGGCCTTGACCGCACTTCGTATCGTGATCTGACGCCTCGCCAGCGGCGTCTCCGCCATCGCGTCCATGGCGTTCCGTACCAGGTTGACGAATACCTGCTCCAGGAGCACTAAGTCGCCGTCGATGACGCAGGGAGTCGGGGATAGATCGAGCATCGCCTCGATCTGCCGCGCCCGCAGGTCGTGGCCGACGAGGGCGAGGCTCTCGTCGATCACGGAGTGGAGGTCGATCGGCTTCCTGTCCAGTTGACGGCTGCGGAGCATTGTCCGATGGCGTTCGATGATCTGAGTGGCGAGGACGGCTTCCGCCTGGATATCCGCCAGGATCTCCTCTGTCGCCTCGGGCACCGCGTTCTTGGCTGTGACCATCATGTGAAGTGCCTCGGCATTGGCCGCAATCGCACTGAGAGGTTGCCCGAGCTCATGCCCTATGCCCGAAGTCAGCGCGGAGATCGTCTCTCGGCGATTGGCATCGGCCGCGAGAACCAGATTCCGTCGGCTGTCGATCTCCGCCCGCTGCCGTGCGCGACGCTCGTACAGGAGCCGCGCAATCAGGAGCGATTGCAACAACAGCGCGCCGATCGCGGCCAGGACTGTGCGCTTGTATTCACCCCACAGGCTCGGGGCCCGAAACTTCACGACGCTTCCATCCGGCAACCGACTCTCGGGGATGCGCCACCGCCGCAGCTCGCGCCAGTCGAACATTGCTTGACTCGCCGATTGTGGCGGTACTCTGAGACTTGCCGGTGGCTCGCCGTTCAGGATACGACCGGCCACGTCGCCCGTTCGGCGACCAAGATCGCCAATCGCCACCATCGTCCCACCGACAATTCCATGGCCCAACAGTGGGCTTTGCGCTCCGAACAGGGGGGCATTCGCCGTGGCGTGAAGGGCGGCGAGCACTTGCTCGTCCGCGTACGCCCCGCCCTGCGCATCCGTGCCCAGGGTCAGATAGACGATCGCTGAATGACCTGGAAGGCTCGCGCAGCGGCGCAGGATATCCTGAAGGGACAGCTCGCCGGACCAGATGAACGTCACTCGATCGCGAAATCGTGCGAACTCGGTCTCGAGCTTCTGGCGCCAGAACCGGCCGATAGGTCCGGACCCGGCCAGCATGAAGACCTGTCTGGTCTCGGGGAGTAGCTGCAGGATGTCGTCGATGAGCCGAGGAAAATCGTTGGCGACCGCTACCGCACTCTCCTTCTCGCCAAATGGCGCGCCACGGATCCATCGCTCATCCACGGAAGCGAAAAGGAGCGGCGTCTCGGGGAAAAGTTGAGGCCGATGGCGGCGCGCGAAAACAGCCGCGGGGCCGCCGACCGTCACGATCAGATCCGGGGGCGGCCGATCGGTGAAGATGGATCGGATGTAGTCGACGACGGCTTGTTCGGGCGCGCCAACAAACCCCGTCGGGCCCACGACGACCTGAACGACGTTCAAGGGTTTCCCGGCGCGCTGGTCGAGGCCCAGACGGAACTCGCCGGTGAACTCATCGAAAACCAGGTTCCCGCGGTCGAACGTTTGCAGCACCAGGACCTGCGTGACCGGGGACTGAGCTTCGCTCGTCGCCGCAGCAATCACCAGCAGACCTCCCAGCAACGCAGCCCGCAATCCGCGAGAGACGCCGTGATCCGGGCGCGTTCTGGCCGCCCGGCCCATGGCGTCTTGGGCTCTGGCGAAGCCTCGGGCGCGGTTTGAAATCGCTGAGTCGGTCATTTGGTTGGAGAACGTATTGCCTGGGTCGAACTTGGCAAGCAGCAACGCGTTAAAGTGGTTGGAACACGCAGGACCACAGACGGCGACGAGCTTGCCTCACGCAGAGGATCAACCTGAACCACCTGTTCAATCAGGAGAAGTACCGGGCAGGCTGGGATGGCGCGGCGCTACCGGTCTGAGATCGCCTTCGTCCTCCCGGCGCCAGTCAGATTGGCGCCGCGGCCGGGGCCGGACTCGCAGGGAAGGCGTAGCGGCGCCAAAGTGCATCGGCAACGACCGAACCGAGGATGGCGGCCGCCGTAACATCACTCAGAAAATGAGCGCGGCTCAGGACGCGGCCGAGGGCGCAGCCAATCGCCAGTCCATACCAGATACCCCTGGCGTGCGGCCACAGGCGGGCCGCAATGACACATGCTGCGAAGGCCACAGTCGCGTCTCCACTCGGCATGCCGAGCCCCGCGGTGGAGAACGTGTGCTCCGCAAAGCTCCGGAAGACGTAGGCTCCGGCATTGGGACCGGGACGCTCCCGCCGAATGAGGAGTTTGAGCAGCTCGCTCATCGCTCCGCTCAGCGTCGGCGCTCCCATCAGGATGATCGCGTGCCGGCGGGCGACGAGCGTGGCCGCCGAGCGCCAGAAGACCGCTCCCGCCAGGAGCCAGAAGGGGAGCCAGCCGATGACTCTGAGAAGCCGGCCCCAATTCTGCTCGTAGACCCGAGGGAAGGTGAGGTAGGTGTAGGCCCACGCGTCACCGAGCGACGCGATCAAGAGCAGAGCCGCGCCACCCAGCATGAGCAGGAGAGTACGCCGCGTCCAGGACTGGCTGGAAGGCCTCATGATCGCGAAGGCCAGATTCCGAAAAGAGTACCGTCTGCCCTGTCCGGATGAGGTTTGGCGACCTCGCCGCCGCTCCACATGTGAGGCGCGGACGTTAGGCAGCAGCAACTCCTCAATGGGGGGTGCGTGGCATCTGTGGGTCGCTGACGTCCTCCCGCGCGGGCTTGGGCAGGGCTGAGCGGTCGAAAGAGGGATTGAGCTGGCGCGTCAGCAAAGCCTGAGTGTCCGCCAGTTCCGAGAGCTTGGCCCCGATGTAATCGGTGGTCTGTTCGAGGCTCGCCAGCCGCTCGTCGAGCCGGCCGGGATCGGGAAGGACTTGTTCAAGGTGTTGGAGCTTCCGCCGGGTCCGCCACCACGCGATCCCGAATCCAATGGTGCCGATGGCCCCCACCTTAGCTGCTGCGAAGAGGAGACCAAGTGCAAATCCACTGAGTTGGGGATCCACGGGGCGCTCCCATAGAGGACAATGGAAGATACGCCCGGTCTGCGGGATTGCGAGCAGCGGCGCGTCGCTGGGGATGGCGACCGGGAGGGTCTCGAGGCGGCGACCTCGTGGTCAACGCGATGGGGGAACCGGAGATGTCGATCCGGGCCCCGCTCGTTCGACTTATTGGTATGAGGCTGTTTGCGAGTCGACTGGCGGCGGGTTCCCTCCTAACTTTCGGCATGTTCCGCCGGCGTAAGGAAGCTGTCCTCAATCCGATCACCGTGGGTGAGCGCTACACGCTCGACCGGGAGCTGGGCCGGGGCGGGATGGCGGTGGTGTATCTGGCGCGGGACCGCAAGCACGACCGCCCGGTCGCGATCAAGATCCTGCGCCCCGAGATCGGCATTGGCGAGAACGCCCAGCGCTTCCTGCGCGAGATCCAGATCCTCGCGCGTCTGCAGCACCCCCACATCCTCGCCCTGCTCGACTCCGGCGCCACCGAGGACGTTCCGCCTCGGCCGTTCTACGTGATGCCGTATGTGGAGGGCGAGACCCTCCGCCAGCGCCTTACTCGCGAGGGTCCGCTCCCGGTCGCGGAGGCGGTCCGCCTGGTGCGGGAGGCTGGCGAAGCGCTCCACTACGCCCACGGCGAAGCGCTGATTCATCGCGACGTGAAGCCGGAGAACGTCCTGCTCTCGCAGGGCCACGCCCTGGTCGCTGACTTCGGCATCGCGCGTGCCGCGGGCATCGCGGGCGGAAACCAGCTGACGCAGCCGGGGCTGACTATGGGGACCCCCGCCTACATGAGTCCTGAGCAGGCCAGCGGCGAACGCGAGGTCGATGCCCGGGCGGACCAGTACAGCCTCGCCTGCGTTCTCTACGAGCTGCTGGCGGGTGAGCCGCCCTTCACCGGGCCCAACATATTCGCTGTGTTATCGCGCCAGATGCGCGACCCGGTGCCGCCGCTGACCACGATTCGCCCCGGAGTGCCGATGTCGGTGCGACGGGCGATCGAGCGCGCGCTATCCAAGGTTCCGGCGGACCGGTTCGCGACGGTCCTGGAGTTCCTGGCGGCCCTGGAGGTGGTGGAGTCTCCGGAGGCTCCCGCGGTCGCGCCGAAGAAGGCGATCGTGGTACTGCCGTTCGCCAATCTGAGCCCCGATCCCGACAACGCGTACTTCGCGGACGGCCTGATGGAGGAGGTGATCGCCGACCTCTCCCGGGTCCGGGCGCTCACCGTGATCTCCCGAACTTCGTCGGTCAAGCTAAAGGACACCGGCTGGGACCTCCGGCGCATCGGGCGCGAGCTCAACGTCCGCTACGCGCTCGAGGGGAGCGTGCGCAGGGAGGGCTCCGCCCTTCGGATCACAGCCCAGCTGATCGACGTCGAGACCGAGGTCCACCTCTGGACCGAGAAATACGCAGGAACGGTGGACGACGTGTTCGATTTGCAGGAGAGGCTCTCGCGCCAGATCGTCGAGGCGCTGCAGATCACGCTGACGCAGCCGGAGGATCGCGAGATCGCGCAGCGTCCCATCGCGAATCTCCGCGCGTTCGAGTACTACCAGCGCGCCCGGCAGGAGTACTACCGGTATACCGCCGAAGGAATTGCGGCGGCCCGTGCGCTGGCGGAACACGGGCTTGCCGTGGTGGGCCCTCACGAGGCGCTGTATGGCATGCTGGGCACGGTCTACGCGTGGTCCCCTGTGGTTCTCGTCGGCGACGAGGAGACCACCCTGCGGGAAGCGGAGGCCTGTGCCCGCCGAGCCTTCGAGCTGAACCCCAACTCGGCGCAGGGTCTGTCGATCATGGGTCAGGTCGCCTACCGCCGGGGCAACGCGGGGGAAGCCGTTCGGCTGCTGACCCAGGCCTGCGCCGCCGATCCCAACAATCCCGACGCGATGCACCAGCTGGGCGGGGCGTACCTGTTAGGCGGGCGGATCGGCCCCATGCGGGAGGTGCTGACCCGATTGGCCGAGTTGGACCCGCTGACGGCCAGCAATCATTGCCTGCTGGGATTGAGTTACCTGCTGGGCGGCGACGCGGTCGGGGCGCTGCCCTCGCACCGACGCGCGGTCGAGCTGGCTCCGCTGAGCACGATCTGCCGGGTCTGCGACGCCGTCTCGCTGGTGGCCGCGGGGCGCGACACCGAGGCTGCCAGCCAGTTCGAGTGGCTGGAACACCAGCCTTCGGACGATCACTTGGCGGCGGTAGCGGTGCGCTTCCGGCGCGGCCTGACCGGCGACCGGGAGGCGGTGCTGTCGCCGCCGAGCGCGGGGGAGCGCGCGATGGCGGAATCGGACGAGTACTGGTCTTACCTGATGGCCGGGGCCTACGCCCTGGTCGGGGAGGCGGAGCAGGCGCTGAGCTGGCTGGAGCATGCGGTAACGGTGCGCGGTTGGGTGGACTACGTGTACTTCACCCGACACGACCGTTTCCTCGAGCGCGTCCGCCCGACGCAGCACTTCCAGGAGCTGATGGCCTCGGCTCAGAAGAGGTATGCGCGGTTCACCGACGCCGGCACTCCCGCCGAGCTAAGGCCGGTCTAGGCCCTCAGCTGCGAACGCGGGTCAGGTGGCAGGGCATTCGTCGGGAAGCGAGTCTGCGGGGTCGGTCGCCGAATCGGGCGGCGCAAAACGTTGCTGAAATGTGAAGGCGTAGGACGTCGGACCCTGGCGTCTCAGGTGATCCAACCGCTCGACCGCTTCCTGCACCGTAGGACGATGACCCACAGGAACCCACCAGAGGACCAGGAAGGTTTGGTCCATCTGCTCGAACCATTGGCGCCGCTGCCGCATGACCTCCACGTGAACGGTACGATACACAAAGGCGTGAAGTGACTCGGCGGAGGTCCACACCGAGAAGTTGACCAGAATGCGGTCGTCCTCGTAGGGTCTCAGGGCAGTTGCGTTCCCGTCCTCCGTCTGGAATCGCCAAACGAATCCAGGGGCCGCCTCGGCCAGAGCGTTGATTTCGTCGAGCCGCGCCATGAACCCGGCTAGCTGTGGCGAATCCAAGGGCGCGAGTATGCGGCCGATGTTTAGTTGGGCGAGATGGTAGGTGCGCATTGGTTCAAACGTATTGGGATTCCTATAGCTCTGCCACCTGACCAGCGCTTGCACCAGAAGGGTGCTTCTGAGTCACACTTCCGAGCAACAGCGGTTGCGCTGGCACCTCGCCCACACGAAGCGTGTGGCTGTCGGAAACTCACCGCTCCAAAGCTCCGCAAGCTGAGGCAGCGCGTTCATCAATCCACTCTCAAAGGTCGTCGGGCGGAGCAGTCGCCCCGTTGCGCCGACGGCGCTCGGGTGCAGCGGATGATCGTGCGGGAAGGAGGCGTGTTGCTCGTGATTGGCCTCGTGCTGGGCGTGGTGGGCGCCTTCTTCGCCGCCGGCATCATGCGCGGACTGCTCTTCGGTGTGGCACCGCACGACCCGAGTACGTTCATCATTCCAGCCCAGCGAGCGGCGCGCATCGACCCGGCCATTACGATGCGGTCGGCCTGACTCACTCATGAACCCGCACGACCACGCGGCTTCGCCGTCCGACCCAGCCACCGTGCAATCAGGTTAGATTTCACTGCCGGCCATGCGTCAGTCCTGGGCGTGGCTCATTCCCCTACTGGGTAGGACCGATGACTACCGACGCATCGCAGGTGTCCGACCTGAATCCGACAGACCCCTCGTCGACCCTTACGGACCGGGTCAGGGCCCACGTCGCGGAGGCCGGGCGGCTCCTCGACAATCGTACGAGCGAGGCCAACGCCAAGCACAAGCATCTCCGACCGACGCGCTTGACCAAGGGCGCCGCTTCGCTCACAAGCACTTCGGAGGCTCGGCGAGAGGCCCAATCACTGCAAACAGTCTACCGCGAGATGCGGGGGCTGTACCGGAACTATCGCCGACAGGCTGGAACCGCTGCCGTGCCCGAGCTCCGCTCCGCCGTCAGCGCATTCAAGCGCGGCCAGAGTCTGACTTCTCTCGTCCAAATCGCCACCTTCCTGGACGACCGCAAACTCCTGGCCTGGTGAGGCCCGCTCGCTCCCTCCGTACTGAATAGAGTCAGGAGAAGGTGCGGGCTAACCCGCGCTTGCCGCCGCCTTGGATTCACCGGCCCTGGGCTTCTCCTCTTGCCGCCTAACCACCGTGTGAAAAGGACAGACACGATGAATGCAAAGGCGATTGGCGTCGCGGCGGTAGCCGCACTTCTCACCACCACACTTCCCGCCCACGCCCAGAGCGACAAGGAAGTGCAGGAGGTGATCCAGGAGTTCACGAAGAGTGACTCGGGGATGAAGGCCTGGTTCGCCGACGCCTACGGGTATGCGGTGTTCCCCACAGTGGGCAAGGGCGCAATCGGGGTCGGGGGCGCCCGCGGCAAGGGGCTGGTTTACGAACGCGGCACGCTGATTGGGAAGACCACGCTCACTGCGGTGACCGTCGGACTCCAGCTGGGCGGTCAGGCCTTCAGGGAAGTGATTTTTTTCAAGGACAAGACCGCCCTGGACGACTTCACGCGAGGCAACTTCGAGTTCGAGGCGGGAGTCTCAGCGGTAGCCCTCAAGGAGGGTGTGTCGGCAGACCTCGGCTACAACAAGGGCGTGGCAGTCATGACCGCTACCAAGGGTGGTCTCATGTATGAGGCCTCGGTCGGCGGTCAGAAGTTCTCGTTCGAAAAGAGCAAGAATTAGGCGACTTGCGGACACCCAGAGAGATTAGATGCCTCGCCAGATCATCTACACGGGAAAGGCGGCCAAACCTCCTGCGACTTACAGTCAGGCGGTAAAGGCAGCCGGACTCGTCTTCGTTTCGGGGACGGCCCCACACGATCCCGCCAACGGGCAAATCAAGGGCGCAACGATTCAGGAGCAGACTCGTCAGTGTCTGACAAACATCGCTGCAATCCTTGAAGAGGCCGGTAGCTCCCTCGACAAGATCGTGAGCGTTACCATTGTCTTAGCCGACGAGAATGACTTCGCTGGCATGAACGAGGAGTGGCTTCGATGGTTTCCTGCCAATCCCCCTGCGCGACAAGGTGCGAAGTTGCCCGCGAAGATTCCCGGACTCAAGGTATCCATCGCGGCTATTGCTGAAGCCTGACCAGGTGATGAAGGCGGGCTTCGCCGGTATTCCGCCGTGAAGCCAACCAGGGAGCCACGGTGTGAGAGCCAACCAATCTCGCGCACGTCCCCTTCCCGACGCCGGACCGTAGGTGTTCCTGCTCAACAAGTGGTATCTAGATCTGGTAACCCCTGATGGGACCGTCGTGATCTGTTACTCCGCACGGCTCAGATGGGGTGCCACGCGCCTTCGAGTCGCTTCGATTCTCCTCAATGTTCCGGGCGCCACGCCTGAGGAAGCCGTCACAGTGCGGCGCGTTGAGCGGCCGGTCATCGACCGCGAGGGCCTTCGCTGGTCCTCCGAGACGCTCGATGTACACGGCGAGTGGCGTCGCCTGCGCTCCCCCATTCGGGAGACCCTGCTTCGGGACGGCACGGGGGCGTTCCGGTGGTCGTGTCGCATACCCCTCGCCACCGCCGAGATTCACTGGGGCCACCGCCGGTTTGCGGGACTCGGCTACGTCGAGTCACTGGGTATGACCGTCTCGCCGACACGGCTGCCGTTCCGTACCCTCCGCTGGGGCCGGCGCCTGTCACCGGAACACTCGTTGG
>Ga0207674_10004905_pt1 | contig 16013 bp, 11 predicted proteins | sample KBSCornC72_FD_184303 | JGI IMG/M metagenome (GOLD analysis project Ga0207674, IMG submission 184303) | Corn rhizosphere microbial communities from Kellogg Biological Station, Michigan, USA - KBS Corn C7-2 (SPAdes) (version 2) | ecosystem: Host-associated > Plants > Roots > Rhizosphere > Soil ... | reverse complement strand
CGGCAGCGTCTACGCGACCGACGACGTTTACACCGTCGGTGGCGGCGGCTCCGAACACACCAACGGCTGGCGCGTCCTGAACAACGGCTATGGCGTCACGCAATTCTACGGGGCCGCCGTCGCGGCGGACGGAACCCTCATCGCCGGCGCGCAGGACAACGGCACGCTTCGGCTCGCACCCGGCGGCGGCGCCTCGGCGTGGCAAGGCGTCGACGGCGCCGGTGGGGACGGCGGAACCTGCGCCGCCGACCCCACCGACCCAAAGTTCATGTACGGCGAGTACATTTACTTGAACCTCCTTCGCAGTCCCGACGGTGGCGCCACCTCCGATTTCATCTGCGGGTCGTACTGGAACGGTCAGGCGTGGTGCTGGAAGGCGCTCCCCTACTCCATCCCGGACGCTAAGAATAACGCGGCGAATTTCATCGCCCCCTTCGCGGTCGACCCTAACAACGTCAACCGAATCCTGGCCGGCGGAAAATCACTGTGGCGCACGCAAGATGCCAAGGCCGCGTTGACGGATACGACCGGCCCCAAATGGGATTCGGTCAAAGCTCCGACCGGCTCGATGATCAGTGCCATCGCCATCGCACCGGGCGACCCCGATCGCGTGTGGGTCGGTCACAATGACGGCAGTGTCTATTACACCGCCAACGGGACCGCGGACCATCCGGTGTGGCAGGACGTCAGTCACTCGCCGGCGACGCCGCTTCCCGGACGCTATTGCACGTCGTTAACGATCGACCCGAAAGCGCACGACCGGGTCTTCGCCACCTTCGCCGACTTTTACAACGACAACGTCTGGGAAACCGAGGATAGCGGGCGCACCTGGATTGCGCGCGGCCCGTCAACGTTGCCCGAGGCGCCCGTCCGAACTCTCGCCATCCACCCGGACCGTCCAAAGCTCCTCTACATTGGCACGGAGGTCGGCGTCTTCGGCAGCGAAGATGGCGGCAAGACCTGGTCATCCACCAACGAGGGCCCGACCAACTGCAGCGTCGATCAGTTGTTCTTCGCCGGCAAGATTCTCTATGCCGCCACGCACGGTCGAGGCATCTTCAAGATCGACTTAACCAACCCTTGAACGGGGCCGCCCGCATCTGTTTTTGACCACGCCCGTTCGACCTCTATAATCCCGCCGTGCCGAACACTGTCTGAAAGGCAGGCTCCTCGCGCATGGCCCAGGTCCAACTCGAACGGATTTCCAAAACTTATCCCGGCGGGGTGCGGGCTGTGGACGGCGTCACGCTCACCGTCGCCGACCGGGAATTCGTCGTCCTCGTCGGCCCGTCCGGCTGCGGGAAGACCACCACGCTTCGCATGGTCGCGGGCCTCGAAGATATCACCGCGGGGACGATTCGAATCGCCGAACGGGTGGTCAACGACGTCCAGCCGAAGGATCGCGACATCGCGATGGTCTTCCAGAACTACGCCCTCTACCCGCACATGACCGTCTATAAGAACATGGCGTTCGGGCTGAAGCTCCGGCGGGTGCCCAAGGCCGACATCGACCGGCGGGTGCGCGAGGCGGCCAAGACCCTGGAGATCGAGCACCTGCTCGACCGCAAGCCCAAAGCCCTGTCGGGCGGGCAGCGGCAGCGCGTCGCGGTCGGTCGGGCGATCGTCCGCGAGCCCGCGGCGTTCCTCTTCGACGAGCCGCTCTCCAATCTCGACGCCAAGCTGCGCGTCACCACACGGGCTGAGCTCAAGCGCCTCCACCGCCGCCTCAAGACCACGACGATCTACGTCACGCACGACCAGGAAGAGGCGATGACGCTGGGCGATCGCATCGTCGTAATGAAGGACGGCCGCATCCAGCAGGCGGACGCGCCGCTGCAAACGTACACCCACCCGGTCAACCGCTTCGTCGCCGGTTTCATCGGGATGCCGCCGATGAACTTTTTCGAGGGTGCGATCAAGCGCGTCAACGGGGATCTGCTTTTCGAGCAGGGGACGTTGAGCGCGGGGGAACTGAACCTCCCCGGCAACGGATTTCATTTGCCCGTCCCGGCGCTCTTCCGGGATCGTCTGACGCCTTACATCGGACGGCACGTGACGCTGGGCATCCGACCCGAGCACTTTTACACGCAGCCCGTCGCCGCGCCGCAGGATCATTGTCCGATCCCGGTGACCGTGACCGTCGTCGAGCCGCTGGGCAGTGACATGGACGTCTACGTGCAGACGGCGTTGCAGGAGAACGTCGTCGCGCGCGTGCAAGCCAACGCCGATCTGAAGGCCGACTCGGCCGTCACGCTCTACGCGGATCTGCGGCGGGTTCATTTTTTCGGAGCGGGGGACGCCGGGCAAAACCTGTGTCCGCTTCCGTAAATAATTTGCGAATCGCCCCAAAAACGTCTGGGCGCTGCGCGTCCCGCGGAATAAAGTGAGGCGTGTAGATCCGTCGGCGCGTCTTATCTTATCGCGGGGATGAGACGCCTTGGCATCCCATCACAGACGGAGGCGGGACATGAAAATGTTGCAGCGTTTTGGCGGCTTTGTGCTCGTCACGGGCATCGTTCTGTGGACGTCGCCTTGCCGCGGCAATGCGTTCGTACAAGGGGCGTACTACCAGTTAGGAGACGCCGATCCGGGGGCCGCAGCCGGGGCCGTCGGCGCCGACCCGACGGTCGATTCGTTCATCAACCAGCTCAACCTGGGCCGCATTGGCTCGCCGCATTATTCCGCGGACGTTCCCGCGCGCGGGCCGTTCGGAGACAAGCTGTCGATGCAGTTCGCCAACGTCGGGTTGGGTGGTCCGGCCATCCTGGGCTTCTACGGCCGTTCGGATTCGTTGCCGATGGTGCAGCAGGGCTTCGCTCTGGAAGCGTGGGTGAAGGCCGGTCCGACAAACCTGGACGTACCATCCACGTCCGCCGGTTCACTGATCGCGTACAACGGCAATCCGTCCGCCAACGGCTTTGGTCTCTACCAGAACGGCACAAACTATGTCGCCAACGTCGCCGGGACGTTGCACACACTGGGTCCGGCTGAAATCGGCGCGTGGCACCATATCGCCTACGTCCAGTCGTTAGGCAATTCCAGTTATTTTTACGACGGGCAACTCGTCGGGGAATCGAGCAAGGATCCGGTTCCGACGGCGGGGATGGGCGGGTTCTGGATCGGCGGTATCGGTTCGGCAACCGCCCAGCAGGATCTGTTCAACGGCTGGATCGACGAGGTTCGATATCAATCCTTCAATCCACTGGCCGCCGGCGCCTTCGATCCGACGTCATTCCTGATTTCGCCGGTTCCCGAACCGAGCCTGATTGCCTTTGGCGCATTGGCGGCCGTGGTCGCTGTGGGGCGGCGACGGCGCAGGAATTCGGTTGTGCATTGACCGTCGTAGGGGTTTACGTATAATTTCTCGTCCCGCGCCTCGTGACGGGCGCGGTGTACGTGTGTTGGAGTGACGTTGGCCATGGTGCGTTTCGCCGTGAACAATTTGATTTGCAATCACCCGCGGACGCCCGTGCGTTGCCACCGTCTCGAACCCGGAAAGACCGGGATGAGCCTTTGCCTTACCAACGAGCTGATTCATGCGCTTGCATAAGCAACAGCATGGGATTAGCCTTGTGGGTCGCCCCCGCCAGAAAGGACTTCTGACGGTGAGGTGAAGGTTTTTTCCCATTTCGGGTGCGAGAGGAGTGGCCGCCAAGATTGGTGGCCTTTTTGTTTTGGTGTTGGAACAACTGAATACACAATTGAATAGGAAACTGAGGAATTAATGCCTAATCCGGAACTTCTGCGAATTGTTGACGGAATTGCGCGGGATAAGAATATTGAGCGCGAACAGGTCTACACCGACGTCGAACAGGCGATCGCGTCGGCTTTGCGCAAACAATTTAATACAGAAGACACGAGCGAGTTTACGGTAACACTGGAGCGGGGGAGTGGGGATATCAATGTCAGCCGGGGTGGGGAGACGATTCCGCTTTCCAAGCTCGGGCGTATCGCGGCGCAGACGGCCAAGCAGGTCATGATCCAGCTCATCCGGCAGGACGAGCGGGGCAGCATTTACGAAGAATTCAAGGATCGCGTGGGGACGATCGTGACGGGGACGATCGCCCGGTTCGAGGGGGGGACGATGATCGTTAATCTGGGGCGAGTCGAAGGGATCATGCCGCGCAGCGAGCAGATTCCGGGTGAAAATCACGAGCAGGGGGAGCGGATCCAGGCGTTGATCCTGGAAGTGCGCGACACGCCTGCGGCGGTGAAGATCATCATGTCGCGGAGCCACCCGGAATTGATCCGGCGGCTGTTCGAGCGGGAGGTTCCGGAAGTTGGGGAGCGGACGATCGAGATCAAGGCGCTGGCGCGCGAGCCGGGCCACCGGACGAAAATCGCGGTGTCGTCGATCGACAGCAAGGTGGACGCGGTGGGGGCGTGCGTCGGCGTTCGCGGCAGCCGGATCAAGAACATCGTGGATGAGCTCGGTGGTGAGAAGATCGACATCGTGCGGTGGAACGAATCGTCGCAGATTCTGATTCAGAATGCACTTAAGCCGGCCGAGGTGGCCGAGGTGTCGCTCTGCTTCGAACTGGGGCGGGCGACGGTGGTGGTGAACGAGGATCAGCTCAGCCTGGCGATCGGCAAGCGCGGTCAGAACGTGCGTCTGGCGGCCCGGCTGACGGGGTGGGACGTGGATATTCTGACGCCGGTCGAGTTCCAGAACGGCGTGCAGCGTCTGGACGCGACGCTGAAGAGCATTGAAGGGTTCCCGCAGGATCAGGTGGACAAGGTGATCGCGCTGGGGCTGATCGACGTGCGGGATATCGAAGAGGTCGGCGCCGGCCCGCTGATGGAAGAGCTGGGTATCGAAGAATCGGTAGCGAACGCGGCGGTGGAGAAGTGCGCCTCGGAGGCGAAGATCGTGGCGGTCGAGCAGGAAAAGAAGAAGGCCGAGGCGGCCCGCGCCAAGGCATTGGGAGGCGGCGGCGGCGGTGGCGCGTCGGGGGGGGCGCCAGATCTGGCGGCGCTCATGGGCCTGAAGGGTGTGGACGGGGTGGCCGGTCAACCGGCGGGTCCGCGTGCGGTGCGCGAGGAGGGGAATGGCGAGCCGGCGGCGGGGGAGGGGGACGAAGGGGCCGATCGGATGCCCGGCGCGTTGGAGAGCAGCAGCGGCGGCGCCCCGGAGGTGATGGTTCACAAGGAAGAGGCGCTGGTGGACGGCGGGGAGTTGTCGCCGGAAGAGCAGGCGGTGCGGGTTCCGCACGGGGAGTCGGCGGCGGGCGAGCAGGCGGTGGAGTCGGAAGACGACGACGAGGCGGCGTTGGCGGAAGGCCGCGTATCGCCCCCGGTGTCGGGGGGGGAGGGCGCGGCATAAACGCGGGGGAAATCGGTGTCGTGTTTGAAAGATTCTCGGCCAGGTAGATGAGCCGGTGGTATTCGATGAACGTATTAACTGAGCGTATTCGATTGATTTCTGGATGACGTATGAGGCGGGTCAGTCGCCCTGCGTCGGTGATGTTTTTCGGGAGATTGTTTTGGCTAAAGCGACGAAGAGTGGCGTGCGCGTGAATGCCCTTGCGAAGGAGATGGAGATCGAGAGCAAGGACATCCTCGCCAAGCTGAAGGCCGAAGGCCTGGACTGGGCCCACAACCACATGTCGACGCTGACGTACGGTCAGGCGGAGACGGTGAAGGAGTGGTACCGGACGGGGCAGTTGGGCGGATCGGCGAAGTCGGCGGGGGCGGGCGGGGGCGAGGCGGAAGAGGCCCACGACGAAGCGGCCGGCGCTAAGGCCCGTCCTGCGCGCAAGGGGAAGAAGAAGGCGGACGAGGCGGCGGCGGCCGAGACCGGTGACGGGGGCGGGGACGTCGCCGTGGCGGAGCTTCCGTCGACGGGGGCGGGGGCGGCGGCGGCGGCTGGGGCGGACGATGCGGGTCACGAGGAAGGTGAGGCGGCGGGGACGGCAGTTGCCGAGCCGGCGGCGCCCGCGGTTGCGGAGCGTCCGCAGCCGACGGCTCCGAAGACCAGAACGGAACCGGTTGAAGCACCGGCGGCGCCGGCCGGCGAAGCGCCGGCGGTGCGGTTGACGCCGCACGTGGTGCCGTCGCCGACTGCGCCGGTCGCGCCCGCGGCGCCGGCGAAGGTTGCGGCGGAGGCGCCCGGTGCGCCCCCCGCGACGGCCGCGCCCGTTGCCCCGGCGGCACCGACGAAAGCGCCGGCGGCGGCGCCGGGCGCGCGCCCGCACACGGCGGACGGTGGGATTCGGCCACCGGTTCAGCGTCCGACGGTCACGCTGGCGACGAGGGCGGCGGCGGCGGGTGGGGCGGCGGCGCCGGTGGCTCGCGCGCAGCCGTTCGTTCCCAAGCCCGCGCAGATCCAGGGGCCGCGCGTGGTGCGCGAAGAGAAGCCGGACGTGGTGGCGGCGCCGCGGCGTCGGCCACCGATCGGCGAAGGTCCGGCGAGCAACACCGGCCTGACGACGGCGCGCCCGCAGGCGGGTCGCGGCGTGAAGCGGACGGAAGACGAGGAGGATGCGGAGAAGAAAAAGGCGGCGGCGCGGGCGTCGCTGTCCACCCGCCGGCGCGGGACGGACGGGCGGCGCGGCCAGGCGGACGAAAAGCTGCGGGAGTTCACCGACGCCGACCTGATCGAGCGCAAGGAGCGTCTGCTGCAGGCGACCAAGTCGCGCGAGGATTTCGACCGGCATATTAAGACGGTCACCAACCGCGGTACGCACCAGCAGGCCAAGAGCGCCCAGGAGAAGGGCGAGGCGATCGAGCTGGAGCAGCCGATCACGGTGCGCACGCTGTCGGCGGCGATGGGGATCAAGGTCAACGAGCTGCTGGGCAAGCTGATGCGCCAGGGCGTGATGGCGAACATCAACGCCAACCTGGATTTCGAGGTGGCGCAGACGATCGCGCTGGATTACGGGATCGAGCTGCAGCTCAAGCGTGAGACGACGCTCGAGCAGGAGATCGAGCAGGAATTCGCCGAGCGCGAGAGCGACCCGGCCAACCTGGTCACGCGGCCACCGGTCGTGACGATCCTGGGTCACGTCGACCACGGGAAGACGTCGCTGCTGGACAAGATCCGGTCGGCGAACGTGGCGGCGGGCGAGGCGGGGGGGATCACGCAGCACATCGCGGCGTGGATGGTGACGCTGGGCGAGGGGGACAAGGCGAAGCGCGTGACGTTCATCGACACGCCGGGCCACCAGGCGTTTACGGGCATGCGGGCGCGCGGCGCCAACATGACGGACGTGGTGGTGCTGGTGGTGTCGGCGGCGGAAGGGGTGCAGCCGCAGACGATCGAGTCGATCAACCACGCGAAGGCGGCGGACGTGCCGATCGTGGTGGCGATGAACAAGATCGACCGGCCGGACGCGAACGAGCAGCAGGTGCTCGGGCAGCTCGCGGCCAACGGGCTGAGCCCGGTCGAGTGGGGCGGCGACACCGAAGTCGTCCGCACCAGCGCGATCACGGGCCAGGGCATTCCGGAACTGATCGAAATCCTGGACTTGCAGTCGCAGATCATGGAACTGAAGGCGGACCCGACGTCGCCGGCGACCGGCACGGTCATCGAATCAATGATGCACTCGGGCCTGGGCGCGGCGGCGACGGTGCTGGTGCAGAACGGCACGCTGAAGGTCGGCGACGTGATGCTGTGCGGCAACGCGTACGGCCGCATCCGAAGCCTCTTGAACGACAAGGGTGAATCGGTGCAGCAGGTGGGACCGAGCACGCCGGTGATCGTCGCCGGGCTGAACGAGCTGCCCTCGTCGGGCGACAAGTTCTTCGTGCTGGATCACATCGACCTGGCGCGGACGGTGGCGACGGATCGGGCGAACCGGTCGCGTCAGACGCAACTGGGCCAGATGAACCGGGTGACGGGGGCGAACCTGCTCTCGACGCTGGCGGCGCAGGCGGCGGTCAGCACGATCAACCTGATCATCAAGGCGGACGTGCAGGGCTCGCTGGAGACCCTGGTCAATACCGTCACGGCGCAGAACACCGCGGAAGTCAAAGTGCGCGTGATCCACAGCGGGGTGGGCGCGATCAACGAGAGCGACGTGCAGCTCGCGATGGCGACCAAGACCAAGCCGGCGGACAACCGCGTGGCGATCATCGGGTTCCACGTGGTGCCGGACGACGCGGCCCGCGTGCTCGCCGAGCAGAACCACGTCGACGTCAAGACGTACCGCGTGATCTACGAGATCTTCGACGACCTGAAGAAGTCGCTGTCGGGGATGCTGGCGCCGGAAGTGCGCGAGAAGCTGCACGGCCACTGCGAGGTGCGGCAGGTGTTCAAGGTCAGCCGCCTGGGGAACATCGCCGGTTGCATGGTGACGGACGGTCACATCCAGCGTGGCAGCAAGATCCGCCTGATCCGCGACGGCAAGGTGATCACCGAGGGTCTGTCGATCGAGACGCTCAAGCGGTTGAAGGACGACGTGAAGGAAGTGAAGAGCGGGTTCGAGTGCGGCATCAAGCTGGCCGGTTACGACGACATCAAGGTCGGCGACCGGTTCGAGGCGTACATCCAGGAGAAGTTCGAGCGGACGTTGTAAGAGAGGGTTTGGGGTTTGGGGTTCAGGGTTCGGGTCGGAAGGCCCGTGTTCCTGAACCCTGAACCCTGGCCACTGAACCCTTTATGCACGTTGGCGTCCTTCAGCTTGAGCTTTCGATTTTGGACGCGATGAGCCTTAAGGACAAGCGGCGGGTGGTGCTTAGCCTGAAGGATCGTATTGCCCACGCCCACAACGTGTCGGTCGCGGAGGTCGGGGCTTTAGACGAGCACCGGCGGAGCATTATCGGGATCGCGATGGTCGCGAACGACGCCCGGTACGTCGAGGGCGGCCTGAGCAAGCTGGTGGATTTCGTCAGGACGGTGCCGCAGGTGACGTTGCTGGATTACCGGATTGAGATGTTGTGAGAAGAGAAAGGATAAAAACATAAAACATAAAGGCATAACGAACGCAGTCCGTCCCGTTTTTTATGTTTTATGTCTTTACGTTTTACGCGATCGATGTCCCGAAGAACCGAACGAGTGTCGAGCACGATCCAGCGGGAGCTGGCGATGATCATGCTGCGCGAGCTGAACGACCCGCGGCTGGTCGGGATGCCGAGCATCACGCGGGTGAAGGTGAGCGACGACCTGTCGATCGCGGACGTCTTCATCACGGTGATGGGGACGCCGGGGCAGCAGACGGCGGCGCTGAACGCGCTGAAGCACTCGGCGGGGATGATGCGGCTGATGTTGACCAAGCGGATGACGCTGCGGATCGCGCCGTTTTTGAAATTCCACATTGACGAGGATCTGAAGAAGGAGCTGGAGCTGCAGGAACTGCTGGCGAAGGTGGCGGCGGAGACGGCGGAGAACGACCGGCTGCGGGCGGAGCGCGAGGCGGGGGCGGGGGCCGAAGGGGGCGAGGGCGGCGGGGGATCGACGAGTGAATAACGTGCGAATGCGACGGGATGGCTTCGGGGGCCAGGAATGGCCCCACTCAGCCATTCCGGACAGACAAGAATGTCTGCCCCACCGTAGCGCAAGTGATAACTGGTAACTGACCACTGACAACCGACAACGGACAACTCACCCAGATGAAGAGCGCAACCAAACACGCCGAGGAATTGCGGTCCCTGTTCAAGCGACTGCTGAAGGAACATAAGCCGGCGCCCAAGGAGCGGCAGGAGCCGCTCAAGGCGTTGGTGCGGGCGGCGATGTCGTACGACATGCCGGACAGCCGGGCCGAAGAGGCGATGAAGGCGATCGACAAGGAGTTCGTCGATCTGAACGAGCTGCGCGTCGCGACGGACCTGGAGATCCAGGAACTGCTGGGCAACCGTTACCCGCAGATCGAGAAGCGCGTGGCGATGATCACGCTGTCGCTGAACGCGATCTTCGAGAAAGAGCACACGCTGAACCTGGAGCGGCTGGCGACGATCAGCAAGCGGGACGCGCGGCAGTTCCTGCGGGACCTGCCGGAGGCGCACCCGTTCGTGGAGGCGTACGTGATGCTCTTCTCGTTCGACGGGCATACGATCCCGGTGGATTCGCAGATCGTGGACTATTTGATGGGCGAAGAGGTGCTGGAGCCGGAGACGTCGATCGAGGACGCGCAGAAGTTCGTGGAGCACCACATCAAGGCGGAGGAGTGTTACGACTTCTACGCGGTGGCGCGGGCGGCGGCACAGCAGGGTGGGGATGATTCGAAGAAGAAAAGGAAGAAGTGAGGAAGGTCGTGGTCCGTGGTTAGCGGGCTGCGGCCGATCGCCGACCGCTGGATGAAGACCCTCACCCCGGCCCTCTCCCACACGCGGGATGGTTGACGGCGACATGCGGTTTCCGGTGCGTGCGGGAGAGGGAGAAATGCAGGCGTGCGGGAGAGGGCGTGGCGGCCTCACCTTACGACGGGCCACTGACAACTGACGAGACGACAATGACCGATCGACTTCCACCCACGACGTTGCGAATTGGGATGCCCAGCGGGTCGCTGCAGACGGCGACGGTCGAGTTGTTCGGCAAGGCGGGGTACCGCGTGACGATCGACAGCCGGTCGGTCTTCCCGCGGTTCGACGATCCGGAGATCTCGGCGGTGCTGTTCCGGGCGCAGGAGATCAGCCGGTACGTGTTCGACGGGATCGTCGATTGCGGGCTGACCGGTTACGACTGGGTGGTCGAGAACGGCAACGAGAACGACGTGGTCGAGGTGTGCGAGCTGGAGTACAGCCGGGCGAGCAGCAACCCGATCCGCTGGGTGCTGGCGGTGCCGGAAGAATCGAGCGTCCGGCGGGCGGAAGACCTCGAAGGGAAGCTCGTCGCGACCGAGCTGGTGAAGACGACGCGGCGGTATTTCGAGTCCAAGGGCGTGAACGTCGCGGTCGAGTTCTCGTGGGGGACGACGGAGATCAAGGCGCGGCTGCTCGACGGGATCGTGGACTGCACGGAGACGGGCTCGAGTTTGCGGGCGAATAATTTGCGGATCGTGGACACGCTGCTGCGGAGCACGACGCGGTTCATCGCGTCGAAGCAGGCGTGGGCCGATCCGTTCAAGCGAGAGAAGCTGGAAAACATCGCCATGCTGCTCAAGGGGGCGATCGAGGCGCGGGCGAAGGTGGGGCTGAAGATGAACGTTCCGGAGGCGAAGCTGGCGGAGGTGGTGAGTTTCCTGCCGGCGGAGAAGAGCCCGACGGTCAGCCGGCTGGCGGATCAGGCGTGGGTGGCGGTGGAGGTGATCCTGGAGGAGCGTCAGGAGCGGGAGTTGATCCCGCGTTTGAAGCGGGCTGGAGCGACGGGGATCATCACGTACCCGCTGAACAAGGTCATTCCGTAGGCGGGGGTCCCGCGGGTGGCGTGGTGAGGCTATAATCGCCGCGGGACTGGTTCGCGCGCCACAGTGCCGGTCGCGTGCGGGAACGCCGCAGTATGGGAATTCGAATGATGCGAAAAGGCCTCGTCATCGCCGTCGCCGTTTCGGCCGCCGCCTCATTGTTGTTGACGTCCGCGGGGTGTGCGGGGGCGCGGCGGGGTACGGGCGGGGGGACGGTCACGGCGGTCGCGGACAGTGAGGCCGGTCACCAGCACCCGGAGGCGCCCGCCCACGCGGCGGACGATCCGGCGTACCTCGCGCTCGACGAGATCCAACCGGTTCCGACGTTGACGCCGGCGTCGCGGCCGGCGACGAGACCGCTCGCGCCGCTGACGGCGCTGGAGTGGTTCGCCCGGGCGCACGCGGCGCTGGCGCGCGGCGACCGGAACACGGCGATCAACCTGCTCGAGCGCGCGGTCAGCGTTGACCCGGACAGCCCGGAAATACACGAAGAGCTTGGCCGGGCGTACGGGGCGCAGGACAAGGCGATCGCGGAGTACGAGCGGGCGTTGGCGCTGGATCCCGATCACCTGTCGTTGCAGGAGCGGTTGGGGCGGCAGTACCTGGTGAAGAATCGCGTGGACGACGCGATCCGGCATTTCCGGTTGGCGATGCAGACGAGTGACTACCAGGACGATAACGAGTCGGCGGCGGTGGTGGATTTTTTCCTGGCGCGGGCGCTGCAGCGGAAGGGTTACGATCGGGCGGCGCTGGATCAGTACGCGCGGCTGGTGAAGCGGCTGGACGCACCGGGGTTTTCGGTGCGGTCGAACCCGGAGCTGATGAGCTTATTGAGCCAGCCGGAGATCCTGTACGCGCAGATCGGGGAGTTGTACGACCGGCATCAGGAATACGACCAGGCGGTGGCGGCGTACCAGTTGGCGGTGGAGCGGACGCCGGACAGTTTTGATTTGCAGTCGAAGCTGGCGCGGGCGCTGGCGAGCGCGGGGAAAGGGGAGGAGGCGCGGGAGCGGGCGCAGGCGCTGGTGTCGCAGTTTCGCGCGAGTTCGGATTCGCTGAAACTGCTGCGCGAAGTTTATCGGCGGCTGGGGCGGGAGCGGGAGATCGTGTCGGTGCTGACGCGGTTGCGGAACGAGCGGCCGCGGGATCGGTCGCTGTTGTTCGCGCTGGCGGACGCGTTGCAGCAGTCGGGGCGGGCGGGGGAGGCGGAAGCGCTGCTGTCGGCGGAGGTCAATCGCGGGGGGGACGACGACGCGGAGGTGCTGCGGCGGCTGTTTGACATTTACGAGAATCGCGACGACGTGGAAGGGGCGGTGCGGTTGCTGGTGAATGCGCTGGCGAGCAACCCGGACGCGATCCGGGAGATTTCGCCGCTCTGGTCGGACTTGCTCAAGCCGTCGCGGCGGAACCGGGTGCGGCTGCCGCTGTTGCAGAATTTGAAGGTGGAGCCGAAGGCGGAGGCGGCGCGGTTGTTCTGGGTGTCGCGGCTGGCGGACTTGTGGAATCGGGACGCGCTGGCGCGCGGGGCGCTGGAGCAGGGGGCGGCGCTGCGGCCGGCGTTCCCGCCGATTTACCGGTCGCTGGTGGCCGATTACTGGTCGCGGGCGGACTGGGACGACCGGCAGAAGGCGGAGATGTCGGCGAAACTGGTGGACGAGGTTCGCGGGCAGGGGAACGCGGCGCTGGCGGCGGAGCTGGAGGGGTTGTCGCTGCTGCACCAGAAGGGGCGGGTGCGCGACGCGGCGGCGAAGTTGGCCGAGTCGATCAAGCTCGGGAACCGGGCGCCGGACGTGCAACTGACTCAGGCGGTGGCGCTGAAGCAGGCGGGCGAGGCGGCGCGGGCGGAGCAGTTGCTCTGGAAGGTCGTCAGCGACAGCCCGACGTACGAGGACGCGTACTTCGAGTTGTTCCGGTTTTACTCGCAGGACGACCAGGCGGCCAAGGCGATCAACGTGTTGTCGAAGTGGCTGACCGCCGACCCGGGGAACGTGCACGCGCGGCTTTTCCGGGCGCAGGTGATGCAGCAGGGGGGGCGGACGGAGGCGGCGGAAACGGACCTGACGGCGCTGTTCCGCGAGCAGCCGCAGAGCGCCGAGGTGCTGGTGGCGAACCTGCGGTTCTACCAGTCGACGCGGCGGCTGGAGGAGTACATCGCGATGCTCGAGGAGGAGCGGCGGGCGCACCCGGACAACCGCGAGGCGGCGGAACAGCTCGTGGAAATCTACTACGAGCAGAAGCGGCTCCCGGAGGCGCTGCGGGTGCTGGACGCGGCGCGGCAGGCGGTCGCCAACGACCCCGACCTGCTCTACTACATCGCCCACCGCTACGGCGGGATCGACCAGAAGGAGACCGAGGAGAAGCTGCTCCAGGAAGTCGTCCGGCTGGACCCGCGGAACGCGCCGGCGAGCAACGACCTGGGGTACGGCTGGGCGGACGAGGGGAAGAACCTGCCGCGGGCGGAGGAACTGATCCGCGTGGCGGTGCAGGCCGAGCCGGACAACCAGTCGTTCCTCGACAGCCTGGGGTGGGTGCTCTACAAGCGGAGCAAGTTCGCCGAGGCGCGGACGTATTTCGAGAAGGCGATCGGCCCGGCGACGCGGCCCGACCCGGTGGTGCTCGACCACATGGGCGACGTCCTGTACCGCCTGAGCCAGAACGAGCAGGCGGCGGCGCACTGGCGTCGGGCGCAGGCGCGGCTGGACCAGGTCGACGCTGAGCGCGAGGATTTGAAAAAGCTCCGCCTTCAATTAATGCAGAAGCTGCGTCAACTCGAGAAGGGGCAACCCGTCGAGGTGGCGCCGACCGCGGAGGCGGCGACCCAGGCAAAGAATTGATCCGAGTCCCGCACGTACGTGCGGGGTTTCGGTGAGACCGATGGAATTCCGGAGTATTCATGGCAGGTCATAGTCACTGGGCAAAGATCAAACGCGCCAAGGGCGCCAACGACGCCAAGCGCGGGAAGGTCTGGTCGAAGATCGCGCGCAAGATCACCATCGCCGCCAAGAACGGCGGCGACCCGCGCGACAACCTCGCCCTCCGCTACGTCATCGAAGAGGCCAAGGCCGTCAACATGTTCAAGGACACGATCGCCAACGCGATCAAGAAGGGCACGGGCGAGCTGGGCGGGGAGAACTACGAGGCCGTCAACTACGAAGGCTACGGCCCCGGGGGCGTGGCGATCATGGTCGAGGCGCTGACGAACAACCGCGCCCGCACCGCGCCGGAACTGCGGAAGATCTTCGAGATCGGCGGCGGGAACTTCGGCGCGTCGGGGTCGGTGGCGTTCCAGTTCGCCAAGCAGGGGATCGTCACGATCAAGTCGGACGCCACCACCGAGGACGCATTGCTGGAGATCGCGCTCGAAGCCGGCGCCGAAGACGTCAAAAACCAGGGGGAAGTGTTCGAGGTCATCACGTCGCCGACCGCCTACCTCAAGGTCAAGGAAGCGATCGACAACGCCAAGATTCCCGTCGAAGGGGGCGAGATCACGTACCTGCCCAACAACACCGTCGCCGTCGACACCGAAACCGCACAGAGGGTATTAAAGCTGATCGACGCGCTGGAAGACAACGACGACGTTCAGGCCGTGTCCCACAACGCGGAGATGCCGGAGTCCGTACTGAGTTGAGCCGCCGGCGTCGCCCCACCTTGATTGCATAATCGGCACTCGCTGCGTTATTTCTCCCAGATTAACGCTCGCAACTCTCGGTCGTGTCTCGATTTGAAACTAAGTTGTTGTAGGGACCGCTCCGGCACTTTTAGAATCCCACTCGAATGCTCGGAATGGCAATGTCCGCCACTCTGAGGGCGGGCCAATTGGCTTAGGAGTGGGAACATGGTCGTGGGCGGTGTGTCGAGATCGTCGAAATGGGGTCCGTCGAAGCGGGCCTTGGGCGCCTTGCTGGTTTCGCTCGGCTTGGCCGGTGTCGCGAGCGCCGACCCGATTCCCTACCCCAACGCCGGGACGGTGAACGCGGCGGTCTATACGTTTACCGCCGCCGCCGACGGCGACGTCGTCGCCTACTTCGCCGGGGGCGAGCAGGCGGGGTACACCAACGAACTGGGACTACTGGTCAACGGCGTGGGTACGGGCGTCTTCGGCCTGAACAACCACGCGTCGGCGCACGGCGCCGCTCTCGTGCTGGGCAGCGCGCACGCGGGGGACACGCTGGTCTTCGTGCTGCACAACATCACCCTCGGCGCCTACGCGTATTCGGACCCGTCGATGAACGTCGCGTACGACCTCAACGATTCGGTCGGCCACAATCACGTTTACTCCGCGCCGTACACGGCCACGTCGCCGCTCCTGGACAGCATTACGGCGGCGGGCAGGTACGTGGCGTTTGAGGACCTGGCGTTTCCGAATTCCGACTTCAATTACAACGACGAGTCGTTCGTGTTCGGCAACGTCAGCGCCGCGCCGGCCGCAGAGGCCGCGCCGCTGCCGTCGGTCGCCGCGGCGGGATTGGGCGTGATCGGCGCGTTCGGGTCGGGGCGGCTGCTGGTTCGGCGACGGTCGCGGCAGGGGAATCGAACGCGGTGCGGCGGATCGAGTCCTCCGGACGCGGCCCGCGAGCGGGCCGGCTATTGAGAGTCAGAAAAGTCTTGGCCGGTGCGAAGGCTTGGTATTCGCGGGTGCCACAGGTCGCGGTACTCCGAGACCTGTGCTTGCGACTGCAGGAAAGACACAGGTCTGCGAGTACGCCGACCTGTAGCACCCAGACCGGACAGGAT
>Ga0207674_10004903_pt1 | contig 16014 bp, 14 predicted proteins | sample KBSCornC72_FD_184303 | JGI IMG/M metagenome (GOLD analysis project Ga0207674, IMG submission 184303) | Corn rhizosphere microbial communities from Kellogg Biological Station, Michigan, USA - KBS Corn C7-2 (SPAdes) (version 2) | ecosystem: Host-associated > Plants > Roots > Rhizosphere > Soil ... | reverse complement strand
CGCCTTTAATACTTTGGTTACCGCCGTTGAGAGGTGCTGCCATTGAGACTCTTCAGTGGCGAGTTGTTTGCGACCTCGTCGCGTTATCTTATAGAAGCGTGCGCGTCGATTGTTTTCTGATACTCCCCACTCCGATTCGATCCAGCCCTTCTGCTCGATTCGGTAGAGTGCGGGGTAAAGAGTTCCTTCCTCGATCCGAAGCATATCTTCTGCCAGTTGCTGGATGCGCTGGCCAACGCCATATCCGTGCATTGGTCCCAACGAGAGTGCCTTTAGCACGAGCAGGTCGAGCGTGCCCTGCGGCAGTTCCGACTTCTGTTTCACAAGTTAACTGCTCCTCTCCCCTCTTTGCTTCTAGGGATGTATAGTCTCACAACGCGACCACGAAATTCAATGGGATGATAGACCTTTTTCATTCAGACTAGGGTTGCAGTTGCGCGTGAATACAAAATTCGTGTTCTTATGTAGGAAAGATCGTGGATGTTGAAACTTCCGAAGAGAGCGTGGGAGTTCAACCCCGTGGTGGGGTAGGATTCTTAAGTCTTTGATTTAGCAGTTGGCAGAGCGCTTGAATGATCACGCATTTCATATCCTCTCCCACTCCTTAGCATGAGCTACAGTTTGTATGCGTCCTCTGCTGTTTGTTCTGTCACCCTCCGATGCGAGTTCGGGGCAAATCTCGGGCCTTTATCGAACGATCATTTTCTCTGCCGACTTTGAGATCTAGGATTGGTTTCTCACTCAATCAAACTTTAGAGTCGCGATGTTAGAGCTGTTAGAACAATCGGTTTCGCCCATTCGGGAGTCGAAGCCAACTCACAAACGTTTTGTAACTTTCCGTGATTCAAATGAACAATCAATCTGGGCTCAGGAGTGGCACCCGCGTGCGGATCGGCCTCCACACTATTGTCATACACCCGAAGCTCTGTGAGCTTGGGCATGAGTTGGATTAGATTGAGAAGGCTCCGTGCGTATCGCTGACGAATTCTTTCCTCAGGAATATCGTGCCCACCTCTGTTGACACGCGCATGGACGCGCGCTATGTGCAGCTCGGCGTTAGTGAGACCGACATACCAGATGCGCACCTCGATTCCCGCCTCCATGGCCTTTTCCAGAAGCGCCGGGATCGTTCTTCCGCCAAGGGTGGTCTCAAAAGCATAGTCAAGGCGTTCGTTGATCGCCCTTTCAAGCAGGCGTCTGCCCTCGTCCCACGCTGCGCTCTGTGATTTCTCGAGTGTGATACCAGGATTCGCAACGCGTATTAGCTCCGCTGCCTCATCGGGGTTGAAGTATTCGACACCTTCTTCGATAAGCATTGCGCCAGCGATGCTACTTTTGCCCGCGCCGTTAGTGCCGGCAAGCACATAAATGCGCGGTGTCTGCGCCTTCTTAGGCACGCTTGCGAGCAGCTGCGACTACGGATTTACCTGATTTTTTGGCGGGCGCATTTGACGGAGACGCGATGCGACGTTTGCGAGCAGCAGCAACTGCAGCCTTCCCAAGCTGCTTGTTGTCCGCACGGAAGGCCGCTGCCATGCCACGCCGCGCTTTGGGGGACTGCATGCGTTCGAGGAGAGTATCGAACTGCTCAGTCAAAGTATTGAGTTTCGCCTGAGGAGCTTCTTGAAGAGTCTGGAAATGATCAATAGAAATCAGGACTGCCCGTGGCGAGTCGTGCTTGGTGATCAGTACAGTCGTCCCCTGGATCGCCTGCTCGAGAACACGTCCAAACTCGTTCTTAGCTTCGGTTGCTGTGTAGGAAGCCTTAGCAGCGCGGCGGTTGTCGTGGCGAGAAACATTACGTTGCCTTTGCGGCGTAAATACCTTCTCGGCTGTGTCATGATTCTTCACGAAGGCATTTTAGCCATTATGGCCAAAATGGTCAACGGGCTTGGTGTTCGCTTCGAGCAGCCGACGAGATGAGGTTCGTAAGTAGACCCTAAGGTCAGCTGTGAATCGTCGCGTCCTGTTTCCTTGCGGACTTCGACCATTTCAAACGGCAGTGCGCGCTGTCCATTCGGCAGCTTGTAACTGCCATTGAGAACAGGCACGTGGTTGATTGAGGGTTCGATGATCTCGAGTAAACCGCGTCAAGGGCCAAAATGGGTTAACGAGGGTCTTTTTAACGAGCGACGCCAAAAGTGAAATGTGAGAAGTTCGATGTTCGCGTATTGTTCGCGCGAGAAAATGTTACACGCTTTTTCTGCTGTCGCTAAGTTATTGAAAGAATTGGTGGCCAGGGACGGAATCGAACCGCCGACGCCGGCCTTTTCAGGGCCGCCTACCGAATAGCCAAAGTGGTTTGAAATCAACGGATGTCATTAAGGGTAAAGAGCTTATGACGTAGATGATTTAGGATGACTTAGGATGACTTAGGATGGTTTAGGCTGGTTTAAGATCCTCGATGTGCGCGTATTGTGCGCGACTGCCAAGCCTGTGCTCTGCTTTGCATCCTGCCCTTATTATATAAGGAATGATAATCCGCATTAGAACGCACGTTCCCTTCCCCTCTGATGTTTACTTCAAGGGTGCTGAGCTTTGCAATGTCCCGCTGCGGCTCGCTTTGGCTCATCAATGCAGCAATCTATCGAAAGGCGGTCTGGCTCCGACTGTTTGTGCTGCCGACATCATCGTGAGCGAAGATGAAAGGTCGCGATAGGCATCGGCCTGAGCTAGGAGCTTGTTTGCCTCCCGCTCGAAGGTCGTTTCGTCCAAATTCATTTGGTACGAGTTGCGGCCACAAGGCGATACTCTACGTCGACAAAGGCGAGTTCCCGTCACTCACCTACACTTTTCCCACAAACTCCTCAGCTATCACCTGGTCCATCATGTATTGATTTCGGAATCGGCCATCGAGCCGGTTCGAACCGCAGTGAACGCTCGGGAATACTTGAAATGAAGCGTATACTTTCGTTGTCCTGCTTACAGTTCGGTTAAAGGAACAAATGACTAACACTTCTCAGAGAAATCTAACCTCAATAATTCTTTGGTCAATCGCGTGGGCGTTAACATTGATAGCCAGTGCAATCTTCCTGAAAGGCAATCCGGCCAAAGAGTGGATCCAAGCGGCACTATTTATTGCGGCGCTGACAGTTTCGTTGTGGCAAGGGTCCCGACTTTCCTGTCGGCGCTAGTTTAGCCCAGCCGAAATTAGTCTTTGAGCCAGCGATTACCGCATGCAAAGAACAGGTGATCAATACGTTCCCGCCTTGTCGCGTGATTGGCTGACTCCGTTCTATGACTCCGTCATCCGCTGGACCATGCCTGAATTGAAGATCAAGCACCAGCTGATCCGGCAGGTTCGAATTAAGAGAGATGACCGGGTATTAGATCTCGGCTGCGGCACGGCCACCCTAACCTTGCTCACCAAGACACTACATGGAGACGCTTCCATTGTTGGCATCGATGGGGATCCGAAGATTCTTGCAATCGCAAGTAGAAAAGCAAAAGAACAAGGTGTCGACGTAACGTTTGATCACGGAATGGCTTTCAGCCTTGCTTATGACGACTCTTCTTTTGATCGCATCATTTCCAGTTTGGTCTTTCATCACATGACTCGGGACAACAAGGCGAAGGCACTACATGAGGCAAATCGAGTGCTTCGTTCGGGCGGTGAGTTGCATATTGCTGACTTTGGGAAGCCGCAGAATGCGCTGATGACGATTGCGTCCTTACCCTGGCGTCTGTTCGACGCAAAGACGACCGCCGACAATATGAAGGGATTGATGCCTGACCTAATGCGTAATGCGGGTTTTGTCGAGGTCCGCGAGTCGGGCCGTTACATGAGCATGTTTGGCAGTATCTGCATTTATGCGGCGCGCAAGCCCAATTAGCAATTCCGTTAAGCGAATCTAGAACCACCTGCGGACTCTCTTTCTGTATTGTGCGTACTGGTCACCGTGCGTCTCCGCAAGGAATTTCTCTTCAAGTCGCACCTGAATCTGAATCAACACCACACCCATCACAAAAGTCAGCAAAGTTAAGGCGTTGGGGATGATGAGAAAAAGGCCGAGAAGGGTAAGCATCATGCCAAGAAAAATCGGATTTCTTGAAAAGCCAAATACTCCTCTTTGTACTAAGGATGTTCGGTTCTGTTCGTCGATGCCTATACGCCATGATTCACCCATTTGAGCTTGGGCCACAACCGTCCATATTAAGGACATTAGTAACAAGCAAATTCCCATCCATCTCAACCATAAACGTTCCAGCCAGTCGATAGGAATCATGTACCGATAAGCATTGGGCCAGAAAGAATAGACAAGAACTGCGATCACGATGAGGGCGAAAAGGTGTTTGAAAACCTGTCCGATAAAGTCATGTGCATTGTCTGAGCTTCTGAAGACAACCGGATTGATTCCGGTTTTCGTCCAGACAATGAAGGAGCGCCAAAAGAATGCAGCTGAGAAATAGGCCAGAAGGTAGACAGGAAGAAAGTACTTTAGTGGCATTCGTCATCACAGCAGGTTTCACCGCGCAGGCCCTCGATACCTTCGTTCATGATTATTGGCACCATAATCAGAGCCGCGACAGGATCAGCCCACCACCAACCGAAGAAGGCATTTAGTAATAGACCGCCAAGAAGAATTGCTGATAAGTAGGTGCACAGCTCTGTTTGTTTAGAGTCTGCCATTAGCGCACGGCTATTTATCGCCCTGGCGACCTTTCGTTTCGCTCGAACCAACAAGGGCATTACCATGAGTGAGACAGCGGCTAGAACGATACCAGCAATACTCTCGTGCGGGGCTTCCCGTTTAATAAGCGATTTTGCAGAATCGTATGTCACATAAATCGCCAGTAAGACAAAACAAACGCCGACGATCCGAAGGCTGATCGCTTCCACCCGCTCTCGCCGCTCTTCATCGATATCTGCATTGAGTCGCCAAAGCAACACAGCGCCGGACGTGACCTCAATCAAACTGTCGAAGCCAAAACCAACCAGCGCAATACTACCGGCAATTAACCCCGCAGTGACGGCGATCAAGCCCTCAAGACTGTTATAGCCAATCGTAAAGTATTCGAGATAACGACCGCGTCTCACTAGCGCGGCTCTATGAATTTGATTACTTATGACTGCTCCTTGATTCATCGGTTTTCAAAGCTAAGGATATAAGTCACAGGTGCGTTTCGAAAGCGCTGCAGCCTTTGCATTCAACCTGAACGGTAGCGTGGGCGATCTTGAAGTCGGACGTAACGCACTTTTGCACAGCGGCGAGAACCTCATCATGTAGGCTGTGATCTTTCAAAACTGCGTGAACACTCATGGCGTTAACTCCGGACGTTAGAGACCACACGTGCAAGTCATGAACTTCGGCGACACCGGTAACTTCGCTAATAGCTTCGCGCAGAGCGGTGACATTCACGTCTGCTGGCGTGCCTTCCAGGAGGACTCCTACCGCGTCCCGAAGCAACATCCAGGTGCGAGGGAAAATGAAGAGTCCAATGCCCGCTGAAATAAGTGGATCAGCATAGTACCAGCCAGTGGTCAACATTATCATCGCCGCGACAATCACACCGATTGAAGTCAACATGTCCGACAGTACTTCAAAATATGCGCCGTTCATGTTCAAGCTCTCTTCGGATGCGGAGCGCAATAAGTAAATGCCGACAATGTTTACAACGAGACCAATCGCAGCCACCACGAGCATTCCTACACTATGAATCTCCGGCGGATTACGAAAACGCTCGTAGGCTTCATAGAAGATGTATAGCGAGATCCCGATAAGGACCACCGCATTGATTAACGCTGCCAATATCTCGACGCGATAAAAGCCGTAGGGTACGTTCAGGAGTAGCGGGTCGTTCCGCGAACTGTATTGCCAGGAGAGCCAATCCCAAACCAGCTACGTCCGTTAGCATGTGACCTGCATCCGCTAACAACGCAAGACTGTGGGTCAATAATCCGCCAACGACCTCCGCAACGAGGTACGCAGTTGTAAGCGCTAGCACGATTGCCAGTCGCTTCTTGTTTTTACCTGCTGGGGTGTGACTGTGGCCGTGTCCCATAAGTTTTCATGCTTTCTTATTTTTTCGCGCCCGCGTTTCGTAGCAGTTCAGCTACGTCCGCGTGATTGCGTTCAGTTGCGTGCATGAGCGGAGTCTCACCTCGATTATCTTGCGCGTTAAGATCAGCTCTCGCTTTGATGAGCAACTCAACGACATCTGCGTGGCCCATCAATGCAGCTTCCATTAAGGCGGTTTCACCTTGATCAGTTCGCGCGTTAACGTCAGCGCCGGCGTCAATCAAAGCTCGCGCAATATCCGAGCTACCTAAGAGCGCCGCCGACATAAGTGCTGTTTGTTGATTCGCATTTCGCGCATCTGGAGTGATACCAGCATCAAGAAGAAGATTTACCCTGTTAAGATCGCTTTCCTTTACTGCGCCCAGTAAGGCCTCCTCGGTAATCGAAACGCGCTGTTCGGAAGGCTCGTTGCGTGCCCGCTCACGCCTCTGGCCACACGCTCCGGCGAAGAGCAATGTCGTGATTGCTGCCCATAGCGTCAATCGGTTAGCGGGCATCTTGTTATTGGCGCTATTTCACTTCTTTCGGATCTGCGCGTATCCGCCATGACAGCCGTCAAACTCCCAACCAAGGCCGAGCACGATCGCTTTTGCATGGGTGTCAACTTTTGTTTTTGCAAGCCGCACTTCCACAGCGGTTGCGAATAATGCCAGCCGTTCAGCGCTTGGCGGTTTTGCCGTGAGCGCGTAGTTGCCCAAGCTGATGTTTCGAAATATAAAAGTTCCGTTTTCATCGGTGAAGATCTTCTCGATCACGCGTAGCTGACCGATATGCCTTAATTCGACCGTCGCGCCCTTCAGAATCCGTTCAGAGTACTTCTTTGAAGGGGCGGCAACTACGCGACCGCTGATTTGAGCCACGTTCAAGTGTGGCAGAATGCAGATGTCTCGATCCTCATTTTGAGCCCTTGCGGTAGCTGAACAAAATAGTAGCGCCAGCACCGGAATGAAGAATGGTGTTATCGCGCTTCTCATCTGCCAGTTACTTAATTCACAAAGCCTGATCGTTCGTTTCGCCTGTCTGAATACGCACCGCGTGTTCGACAGGCCAGACAAAGACTTTACCGTCACCGTTATTTCCGGTGTGCGCCACTGTGGCAATCGTTTCTACAATTAATTCGACCATCTCGTCGCGCGCGACAATTTCAATGCGCGACTTCTTCACGTATTCAACAAAATCTTCTCTCATCGTGTGGGGAGTTCCGTGAGCATGAGCACTTTTTTCACGACCGAAGCCCCGCGCATCAGTTATCGTAATCCCGGGAAAGCCATCGATCTGTTCCAGCGCTCCAGTTACTTTACTTAACATGAAAGGCTGAACCATGGCGGTAATGATCTTCATAAGTCCTCCAAAACGTTCAGTACTCGATCCGTTCCCGCTCAAACCACCCATAGAGCATCGGCAGGACCAAAAGCTTCAGGATCGTCGAAACCACCAAACCGCCGATTACAACCGTAGCAAGAGGCCGTTGTACTTCAGCGCCTGCGGAAGTCGCGATCGCCATGGGAACAAAGCCAAAGCTAGCGACGAGCGCGGTCATTAGAATGGGCCGTAGCCTTGCTATTGCGCCTTCTCGCACTGCTTGATCCACTGATCTCCCCTGGTCACGAAGTTGGTTGATGTAACTCACCATCACCACACCATCAAGAACCGCGACACCAAAAAGGGCAATGAAACCGACTCCGGCCGAAATGGAAAATGGCATGCCTCTCAGAAAAAGAGCGAGGATGCCGCCAACGACTGCAAGTGGAATACTGGTATAGATCAAAACTGCCTGCTTGACCGAATTGAATGTGGTAAACAACAAAACGAAGATTAGAAAGAGCGCCAGCGGCACAACGATCATAAGACGTTCAGTTGCTCGCTGAAGGTTTTCGAATTGCCCGCCCCAGGTTAAGTAGTAACCTGCAGGGAGCTGAACTTCGCCCGCGATCTTTTTCTGCGCCTCATCGACGAAGCTCTTGATATCGCGTCCCCTTACGTTCATTTCCACACCAATTCGACGGCGAGTGTCTTCACGAGAGATCTGCGCTGGTCCTTCGACGACGTTAATGTCAGCGACTTGTGAAAGTGGGACTCTTGCTCCGTTCGGAGCTGGTACCAGCAGATTCTTAATTGTTTCCACGTCGCGACTGGCCGCTTCATTCAATCGGACAACAAGATTGAAGCGCTGCTCTCCTTCATAAACTTGGCCGGCTTCCTTTCCAGCCACAATGGACTCGACCAGATTGTTCACATCCTCAACATTGATGCCGTAACGAGCTATTGCAGCGCGATCGGGTTTAATTTGAAGTTGGGGTAGTCCTGCGATCTGCTCAACCTTCACATCCTCTGCCCCGCGTATTTGTGCAACCACTCGAGCGATCTGATCGCCCTGCTTTTTAAGTGTGTCCAGATCGTCGCCAAACAATTTGATTGCGACGTCAGACCGGACTCCCGAAATCAATTCCGAGACTCGAAGTTCGATGGGTTGCGAAAAACTGAAGATAGCGTCGGGCACTCCGTCTTCCAGCGCCTTTGACATCTTTTCTACAAGTTCCTCCCGGGTGCTCGCACTAGTCCATTGTTCGTGAGGCTTCAGTTCAACGTAAACATCACTCAAGTCAACACCCATTGGATCAGTAGCAACTTCGGCGCGCCCTGTTTTCGAAACGACTTTCGTTACCTCGGGAAATCCACGAAGAACCTTTTCAGCTTTGCCGACGGTATCGAGGGAGTGCGAGAGCGAAACGCTCGGAAGCTGCTGTATCTGAATAGCAAGTGAGCCTTCTTCCAGGCGAGGGATGAACTCCGCTCCGAGAAAAGGAAACAAACCAAAGCTCAACAAGACAAGCACAGTGACGAGGGCGAGCGATGGAAGGCGCTTGCGCATCACGAAGTCGAGCGCGGGAATATAGAGTCTCTTGGCGTAGCGAATAAGAAAGCTTTCCCTTTCGGCTACGCGTCCTCTAAGAATGAACGTCATTGCGGCAGGAACATATGTGAGACTAAGAATGAGAGCACCGACAAGCGCAAAGACAACTGTCAATGCCATCGGCTTAAACATCTTGCCCTCAATTCCACTCAGACTAAGAATAGGCAAATACACGATGGTGATAATGGCCACAGCAAAAACCACGGGACGACCGACTTCTAAACAAGCGTCTAAAATGGTTCGCTCAGGAGCCTCATGTTTCCCTTCATGCTGTGCTTCTGCGCGTCGTCTGACGGCGTTCTCAACAACAATGACAGCACCATCGACAATCAATCCGAAATCAAGTGAGCCCAGGCTCATGAGATTGCCCGACACTTTAAAGATGACCATGCAGATAGCAGCGAAGAGCATCGATAAGGGAATAACTGTGGCAACAAGCAAAGCGCCACGCCAATTGCCGAGCAGTAAGATCAGCACGATGATGACCAGGATCGCACCTTCAGTGAGATTCTTTGCAACCGTGTGAATCGTTCGGTCCACGAGTTCCGTGCGATCGTAAAATGGCACCAGATCAACTCCCTTCGGTAGCGTTTTCTGAACCTTCGCGACCCGCTCCTTGATCGAGTCCACCACCGTTCGGGAGTTTTCACCTTTCAGCATCATCGCGATGCCCGCAACGATCTCACCCTGACCATCGGCCGTTACTGCGCCTTGCCTCACCGTTGCACCTATTACGACTTCGCCAAGATCACGGACAAATATTGGGATACCCTCCTTACCGGTTTTGACGATGATGTTAGCTATATCTTCCGCTTTCTCGACGAGGCCGATTCCACGAAGCAGGTACTGTTCAGCACCGTGCTCAATATAGGCGCCGCCTACATTGGCATTGTTCCGCGCAACAGCTTCCAGAACGTCACGCAACGATAGACCGTATGATTGAAGCTTCGCAGGGTCGAGGCGTACCTGGTACTGTTTTTCCAAGCCGCCAAAACTATTCACTTCGACGACACCGGGAACGCCAAGAAGTTGCCGGCGCACACTCCAATCCTGAACTGTGCGCAAAGCCGTCGCGTCGTAACCGCTTCCCGACGAGCCTCGAAGCTCATACTGGAAAATTTCACCGAGGCCGGTCGAGATGGGTCCCATTTCAGGCGCGCCGATCTGCGGTGGAATCTGATCACGTGCTTCAGACAGACGCTCGAGCACGAGCTGTCGCGCAAAGTAAGTATCGACTGAATCGTCGAACACTACGGTCACTGCTGAGAGACCGAATTTTGAAACGGAACGAATCTCTTTTAGGCCAGGAAGACCTGACATCGAAACTTCAACGGGAAAAGTTATTTGGCGTTCAATCTCGAGCGGCGCTAAGGAAGGTGCACCAGTTAATACTTGTACCTGAACATTTGTCACATCAGGCACAGCATCAATAGGCAGGCGCTGCAAACAATACAACCCGGCTCCGATCAAGATCAGAACCATCAGCAGGACGAGCAGGCGCTGGGAAACAGCGAAACGAATCAAGCCGTTTATCATCTATTCTTCCCCCAGCCCGCTTTTCATAAGTTGAGTCTTAAGCGTGAAGCTTCCTTTCGTAACGACCTGCTCGCCGAGCTTTAGTCCGCTCAGCACACGATGGTAGCCATCCAGTTCGCCACCGAGTTCAACGTCCCGCACTTCGAAAGTTCCTTCCTCTGCCTGTTTAGGAATGAAAACAACATTTCGATCACCGACCCGTTGTACGGCGGCCGCAGAAACCATTAACTCTTCGCCTGCACCGGCAGCAGTGCTTGTCTGAAAGCCGACCTCAACAAACATTCCTGACTTCAGACGTTCACCAGGATTCGAGATCTCAACACGAACGCGTGCCGTTCTGGTTTCTTCGTTCAATTTTGGATCGATGTAGTTGACGCGACCGGCAATAGCACTTCCGCCCAGAGCCGCCGAATGCAACTCGGCGGGTGTGCCCACATGAAGACTGCCAACCTGACCTTCAGGCACGTTCGCGATAACCCAAACTGTCGAGATGTTGGCAATCGTGAAGAGGGGTGAACCAGGTTGGATGCCAGCACCGGCGTTAACCAATCGTTCGATCACCGTCCCCGAGACGGGTGCGCGAACGTTTACAAGAGAGATGTTCTCGTTAGGCTGGTCACGCTGTCCCTCACTCAAATGAGCGTCGAGCGTCACCAGGCTCTGGCGAATATGGCCAACGTCAACTCGGGCTGTTTCCTTTTCGGCTTGTGCCTGTTGGACCTCGCGATTCAACGAAATGTTGCTCTGAAAGTCGTATTCGGCCTTCGCGGTTTTGTAAATGGCTTCGGCTGCAATGAGATCTTTGCCCGCGCCTACGCCCAATTCGATCAGACGCTTAGTGCGTTTCAGAGTCGCCTCGGCCTCATCAAGCTTGGCTTTTGCTTGGAGCACACCGACCCGATTCTCGGCCCGCTGCAACCGAGCGAGATTTCTCTCCGCCAGTTGCAATCGCGTTTCAGCCTCACGGAGCTTGCCGTGCATTTCGGCAACTTCGGGGCTGGAGACGACGGCGATAATCGAGCCTGCGCGAACACGATCACCGATCACAACCGCGACACGTTGAACGCGTCCAGAAACAAGCGTAGTTACCGACTGCGTTTGCTGCGGATTTGTTTCGACAGTTCCCGTGACTCTCAAGGTCGCAACCGCAGGTCGTTGCGTAACCCCCTCCATTTCAATTCCAGCAGCTTTGAGCGCTTCTGCATTTAACCTCACTTCATTCGGAGTGGATGAAGCCTCGGTAGTTTCCGCTTTAGTTGGCGGGGGCGAAGATCCTCGGCGTAGAACAAGAGCTAAAACGAGAACAACCACTAGAGCAACCAGGGCAACTACACCGACAATTAGCAATTGCCGATTGCTTCGTCGGGAATTCGAACCTTTGTTGAAATCGTGGCTCGGTGAGTCCAAGTCTTTGTCGCGATCGATACGATCCTGATTAGTAATAGGGTCAGCCATGTCGTAACTCTCTTTACTGATTTGGTGGTACACCAAGAGCGGTGTGAATATCCGCGAGGGCTCGATACTGTTCAGTCAGAGCTTCTGTAAGCTCGCGTTGTGAATCGAAAAGCCGTCGCTGTTCAGCAAGGAGATCAGTAATTCGAAACTCTCCAATCTGATAGGCGGCGCGAATTGCCCTGATGTTTTCATTTGACCGGCCAATTACTCCTTCGTTGTAGGTCTTAACTGCACTGCGTGCCGCTTCATAACGCTCATAGGCACTCGTAACCTCAGACCGCACTAAGTGCTCGAGAAACTCTCTGCGCTTCGTCGCCTGAGTGATCGCAAGCGCAGCCTCTGACTTATTTCCTTGATTCCGATTTAAGATTGGGATTCCAACAGAAACGCCGAACGTAAGTAGTTTGTCGCCATCCGTTAGCACACCCACGGGCGTATCATCGAAGACCGATTGACCTGACCCGTATTTTGTGAAAGCTGTGAGATCAGGTGCGCCCTCGGCTTTAGCGAGCCGTAGTCCTGCCTGTGCGACCTCTTCGGACAGTCGTGCGAGTCGCAGATCTGGTCGGCTTCGGAGCGCGATGTCTAACGCTGCGTCAAGCGAAGGTGGTGGCGGTGCAAGTACCGGAGAATCCAAACCCTCGCGCAATTGAAGCGGTTCATCAGCGGACATGCCTGCAAGAATCTTGAGCTTCAGCAGCGAAGCCTTTAGGCGACCCTCTACTAGAGCCCGACGTGAGCGCAGACGGTCGACTTCTACTCGCAGCAAGTTCAACTCGATTGGCGCGCTCTCCCCCTCATTAACCCGCACTTGGACGAATTTCGTAGTCTGTACGTCGATGTCATTCAAGTTTTCCGTGATTTGTAACTCACGCAGCGCGGACAAAGCCTCGGCATAATTAGTGCGAACCTCGCTTATCAGGCGACGCTCACGATCAGCAATCTCTGCTTCTGACGCTTCCAACTCCGTTCGCGCAAGTTCGATTCTCCGTCCTCGCTTCCCGCCGAGTTCCAGAGGTATCGAAACGCCTACGCTCGTCTCCCATTCGCCTGAAGCGCCGGTAAAACGGCCAGTGGTCTGTTCGAAATCGATGGTCGGATTTGGCCGTAATCCGGCTTGCCGTACCCTTGCGCGCGCCCGTTCAATTTCCAAGCGGCCCGCTGTTAGTTCACCATTCGAAGCCAAGGCGCGGCGGACCAATTCAATAGATGAACTACCCTGTAATGGATCGAAGTAACGACGAATTATCGGACTGACCAGTACATCCCGAGGTTCACTGAGATCGCCACTAGTATTAGTTGAGCGAGTTTCCTTCACATCCAATGCAACGGAGTTATCCGGTTTACCCTGACCAAGAACACTGAGTTCGCTGAACAGGAGAGAAATCACTATCATGCAACCGAAAGTGCTAGCTGCTAGTCGATTAGAAATCATTAACGCCCATCCTTGAGAAGTACTTGCTATCAGGCTGTCGGTTCTTCAGACGAAGCCCGATAGCCAATGATCGATGGAACACAAGGTGAACCTGTGCCCAACTGAACGCTTTAGACGTTCCCGCAATTTAAGGGATTAGGCGAAACGCGGAGGGTGGAAAGTGCGAGCTAATGGAGGTGATGGGACCGAAAGAGATTCAAGAAAAGCTGACGGTGATCGAACGTCAGTAACCGCCACGCCAGCGATTACTGTTCCCGGAATTACATGTGAGCAACAGCAAAAACAATCATCGTCGTCTGAGGGTCGCTGCGAGGGTTCATTCGTGGGTTGATTAGTCTTGCTCTCTTTTTGTCCAATCGATGTCGTCGTAGTCTTATTCGTCGATCGCTTAGCTGCCGCAACCAATCCTGGCCGGCCATCTCCCAGTGCTTCACCTCTGCAGACACCGGGCGCCGCAAGATCCATTGCGGTGTAGATCAAAAACATCAACGCGATTCCGCGAATGAGTCGTCGACTGATTACAAATCTTGTGCAGGAGAGCGATAACATGGCTATAGAAGACTAAGTTTCTTGTAACACGGTCATTCAAAAACAGTCAAAGAGTCAAGTGCTTAAGAGCATTCGCGGTTCCCATTCGAGTGCGACGACAGGACATTTTACAGGAAGGGTACCGAAAGTAGATTTCGCCGACTCCGCTGACACAAGGTCGTTGCATTTGCTGCTGATAAACGCCGCCATCATGGCAGGAAAGTTCGGCTAGTTGAGTTCAAAAAAGGCCCCTCACTCCTTGCGGATTCAACAGTGTTAAGATTCCTCTTCCCAATCGAACAGATTTTGATTCTGAACTCGCCTTGCTCGATGAAGGTGACCTAGCAAGCTATTCTGTGTCAGTCCAAGTCGCGCGGCGGCACTTCGCATGCTTCCACCTGTTGCCTCATGCACCGCCTCAATGCTGCAGCGTTTAGCCCGAGCGCTCCATTGCTTGAAGGTTTCTTCGCGGCGAAGGATACAGAGTTCAAGCGGAAGGATGACATCACCTTCTCTGGCAATGGACTTCAGGAACGAATCCTCGCTTACTGGTTGAACAATTCTAACTGAGTCATTGTAAGGATCAGGTTCAGCGATGCCATCGAAGATCTTCGGCACATCGGAAGTCAAAGCAAACCCAGCGAATCGAGATCTAAGCTGAGCGAGCATAGACTGTACCAACTCAACGGAAATCCACTCTCGATCTTCGACATAGCTTGTCAGCTCAAAAACTAAATTCCTTAGTGAACGAATATTCCCTGGATAATCAAACTCGCAGAGGAGTGACAACCCTTCATTGTCAATCTGAAAACCGTGGCGTCGGTTAGTCGACTCTGAAATCAAATTTGCAGCTTGCGAAAGAAACCGATCAATCATTGGCGGTATGTCTTCGCGTCGTAAGCGAAGTGGGGAAGCCTCTACGGTCAGAACTGCTAAGCGACAACATAGATCCTCGCGGAACGTTCCATCTTGGACCATCTTAAGCAGATTTCTGGACGTCGCCGCGATGATTTGTACGTCACATGACTGGTAGTGATTAGCTCCGAGCCGTTTGATCTGTTTCTCATCGATCGCCTTCAGAAGCCTAATCTGTACTGGCAGTGCAATGTCACCGATTTCATCAAGAAAGAGTATCCCTCCCTCAGCTTCCTCAAATAGGCCTTTCCGATCATGGTCCGCTCCGGTGAATGCGCCTCTGCGGTGACCGAAAAGTTCGGATTCAAGGAGGTGTTCAGGCAAGTTCGCGCAGTTGAGTTCTATAAAAGGCTTGTTGGCTCGCGCCGCTCGCTTCAAAGAGCACAAGTAATTCATCTGGGATAGAAGCAACTCGACTGAGTGCAATCTGTTCAGATCTCTTGGTTAAGGTTGGCCGATGTGCGCGTATTGTGCGCCGGAAGAAATTTGGTTTGTTAACTGCTGATAAGTCTTTTCAAAGACGGGCAATTGCAAGATCGAACAAGCGACGCCAGCCTTTGTGCGGCTACAACTGTGACGTTGACGCTTTCTGATTGATTCGAAAGGAGTTCTATCTCATCGACGAACACCGCCGTGGAATGGACCAGCCACGGTCTAGTCGCTAAGTTATTGAAAGAATTGGTGGCCAGGGACGGAATCGAACCGCCGACGCCGGCCTTTTCAGGGCCGCGCTCTACCAACTGAGCTACCTGGCCAGGTTGGAAAAAGAATGCGAAGTATAGGTACAGATAGAAATACCTGTCAACTTCACCCTGGTCCGAACCTCCTCCGTGCAACTTTAGTGTCCTCTGTGTCTTGGTGGTGAATGTTTTTCTCGAACCTTTTGCTCCACCAAAGAGGCACTGAGGACGCTAAGATTGCGCGAAGTAATACATCTTTTTGCCCAAATCGCTAGATATTCTGAGCAAAAAGAGGCTACTGAAGCCGGAGAGGACTAACCCTCAATTTGTCGGATTAGTCACAAAAAGTCGTTGACTGATTCCTTGCGGGGTGTATAATCCGAAACGTTGCGGGTGGGGCTAGCGCCCAAACGTTAGCTAGTTAAAAACGAACCATCCAATTCAAAATTGATAGTGCCCGCCAGTGCCAGCTCGGCCGCCGATCGCGCCCCCCGCAGTCGCTACCTTCGAGCTGGCACAGCCATTTTTAGG
>Ga0207674_10004901_pt1 | contig 16015 bp, 14 predicted proteins | sample KBSCornC72_FD_184303 | JGI IMG/M metagenome (GOLD analysis project Ga0207674, IMG submission 184303) | Corn rhizosphere microbial communities from Kellogg Biological Station, Michigan, USA - KBS Corn C7-2 (SPAdes) (version 2) | ecosystem: Host-associated > Plants > Roots > Rhizosphere > Soil ... | reverse complement strand
CGGGTGATGGCGAGCAGTTCGGCATCCTTGGTGCCGAACAGGTCGCGGGGCCGGCTGGGCAGCCGACTCTGGAAGCGGACCGGGTTACGGCGCACCAACTGGGTAACCGCGTTGCTGTCATCGACGGTATAGAGGGTCCCGTCCGGCCCGATGGCGGCATCACGAACTCCGTCGATCACCTGCTGCCGCACCCTGCCGGTTTGCAGGTCGAGGGTGACGACCTCGGCCTTGGCTCCCAGCAGGTAGATCAGTCCCTGGTCCAGGTCCGCACCGACGACACGGCGAACTCCTGGCAGTGCCCCCTCGGACTTCCACTTGGCCGGATCCAAATCGGGCGGGCGGTACAACTGTGCCTGACCCCCTGCCGAGGGAATCCGAAGCAACGTTGAGGGTGGTGAAGCACTGGCAGCGGAAAGACCGTGAGCCAAAGAAGGCGGGGGAGTCTGGCACGCGAGCGCACCGGCGACGAGCCCCGCAGCGGCGAGGTAGGGACGGCCGTTCACCAATGAAAGATAGGCAGGACGGCTGAGCGGTGGGAGTGTGGAAGAAGGGCGGGCCGACGGTACGACAACTCGACAGTAGGACTAATAAGCTTGGCCGCTCCCTACCGCCGCGCCACCGTACCGCCGTCCCGCCCCCCCGTTAGAAGGCCGGACCCAGGCTGAGGGTCCAGTACCCCTTGAAGGCCGACCGCTCCTGCGGGATCGAGTAGTCGACCCGCAGGATCATGATTCCGAACAGGTTCATCCGCGCTCCTGCGCCGAAGGTCTGGCTCGGGGTCCGGACGTTCAGGGGATCATCCCCCGCATCGCGGTGCCACTTCACGGTGCTCGCGTCGTCCCACGCCACACCCACATCATAGAACAGGGCACCCTCGATGGGCGGGAAACCGGCCGGCAAGAAGGCCAGGCCACCGTACAAGAGGGGAAAACGGAGTTCGGCATTACCGACCGCAATCCGAGTACCCAGCAGCCGCTCGAGCTGCACGCAGGTGATGTTGGCAGAGCGGCATTCGTTGTTGTAATAGGAGCCCGAGGTATTGCCCCGGACCAGGTCTGTGCTTCCCAGGAAGAGCAGGAAACGATCATTGTCGGGGCCGTACCGGCCATAGCCCAGCAGTCGCGTGGCCAGAGTGAACGGACCCAGGAGGTGATCATAGCGGCGATAGTCCGCCAAGAGCGAGGTGTACTGCCAGCCGCCGACCGCCTGACCGACGCTCAGTCGCAACCGCTTGCCGTAGAAGGGAGCCACATAGCCCGGCAGCGAGTTGTCGAATACGTATGCCACCGACGGCTCCAGGAAGGTGGAGTTACCGACGCTCCGTTCCCGGGTGACTGGGTCCTGAGTCAGGATCCCGGTAACCGGATCGAACTGCTCGAAGACCCGCTGGATGTGCTCGTCGACGTTCACGACGGCCATGTTGCCTTCCAGACGCCGAAAGCGGTCGATCGGGTAATACGAACCGAACTGTGCCGATCGATAGACGATCCGCTGGATGTTGGTCACCAGCACGTTGTCGCCCGAGCCGTCGTTTGCCGGGACTACCACGCTGGGCTCGATGAAGTAGTACGGCTCCTGACTGAGGCCGACGCCCCAGTTGAGCCGGTGGGTCAGGTTGAAATACGACGCGCCGACCTGGGCTTCGGTGATCCGGCCGTTGATGAAGAGCGAGAACAGGAGGTTGTGGTTGCCCAGCATGTCGCTGAGCTGTATGGCGCTGCCTCCATAAAACCCGCGGCCGAAGTTATCCCGGGTGTAGCCGATGGTCGGCCGGGCGACGTAGTCGGGCTGGAACTTGACCTTGTACTTCTGGTCGGAGAACTCGGCAGTATCCGGCAGATTGAGCGCCACCGAATCCATGAGGGCGCTGATCGAGATCGGCTCGGTGTGCGACGAGTCGCGGCCGGCCGGCTCGGAATCGGCCTCCCGGAAGCCCTGTGGCGTACGGTAGAGCGAACCGGTGTCCTCGATCGGAGGCCGGTTGGCCATCTTGGTCGAGTCCGTGACGGTGTCGGCCACCTCGCCAACCGGCTTGGTGACGGAGTCCACTCGCTGGGCAATGAGCGGCTGAGGCGCTTCGGCGGGGGACGGCGCAGGCGTTTCAGCGGGCGGCTTCCAGGGATCGCGCTTGAATGAGCGGATGTTGTCCACCGCGTAAACGTCGAAGTCACCCTTGTTGTAGATCACCGAGGCGAACCGATCCGCCTTCTGGGCCCAGCTGATGACCGGGGAAAACGAGGTAATGCCCTGCGCGCCGGTGAACAGATGGGTCAGCTGGTAGAGCTGCCGGTCGGTGAAGTCGAACAGATAGATGTTACTGACCCCGTCGCGGTCGGAGACGAACGCGATCGATTGGCCATCCGGTGCCCACTGGGGGCTCCGATTGGTTCCCCACTCCATGTAGGGGAGGACCTCGATCGAGTCGGTATCCAGATGGTACAGCGCGATCTTCAGGTTCCCGATCTTGAGGGTATTGAAGTCGGTGTCGGGGCCGCGGTCGGTCGCGAACGCGATGGTCTTCCCGTCGGGGGACCAGACGGGATGGAAGTCGGCGTTCTTGTCGTTAGTCAGTCGCTGGAGGTTCTCCCCGTCGGCGTCCACGATGAAGAGGTCAGAAATGCCTCCGTCGAGGCCGGTGAACACGAGCTTGGTGCCGTCCGGACTCCAGCTCGGAGTCAGGGCACCGCTGAGCTTCAGCTTGATCCGCCGGATTTCCCTGTTTCGCTTGGGATCGATGATGACGATATCATCCCGCTCCCCCTTCTTGGCTGCGATCGCGAGACGGGACCCGTCGGCGGACCAGGAGGCCGTCGAATTGATGAACCGAAAGGTCTCGTAGTTGGTGCTGTAGGTCGACTTGAGCAGCTTCTTCTCGACCTTCCCAGTGTGGGCATCGGCGAGGTAGAGGTCCACGAAGAAGAAGTCGCCCTCGCTGAAGTACGCGACCTTGGACCCGTCAGGGGAGAGGGCAGGGGCCAGGTGGTAGGTGCCCTTGGACTTCTTCTGGCTCAGGACCTCTTCGGCCACGGCGCGCGGAGCGTCGCGAGTTGCCACCTCGGGCAGGTAGCGCTTCTGCACCGCGTCGTGCCAGAGGTCGGTGAGCTTCGCGTAGTCAACGCCGATGGTGCGCTTGAGCGATCCTTCGAGACCACCACCGCCGGCCAGGGTTCCCTGCAGGATCGCACCGATCGCCTCGTCTCCCCACCGCGCACCGATGAAGGCGATCAGGGCCTGACCGAAGCGATACGGGAAAATCCGGGGGTCGTTCTCCAGCTGGTCGATGGTGGGCATCTTCCCGTTGCGCACCGCGTCCCGCAGCCACATGGCGGTGTTGGCGTCCACGGCCCCCGCCGGATCACCCTTGTCCTGGGTCTCGACCGAGAGATACTCGGCCATGCCTTCGACGAACCAGAGGGGTGGATTGATCGCGATGACCTGCTGCAGGCCCGCGCCGGCTCGGCCCCGGCTCCAGATGTCGTACTGGAACTGGTGAACCATCTCGTGCTGCAGCACGTGCTCCAGTTCATCGTAGGAGCCCGTGAAGGGGAGAATTATCCGCTGCTTCAGAAAATCGGTGACGCCGCCGGTGCCTTCGCTGGGCGACTCGCCCCCCAGCGCGTTGGTCTGCTGGAAGTCGGAGTGCGAAGCGTAGAGGATGATCGGCTTCCGTTCCTTGTATTCGTGCTTGAGGAGACGAGACAGGCGGCCGTACGACCGCTCGGCCATCCGGGCGGCATCCAGCGCCGCCTCCCTGGCATCGGGGTAGTAATGAACGTCGAAGTGCTCGGTCCGGAGGATGCGAAAATCAAACGCACGGTACTGGACCTTGTTCTGCCCGAAGTACTGCGCGGGGAGCAAGGCCGGTGTCGCTGCCAACAGGGCCAGCCCGAACGCCAGGCGTCGAAACATGAGCATACCCAACCTTGTCAGTGACCGATGCTCAATTCCGGGGCATCGGTCCAAAGCCGCTCGAGCTGATAGAACGCTCGTGACTCTGGGTGAAACAGGTGGACCACAAAGTCCACATAGTCCAACAGCACCCACCGTCCGACGGTCAATCCCTCAACGTGGTGGGCCCGTTGTCCCTGGTGATGCAACTTGTCCATCACCGAGTTGGCCAGGCCTCGCACGTGCGCATCGGACGTACCGGACGCTACTATAAAATAGTCCGTCGCATCGTTGAGACCGCGCAAATCCAGCACCAGCAAGTCCCGTCCCTTCAAGTCCGCGATCGCCTCGATGGCGGTTCGCAGTGCTTCGGGCGGCCGCGCCCCGGTGGGACTCTTCATGCGGCCGCACCGGCGCGATGCTTGCCCACCCCGTCTTCCACCTGATAGAACACCGCCCATGCCCCGAATCCAACATGGGCACCCAGGACGCCGGTCGCCAGCGTCACGAAACAATCCCGGGGCTGGTACGCGGCGACGATGGCTCGCCGCATCCGCTCGGCTGGCTCCGGGGCCTCCGCATGAGCGATCCCAAAGCGCACCGAGGTGGGCCGTGGGGTGAGCCGTCGTTCCAGCAGACTCAGGACGCGGGGTACCACATTGTCCCGTCCCCGCACCCGGTCCACCGGAATGATGGATCCGAGATCATCCAGGCCGAGGATCGGCTTCACGTCCAGCAGCCCGGCGAGCCACGCTTTTCCGCGAGTCACCCGACCCGAGCGCAACAAATTGTCGAACCGGTCCACCGTCACCAGCGCGCCCGACTGGCGCCGTACCCGCCGCAGCTCTTCCGCAATGTCCCTGGCCGACCACCCCGACTCCGCGAGTTCCGCACCTCGCAGGGCCAGGAGTCCGAGCCCGAGCGAGGCCGAGGCACTATCAACGAATTCTACCCCGTCGATGTTCGCGGCACGCGCTGCCATCATCCCAGCCTGAAACGTGCCCGACAACCGCGAGGCAACCAGCACCGCTACTACTTCGTCGGCCTCCGACCGAGCGTCCCGCAGGACCCGCACGAACTCGGCCGGTGTCGGCTGCGAGGTGGTCGGGTGCGCTCGCGAGCGCCGCATCGTGGCGTAAAACGCTTCAGGCTTCAGCTCCACCCGATCGCGGTACACCGTATCGCCGAACATCACCTGCAGCGGCACCAGCGCGATATGATGCCGGTCCAGCACGGCATCGGGCAAATCGGAGGAGCTGTCGGCCACGATCGCTACTGGGCGCCGCTCGGGATGCGCGAGCTTCCGATGCTGTACGCGCATGTCTTCCGCCTTGGTGGCGGAGACCGTTCCCCAGCGGGCTGCACAGGTAAAGACGGCATCCGGTGTGTCAGTGTGCACATGCAGCTTGAGGATGTCTCCCGCCACCACGACCTGCACGCTGCCGCCGAACTCGCGCAGGACGGAGCGTACCTCGTTGGCCGACGGAAGTTGTTCGCCCCGGACCATCGCCTCGGTGCAAAACTGGAAGTCCCGCTCGGCGGCGACATCGAACCCTGCTGCGGGAATGGATGAGAATTCGCCAGTGGTGGCCGTCGCCGGAAGGATGGGATCGCCCTCGATCAGCCGAACCACTCCTTCGATCATCCGCACGAAGCCTTTGCCGCCAGCATCTACTACCCCGGCTTCCTTGAGCACGGCCATCAACTCGGGGGTTCGGGCGAGTGCGACTTCGCCTTCGGCGAGGAGCCGGCTCATGAACAGGCTGATGTCGGGGGAGTCTGCGGCCGCGCGCTCGGCGGCGAGGGCGGCCTCTCGAGCGACGGTGATGATGGTGCCTTCTTGCGGGTCGTCGAGTGAGGAGTAGAGCCGGTCGGCGCCCTGACGGATGGCGCTGGCGATGTCCTGCGCGGTGCCTTGCTCTCTTCCTTCCAGAGCCTCTGCAAAGCCCAGTAGAAAGTGCGCGAGCATCATCCCCGAGTTCCCGCGGGCGCCGAGGACGGCACCGCGAGCAGCGGTCCGAGCGGTATTGTCGAGGGGTGAGTCGCCCAAGGCCCGCAGGGCATCGGCGACTGAGCGGAGGGTCAGGCTGAAATTGGTGCCGGTGTCACCGTCGGGGACCGGAAAGACATTGATCCGGTTGATCTCATCCCGTCCGGCGGTGACCCAGTCGGAGGCTGCCAGCAGTGAGCGTGACAGCCTCGGACCGTCAACGTAGGCGATCCCGACGTTCATCGAGCTGGCGTCACTCAGCCTCGACGGAGACGTGAACCTCGGCGTGCACGTCGGCGTGAAGCCTGACGGGGACGACGTGAGCGCCGACCGTCTTGATCGGCTGGATCAGCTCGATCTTCCGGCGGTCCACGGTAAGACCCTGGGTCGCGAGCGCGTCGGCGATGTCCTGGGCGGTGATCGATCCGAACAGACGCCCTTCCTCGCCGGCCTTGCGGGTCAGTACCACGTTGGCCCCGGCCAGCCGGCTGGCGAACGCCTCCGCCTCGCCACGCTCGGCCACACGGCGCGTCTCACGGGCCTTCGATTCGGCCGCGATGCGCTTGCGGTTGCCCTCGCTGGCCTCGTACGCTAGACCCTGGGGCAGCAGGAAATTGCGGGCATAGCCGTCCTTCACCTTCACCAGCTCACCGGCCCGGCCCAGCGTCTTCACATCTTCACGAAGAATCACTTCCATGACACTACCCTCCTGAGGCGGCGGCAGTGAACCGCCGGCGGAAATCAATCCAGGTGTCGGACAGCCCGAAGAGGAATAAACCACTCAGGGCGACCGGGAAAATGAAGAACGCACCAAGGCACAACGCGATGAGCACACCGCTTCCCGATGAGCCTATCGCCGACCAGGCAACCGCGGCGCCTCGAGTGACATACAAACAACCGACAATCAGCGCCAGATTGGCTCCGAGGACACGTGCCGCGTCCGGCAGCGGGAGCACCAGCAGCGCCACGCACAGCACCACACCCCAGACCACATCGTCGCTGAAGCGAAACTCGGCGAACGGTCCAGCCCGGTGGCCATACGGCTTGGCCGCGATCCGGTGGTACCAGCTCCACGCGAGTGCCAGCCCGGGGATAGCGCTGGCGACGAGGAGCCCGGGAAACAACATTGCCGAGGCGCCGATGCCATCCGCCATCGCATTGATGTACACCCGCACGCCGGCAGCGCGCTCGGGAGAAAACAGTCCCGAATCCAGCAACTCCCGGCATCGTTCCCAACCGTCGTGGGCAACGGCGAGAGTGACATCCTTCCACCGGGTTCCCAGGATCCATGCCCAGGCCGTCGCTCCGGCCGTGGCGAGACCACAGGCACCCAGCGCACCCGTGATCATACGCCGGTCACGAGTCAGCATGAGCAGTGCGAAGGCACCCGCCGCCATCAGTCCCCAGCCGATCAGCATCGTGCTGGCGATCCCCGAGGCCCCGGCAGCGAAGAACGCGATGGCGCTGACCGTGACCGCGAGCCAGATCCATTCTCGGGGCGAATCGGGTCGCGCCGCTGCCAACAACGCGGCGAGGGGCCCCAGCACGAGAATGGGCGGGAACAACACCAGATAGCCAAACAGCACTGCCGCCCCAGCCCACGAGGTACGGGGCCGCCCAACGGTACCAGCCACAGTCGCTGTCAGCCTGTGTAGCCCTTGATGTAGGGCAGCAGGGCAAGCTCCCTCGCGCGCTTGATCGCCGTGCTGAGCTGCCGCTGATGCCGGGCACAGGTTCCGGAAAGCCTGCTGGGCAGGATCTTGCCCCGCTCAGTCAGGAACCGGGTCAGGGTCCGATCGTCCTTGTAGTCAACCACCCGCACGCCGGCTTCGCAGATGGCGCAGGTCTTCTGGGGCCGTCTCATTCATCGTCCTCCTCATCTACCTTCGCGGCGCCAACCGGCACCGGCTGCTCACCCTCGCTCACCACCACCAGGAACCGGAGGACACCTTCCTCCAGCTTGACCGCGCGCTCGAACTCCGGCAGGGCATCGCCGGTAGTGTCGAACTTGGCCACGACGTAGTACCCCGTGTCGTGCTTCTTGATGGGGTAGGCCAAGGTGCGCTTCCCCCAGTGGTTCACCTGGGGAGCATCGGCGCCGGGCTTCTGGATGAGGGCGTGGAATCGAGCGAGTCGCTCGTTGATGGCGGCTTCCTCGAGAGCACTATCGAAGATATAGACCGCCTCGTACTGACGGGTCATGACACCTTCCTTTGGTCGATGAGCCCCGGCCCTGGTGTGGGGTCCGGGAAGGATGATTGTGAACGGCGGAATAGTAGTGGGGGTAAGGACTTAGGGGAAGGGACGGCTCAAAAGCGTGAGAAGTGAGAGGGAAGAGCGTGAGACGTAAGAAGTGAGACGAAGGCTCCCCCTGCGATCGACCCTCCCTGACCGTGAGGCCAGGGAGGGTCGCTTAACGCTTTCCTTCTGACTCCTTACTTCTCACTTCTCACGCTGTTCACCGTCTCCTGCCAAACAGCCTGAGAATGAAGAGGAACAGATTGATGAAGTCGAGGTATAGCGCCAGCGCGCCGACGATCGCGTACGACCCGACCTGAGGACCCTCGACCTGGAGCGCCATTCCCTTGAGCCGCTGCGCGTCCCACATCGTGAGCCCGGTGAAAACCACCACACCGCACACCGACAGGATGAACTGGAACATGTCGTTCTGCCAGAAGATGCCGACAATCGACGCGATGACGACCCCGATCAACCCCATGAAGGCGAACTGCCCCACGCCGGCGAGGCTGCGACTGGTCATCGTCCCGTAGAGGGCAAGCGCTCCGAACATCGCAGCGGCGGTAAGGAACGCCGTCGCGATCGATGACCCGGTGTAGACCACGAAGATCGCGGAGAGCAGCACGCCCATCAGGCCGGCGTAGATGACGAACAGCACTGCTGCCTTAGTCGGCTCGATCTCTGAGATGCGGGCAGAGAGATACCAGACCATGCCAAGGGTGCCGAGTAGCAGGCCCCAACGCAGGATTGGGTTTCCGAAGACCGCCTGCAGAATGACCGGAGAACTCGCCACGTAGAACGCTATGACTGCCGTGACGGCGAGACCAACGAACATCCACCCGTACACTTTGCGGAGGAACGCGGTGATTCGCTCGGCCTCCAACGACGCCTGAGCGAGCGAGGGCTGGCCGGTTCCCTGGTATGGGTTCGACATGAAGTCAGAACTCCGAGAAAGGGTGTGTTTGACTGCCGAAATTTAAACGGCGCAGACCCCTATTACCAATCCCGATCACCGGTCGGACCGCTCTGGGCTCGGCGGCCTTCGTGGCTCGCAAGTTGTTCCCGCTCAATGGTCTCCAGGAGGCGGCGAGCCCGCTCCGAGTCCAGTTCCGGAGCCGATTCGCCCTCGCCCTCTCCCTGGCCGCCCCCGGCCATCGCTCCAACCGCCGATTCCCGGGCTCCCTCGTAGCCTTCCTCGCGCATCTGTCCCCGGCCGGCCATCCCGCGGCCGGTTCCCCGAGAGCCGGGGCCGTCGGTATCGCCGCGGCGGCGGAGTGCCAGCTCGAGATTCCACTTGGCTTCCTGGTCTCCGGGATCGATCCGCAAGGCTTCCTCATATGCAGCAATCGAGCGGCGCAGATGATCGCCCTGGCCCTCGGCGTCCTCGTCGGCGCGCAGGAATGCATTGCCGAGGTTGAACCAGGTCCACTCCCTGAGCCTGGCGGATCCCCCCTGCGCGGACTGCCAGGACTTGGTGGCATCGAGGTAGTGCCGCATCCGGTACTGGGCATTGCCCGAGTTATAGCGCACGGCCGCACTGCCGTCCTGTGCCGCGGCGCGGGAAAAGGCTTGATACGCCTCGTCAAACTTGCCTGCCTCGTAGAGCTGTCGGCCGGCGATCAGATCCTGCCGACCCTTGCCACAGGTCGTCGTGCCTGCGAGTAGCAGAATTCCAGCGGCCTTGGCCAGGAGCTGGGGAATCTCCCGGCCTGCCTTACCGGGCAGACCCAGCAGCAGATCGAGACTCAGCAGCAGGACCGCGATGGCGAGGGGCCATTGATAGCGCTCGGTCGGTTCGGTGGCCTGCTGCTCACCCAGCATGCGGGCCTGGAGCGATGCGAGAGCGGCGGAGATCCGCGCCAGAGCAGGTGAATCGTCCCACCGCGCGTAGCCACCGTCGCTTACCAGGGCGATCGCCTTCAGATCGTCCTCGTTGAGGTGGGTGACGACCTGCCGTCCGATGTGATCCAGGAACCAGGGACCTACCTCCGAGCCTGAATCGGAAGGCATGCGGGCCCCTTCGGCCGTACCCACACCGACCGCAAAGACCGGAACCCGGGCTACCCGGAGGGAATCGAAGATCGCGGGAGCTAGAGGCTCGGAGTTTTCACCGTCCGAGAAGAGGACGATGGCGCGTGAGCCTGACGGTGTGCCTTCACGACTGAGCGTATGCAGGGCGACCTTGATCGGCGCCGAGAGGTCGGTGGCGGGATCGCCGATCTGATCGGGCGACGCGGCGCTGAGGAAGAGCTGGAAAGTTCCGAAGTCGGTCGTGGGCGGAAGCTGGAGAAATCCGGCGCCGCCGAAGACCACGAGACCGATCCGGTCGCCAGGGGACACCGCGGCGAGCTGCCAGGCGAGCTGCTTGGCGCGCTCGAGCCGAGTCTCTCCTACATCTTCGGCCCGCATCGAGCGGGAGAGGTCGAGTGCGACGATGATGTCGCGCCCGGTTCGCGCGAGCGGCGCCGGGTGCCGTCCCCACTGGGGTCGCGCCAGCGCCAGCACCAGCGCCAGTACACCGAGGCCTCGAAGCCAGGGGCGCAGTCGCTCTCCCGGAATCGTGGGGACCGAGGAGGTGCGGGCCACGAGCTCCGGTGCGGCGAAGTCGGCCAGGGCCCGGTGCCGGGCCCGAGATCCCCGACGCTCCAAGACGAAGACCAGCAGTGCGGTCAGGGCAAAAAGCAGGAGCAGCGGGTGCGCGAAAATCATGGCAGCCGCCGGAGCCAGGTATTTTCCAGCGCCGCGCCGGAGCAGGTGAGGACCAGCCCGAGGAAGAGCATCCAGGGAAACAGCTCGTGGTATCGCCTGGTCTCGTTCACCTCGATCTCGATCCGCTCCAGCGGATCTATCTCGGCCATGATTCGATTGAGGCCTTCGGGATCACTCGCGCGGTAGTACTGGCCCCCGGTCCTCGCCGCGAGAGACTTGAGCGCCGCTTCGTCCCGTCCTCCGAGTCGGGGAGAAAGCGTGCGTACACTCCACACCCCGTTCAGCCAGGTTTGGGAAGTGTCGCTCGAGCTGAGGCCGATCGCGTGCACCCGAATCCCCAGCGCCCGAGCCGCTTCGGCGGCCAGCGGCGGACTTGGCTCGCCGGTGTTGTTGGCGCCGTCGGTAATGAGCACGATGGTGCAAGCGCCGGCCGGCAGGTTCTTGAGCTGGTTGAGACTCAGGGCGAGAGCGGTCCCGATCGCGGTACCATCGGGCAACAACCCGATCTGCACCTGTTCAATCAACCGGTCGAGCACGGCGAGGTCGGTTGTGAGCGGAGCCTGCAGGTAGGCCCGGCCTGCGAAGATCACGAGGCCAACGAGGTCTCCCTGGCGGCGACGCACAAACTCGCGAACCGTTTCGCGCGCCACGGCGAGGCGGTTGCCCGGCTGAAAGTCCGTCGCCTTCATGCTGCTCGAGATATCGAGTGCCACAATGATGTTGCGCGACTTGAGGCGAGTGGGTTCGGCCTTGCCGGCCACCTGGGGGCGGGCCAGTGCCACGATCAAGAGGACGAGACCGCTCGCCAGCAGCACGGCTGGCAGCCGGCGCCACTGCACCCGCGCCGATTGCGACTGGGGTGGGAGGAAGCGCAAGGCAGGGAAGGCGAGCCGGCGGACCGGCAGCCCTCGTCCCGCGCGCCAGGATCGCCAGAGCCAGAGGCATGGCGCCAACAGGGCCAGGAGGAGCAGCGGGTCAGCGAAGCGCATCCGCCACCTCGAACCCGGCCGATTGATTCCATTCGGAGAGGAGCCGGCGGGCGGCAGCGAGATGATCCATTGCGGCGTCGCGGTCGGGCCGAACGGCAGCGAAGCGGACCAGGTCTCCCGCCGCAAGCAGCCGCATCATCCGGGCGGCGCCTTCGACTTCAGCCGCTGTCCGAGGGAGGATCTCGCCTAACTCGGGCGTCGTGAGGCCGGCCGAGCTGACCATGCCGGCATCTACCAACGCCGCGCGCAGGATATCCCGTACGCTGGAATACAGCTCAGGTACCCCATCCCCGCTGACTCGCGCTTGTGCCTCCAGCCGATCCAGTTCCGCCAGGGCCTTGTTGAACGGCGCTCGTGCCCGGATCGCGGTGACGGTCGTTGCAGCTGTTGTTCGATCCCGACGCATCGTCCGCACGATCACCAGCACACCGGCCAGAACCACCAGCAGAAGAACGATCAGCGGGGCCCAGCCTGGGGGTCCGATGTCAGCCAGCGGGCGAATGTCCTTGAGCTGGGGGCTTCCTGGCGGCGCCAAACCGGAAACCGTGATCGAGACCGGCTGGTGGACCAGGGTATCGATAGGCTGGTCGCTCCGGGGGCGGAACAAGAGCGCCAGGGTAGGCACCGGCTGGTTGCCGAGCCGGTAGAATGCGAAGCGAACCGTGCCGTGGAAGGTTCCCTCACGATCGGCGCGCAGGGAGTCGCCTCCCAGATACTGAACGCCATCGGGTGGAGGAATCAGAGGGCGGGGAACCCGGTCAACCAGCTCTTGTCCGGGATCGAGTCGAGCGGTGACGTCCGCTATCACAGGATCGCCGAGGAGGACCTTGCCCGGCCGGATGCTCACGGTCAGCGATTGAGGCTGAGCCGTCCCGGCGACAATCCCCGCGAGAATCCCTGCGATCAGCGCCGCCCGCAGCATGTTCAGGCCGTGCGACGGTCCCGGCGGCCGAAGAAGGCAGCCAGCGGTTCGGAGTAGGGCTGGTCGGTGGAAAGCCGCAGCAGGTCGATCCGATTAGCATGGCAACGGCGCGCGAGACTCGCCTCGAACTCGGCCCAGCGATCGTGGAGCTGACGGCGCGTCGCCTCGAGGGAGAGATCCACGGTCTTCCAGTCCCCGGTCTCCGGGTCCCAGAGATTAGCGAGACCAATCGAAGGCAGCGCCCTTTCCCGCGGGTCACTGAGCTGGATCGCCACCACGTCGTGCCGCGGAGCGAGTCGCTCGATGGCGCTCCATTGTTCTGGATCCATGAAATCCGAAATCACGACGACAGCAGCACGGCGACGGAGCAGTGGTTCGAGATAGTCGAGCGCGAGTGGCAGATTGGTGCCACGACCAGCTGGCTCGACGCCGAGGACCCGGTCCACGATCGTCAGGGCATGGCGCCGGCCGCTCCGGGCCGGTGCGAACCATTCGATGCGATCGGTATACAGCACCGCCCCCACCCGGTCACGGTGCCGTGTCCCCGCCAACGCCAGGACGGCGGCGAGCTCGGCCGCGAGATCCCGTTTGGTGCGCAGGGCGGAGCCGAAGTGGCCCGACGCACTCACATCGATCACCAGGAGGACCGTGAGCTGCCGCTCCTCACGAAACCGCTTCACGTACGGGACGCCGAGTCGCGCCGTGACGTTCCAGTCGATCGTGCGGATGTCGTCGCCCGCCATGTACTCTCGCACTTCGGCGAACTCGACCCCACGTCCCCGGAACACACTCGCATAGTCGCCGGCGGCGAGACTCCGGACCAGGCCGCGAGTCGTGATTTCCAACTGGCGTACTACGCGTACGAGTTCCGCAGGGATCACCGGACCGGCACCACTTCGAGAATCCGATCCAGGATTTGATCGGTTGACACCCCTTCGGCTTCGGCCCGGTAGGTCGGAATGAGCCGGTGCCGGAGGGTGTCATGGGTCATCCGCTTCACGTCCTCGGGGAGCACATAGGCTCGGCCGGCGAGAAAGGCGTGGGCCTTGGCCGCCTTGAGCAGGTGAATCCCTGCCCGGGGCGAGGCGCCGAACTGCACCAGCGTCTCCAGATCCTTGAGCCCTATCGAGGCGGGTGCCCGGGTCGCGGCCATGAGATCGAGCACATACTCCTTGATTCGCTCGTCTACGTGCAGGGCCCTGACTTCCGCGCGGGCTGAGAGGACGCTCGCGGGATCGAGTACCGGGTTCGCGGTCGGCTCGGGGCCATCGGTCATGCGATCGAGAATGCCGCGCTCCTCGGTCCGACTGGGATATCCTACCAACAGCTTGAAGAGGAAACGGTCCACCTGCGCCTCGGGCAGGGGGTAGGTGCCCTCGTGCTCCAGCGGGTTCTGCGTAGCGAGAACGACGAAGAGATCGGGCAGGCGGTAGGACTCGCCGCCAATCGTCACCTGCCGTTCCTGCATCGCTTCGAGCAAGGCACTCTGCACCTTAGCGGGAGCACGATTCACTTCATCGGCCAGGAGGACGTTGGTGAATACCGGGCCTTTCTGGACCGTGAAGTCGCCGGACTTCTGATTGTAGACCAGTGTGCCGATGAGGTCAGCCGGCAAGAGGTCCGGTGTGAACTGGACCCGACGGGATTCGCTGCGGATCGTGGCCGCGAGGGAACGGGCTGCGAGCGTCTTGGCCAACCCCGGAAGACCCTCGAGGAGGAGATGGCCGTCGGCCAGGATCCCGATCATGAGCCGTTCGAGCAGCACCTGCTGTCCAACGATGACCCGGCCGATCTCGTCCAAGGCGGCGCGGAAGGGTTGGCTCAGCGCTTCGATTTCCGGCCCCCGCTCCAACGCGGAGCCGGTGCGGAAACGTTCCAGGGTACTCGACTCCGGATTCATCATCGGTCCAAGGCCGCGAGAGTGTGAAGTGGGAATATAGGCGGTATGTTTTGCTCCGAACCCATGAATCACGATTCCGCCTTCACCGACCAGCCTCGCGGATTCCCGCTGACTCGCCATTCGGTGCTGATCGAGCTGAGGAGCGACGACCGGGAGAAACGGGAGCGGGCGTGGGAATCGCTGGCGGCCGCCTACTGGCGCCCGGTGTACTGCCATGTCCGGTTGCGGTGGCATGCCTCACGGGAGGATGCGCAGGACCTGACTCAGGACTTCTTCCTGCGTGCCTTGGGCGGGAACTTTTTCGAGGGATACGAACCGGGGCGAGCACGCTTCCGTACCTTTCTTCGAACCTGTCTGGATCGGTTCCTCAGCAATGAACAGCGAAACGCCGGCCGCGAGAAGCGAGGCGGCGGCATCAGCTTCCTTCCGATCGATGTTGGTGAAGTCGAGGCGGATCTTCTCGCCAACGGTGAGCCGGCATCGGATCCCGACCAGCTCTTTCACCGGGAGTGGATTCGCAGCCTCTTTACCCTGGCGGTTGATGCGCTTCGCGAGGAGTGTGCTGCCACAGGGAAGGAGGTTCAGTTCTCGGTGTTCGAGCGAGCGGACCTGCTGCCAATCGAAGGCGCAGAGCGGCCGAGTTATCGTGACCTCGCCGAAGAGTTCAAGATTCCGGTGACTCAAGTGACAAACTACCTCGCCTTTGCGCGGCGCGAGTTCCGCAGGCTGGCGTTGGAGCGCCTTGCCTCATTGTGCGGCAGCGAGGAGGAGTACCAGTCGGAGGCTCGAGAGTTATTCGGGATTACGTCGCCATGACCCGAATCTCCGATGCGGCGCTGGAACGCCTGCGCGATGTGGCGGAGTGGCCGGAGCTGACCGGCAACCGCTATGAGATTGTTGGCGCGCTGGGGCAGGGCGGCATGGGGACAGTGTTCCTGGCCCGCGATCGCGAGCTGGAGAGAGAGGTGGCGCTCAAAGTTCTCCGCGCGGTGGCCTCTACTCCAGAGATGGCCCTCAGGCTTCGGCGTGAAGCCCGTATCCTCGCTCGGCTCGAACATCCCGGAATAGTGCCGGTGCATGATGTCGGCCGACTGCCCGATGGGCGGGTCTACTATGTGATGAAGCTGGTCCGCGGCGTCCGGCTCGATCAGTACGCCCGTGCCGCGGTGCTCACCGATCTGCTCCGGCTGTTTCTCCGAATCTGCGAGACGATAGGCTTCGCCCATGCGCAGGGCGTGGTGCATAGGGATTTGAAGCCGGGGAACATCATGGTGGGGGCGTTTGGGGAAGTTTTGGTAATGGATTGGGGGATAGCGAAGGTGGCGGAAGAGGCGGGAAGGCGGTCGGGTGGGAGGGCGGACGGAAATGCGGCGGACAAG
>Ga0207674_10004899_pt1 | contig 16018 bp, 17 predicted proteins | sample KBSCornC72_FD_184303 | JGI IMG/M metagenome (GOLD analysis project Ga0207674, IMG submission 184303) | Corn rhizosphere microbial communities from Kellogg Biological Station, Michigan, USA - KBS Corn C7-2 (SPAdes) (version 2) | ecosystem: Host-associated > Plants > Roots > Rhizosphere > Soil ... | reverse complement strand
TTCCGGCGCAAGGCGCAACTTGCGGATGAGCCGGGATTCAAGACGGCGGTGCCAGACGAGGCCAATGATCAGGATCGCCGTCATAGGCAGGATTTCGAACCACCAAAAGAGGGCCGGGTCTCGCGCCACGCAGGCGAGGAAAATCGCACAGACGCGCACGTTGGCGCTGAGCAGGCTCATCAGGCGCAGCGGCTTCGCGGCTTCGAGGCCATAGGCGGCCCCAAGTTGCACCGGACTGGGATGTCGCGCGAGCACTTCGTCGAACCCACCGGCAAGGCCGTCGACCAGTCCCGAAACCCGGTCATAGAACCGAACGAAGGGATTACCGGCTGCCTGCGTCCGGGTCGCAACTCCGAGGCATCGCCGATGGAATCGGGCGCGCTCGCTTTCATAGAAATTCGACTGAAGCGCGTGGAGCAGCCCCGCACAGATCGCCAGCGTCCATGCTTCCGCGGTTTCGATCGAAGTTGCCAGGGCGACATAGATGAGAAGGAAGACGCCGTGGTCGCAAAGCCCGTCGAGGAACCGTCCCAGCGGAGATGCCGTGCCGGTCGTTCGTGCGATCATCCCGTCCAGCCCGTCGGCGACGAGCCAGGCGATCGACAGCAGCAATCCGATCAGTGGGAACGGCCAGACGCGCCAGTTCGCATATGCAAGCGCCGCTAGAGATCCGAGGCAAAGCCCGGCCACCGAAACGGCATTTGCCGAGATGCCGCGCGAGACGAACAACGGCAGCAGGAAGCGCGAAGCGGGGTGTATGATCCACAGGTTCGTGGGATCCTCGATCCGGCGATCGCGCGACCGGTCCGGAGCGTGAGGCGACATCCCATCGCGCGTACAGCCTTGAGAATGCATGTTTCAAGTCAATTACCGCACCGGATGTGCGCCGAGGCGTCCGGTGTTCCGATGCCGACATCCTATTGGACGGGCGCGAGCGCGGTGTCTCCCACGAAGGGATTGGTCGCGCGTTCATGGCCGAAGGTCGACATCGGGCCGTGGCCGGGGACGAAGGCCGTGCGGTCGCCCATCGGCCACAGCCGGGTGGTGATCGAGCGGATCAGCTGCGCCTGGTCGCCGCGCGGGAAATCCCAGCGGCCGACCGAGCCGCGAAACAGCACGTCGCCGACGAGCGCGAAGTTCGACTCCGAATGATGGAAGACGACGTGCCCGGGCGTATGGCCAGGACAGTGACGGACGTCGAAGGTCAGCTCGCCGACGCTCACCTGGTCGCCGTCGTCGAGCCAGCGCGACGGCTCGAACGGGCGGCCGGTGATTCCGTATTTGCCGCCGTCCTGGGCGAGACGCTCGATCCAGAAGCGGTCGGCTTCGTGCGGGCCTTCGATCGGAACGCCGAGCTCCTCCGCGAAAATCCCCGCGCCGCCGCAATGGTCGATATGGCCGTGGGTCAGGAGGATCTTCTCGATCGTGACTCCGGCCTGCGCGGCCGCGGCCTTCAGCCGGGGCAGATCGCCGCCAGGATCGACGAAGGCGCCGCGCATCGTCGTGGTGCACCACAGCAAGGTGCAATTCTGCTGCAGCGGAGTGACCGGGATGATCGCCGCCTTCAGGGGCGGCTCGGCAGGAGTCATTTCCAGACGTCGTCGGGCGACAGCGGCTCCAGCCTCGCGGTGGCGGGCGGCTCGTTCTTCATCGATGCGGCGACCGTTTCCGCCTGGCGAAGCGCGCGCAGCACGTTCCCGCCGGCGAGCTTCGCGAGGTCCGCGTCGTTCCAGCCGCGGCGGATCAGCTCGGCGAAGAGCAAGGGATAGCCCGAGACGCTGTTCATCCCCGGAGGCGCGCCGTCGTAGGGAATGCCGTCGAGGTCCCCGCCGATGCCGACGTGATCGTGGCCTGCGACCTTCACGATATGCTCGATATGGTCGGCGACCAGCCCGACGTCGATTTTCGGGGCGGGGTGGGTCTTCTCCCATTCGGCGAGCTTCGCCTTCCGGATGTCCGGCTGGCCGACATAGAGCGTGTCGAGACGCGCGCTCTCGGCCGAATGCTCGGCGTCCCACTGCCGGTAGGGTTCCGACAAGTGGCCGGCGTAGAAATTGACCATCACCACGCCGCCGTTGGCCGGAAGCCTCGTCAGGATGTCGTCGGGAACGTCGCGCGGATGGTCGGCAAGTGCGCGCGCGTCGCTGTGGGAGAAGATGACCGGCGCCTTGGTCACATCGAGCGCGTCCGCCATCGTCTCGGGCGAGACGTGGCTGAGGTCCACCAGCATGCCGAGGCGGTTCATCTCGTGCACGACCGTGCGGCCGAAATCGTTGAGGCCGTGCCACTTGGGATCGTCGGTCGCGCTGTCGGCGAACGCGTTGTTCTTGAAGTGGGTGAGGGTCATGTAGCGCGCGCCGAGGTCGTAGAAGGATCGCAGCGCGGCGAGGCTTCCGCCGATCTGATGGCCGCCCTCGACCCCGATCAGCGAGGCAACCTTGCCGGCCTTGTGGATGCGCACGACGTCGCCGGCGGTGCGGGCGAGCTCGAGGTCGTTCGGATAGGCTTTGACCAGCCGCTTGACGATGTCGATCTGCTCGAGGGTCGCGCGGATCGCGGCGTCGCCGGTGACCTCCGAGGGGATATAAACCGACCAGAATTGTCCGCCGACGCGGCCCTGGTGAAGCCGCGCCATGTCGGTCATCAGCGGCGGGGTGCGCTGCTCGCCGCCGCTCGCCAGCCCTTCGACGCTCAGCTTGTAATTTTCCCGCAGCTGCTCGGGCAGGTCGTTGTGCCCGTCGATCAGCGGCGTGGCCTTGAGGATGCGGTCGATCCGCGCCTGGACCTTGGGGTCGATCGATTGCGCCTGAAGCGCGGCCGGTATCATCGCCAATGCTCCCGCGAGCAGGAGGAAATGTCTCGTCATCATTGCCGGGGTTTAGGAACAGCAGTCGGCATGCGCAATCGCAAGGGGTTGCGCATTGCCGCGCCAGCCGCGAAGCATAAGCGCGAATGTCGCCCGACCTTGAAGTCAGCATGCAGTTCGACCCCGAAGAGGGGATCGCCGATCTCGACGAGCATCTCGACATGCTGAAGCGGGCGGCGGAGGCGCAAGGCTTCAGGTTCGACCGCCACGCGGCGCGCAACGAACTGCAGGCAGCGACCTTCGGCAAGAGCCGGCCCGCGGTCGCGCGGCTCCTGGTCAGCCCCAGCGGCGCAATCGCAATCGAGGTGAAGGCGGCGGATTAGCTCTCCCTCTCCCAACGGGAGAGGGCGGGGGTGAGGGCGACTTTCTCCTCATCACCGGCCTGGCACATCCTCACCCTCCCGCAACCTTTGGTTGCTCCCTCCCTCTCCCGAGGGGAGAGGGGCTTAAGCCGCCAACGGAAAGCGCAGCAGCCGGTCCGAAACGGGCACCAGCGCCGCCGCGTCGCCGCCGACCGAGCGCATGATCTCCGGGTGATGCGCGTCGAGGCCGCCGGTCAGCGCTCCGAACGCGGGCATGATGATCTTGCTTGACGACTTGACGAAGCACCGGCGCGAAACGTGCCGGCCCCTCAGGTGGACGCGCAGCTTCGGATGGAAATGGCCGGAAATCTCGCACCGCGATTCCCCGGGGACCGCCTCGTGGCGGAGGATGATCCCGCCGAGCTCGACCTCGTCCTCGATCCGGCCGCCGCAATGGTCGGCGAAGCCGGGGTCGTGGTTGCCGACGATCCAGGTCCAGTCGAGCCGCGAGGTGAGCTCGGTCAGCAAGGACCGCGCGCTCGCCGGCAGCCGGTCGCAGCCGAGGGCGTCGTGGAAGCTGTCGCCGAGGCAATAGAGCCGCCGCGCGCCGCTCCGATCCACTTCGGCCGCGAGCGCGGTCAGGGTCGCGTGCGAATCATAGGGCGGGAGAAACTGGCCGATCCGCGCGAACCAGCTCGCCTTTTCGAGGTGCAGATCGGCGACCAGTAGCGCCTCGCGAGCGCGCCAGAAGAGCGCGCCGGAGGACGTCGCCTCGAACGTTTCGCCTGCGAACGAAAAGGGAACCATGCGGCCGGTCTAACCACCGGCCGAGGTTCATTCTAGTGGGTTATTCGTAATCCCCGCCGGACGGGCTCGGGCGCGGCGGAGCGGCGGCGGTCAGGCGAAGCGCCTCGGCGGCCTCGCTCAGCGACGCCAGCTCCTCGGTCTCGTCCTCTTCGTCGATCCGGACCTTCTGCAGGTTGGTGACGATCGCTTCCTCGAGATGCTTGGGCTTGACCGTCTCCTCGGCGATCTCGCGCAGCGCGACGACCGGGTTCTTGTCGCGGTCGCGGTCGATGGTGAGGTCCGCGCCGCCGGAAATCTGGCGCGCGCGCTGTGCCGCCATCAGGACCAGATCGAACCTGTTGGGGATCTTGTCTACGCAATCTTCAACCGTAACGCGCGCCATCAATCGCTCCGCAAAACTATTCCGTCAGCAAGGAATATGGGATGTAGGGAAGCCGGCGCCAATAGCTTGCGGCTTGCCCGAAAGTCAAGGAAACCGGGCGGATGGCAGACCAGGCCGCACAATCCGCGAAGAGCCCGCCGATCCGCGCCGAGATCGCCGGCAACCGCCTCGAGCTGATCGAGAGCGGGCTGGAGCGTTTCAACCTGCTGCTGGAGCTGATCGCCGGAGCGAGCAAGTCCATCCGGATGCTGATGTACATGTTCAATCCCGACAAGGACGGCGATGTGGTTCGCGACGCGCTGACCGAGGCGGCAAGCCGCGGCGTCAAGGTGAAGCTGCTGATCGACGGCTTCGGATCGGCCGCAAGCCCCGATTTCTTCACGCGGCTCGGCCAGGCCGGCGGCGAGCATTGCGTCTTCAACCCGAGCTGGGGGCGGCGCTACCTTCTGCGCAATCACCAGAAGTTGATCGTGATCGATGACGAGACGGTGCTGATCGGCGGCGCGAATATCGACGCCACCTATCTCGAGGACCGCGGCGCCAAGCACTGGCGCGACCTGTGGCTCCGGCTCGACGGGCCCGAGGCCGCGCTCCCCGGCCGCTATTTCGATGCCCTGTTCCGCTGGTCGAAGCGGCCGGGGTCGAAGCTGCGCTCATTGAAGCGGATGGTCGGCGAGTACAGCGAGTGGCGCGGGCCGCTGCAGTGGAAATTCAGCGGGCCCCTTAGCCTTCGCAACAGCTGGTGGCGGAGCATCGGCCGCGACATCAAGACCGCGCGCCGGCTCGACATGATCTTCGCTTATTTCGCTCCGCCCGGAGCGATGATCCGACGTATCGGAAGGGTCGGGCGGCGCGGGCGGGCGCGGATCATCAACGCGGCCAAGTCCGACAATAACGCCACGATCGCGGCGGCCCGGCACAGCTACAGCCGCCTCATCCGCCGCCACGTTGAGATTTACGAATACCAACCGGCCAAGCTGCACACCAAGCTCGCGATCGTGGATGACAAGGTCCACATCGGCTCGTCGAACTTCGACTACCGGAGCTTCTACATCAACCTCGAGGTGATGCTGAGGATCCACGACGCGGCGTTCGCCGAGGCGATGCGCGCCTATTTCGAGCGCGAGCTGAAGGATTGCCGCTGGATCACGCACGAGCTGCACCATCGCCGGGCGACGCTCTGGCGGCGGCTGAAGTGGGCGGTCTCCCACTTCCTCGTCAACGTCATGGATTACGGCGTGACCCGCCGGCTGAACTTTCGCGCTTAGATCAGACCTGCTCGCCCTTATATGCCCAGAAGAGGGTGGCGGGCGGCACGTTGATCCACTCGAACCCCCGCTTGATCGGCGCGAAATGCGGGCGGATGAAGTCCAGCACCTTGGGGCTGAACTGATAAACGAGGAACGCGCCGCCGGGACGGATCACGTTCGCGGTCGCTTCGGCGATATCCTCGCCGATTCCCGCGGGGAGCGTCGAGAAGGGAAGGCCGGACAGCACGTAGTCGGCCGAGCCGAGGCCCTGATCGGCGAGGATCTTCTCCACATCCGCCGCCGAGCCGTTGACCGCGACCAGCCGCTCGTCGTCGATCGATTCCTTGAGGTAGCGCGTGAAATCGGGATTCGTGTCGATCGTCACAAGCTTCGCGTCCTCGCCGAGCTTCTCGAGCACGGGCCGGGTGAACGTGCCCACACCCGGGCCATATTCGACGAAAAGCTTCGTGTTCGCCCAGTCGACCCGGCCGAGCATCTTGTCGATCAGCACACGGCTGGACGGGATGATCGAACCGACCATCACCGGGTTCTTGAGGAAGCCGCGCAGGAACTGCCATTGGGGGCTCGGGCTGCGGCGGTCGCGGCGGCGCTGGAGTCGGCGTGAACCTTTCAGCGTCCGCGCGGGTGAAGTCGACATGGATACTCCGTGGGGAGAGGAAGGGCGAAGCGTTGGCAAATGCATCGCCGATTGGCAAGTTTCGGAAACGTTGCAGAGACGATTGCGGCTAACGGCTGTCCGCGAACCGCGCCATTTGCGCGATGAAGGGCGTCAGGGCTTCCCGCCTTCCTTGGGCCGAAGCATGCCCGGAAGGACGAAGCCGATCCCGCCCAGCGGCCGCGTCGCGTCGCTCTTCAGAGTCTCCTGGATGCGCGAATATTCCTCGAGCATCTCCGGAGTGACCGAAGCCCGCGTCTCGCCGAGCGCGACCTCGAAGTCGGCCATCGTCACCTTGGCCGCTTCGAGCCCGCGCCGCAGCGCGGTCAGGCCGGCGCGGCGCACCAGGTCCTCGAGGTCGGCGCCGGTGAAGCGGTCGGTGCGCTGAGCGATCTTCTCGAGGTCGACGTCCTCCGCCATCGGCATGTTGCGCGTGTGGATCGCGAGGATCCGCCGCCGGCCCGCCGCATCGGGCGTGCCGACGTAGATCAGCTCGTCGAAGCGGCCCGGACGAAGAAGCGCGGGGTCGATGAGGGTCGGCCGGTTGGTCGCGCCGATCACGACCACGTTCTGGAGCTCCTCGAGCCCGTCCATCTCGGCGAGGATCGTATTGACGACTCGCTCGGTCACCTGCGGCTCGCCGAGACCGCCGCCGCGCGCCGGCACGAGGCTGTCGAGCTCGTCGAAGAAAATGATCGTCGGGGCGACCTGGCGGGCGCGGTTGAAGAGGCGCGCGATCTGCTGCTCGCTCTCGCCATACCATTTGCTCAGCAGGTCCGAGGATTTGGTCGCGATGAAGTTCGCCTCGCTCTCCCGCGCCGCGGCCTTGGCGAGAAGGGTCTTGCCGGTGCCCGGCGGCCCGTAGAGCAGGAAGCCCTTGGCCGGGCGGATGCCGAGTCGGCGGAACGCCTCGGGGTGCTTGAGCGGAAGCTCGACTCCTTCGCGCAGCCGGCCTGCCGCTTGCTCGAGCCCGCCGATATCCTCCCAGCGGATTTGCGGCGCCTCGACCATCACCTCACGCATCGCCGACGGCTGGACGCGCTTCAGGGCATTGTCGAAGTCGCGCGTCTCGACCGACAAAGCATCGAGGATTTCGGTCGGGATCGTCTGCTCCGAAAGATTGATCTTGGGCATGATCCGCCGGACCGCTTCGAGCGCGGCTTCGCGGGTCAGGGCCGCAAGATCGGCGCCGACGAAGCCGTAGGTACGGCGCGCCAGGTCATTGAGATTGACGTCGGGCGAGAGCGGCATTCCGCGCGTATGGATGCCGAGGATCTCGCGGCGGCCGGGCTCATCGGGGACTCCGACGACGATCTCGCGATCGAACCGGCCCGGGCGGCGAAGCGCTTCATCCAGCGCCTCCGGCCGATTGGTGGCGGCGATGACGACCGTGTTCTGGCGCGGCTCCATTCCGTCGAGAAGGGTCAGAAGCTGGGCGACCAGCCTCTTCTCGGCCTCTCCGGTCACCTGGCCGCGCTTGGGCGCGATCGAATCGATCTCGTCGATGAAGATGATCGACGGCGCGGATTGGGCGGCCTGCTCGAAAATCTCGCGCAGACGGCGCTCGCTCTCGCCATAGGCCGAGCCCATGATCTCGGGCCCGGCGATATGGAAGAATTTCGCCGAGCTCTCGTTCGCGACGGCGCGCGCGAGCAGGGTCTTGCCGGTTCCGGGCGGGCCGTGGAGCAGAACGCCCTTGGGCGGATCGACGCCAAGGCGCTGGAACAGCTCGGGGTGGCGGAGCGGGAGCTCGACCATTTCCCGAAGCCCGTCGATCGTGTCACGCATCCCGCCGAGATCGTCGTAGGTGACGTCGGCGCGGCGCTGCCCGTCGACCGGCTTATATTCGGGCAGCAGCTCGACCGCCGTGTTCCCGTCGATGTGGACGATGCCCTTCGGCGTTGACGAGCTGACGACCAGCCGGATCTCCTGCAGCGCGAAGGCCGGAGCGTTCAGCAGCTGGCGGATGCTGTCCGTCATTTCGGCGTCGACCCGCTGATGGCCGGTCGTCGCGACCGTGTCCCCCTCCACCAGCGGCCGCCCGGCGAATGTGCGCTTCAGCGCATCGGTCGACCCCTGGAGACGAATGTTGGCCTGCGCCGGCGCGAAGACGACCTTGGTCGCCGGCTTCGATTGGGCCTTCTTCACCTCGACATAGTCGCCCGAACCCACGCCGGCGTTGGCGCGCTGGAGCCCGTCCAGGCGGATGATGTCGATGTTCTCGTCCTCGCCGTAGGGGCGGATCGCGCGCGCCGCGGTCGTGCGCTTGCCGGCGATCTCGATGACGTCCCCTTCCGACAGGCCGAGCTCGTCCATCAATTTGTCGGCGAGACGGGCGAAGCCGCGCCCGCTGTCGGCGGGGGGCAGGCTCGCCACCTGGACCTTGCGCGACCTCACGCGGTCGATCGTATCAGCTTCAGGCATGTTTGCTCCTGATCCGCGCCCTCATTCCCCCGTAGGCAACGGCGGCAAGAGCGAATGGGTTCACTTGTCCAGTCAATATTTGATCGCCCCGGCGATTTTGCGAACGACCGACCGCGGAGCGAAGCGTGTGCTGACCGCCGTCACCTTGTTCATCCAGCCGGCGACGACCACCGCACGGTTCGAATCGAGCCCCTTCAGGCCGGTTTCGACCACGTCCGCCGCGTTCATCGCGACCCGATCGAACAGGCCGTTGCCGCCGAAGCCGGCAACGTCGCCGAACTCGGTGCGGGTCGGGCCGGGGCAGAGGCAGCTGACCTTGATCCCGTGGGGCTTCAGCTCCTCGTGAATGGCCTCGCTCAGCGACAGGACGAAGGCCTTGGTCGCGAAATAGACGGCCATCTTGGGACCGGGCTGGAAGGCGGCGGTCGAGGCGACGTTGAGGATCGCGCCCGACTTGCGCTCGATCATCGCCGGGGCTGCTGCCCGGCACAGGTCCGTCAGGGCGCCGACGTTGAGGTCGATCATTTGCCGCTCGCGCGTGGCGTCGAGCTCGGCGAAGCGGCCGATCAGGCCGAAGCCGGCATTATTGACGAGGAGGTCGACCGTTTCGCCGTTCGCCACGATGTCGGCCATCAGCCTGGCCGCGGCGTCCTTCTTCGACAAATCGATCGCAACCGCGCGTGCGTTGCCGAGCTTTCTGGCGAGTTCCTCCAACCGCTCCTTGCGCCGGGCGGCGAGGACGAGGCGGTAGCCGCGCTTCGACAATTGCCGCGCGAACTCGACCCCGAGCCCGGCCGAGGCGCCGGTGATCAGGGCAACCTTCGTCATTGCGAGCAGCCGCAGGCTGCGCGGCAATCCAGAATCGCCGTACTGGATTGCTTCGCTGCGCTCGCAATGACGGAATCGGTCACTAGCCGGCTTTCACCTTCGCCTTGAGGATCTTGCCCGGCTCGCGCGGGGGTTCTCCGGCGGGAAGCGCGTCGACATATTCCATCCCGTTCTCGACCTCGCCCCACACGGTGTACTGGTTGTCGAGGAATGGCGAATCCTCGGTCACGATGAAGAACTGGCTGTTGGCGCTGTCCGGGTTCTGGGAGCGCGCCATCGAGGCCACTCCGCGCTTGTGCGACTCGCCCGAGAACTCGGCCTTCAGGTTCGGCTTGTCGGAGCCGTGATAGCCGGTCCCGGTCGGATCGCCGCCCTGCGCCATGAAGCCCGGGATCACGCGGTGGAACACCACTCCGTCGTAAAAGCCGCTGTTGGCGAGATCGGTGATTCGCTCGACATGCCCCGGAGCGATGTCCGGGCGGAGCTTGATGACGACGTCGCCGCCGGTCGAAAGGGTAAGGTGCAGGCGGTCGGCGTCGGCCATGAGTAAAAACTCCATCGTGAAAGCTTGGGTCAGCGGCGCGATTTAGGGACGCTCGGGTGGTTGCGCCAGAGCGGGCGCGTCCATAGGAGGACGGCACCGGGTTCACTCGAGGGGAGAGAAATGGCCGACAACGACCAAATCCCCGCTCCGATACTGGCCGAGTCGAACCCGGCCCACTCGAGCGCGATCGACGAGGAAGACCGGCTTCGGCCCGAATTCGTCGAGCGTGTTCTGGATGCCGTGGACGCCGGTGACGACGAGACCGCGCGCCAGCTCGTCCAGCCGCTCCACCCCGCCGATGTCGCGGACCTGATCGAGCTTGCCGCTCGCGACGAGCGCGAGGGGCTGGTCAAGGCGCTCGCCGGAATCGTGAGCCCCGACGTGCTCGCCGAAATGAACGATTATGTCCGCGAGGACCTGCTGGACGAGCTCGAGCCGCAGCAGGTCGCGGACATCGCCGGGCAGCTCGAAACCGACGACGCCGTCGCGCTGATCGAGGACCTCGACCGCGACGAGCAGCAGGCGGTGCTTCGGGCAATGGAGCCCGACGATCGCGCCGCGGTCGAGGAGGCGCTGGGCTACCCGGAGGAATCAGCCGGCCGCCTGATGCAGCGCGACTTGTGCGCGGTGCCGGAGCATTGGAAGGTGGGACAGGTCATCGATTACCTGCGTTCCACGGCCGATCTGCCGACCGATTTCTGGGAAGTGTTCGTGGTCAGCCCCGATCACCATCCGCTCGGCACGTGCAAGCTCTCGACGATCCTGCGGACTCGGCGTGACACGCCCGTGACGCAGATCATGGCGCGCGAGCAGACGCTCATTCCGGTCGACATGGACCAGGAAGATGTTGCGCTGAGGTTCCAGAAATACGCGCTCGTCTCGGCAGCCGTGGTGGACGATTCCGGACGGCTGGTCGGAATGATCACGGTCGACGACGTCGTGCACATCATCTCGGAGGAAGCCGGAGAGGACGTTTTGCTCCTCTCGGGCGCCGGCGAAGGCGACATCAACGAGCCGATCCACCTGACCGTCCGGCGGCGGCTGACCTGGCTGGTCATCAACCTCGGCACCGCGATCATGGCGGCCGTGGTGGTCAGCCTCTTCCAGGGCGAGATCCGGCGCTACACCTTGCTCGCGGTCCTGATGCCGATCGTCTCCGGAATGGGGGGCAATGCCGGGACTCAGACCCTCGCGGTTGCGGTGCGGGCGATCGCGACCAACCAGCTGACCTCCTCGAACACGCTCCGGATGTTCGGGCGCGAATTCAAGATCGCGTTCTGGAATGGGCTTTCGCTCGGCATCCTGACCTTTGTGGGAGTGTCTCTGATTTTCGGCGTGATCCATCCGGTGCCCAACGGCTTCCTTCTTGCCGGCGTGATGGGAACGGCGATGCTCATCAACAATCTCATCGCTGGGCTGGCCGGAATCCTAGTTCCCGTGGGGCTCGACCGCTCGCGGATCGACCCCGCCGTCTCTTCCGCCGTGTTCGTGACCATGGCGACCGATGTGATGGGCTTTTTCAGCTTCCTGGGGCTCGCGGCACTCAGCGGTCTCGCAAGCTAAGCCGTTGCGAATCATGAGGGATAGCGGCATCGGCTAACCCGTGCCGAAGCTTCATTTGACCAAGGTCGCGTTCGCCTGCCGCGACCTCGACGCGCTGCGGACACGGATTGCGAACCGCGCGGCCGGCGGCGAGGTGCGCGTGGCGACGCGCATGCGCCCGAAGCGCGCGTCCGAGCTTGTCGGCGGCAACCTCTACTGGATCGTCAAGCACCGCCTGATCGCGGGCGTCGAGATCCTGCGCTTCGAGGACCGCCAGGACGGCCGGATCGACATCGTCTGCTCGGCCGAGCTGGTCGCGGTCTCGCCGAAGCCGCGCCGCGCGCACCAGGGTTGGCGTTATCTCGAGGATTCGGACGCCCCGGGTACCGACGACGACGGCAGCGGCCTCGGCGCCCTCCCGCCGCGGCTTTACGGCCGCCTGGCCTCGCTCGCTTTGGTCTAACGAAAGTCGGCTTGCCGACGCCGCGGCGGCCTACTAACGGCAGGCCCCAATTGGCAGGAGGCAGGCATGACGGTTTCAACGGCGATCGATGCGAAAGTGGCCGAGCGGGCGATGCTGAAGCATCCCTTCTACCAGGCCTGGACCGAGGGACGGCTGCCGCTCGACACGCTGCGCGCTTATGCCCGCCAATATTTCCATCATGTCGAAGCCTTTCCGCGCGCGGTGAGCGCGGCGCACAGCGCCTGCGAGGACCGCGAGGGACGCCGCATGCTCGCCGAGAATCTGGCGGAGGAAGAGGGCGTCGAAGCCGGCAAGCAGGACCATGCGACGCTGTGGCTGATGTTCGCTTGCGGGCTCGGTGAGAGCGAAGCGGGCGTGAGGGCGCAGGCGCTCAATGCGGAGACCCAGGCGCTGATCGATACTTTCCGCCGGCTTTCGCGCCATTCGTACGCGTCGGGCCTCGGCGCGCTCTACGCCTACGAAAGCCAGTTCCCCGCCGTTGCGGCCGCGAAGATCGAAGGCCTGATCGAGCGCTACGGAATCGAGGACGAGGAGACGCTGCGCTTTTTCCGGGTGCACGAGAGCGCGGACGTCGAGCATGGCGACGTGTGCCGGCGGCTCCTCGATCGCCTGCCCGAAGATCAGCGTGGCGAGGCCATCGCCGCCGGCGAAGAGCTCGCCGGAGCCTTGTGGAACTTCCTGTCGGGCGTGGAGGCGACGGCCTCGGTGAATTAACGGCAGCCGGAAACGCTGGCGGAACCGCTCACGCGCAAAGTGCACGCGGGACTGCCGCTGAGGCGCACCGTCGCCGGGCCGCTGGCATCGACCGTCACCGAATTGCCGACGTCGGCCGCGATCGTGGCCGAGCCGTCGGCCCCCAGGGTCGCGTCCTTCGCCGAAAGCGCGGATGCGTCGAGGCTGGAGATTCCACGGATCACCGCCGTGAGCTTGCCGGCCTCACCGGCGAGCCGCGCGTTCGCGCTTCCCATGACGGTCACGCTCAGCTGGTCGACGTCGGCCTGCCCGATCTCGCCCGCGCCGCTGCCCTGGACCGACAGGCCGAACTTCAGGCCCTTCACGCGGTCGATCGCGAGCACGCCCGATCCATTGACCCAGGCCGAGCTGAGGTCGTGGGTGCCAAGCGTGATCTCGACGGGGCCCGAATCCTTGCCGGGATAGCCGCCCCACGAATCGAGGCTGCCGTGGACGACCAAAGTGTCGCCGCGCACCTCGATCGCGACCCGGTCGAGTGCTGCCTGTGAGCCGCTCGCCTTCGCGAAGGGCGCGACGCCGGTCTTCAGCGTGACCTTGAACGGGCCGTCGACGCGGACCTTCTCGAAGCTCGTGATCCCGAAGTTGCGCGTGGCGGAATTCGCGGGCGCGGCAATAGCGGCGAGGACGGCAAAGACGAGGAAGGTGCGCATGCGCCGCACCTTCCCAGCCTATGGTTAAGACGCGTTTAAGAGCAGCTGACGTCGCCCGAGCCGTGCTTGCTCACCGAGCATTTGGCGCCGCCCGAAACGTCGACGTCGCCCGAGCCCATGATGCTGACGTCGGCGGTTCCGCTCGAATGCGCCTTCACGCTTCCCGAGCCGGCGATCGAGACCTTCGCCTGCTGCGTCTGGACCGCGCCGGCGTCGATGTCGCCCGAACCGCCGATGTCGTAGCTGGCGCTCTGTGCCTTGCCCGCGCCCGCCTTGGCGCTTCCCGATCCGGCGATCGCGAGCTTGAGTGCACCTACCTCGACCGTGCCGACGTCGAGCCCGCCCGATCCGGCGACCGTGCCTTCGAAGCGGTCGCCGCGGACATGGTCGACGTTGATGTCGCCCGACCCGGCGATGGTCGCGGCATTGATGGCCGGAACGGTGACGGTGAATTCGGCGTGGCCGCGCGATCCCCAGCCCCAGTGGAAGCCGTGGCGCTCCTTCGGCCCGATGACGAGCTTGTCGCCCTTCACCTCGACCGTCGTTTTTTCGAGCAGATTCTGCGGACCGCGCCCGGAAACGCCCGGCTGACCGCCGGTCCGCACCGTCACCTCATAGGGCCCGGCGACCTCCACCTGCTGGAAGTTGCCGACCTGGTAGTTGCGCGAAACGGTGGGGCCCGCCTCTTCGCCTCGCGCATGGCCGCAGCCGGCGGTTGCGGCGGAAGCGGCGAGAATCGCCGCGGCGATGGATTTGCGCATGATTGTCTCCTCACGCTGTCTGAACGGAACGATATTGCAAATGGCGGCCTGGGCAAGCGGCGTTCACGAGCAGCGCACCTCGCCCGAGCCGCTACCGCGGATCGTGCACTTGGCTCCGCCCGAAATCTCGACGTCTCCCGAGCCCATGATTGCAATTTCGGCGCGCTTGCTGACCGAGGCGGAAACGTCTCCCGAACCGCAGACCGAAACCGTCGCTTCTTTGACCTCGAGTCCCTCCGCGCCGATGTCGCCCGAGCCCGACGTCTCCAGTTTCGCCTCGTTCGCCCGGCCTTCGATTGAGACGTCGCCCGAGCCGAAGATCGAGCATTCGACGGACTTGGCTTCGAGGCTTTCAACCGTGAGGTCGCCCGACCCCGAAAGGACGGCCTCGAAGCGCTCGCCGTGAACCTGCTCGATCTCGGCGTCGCCCGATCCGTTGATCGTGAGCTTGAGCCCGGCGCTCTCGATTTCGTCGATCGACAGGTCGCCCGACCCCATCAGGGTCGCCTCGAATTCACTCGCATGGGCCTTCTCGATCTCGATGTCGCCCGAGCCCGACGCGGACAGCTTCAGCCGCTCGACCTGGATTTCGCCCACGGCCATGTCGCCCGACCCGCTGCCCGAATATTCGAAGCTGTCGCCCTCGATCCGGTCGATCGTGAGGTCGCCCGAGCCGCTCGAACGAACGCTTCGCAATTCGCGCACGGTGACGAAGACGCTGACCTCATCCACTTCGCCGTCGCAGCCGATGAAGAGCCGATCGCCGTCGTGCTCGACCGAGAGATTGTCGAGCGCCCATTCCGGCCCGCTGGCACGCACGCCCGGCTCGGCGCCGGTCTCGACCTCGACGTCGAAGGGACCGCTGACCTCGAGCCGGTCGAACTGCTCGACCTCGAAGTCGCGGTGCTCGATCGGGCCGTCTTCATGCTCGCGCTCATCGTCATCCTCACGATGGCGGTGATGATGATCGTGGTGGCGGTTTTGGTTGGCCGCCCGGCTGACTTCGACGATGGCCGACAGGATTTCCATCGCGATTGACCTCGGCATCGCACTCTCTCCTGATTAAGTGTGTTATCACACTAATACGCGTGCCGGAGTGAGTCTGCAACGGGCAAAAAAAGGGCGCCCCGTGAGGGACGCCCTTTTGGTGTGGAAACGACGACGTGACGCTTACGCGTCTTCCTTCGCCTTGTGATGGATCAGCGCGGCCTTGTTGAGGATCTCGAGGATCTTGGCGAGCGCCGACTTCTCGTCGGTCTGCTCCATCGCGCCAAGCTCGCGCGCCAGGCGTGACGAGGCGGCCTCGAAGATCTGCCGCTCGGAATAGCTCTGCTCCGGCGCATCGTCCGGGCGGAACAGGTCGCGGGTGACTTCGGCGATCGAGGTCAGGTCGCCCGAGTTGATCTTCGCCTCATATTCCTGGGCGCGGCGCGACCACATGGTGCGCTTGACCTTGGGCTTGCCCTTCAGCGTGTCGAGCGCGTCCTTCATCGTCTTGTCCGACGAAAGCTTGCGCATTCCAACCGAGTCCGCCTTGTTCACGGGAACACGAAGGGTCATCTTCTCCTTCTCGAACCGGAGCACGTAGAGCTCGAGGCGGGTTCCGGCGATTTCGGTGCTTTGCAGTTCCACGACGCGGCCGACTCCGTGCTTTGGGTACACGACATAATCGCCGACATCGAAGCTAAGCGCCTTTGTAGCCATTGCTAACCTTTCCGTTTGCGGCAAAGAGCCGGCGCATCCGCTACG
>Ga0207674_10004898_pt1 | contig 16019 bp, 12 predicted proteins | sample KBSCornC72_FD_184303 | JGI IMG/M metagenome (GOLD analysis project Ga0207674, IMG submission 184303) | Corn rhizosphere microbial communities from Kellogg Biological Station, Michigan, USA - KBS Corn C7-2 (SPAdes) (version 2) | ecosystem: Host-associated > Plants > Roots > Rhizosphere > Soil ... | reverse complement strand
TCCGCCGATCCGCTCGATCACCCGCTCCTGCAGGAAGCGCAGCAGCTTGACCTGCAAGGCGAGCGGGATGTCGCCCACCTCGTCGAGGAACAGGGTGCCACCGGCCGCGCCCTCGATCTTGCCGGGCGTGGTGCGCAGCGCGCCGGTGAACGCGCCCTTCTCATAGCCGAACAGTTCCGATTCCAGCAGCGTCTCGGGAATGGCGGCGCAGTTGATCGCCACGAACGGGCCGTTGCCGCGCGGGCTCGCGGCATGGACGGCGCGCGCGATCAATTCCTTGCCGGTGCCGCTCGCCCCCAGCAGCATCACCGCGACGTCTGCGGGCGCGACGCGCTCCACCATCCGCGCGACGGCCATCATCTCGGGCGCGCCAGTAACCAGGCCGCCCAGCACACAATGGTCCGCCGGCGCCTGCGCCGCCTGCCGAACGCTCTCCGCCTCCAGCCGGTGCACGTGGAAGGCGCGGCCGACGATGTGGCGCAGCGAGTCGAGGTCGATCGGCTTCTGGTAGAAATCCCACGCCCCCAGCGCGATGGATCGGCGCGCGCTCTCCCGCTCGCCATGGCCGGAGGCGACGACGATCTTGGTTTCGGGCGCGACGGCGAGCATTTCGGAGAGTGTCGCGAAACCTTCGGTCACGCCGTCGGGGTCGGGGGGGAGGCCGAGGTCGAGCGTCACCACCGCCGGCCGCTCGGCGCGCAGGATCGCGACCGCCTCCGCGCGGTTGCTCGCCATGAACAGCTGATAGTCGTCATAGGACCAGCGCAATTGGCGTTGCAGCCCGGCATCATCCTCGACGATCAGCAATTTGAGGCGCGTGTCCGCCATCAGCCGGCCTTTCGCCCCCTCGTCCTGCTGTCCGTTTCGTCCATCGCCGCATTGTCGGCGATCAGCGGCAAAGAAAGCGTAAATTGCGTGCCTTCGCCCTCGCGACTGGTGACGGTGAGCTGGCCACCCATGCCCGTGACGATGCTGCGGGCCTCATGCGCGCCCAGACCGAAGCCGGTCGCCTTGGTCGAGGTGAACGGCTGGAACAGCCCCTCGCGCAGGAAGGCCGCGCTCATCCCGCTGCCGCGGTCGATGATGGAGAGGCGCGCCTCATCCTCCTCGCGCGCGAGGTGCAGGCGCACGGGCGACCCATCCGCCGGTGTCGCGTCGAGCGCGTTCTGGACAAGGTGGCCGATCGCCTGCGCCAGCGCAGGGGCATCGCCGCGCACGCGCAGGCTGGGTTCGCCCGTAAGGATCGCCCGCTCGCGCGCCGGGCCTTGTCCTGCGACGGAGCGGGCGACCAAGGCGAGATCGCAAACCTCCCCCTCGCCGCCGCGCGGCTGGTCCGGTCGGGCGAGGCGGGCGATGAGATCGTTCATCCGGCCGGCGGTTTCTTTCAGCGTCAGCACCATGTCCGCGCGAAAGGCCGGGTTTTCCGCATGGCGCTCGGCATTGGCGGCCAGCAGGCTCATCTGGCTGACCATATTCTTGATGTCGTGGAGGATGAAGGCGAAGCGGCGGTTGAACTCGTCGAATCGCTGCGCCTCGGCATTGGCGCGCTGGTGATGCTGCTCGCTGAGGGTAAGCGCCAGATGCCGCGCGGCGACGCGCAACATGTCGAGGTCTTCCCAGTCCATCGCCGCGCGCCCCGGCGGTCGGGTCAGCAGGACCGCGCCCATCAATCGTCCGCCGTGGATGAGCGGAACGATCGCCCAGGCGTTCGGATCGGCGGTGATCCACCGGGGCAGGCGGGTGGTGACGGGATCATCGGGTACGGCAAGGTCGGCGATCCAGCCGTTCGCCTGCCAGCTTTCGGCGAGGGCTGCATCGATGCGATGGTCGGGCACGAGGGATTCCGGCCAGTTCCAGTCCGCCTCGGGCATTAGCGCGCCATCGTCCCCGCGCAGCATCAGCAGCGCGGCGGGCGCGGACACGGCATTGGCCACCGCGCGCGCGGCCCGGCGCGGCGCCAGTTCGCTTGCGCCGTCGCCGCCGCTCATCGCCTCCGCAAAACGCATCCATTCCTGGCGATAATCATAGCGGTGGGTGAAGAGATGCTTGGCGATCTCGACCCGCAACCAGGCGCGGAACGCGGCGGAGGGGAGAAGGATCAGCGCGATGACGGACAGGGCGAACACCGCGCCCAGCTGCACCATCTGGGCGGTCGGATCGTCCAGCGCGCGGATCAGAACGATCATCACCAGCAGCATGACCGCGTAGAGCGCCCCGATCGCGATCGCCGCCGTGCGATAGGCGATGCGGCGCGACACGCCGATCGGCCGGCGCTCCCGCTCGCCGGTGCCCAGCATGATGAGGGGCGCGATGGCCGCCATCACCAGCCCGCGCATCTGCCCGATGCCGAGCAACTGCCCGTCGCTCAGCCAGACGATCAGATAATGGTTGAATTCATAGGCCCACATGACCGTCAGGGCGCAGCCGAGCCAGCCAGCTCCGCCATCGCCGCCGTTGCGGTTCCGGTCCGCGTAAAGGCCCTGCAACAGGAAGATCGCGCCGGCGGCGACCGCCGCGCGCAGCAGCCATGCCGCCTCGAACAGCGGCAAGGATGGGACTGCGGGGGATTTCGCTTCGCTCAGGAAGAGGTCGAGGCATAGCTGGCAGACGAGCGCTGCGATCAGGGCGACGAACACGGGCCGCGCGCCCTGCGGCATCGCGGCCCGCTTGCCGCGCAGCAGCAGCCAGGCGACCGTCAGCCATGCGCCGTTGCGCGCCGTCTCCGTCACGCCGCCCGACAGCCCCGGACCCCCGCCCACGGCACGGCCCGCGACGACATAGAGCGCCCACAGCGCGGTGACGGCGAGCGCGATGACGAGGGGGATATGGGCGGGCGCATCCGCCGGCCGACGCGAGGCGATGATGGCGAGCGCGGTGAACAGCGCCGCCGCCAGCACATAGCCCCAGTCGCCGAGGATGACCCAGAAAGCTGTCATGGCATTGGGCTGTCCACTAGCGTGGAAGCGGCACCGGCCCGCGCCCCCACCCGACCCCCCACAGAATATGATGTTGGGCGGTCGGGTGGGGGTGCGGGCCGGTGCCGCGACGATTCAGCGTTGCTGAATCGCATATCAGCGCGCGCCCTCCGGCCAGATGACGACGCGGATGGTCTGGAGGAGGATCAGCAGGTCGAGGAAGGGCGAATAGTTTTTCGCATAATAGAGGTCATATTCCAGCTTGTTGCGGGAATCCTCGATGGATGCACCATAGGGATAGTTGATCTGCGCCCAGCCGGTGATCCCCGGCTTCACCATATGGCGTTCCGCATAATAGCGCAGATGCTGGACGAGATCGTCGACGAACTGGCGCCGTTCCGGGCGCGGGCCGACGAAGCTCATGTCGCCCTTTAGCACCACCCAGGTCTGCGGCAGTTCGTCGATCCTGAGCTTGCGCAGCCAGTAGCCGACACGGGTGATGCGCGGATCGTCCTTCTCCGCCCAGACCGCCTGCCCCGCGACCTCCGCGTCGATGCGCATCGAGCGCAGCTTGATGATCTGGAATTCCTGCCCGTACAGGCCGACGCGGGCCTGCCGGTAGAAAGCCGGTCCCTTGCTGTCGAGTTTCACCGCCAGCGCCCCGAGCAGGATGACCGGCGCGGTGAGGATCAGCAGCGCGACGCTTGCGATCATGTCGAACAGGCGTTTGGCGATCCCGGACAGGCGCTGGCCCGCCGAAAAGCCATCGGAAAAGATCAGCCAGCTGGGGTTCACTGTGTCGAGATCGACCCGGCCGGTCTCGCGCTCCAGGAAGGTCGACAGGTCGTTGACGTGGACGCCGGTCGTCTTGATGCGCAGCAGGTCCGCCATGGGGACGGAGTTGCGGCGTTCCTCAAGCGCGAGGATCACCTCGGACGCGGCCATGCGCACCACGAAGTCGGAGAGGTTGAAGATGGCGTCGCGGTTGATCGCTTCCGGGATCACCTGTTCGCCGTCGTTCATCTGGATATAGCCGACGACGAGGAAGCCGCTGCCCCGTCTTTGCTCCAGGGCGCGAATGCGGTCGGCGCGCTTGCCCGCGCCCAGCACCACGAGACGCCGCTTGAACGCTTCCCCGCCCAGCATCGAGCCGAGCACGATCCGCAGCGACAGCAGCGCGGCGAAGGACAGCGCCATCGCGTAGAGCGAATTGGACCGCCACAGCGTCAGTTGGGGCGTTGCGAAGTGCATGACCGACAGGAAAATGACGCCCAGCGAGATGGCCACAAGCAGGCGCGCGGTCGCAAAGCGCAGGGATTGCAGCGATTCGGGACCATAAACGCCGACCCCGATCATCGCCGCCTGTAACGCCACGCCAAAGCTGAGCAGGGGCGCGAGCCGGCTGTAGGTCGGCTCCACCGCCATCCCGATCTGCTGCGCGCGCAAGATCCAGCCCGCCTCCGCGGAGCCGAGCAGGAGCATGAAATCCAATATGCCCAGCAGGAGCACCGGATAGGGAATATAATGCTTGAACAGCCTGATCATTCACCGGTCCCAGAATGCCGGGGAGGGAAGCGGGTCGCCCATCCCTTGTTGGCACGTCAGTTACCGGCGCTTATGACCTTAAAAAGCAAAAATCTGCTGAACAAAATCGCAACTATCCCCTCTACCGAGCGAAGGGCAGGGCGTCATCGTCGGGGCGTGATGCGATCCGCAGCATCGCCGATCTTCGCGCCGGCGTCCTGCGCCGCGTCGCCGACCGACTGCGCGGCGCCGACCACCGCGTCGGATTGGCGCTGTTCCCGGTTATCCCGCGCGAACAGGAAATAGGCGATGGCCGCAACCAGTGCGATGATGACGATCATGGCGACGATCATGCCAGAGCCGCCCGAGCGGCGCTCGATGATCGTGGTACGACCATGGCTGTCCGTGGTGTAGCTGTCTGCCATTGTCCGTCTCCTGCGCGCCGACCTATGGATCATAAAAGCTCGGGGGGATGGCCGGTTCCCCTGCACCCTAGTCGGCCCTGAAGGGGAAGGGGGAGACGCCGCGCTCGCGGTCGCTGAGGTCGAGGGCTATTCCGCGCGGCGGCGCGCCACGCTGGGCGCAATCGGGAATCGCGCAGGCCGCGCATCCAAGGCCGATCGGGGTCGCCGGGCCGGCCGCCAGATCGAGGCCGCGCGCATAGCCGAGCGGCGCCGCGAGGTCGCCGCGGACGCCCAGAATCACGGCGAAGAGGGCATTTTCGGAAAAAGTCGCGAGGCCGGGCCGCTCCACCGTGCGGGCGAGGGTGAACCAGCGTTCGCCCCCTTCCAGCGCCACCAGATGGGTGCGGATTTCGCCGGGCCGCTCGAACACGCCATGGACGCGCCACAGCGGGCAGTGCCCTTCGGCTTCGACGAGCGCTGCGCCGCTCGCGCCGGCATAGCGTTTCGACACCTGACCCGCTCGGTCGAAGCGCAGCATGAAGAAGGGCAGGCCGCGCGCGCCGACCCGTTGCAGGGTCGTGAGGCGATGCGCGACCTGCTCGAAGCCCGCGCCGAACCGGCGTTGCAGCAATAAGATATCATAGCCGCTCTGCTCGCACGCGCGCAGGAAACGAGCATAGGGCATCATCATCGCGGCGGCGAAATAGGCGCTGAGGTGGCGGCGGTAGAGCCGTTCGGCGGTGCGGTCGCCAAAGGCCGCGCCCGCGACCAGCGCGTCGATCGCCTTGCCCGCCTCATTCTGCGCGAGGATCGACGCGATCTGGAAGGTGCGCCCGGCGGGGTCCAGCATCTCCGACAATTGGACCTGCCGCGCGTGCAGGTCGAGCCGCCGCAGCCGGTCGGGCATGATGTCGGCGGGCAGGATACGGATGGAGAGTTGGTGCACAACGCGCAGCCGCTCGGCGATCGCGCCATAGAGGTCTCCCGCGCCCAGCCGCAGTTCGTCCGCCAGCGCCTCGGCATGCGCGTCGAGATCGGCGAAATGGTTGCGCCAGCGTTCGATCTCCGCGCGCACCACCTGCACCGCCGGGGGCTGGAGGCTGGTCGGGGCCGCACCGCCGCCTTCCCGCATCCGGTCATAGGCGCGGGCGAACGCCTCGACCCCGCCCGGCGCGGCGGCGAGCCATTCCGCCATCTCCGCGCGATCGATGCCGATGTCGGCGAAGATGGGGTCGGCGAGGCGGCGGCGCAGGCCGTCGATGCCGCCCGCCGGTTCCTCCGCGCCCAGTCGACGCGGGTCTATGTCGAACCGCTCGGCAAGGCGCAACAGCAGCGCGGCGGTGAGAGGCCGCTGGTTGCGCTCGATGAGGTTGAGATAGCTGGGTGAGATATCGAGCGCCTCGGCGAAGGCGACTTGCGTGAGGGCCTGGGCTCGGCGCAGGCGGCGGACGGCGTGACCGGCGAAAATTTTCGTATCAGACATGCGGCCCCAATCCTGTAAATATATTTACAATATTACAAGATTAACCCTCTTTGAGCAAACCTCTTTACGCGGAATTTTGACAAAAACCATGGCCCGAACCCGTTCCGACGGGCATTGATCCTGCATCGACAGGCCGGAGATGCCTGTCATGCTTTTACGGAACGGACTGACTATGACCTATCATGACAAGATCGCGCAGAACGCCACGCTGATCCAGAGCTTCAAGGGCACCTGGGACGGCATCGACGCCGAGTCTGCCGCGCGCATGCAGATCCAGAATCGCTTCAAGACCGGCCTCGACATCGCCAAGTACACGGCGAAGATCATGCGCGAGGACATGGCCGCCTATGACCTGAACCCCGCCAACTACACCCAGTCGCTGGGCTGCTGGCACGGCTTCATCGGGCAGCAGAAGCTCATCAGCATCAAGAAGCATTTCGGCACGACCAAGCGCCGCTATCTGTATCTGTCCGGCTGGATGGTTGCCGCCCTGCGTTCCGACTTCGGCCCGCTGCCCGACCAGTCGATGCACGAGAAGACCAGCGTTCCCGCGCTGATCGAGGAACTGTACACCTTCCTCCAGCAGGCCGACCAGCGCGAGCTGGGCATGATGTTCCGCGAACTGGACGCCGCCCGCGAGGCCGGCAACGAGGTCGAGGCGCAACGCCTGCTGCACGCGATCGACAATTACGAGACGCATGTCGTTCCGATCATCGCGGACATCGACGCCGGCTTCGGCAATGCCGAGGCGACGTACCTGCTCGCCAAGAAGATGATCCAGGCCGGCGCCTGCGCGCTCCAGATCGAGAACCAGGTGTCCGACGAGAAGCAGTGCGGTCATCAGGACGGCAAGGTCACCGTGCCGCATGAGGACTTCCTCGCGAAGATCCGCGCCTGCCGCTACGCCTTCCTGGAAATGGGCGTCGAGGACGGCATCATCGTCAGCCGCACCGACTCGCTGGGCGCCGGCCTCACCAAGCAGATCGCTTTCTCCAAGGAGCCGGGCGACATCGGCGACCAGTATAACAGCTTCCTCGATTGCGACGAGATCGACATGACCCAGATCGGCAATGGCGATGTCGTCATCAGCCGCGAGGGCAAGCTGCTGCGCCCGAAGCGCCTGCCGTCGAACCTCTACCAGTTCCGCAGCGGAACCGGTGCGGAGCGGTGCGTCCTCGACTGCATCACCTCGCTCCAGAACGGCGCCGACCTGCTGTGGATCGAGACGGAGAAGCCGCATATCGAGCAGATCGCCGGCATGGTCGACGAAATCCGCAAGGTCATCCCCAATGCCAAGCTGGTCTACAACAACTCGCCCAGCTTCAACTGGACGCTGAACTTCCGCCAGCAGGTGTTCGACGCCTGGACGGAAGCCGGCAAGGACGTCTCCGCCTATGACCGCGCCAAGCTGATGAGCGTGGACTATGACGACAGCGATCTGGCCGCCGAGGCTGACGAGAAGATCCGTACCTTCCAGCGCGACGCCGCTGCGCGGGCCGGTATCTTCCACCACCTCATCACCCTGCCGACCTATCACACGGCCGCCCTGTCCACGGACAATCTGGCCAGGGAATATTTCGGCGACGCGGGCATGCTCGGTTACGTCAAGGGCGTGCAACGCAAGGAAATCCGCGAAGGTATCGCCTGTGTGAAGCACCAGAACATGTCCGGTTCGGACATTGGCGACGACCACAAGGAATATTTCGCTGGCGAGGCGGCCCTCAAGGCCGGCGGCAAGCACAACACGATGAACCAGTTCGCGGCCTGACCGGCCGCGGGGGAACCAGTTCGCGGCCTGACCAGCCGCGGGGGAACCAGTACGCACCCTAAGACAGAGAGGATTGATACGATGACCGAGCCTACCCGTAGCCGCGCCGTCTTCTCGACCGAAGACTTCAAGCTCCTGAAGACTGCCGTCGGCGATTATTTGCAGAAGATTCAGGACAAGCCCGAATCCGTCAAGTTCGGCAATCTCTACCACCGTCTCGGCCGTCTCGGCTGAACCGAACACCCCGGCGGAAAACATGCCGCGCCCGTCCTGCCCCACGGCAGGGCGGGCGTTTGGCTGTCCGGGGGCATCTGGACGCGGATCATTATCTTGTCAGCCGGCTTCAAATCCATGCACTTATGGGAGTAGAAGGTCGGGCGAGCGGCATGCAGCGTTGCGAATGCCGGGCATTGGGTCGAGTTGGTAGATGAGGATTGCATGGCATTTTCCCGTGTGCGGCGCCTGTTGGCACCGGCGGTTATCCTGACCCTGGCCTTGGTTCCGATGATGCCGGCCTTCGCGGCTGACGAGGCCGCGCCGTCCTATCCCGTCACCCGCCGCGACGATGTGGTGGAAAAGCAGTTCGGCATCGACGTCGCCGACCCGTATCGCTGGCTGGAAGCCGACGTGCGTACCGACGCCGCCGTGCGGGACTGGGTGACGGCCCAGAACAAGGTTTCGGCATCCTATCTCGCCGCCCTGCCGGGGCGGGACATCCTCGCGAAGCGCATGAAGCGCCTCTACGACTATGCGCGCACCGGCGTGCCGAGGAAGGCGGGAACCCGCTATTTCTACACGCGCAACAGCGGCCTGCAAAACCAGTCGCCGCTCTATGTGCGCGAGGGGCTGGAGGGGCCGGAGCGCCTGCTGCTCGATCCCAACGCGCTGGCGAAGGACGGCGCGACGGCTCTTGCCGAATGGTATCCGTCGGAAGACGGCCGGCATCTTCTCTACGCGGTGCAGGACGGCGGCACGGACTGGCGTATCCTGCGCGTGATCGACGTCGATACCGGCAAGACCCTCGACGACCGGGTCGAGTGGGTGAAATATTCGGGGCTGAGCTGGGGCCATGACGGGCGGGGCTTTTACTATTCCGCCTTCGATCCGCCCAAGGATGGCGACAAGTTCCAGGCCACGGTGACGAACCAGCGCGTCTATTATCACGCGCTCGGCACGCCGCAGTCGAGCGATCCGATCGTCTACGCGACCCCCGACCGGCCGACGCTGGGCCACACGGCGGAGGTGACGGACGATGGCCGCTGGCTCCTCGTCACCTCGGGCGAGGGCACGGACGAACGCTATGCCCTGACGCTGATCCCGCTCACCGGCGACGACCGCAAGCCGCGCCTCCTCGTGCGCGACATGAAGAACGACTGGGCGTTCGTGGGCAGCATCGGCGACGATTTCTGGTTCCGCACCGACCTGAAGGCGCCGCGCGGCCGCATCGTGCGCCTGAACGCCGCCAGCCCCCGCGCGAAGCCTGTGCAGGTCGTGGCCGAGCGCGCAGATACGCTGAGCGGCGCGTCGATGGTCGGCGGTCGCATCGTGCTGGCCTATCTCGCCGATGCCAGGACGGTGGCGCAACTGGTCGAGCAGGACGGACGACCGGTCGGCCCGGTGCCGCTGCCCGGTATCGGCACCGCGGTCGGTTTCGCGCGGCGACCCACCGACGGCGAGGCTTTTTTCAGCTTCTCCAGCTACACCGATCCCTCGGTCATCTATCGCTATGACGTGGCGACCAACAAGGCGACGGTCTGGTCGCGCCCGAAGCTGGCCTTCGATCCTGCGGCTTTCGAGACCGAACAACTTTTCTACGCATCGAAGGATGGCACGCAGGTTCCACTGTTCCTCATCCGCAGGAAGGATGTGATCGTGTCCGGGAAGCCCGCGCCCACCATCCTTTACGGCTATGGCGGGTTCAACATCGCGCAGACGCCGGGGTTCAGCGCGACGCGGCTGGCCTGGCTGGAGCAGGGTGGGGCGGTGGCCATCGCCAACCTGCGCGGCGGGGGCGAATATGGCAAGGCATGGCACGACGCCGGTCGCCTCGCCAACAAGCAGAATGTGTTCGACGATTTCATCGCCGCCGCCGAATTTCTGAATGCCAGGGGGATTGCAGCGAAAGGCCAGATCGCGGTCGAGGGGCGCTCCAACGGCGGGTTGCTGGTGGGCGCTGTGGTGAACCAGCGGCCGGATCTTTTCGCCGCCGCGCTGCCGGCGGTGGGGGTGATGGACATGCTGCGCTTCGACCGCTTCACGGCGGGGCGCTATTGGGTCGATGATTATGGCTATCCGTCGAAGGAGGCGGACTTCCGTGTCCTCCTGTCCTATTCGCCCTATCATAATATCCGCGCCGGGACCGACTATCCCGCCATCCTCGTCACCACCGCCGACACGGACGACCGCGTGGTGCCGGGGCACAGCTTCAAATATACCGCCGCGTTGCAGAGCGCCGCGATCGGCCCCAAGCCGCATCTCATCCGCATCGAGACGCGCGCCGGCCATGGATCGGGCAAGCCGGTGGACAAGACCATCGCCGAATTCGCGGACATGTATGCCTTTGCCGCGCGCTGGACGGGGCTGGTCATCACGGACCCCGACGCCAAATAGCCCATTCAGCGCGGCGACAGCATGTTTCGCCTATAGGGGAACGCGAAAGGCAGGATGGACGATGCGCAGGGTCACCCGGACGGCAGGAGCTTTGGCAATGGCGGCGATGCTGGCTTCGGCCGCGACGCCGGCCATGGCGCAGCGCGGCTGGTACGGCGGGCGTGGCTATGATCGAGGCTGGGATCGAGGCTGGGACCGTGGTCGCCACGACCGGGTCGACGGACTGGGCGCCTTCGTCGGTATCGCGGCCCTGTTCGGCGCGGTTGCGATCATCGCCTCCTCCGCCAACAAGGACAAGCGCGCCGCACAGGCCCGCAACGCGCCGCCGCCGCCCGACCCGCGCGGGGATTATAGCTATGAGGGCGGCAGCTATGAGCGCGGCACGGCCGCAGCGCCCGCGACCGCTGCCGCCGGCAGCGAGGAAGCGGCGGTCGATGCCTGCGCGCTTGCCGCTCGCGACGAGGGCACGCAGGGCGGCGGCTATGCCGAGGTGCGCGACATCACCAACAGTCGTCCGTGGAACGGTGGCTGGGCGGTGGACGGCACGGTCGACCAGCGGCAGGGCTATCGCGGACAGGGCGTGACCCGCCGGTTCAGTTGCACCTGGCGCGACGGCAAGGTCGCGGACGTCATCCTGAGCCGCGACACCATCGCGCTCGCTGATAGTCCGGGCGAGGGGGCGAGGAATTAGAGGGTGATTCGATCAGAATGACTAGAACCCCAATCAGAGATCGAGCATCCTTGCGTTTGGAACGGCGCTTTGGATGACCGATCGGGCAGGGGTGAAAATTGCCGCAATGACCAAGTCTGAACGCCGCTGGGTCCGCATCAGGGAACTGACCAGGGATGACAAGGCGGCAATCGGTCGGCGCTGCGGTACCTTCATCGCCGATCGGCTGGCACCGCGCTTCCTTCCGGAAATCCGACCGACGCGGTGGAACTATCCCGTCGCACTCCACGGGAAATGGCGCGGCGACAAATACAGTTTCATCACCCGTTATCGCTCGGGTTGGGAAGACACCGCCGGCGAGGAATTCGATTCTGCCTGGGTGCGCCTCGATCATGACAAGGAATGCCTGACTTAAACCCGCTTTCACATCATGTGGCACCGCCATACCGGACAGTGGTTTCCCCTTCATGGTTCGGCGACGCTGGATGAAGCACTCGACATGATCGAAAGCGATCCGATCCTGCAGCCGCACCTATGAATTCCCGCAGCGCCCCACCGTTCGATGAAGCCCGGCTCCGCGAACTGGCCGGAGACAAGGTGTTCGCGCGCGGACGGGGCTATGCGGATGGCGGCCATGTCGCCTTGTTGAGCGTCAGCGACGGCAGCATAGTTGCCGCCGTGTTTGGCACGAACGACTATACGGTCGGGCTGAAGCGTTCGGGGTCAGGGGTTTCGGGGCATTGCTCCTGTCCCGCTTATGAGGATGCCGGTTTCTGCAAACATATGGTGGCGGCTGCCCTCGCCGCGAATGAGGGCAGCCGGCAAGGCGATGCGTGTCCTGACAGGGTCGGGGAGATTGCCGGAAGCCTGGCGCGGCTCGACAGGTCTCAACTCGAAAAACTGCTGCTGGACATGGTGGCTTCCGACTGGCGGTCGCTCCGCTCGCTGTGTTTTGCGCTCGGCCTCGATTGGGAAGAGGATTTCGATTAGCGGATTACGCCGCCGGCATGACCGCGCAGATGCGGAAGGATCCCGCCGTCCGTCCGAACTGCAACGCGCCACCATGCATCCGCACCGTAGCTTCGACCAGGGCGAGGCCCAGTCCCGCGCCGCTCTCGCTGCGGGCATTGTCGAGCCGGCCGAAGCGGCTGAGCGCGATCTGCTGTTGATCCTCGGGGATGCCAGGGCCGTGGTCCGCGACGCAGATGGTCGCCTTTCCGTCCGCGCAGGCGACCGACAGGATGATCTCCCCGGCGCCGTATTTCAGCGCGTTGTCGATGAGGTTGCTGATCGCCAGCGTCAGCATCTCGCGGTGGACCAGCGCCCGGCACGGCGCCGTCACGTCGAGGGTGAGCGTGCGCCCGCTCTCCTCGACGAGGGGTTCGTAGAGATCGGCGATGTCGGCGATCAGCACGGCCAGATCCTGCTCTGCCATCTGCCGCCGCGCGAGGCCGGCTTCGGCGCGTGAAATCTCCAGCGCGTTGGACAGCATCGCCTGCAACCGGTCGGCCTCCAGCCCGATCGCGCCCAGCACCTCCGGCCAGTCGGCCTCGTCATGGGGGTTGGAGAGGGCCGTGTCGATGCGCGCGCGCAGCCGCATGATCGGGGAGCGCAGATCGTGGGCGAGACTGTCCGACAGGATGCGCAGTTCCTCGACCAGCCCGCCGATCCGGTCGAGCATCGCGTTCACCCGCGCGCCCAGCTTGTCGAAGCTGTCGCCCGATCCGTCCAGCGAGACCCGTTCCGACAGCCTGCCCTGCGCCACGGCGGCGGCCGTGGCGCTGATCCGCTCGATCCGCCCCTCGATCACGCGGATCGCCAGCCATGCGCCGAGCAGCGCCAGCGGCAGCGCCACGAGCAGTGATTTCAACGCCGCCTCGGTGATCGAACTGCGCAGCGCCTCGCTGCGTTCGCTCGCATGGCCGACGAGCAGGCGGTAGTCGCCATAGACGCTGTTTACCGAGATGAAATAGCGCCGCTGCACCCCCGCGCCCGACGCGCCGACACCGGGGGCACGGACGAGGAGCCATCGCGCGCTGCCGTCCGCGCGCAGTCCGGCGGGCACCGTGCGGACATTGCCGATCAGGATGCGCCCGGTTTCGTCCGCGAGCGCGAGCAGGTCGCCCCGCTCCTGAATGGCGCGCAGCCGGCCGGCGAGCGAACGCCGGAATTCCTCCGAACCGCTGCCGCTCGCCTGGTCGATCAGGTCATCGCGCAGCTGACTGGCGACGCTTTCGTCGCGTGCGTCGATCGCGCCGTGCAACTGGCGTGCGACCACGCCCAGCATGGCGCCGACGAGGCACAGTTCGATCGCGACGAGGAGGAGGAGAAAGCGGACATGGGCGGAGCGGAACAGCGCCGATCGGAACCAGCCGGGCGGATGCGCCACGCCCTCAGCCCGCCACGCCCAGCCGATATCCCGCGCCGCGCACCGTATGGATCACCGGCGCTTCGCCCTCCGCGTCGATCTTGCGGCGCAGGCGGCTGATATGCACGTCGATGACATTGGTCATGGGGTCGAAATGATAGTCCCACACCCCCTCCAGCAACATGGTGCGCGTCACCACCTGCCCCTGATGGCGGAGGAGAAATTCGAGCAGGCGATATTCGCGGGGTTGCAACTCGATACTCCGGGTTCCCCGTTTGACGTCGCGCGAGAGCAGATCGACGGCCAGGTCGCCGCAGCTCAGCTTCGTCTGCGCCTCCGTCCCGGCGGTGCGCCGACGCCGCAACAGGCGGTCGAGCCGCGCGCTGAGTTCGGCGAAGGCGAAGGGTTTCACCAGATAATCGTCCGACCCCGCCGTCAGTCCGGCCACCCGATCATCGACCGAACCGAGCGCTGAGAGGATCAGCACCGGTACGTCGATCTGCGCCGCCCGGAGCGCCTGCAATACCGCCATGCCTTCCATCCCCGGCAGCATGCGGTCGAGCACCACCGCGTCATAGCTGCCGTCGGTCGCCAGGAACAACGCCTCGCGCCCATTATCGACATGATCGACGTTGTGGCCCAGTTCCTTCAGCCCGGAGACCACATAATGCGCCGTCGCGCCGTCATCCTCCGCGACCAGGATCTTACCGGGCATTTCGCTCCTCTCAATCACATCCCGGCGTCCTTATCATAGTGGAGGGCGGCGCGCTAATGCGCCTCATGTGTCCCGTCGTTCAACTGGTCGAACCTGTGACGCCGCCACCGACGGCCTGGTACAGGGCGACCGTGTCGATGAGGCGGGCGGCGCGCGCCTGCACCAGCTGCGCGGCGGCGGTGGCCGCGCTGTTGCTGGCGTTGAGCAGCGAGAGCGTGCCGACCCCGCCGAGGCTGAGCTGGCGCTGGGTGAAGTCGAGATTGCGCTCCGCCGCGTCGCTGGCGCGGGTCGCGGCGTCGAGCGCGGCACCGTCGGTGCGCACGCCGGTCAGCGCATCGGCCACGTCCCCGAACGCCACGAGCACCGCGCCGCGATATTGCGCCTTGGCGGCGTCCAGCGCGGCTTCGGCGGCGCGCTGCTTGTGGAGGAGTTGCCCGCCGTGGAACAGCGGCTGGGTGATTGCGCCGATGATCGAGTAAAAGGGGTTGCCGGTCGCGAACATATCCGTGAAGCTCTGTGCCGCGCCGCCTGCCGTGGCGGTCAGCTGAAGCATCGGCAGGCGCGCCGCGATGGCGACGCCCACGTCCGCTCCCGCGCCGCGCATCTGCGCCTCGGCGGCGCGCAGATCCGGGCGATTGGCGACGATCTGGGCGGGCAGGCCGACCGGGAGGTCCGTCGGCAGGGCAAGCTGCTCCAGCGACGGCAAGGTGGGCAAGTCCGCACCCGGCGCGACGCCGATCAGCATGGCGATGACGCTCTTCTGATGATCGACGGCGCGGACCAACGCGGGCAGCGCGCCCTCCGCGGTGGCGAGCGCGGTCTGCTGCGCCGACACATCCGCAAGGCCGATATCGCCCAGCTTCTGCCGCCGTTCGAGCAGGTCGAGGATGTTGCGGTTGTTGTCCACGCTGCTCCGCGCGGCGTTCAGTTGCGCCACATATTGGGCATGCTGGATGACCGCGGAGACGAGGTTGGCGACCACCATATTATGCGCGGCATCGCGGCGATGCGCGGCGACTTCGGCGGACGCGCGCGCGGAGAGCGCCTGCGATTTCAGCCCGCCGAACAAGTCCAGCGGATAGCTGACCGAAACCGAAGCGGTCTGGAGCGTGTAAAGATAGAGGTTGGAATCGTTGAGGTTGTTGGCCAGCGTGCCCGACGTGCGCTGGCGCTCCGCCTGATAGCCGGCGTCGATTTGGGGCGCGCGTGCGCCCTGCGCGGCCTTGGCCAGTTCCCGCGCCTGCGCGAGGTTCGCCTCGGCCGTGGCGAGGTCGTTGTTGGCCTTCAATGCCCGGTCCACGAGCGCGTCGAGATCGGCGCTCTGGAAAGCGCGCCACCAGTCGGCCTTGACCGTCGCGCCCGGCTGGATGGTCTGGGCGGGGCCGGAGGTGGGCGCGATGACCGTCTCGCTCACTGGCGGGGCGAGCGAAAGGTCGGTCGTGGGATGCTGCGGCCCCATGGCGCAGGCGCCAAGGGATAGCGATGCGAGGGCGAGGGGGCTGAGCGCGAGCCAGCGGTTCGGGCGAAAGCGGGTCATGCGGGCACTATGTCGGGAGTGTTGC